>Ga0207686_10000354_pt1 | contig 32670 bp, 24 predicted proteins | sample KBSM24metaG_FD_184396 | JGI IMG/M metagenome (GOLD analysis project Ga0207686, IMG submission 184396) | Miscanthus rhizosphere microbial communities from Kellogg Biological Station, Michigan, USA - KBS M2-4 metaG (SPAdes) (version 2) | ecosystem: Host-associated > Plants > Roots > Rhizosphere >...
CTACGAAGCTTTTGGGGCGGGTCTGGCTGACAACCGCATCGTTACTACGCTTTGCCCCGGCGGGAAAGAACGAATGCGCCGGCTGATGGAAGTGGTGAAGAGCGGGCGCGTCGATTTCACCCCGCTGCTGACACACACCTTCTCATTGGAAAAGATCACGGACGCGTACGAGTTATTCGGATCGCGGGGCGATGGCGTGTTGAAGGTATTGATCAAGCCTTAGAGAGATGACTCGGCCATCTGATACCCCGAGATCCATCGGGCGTGAACAGCTGGGTTCGCGCGTAGGACTTTTTCACCGTCGCGTGCGAGCTTTAGAAGTCCATCTCAAATTTGGCTCGCACGGACGTGCCCAGGCTGTTGAAGAATTGGCCGAACTGCAGGCTGCCGGTGTTGTTCTGAAAATCGCGCGGATTGAAATGGTTTGTGACGTTGAAAATCGCGGCCCCGGCGCGCACTCGCTTGTCGAGGAAAGGAACTTTGAAGCCTTTCAGGATCTGCACATCGACGGACATAAAAGTGGGAAAGCGTCCGGCCTGATTGCGCTGGCCGACGAAATCCAGGCGATCATCGACGTACGAAAATGGAAAGCCCGATCGAATTTCCACCGCCGGCGTAACGGTCAATCCATATGGCGCCTTCAGTTCTCCGTATGCGAGAAACCGATGCGGCGCGTCGAAGGGCAGCGGACCGTATTCGTTCTCCCGAACGACCAACGCCGGAAAATCACCGAGAAAATTATCCGCCGTGTTCAGATCGCCACGAGCGCGTGACCAGACATAAGAAAGGTTCCAATTGTGAAACCGACCGCTGTTGTAGGCGACCAACGCTTGCAGCTCGCGATACTGCGACCGTCCCCGACTCTCGAGGACGATCATGCCGCCCCCGGACTGTGTCAGCCGCGGCACGATGATCGGTTCACGTGCGGTTGAACGTTGGAGATAGCCGATACGAGTTGTCAGGTTTTTAGTTAGCCCACGATCAACCTGCACACTCCAACGCGTGCTGCGAGCGTCGAGCAGCGGCTCTCTAATAGCATTGTCAAAAACCCGGGGCCCATCCGTGATCGTCAGACCATCAGTCGCAAAGTTCGTGACCACGCGTCGCGGAAAATGGGTCGGAGGAACGGTTCCCAGGACCGGCGTATTCAGAGATCGGTCATCGTCGTCCAGGCTCGCAACCTCGAAATATTTTGATGACATAGGACTGCGGTCGTAGAAGATTCCAATTCCGGCTCTGACAACAGTGCGAACGTCTTTGAACGGCAGATACATGACCGCGAGCCGCGGCGACAGGTTACCTCGTTGAGCGATAGTGTCGCGGTCCAGGCGCAATCCCGCGTCGATGGTCAGACCCTTTTTAATCACCCAGCGATCCTGGACAAAGGCTCCGAACTCCCCGAGCGAGCGGTCGTCCATAGATGTTGCGCCGAGGAAGTCGATGCGCTGGCTGAGCGTCTCGTCACGACGTCGGATTAGTATCGGCCTGAAATCAAAACTTCCCGAGAGCCTCGTGTAGTCGAACTCTGCGCCCAGCTTCAGCGAATGTTCTCCACCGAGGCTCAGTCGATGCATGAAGTAGCTCTCTTGCAACTGAAAACGTCGCGCTGAACGGTGACTGCTCGCGAAGTAGTTGCCGGTGTTTCCATCAGGAAGAATCGTCAGCGGCTGTGGTCCCTGAGAAGACAAATCAAACTGAAATGTCTTGTAGCTGAACAGGGATGAAAGGAACGAGTCATTGTGGAGGATTGCCTGTTCAGACACCGAGAGGAGTACGCCGCGCTGTTTTGTGTTGGGCGTAGTCGCTTGCGGATTGAACGTATTTAGCCCGGCGAAATGCAGCTCTTGCGGAAATACTGCGCCGACAAACTTAAGGCTGTTCCGTTCATTAACGGTAAAATCCAGTTGCGTGAATGAATTGAAGGCCGCTGAGCTTGTATCGTTTCGAGGCTCAGAGAGACTGGGCACATAGGCGCGGGTGAAGCGATATTCGACCGATTGCAGAAAGCTCAGACGCTTGCGCAGCAACGGGCCGCTCAAGGTCAGACGCGGCCGGAACGAGTCGAGCTTTCCGCCGATGACGTTATGAAACGTGGGAAAGACGCGATTGAATGTGACCTTGAATTTATCACCGCCGGTTTTGGTCTCCAGGCTGGTTGCGCCTCCAGTCGCTCGGCCGATCTCGGCTGAGTAAGGGTTCTCTTCGACATGCACGCTCGCGGCCGCTTCGATCGGTATATCGAAGGCAAGATTGCCGCTGACCGGATCGGTGACATCCGCGCCGTTGACGGTGTAAGCGCTCTGGCCTGATCGGGTTCCTTTGATGTGATCGGCTCCGTCCATTCCACGCACGACGCCGGGTGTCAGCGGCAGCGCGCTCTGGTAATTCTCTGAGCGCAATGGAAGAGCTTCCAATTTCTGCGCGCGGATGGTGTTAGAGGTGGTGGTTTCGGCAGTGCTGAGCAGGCCTTCTTCTTCGCGCACCGTGACCGACGCATTGACGCTGGCAGTCAGGATGATTTCAACGGTGAGCGACGCTCCGGTTGTCAGACGAATGTCGCGGCTTACTCTCGGCAAGTCATTCGCTTCCGCAGTGAGTATGTAATTCGCGGAAGGCAGATCCAGGAATGCGAAATTGCCGCTTTCATCTGTAATAGCCTTGAATGGCGTGCCTGCCAGGTCGCGGTTGATGAGCGTCAAGCGCGCGCCCGGCAGTAGTTCGGGACGGGCAGAAGCATCACCGGCGGCTGCGCTAACCGTGCCTTTGATGCTGCCGGCTACACCCTGGCTATGCGTCGTGCGAGACAGGGTCTGGAAAACCAGAGCGAGCGTGCAGAGCGAGATAAGAATTCGGCTGGGTCTCCACTTAGTCATAAAAAGCCACCAGCTCACGTGCTCTAGAATCTGAGGGTTCGCGTCTCCCGGCAAAACCTTGTCGTGGTTCGTTCAGACAGCTTCAACTGCCTCTACCGGAACGGTCGCTGCCTTTTTCTCAGGACGTGGCCACATCAGACTGAGCGCGAAATAAACGAACGAGATTGCGCCCAGGGCGAATATTGTGTCGCCGATCATTCGTAGCCAGCGTAGAGTCTGCATCAAATGCGTCTGCATGAATTCAGAGCTTCGTGCCGACCAGTATCCAACTGAAACCGATTGATATGTTTGCATTAAACCAACCGGCAGCAGACTCAAGAGAATTTCCAGCATCAGACCGATGTTGATCGCCCAAAAGGCAAACCTGATCGGACGCTCGTTCCATTTAAGTTCCGGCTTCATCGCCCGCAGACAAAACAGCATCAGTCCAAGTCCAAGCGTGCCGTACACACCGTAGAGTGCACCGTGCGCGTGCACCGCCGTCGTGTTCAGGCCCTGCATGTAATAAAGAGCGATCGGCGGATTGATCATGAATCCGAAGATTCCCGCGCCGACAAGGTTCCAAAACGCTACGGCCACAAAGAAGTAAACGACCCACTTGTATTGCTTCAGCCATGGTCTTGCTTTGGATCGTCGAATGTTTGCGACCGCTTCGTGTCCGATGAGAAGCAGCGGAACGATCTCGAGCGCACTAAAGGTGGAACCGAAGGCGAGGGCGACGGTCGGCGTGCCGGCAAAATACAAGTGATGCAGCGTGCCAATGATGCCGCCGCTTAAATAGATCGCGCCGGAAAGCAGGGCTGCCTGGGCGGCGCTCTCGGCCCGAATGACCCGCAGCTTCGCAAACAGGAACGCAATAACCACCGTCGCGAAGACTTCAAAGTACCCTTCGACCCAAAGATGCACGACCCACCAGCGCCAATATTCCACCACTGAAAGATGCGATCGCATTCCCCAAAAAAGTCCGGGACTGTAGAACAACGCAATTCCGGTCGTCGATAAGAAATAGAGGGTGATAAGAGATTTGGGCGCGCCCTTTTTCCTGAGCGCGGGAAGGGCGGTGCGCGCTATCAGGAAGAGCCACAAAACCAACCCAACAAAAAGGGCCGCCTGCCAGACCCTGCCCAGGTCCACGTATTCATAGCCCTGGTGTCCAAACCAAAACCACAAACTGCCGGACAGCTTGTGCATCACCGACAGCCATTGGCCAACCATTGAACCTAAAACAACTACTAGTAAAGCCCCGAAGAGGACATCAACGCCGAGCTTTTGACGCTTCGGTTCATAGCCGCAGATAAACGGCGCGATGAAAAGTCCGGCGGCCAGCCAAGCCGTCGCAATCCAAAAAATCCCAAGCTGCGTATGCCAGGTTCGTGTGACCACGTACGGCAAATAATCAGCAATCGGAATTCCGTAAAAGCCCTGACCTTCCACGCCGTAATGCGCTGTTAGCATTCCCATGACGATTTGCAAAAGGAACAGCAACGTAACGACGAAAAAATATTTGACAGTCGCTTTTTGTGAAGGCGAAATCTGCGCTCCGATTAGCGGGTCACCCTCGGGCACATCGTCTGAAACCATTTCCGTTTCGCGTGAAGCGTAATACCAAACCAACCAGCCGATGCCCGCCAGCAGCATGATCACACTGACGCCGGTCCAGACAATGGCGCTGCTGGTCGGAACGTTGCCGACCAGCGGATCCGAAGGGAAATTACTGGTGTAGGAAATTGTATTGTTGGGACGATTCGTTGCGGAGGCCCACGAAGTCCAGAAGAAAAAGGAATTCAACTGCCGAAGTTTTGCCGGGTCAGCTTGCGCGTTGCGCTGAATCGCATAGTCGGTCCGGCCGTTAGTGAAAATTTCGCTGTAGTGTTTGAGATTGTCTTCAAAGGCGCGCGCGCGAACCGGTTCGATAGTCAACCGGCCACTGGCTGGGTCGTAGTTGTTCTTTCGAATTGTGTCCTGCAATCGCTGACGCAGGACTGCTTTCTGTTCTGAAGTTAAATTGTCATAGTCGTTTGAATAATCCTTTTGTGACCATTCATGCAGAATAAAAAGCGCTTCGCGATGCAGATAGTCCGCCGACCAGTCCGGCGCAACGTAGGAGCCGTGCCCCCAAATCGAGCCGCTCTCCATTCCGCCCATTGCCTGCCAGACGTTTTGCCCGTTGGAGATTTCTTCTGCTGGGATCAGAAGCTGGCCGTCGGTCGTTACGACTTCTCGCGGAATCGGTGGCGCCTGACGAAAAATCTCTGTGCCGACCCAGCCTAATATCGCAAACGAAAATACAAATATCGCGATAAAAATCAGCCAGAGCTTTTTCATAAGAATCCGTTTCGCTATTTCGAGCCTGCGTCACGTTTCAAGGCCTGATGGCTCCACAGGCCTTTGAGTGGCGCGTGCGATAACGTGCGTCCGGCGAACGTTTCGCCTGAAAATCGTCGATGCCAATCTCCGCAGGCGTGTGCATGTGCCAACCCGGTTCGGTGAGGGTGGGCGGAACATGGCACACAACTCACTGCGCCTTACCATTGAAGATGGCTTCACCGCGAACCGCGGCAGTTCGGTTGAAACTGCTCTGCGGGGAGCGGGCGCCGAAATACTGAGTTGATACAACTGTAATGCTGTTCATGTCTTGTAACGCGCTCTCAAGCAGCCGGCTCAAAGGTGAAAGCTGAGGAGAAATTCTTTCGTCCAAATGGAATGATCTTCGCCGGGGCACTTTCGGCGCCAGAAATAAACCGCTTAATACTTCCGAGCAGGCCATCGAGATCGGGCTTGATCACATAAGCGTCGGCTCCCGCCTCAATTCCTCGCTTCCTGTCGGCTTCATCGGTGGCGCCGGAAAAGAAAAGAATCGGCGTGTCCGGGTCGACGTCACGTATCCGACGACACAAATCAAAGCCATCGAGATCGGGTAATTGCGAGTCAACCACGTACAGGTCGAAGCGCTCGGTTTGAGTCGACGAAATGGCTTGGGCGGCAGTCCCCACTGCTTTGGCCTGAATCAGCTCGTGCCTGAGTCGCGTGACCAACATCACGCGAAAGTCTTCGTCGTCATCGACGCACAGAACACAGGGTCGGGTACTCGGTTTCGGTGCCACTTTAACTCCTCGACCAGGGGTGACTCGTCGGAACGGTCGTAAGCTAGATCAGGTAGAAGCCTTAGTCTGTGCGTCAACACACATATGACTAATTAGGATGGTCTGCGGCTCTGTGTGTTCGCGCACAGACCGACAATCCCGATCGTCGTACTCTGGCACAGTCGTTCTTTAGACACACCACTCTCGACACCCGAGACCAGGCCAGCGACCTCTTTCTTGTGCCGTTTGTTCTTGCCAGGAACGGTTCGAAGACTACAAACGCTTTGCATAGCCGGAAACTTTCGTGCGCTCACGTGTCCAAGCCGACCGTGAACGCCTAAACATCAAAAAGGAAACCACAATGGACGCTTTTAAATTACTTAAGGATGATCACAAAAAGGTGGCGGCGCTCTTCGCAGAGATCGAGCCGACGACCGAGCGCGCGGTGAAGACTCGTGAAGAAGCTTTTGGGAAACTAAAAGAAGAACTCGACGTTCACGCGCACATTGAAGAAACGATCCTCTATCCGGCACTCAAGAAAGAAGCCGAGACTCGTGACATCACCTTTGAAGGTATCGAGGAGCACCACGTGATCAAGATGCTGCTCACCGAACTGGCTGGAATGGCGGTTGACAGCGAAGAGTGGACCGCCAAGGCAAAGGTGCTGCAGGAAAATGTTGAGCATCACGTTGAGGAAGAAGAAACGAAGATGTTCAAGCTCGGGCGCGAGATTCTGACCCACGAACAGATCGAGGATCTAGGAACCCGGCTCGCGGCCGAAAAGACCAAGCTTTCCGCGGCGGCAGCTACGGCATAAGGTCTGTCATGCAAATGAAGATGGCCAATCTAATCACTTGATTTTTAAGTAAGGAGAAAACTCATTGATTCAAATGAGGAGATAGTGCCACTGAGGTAGTACAAAACTGGAGGCAGAAATGAACATTTCGACGTTAAGTGCAAGAGATTGGGCCGTTATCGCAGCCGTCGCCACGATCGTGGTTGGGCTCATTATTGCGACCATCGCAGGGTGGCTTTCTCATCGAAAGCGCCGGACCGAAAGACTGCGCACGCAGTTTGGCGGCTCTGAATATGACCGGGCTGTGAAGGAAGACGGGAGCCGGCGGCTGGCGGAGGTGGGGCTCAGCGAGCGCACCACGCGAGTGGAGAGTTTGAATATCCGCCCGCTCGCCCAAGGTGATCGTTCGCGCTTTCTGGAATTGTGGCGCCGGGTAGAAGCACGGTTCGTTGACGGCCCCGGCGGCGCGGTGACTGAGGCCGACCAGTTACTGGGCGATGTGATGTCTACACGTGGCTATCCCGTAAGCGACTTTGAACAGCGGGCGGCGGATATCTCTGTGGACCACCCGTTGGTTCTTGAGAATTACCGGACGGCCCACGACATCGCGCTCCGTCAAAGAAAAGGACAGGCCAATACCGAAGACCTGCGCCAGGCGATGATCCATTACCGGACTCTTTTTGAGGAACTGGTTGGCGAGCCAGAGTTGGCCCTTGCGAAGACAGCGGCCTAACTCGACTTCCCAACATTTTGGAGAGTTGAGGGCCCAAACGCACTGATCGCTATGCAAGTCGATATTTTGTGACTCGGATGTGACTCCAAGTTTAGGCTAAAACGCCAGGTTCTTTATTTAGGGTAATAATATAGTTGACGCAGCAAACCTTGACAATGACTGCTACGCGGAATATACAGTTCGCGCTGTTTTTGAACTCTATTGAGACTAACGAAAGGTGGATACTCTCATGCTTAGTGGATGGTCAGTAACAGTATGTAACGAGACTACGGAAGCAACTCGCGTAACAATCCAAAGCGGCCCAAGCAAGGATGATAATGAGGTATGGTGGGAATGGAAGAGAGAAGAAGGCAGGGATCACGATTACAAGCGTCTCCCTGACGGCCAGCAAGGCTTAAATCGAATTTACCTCAAGGCGATAAACCCTCAAGAAAAACAAGTGAATCTTTGCGTTAAATACGACGACGTCCAAGTCAAACATTACGACTTTGATGGTAAGGACGAGGATCATGAGATGAGCGTCGGTGATAGAGACGGCGACTGTAAGTGTTAGAAGCCGCTACCTGTCGAACTAACAAAGCCGCATGGTGTGAATCATGCGGCTTGTTTTTTCTTCGTTGGTTTCTTTCGGGTCGTACTTGTACCTTAGTTGTTCCTCGGTTTGATCGATTCATCAGCGGATAAAGAAATCTCGCTCCCCCTGCTACTGTGCTTGTGGCCTCCCACGGTTACACATCGAGTGGCTTTGCCCAAAAACTACCGACACCACCCGACTTTATGGGCAGCCGAATTACTTTATAGGCAGAAAACTTAAAACCGCCAGAACACTAGAAATGCTTGAAGCGTTGAACGACTCCGATACCAACAATAGGGGAATGATCACAGAGGATCTTCAGATTTTTCAACCGTCAGACTTGCCCACGAGGTGCTAGCTAGGCGCCCTGGGGTTGATTCAAGCAAGATGCCGACGAACGTTGAAATGGCACTTTGATAGTGTGTGCGATGCCTGAGCGATTGACAGGGTGATTAGATCGCTTGAGTTCGAATTAAGCTTACTTTGCCTCGGTTTACCGATTTGAATCATTCGTCGGGAAAAGAATTCAAGGCCACTCTTGACTTCAGGGGCCGAATCGTGCGCGATATTCGGCAGAAGTGATAAAAGCCTTAACCATCTCAGCTTGGACGAAGTTGCCGTTAAACTCGTTCAGCTTGGAAAACCAGAAATTGAAACCACTATAATCCACATCAGGCGCATCGTTCGGATTCCGCGAGAGGTAGCCAAAATACTGCATAAGCACGAACGCTTTGTTGAATTCGCGCTGCGAGAGATCCGCGTCTTCAGCGACCTTTCGAAGCACACTCGCTCGCTGCTGAGCGTCTGCTGGCTTGGTGAGTTGGCCCACAAGGCTCGCACGTTCGGCGGCAGAAAGTACGCCGCCTGCATTCTGATCGAGTTTGTCGACGAACTGAGTAGCCGTCATGTTCGCAGGGAACGCAGAAGTAAATCGACTGTCGGCGACGAATGCTTGGGTGTAAGTACTCTTGTTCGCATCAAGTTGTTGTTGCCAGTTGCCGACGCCGACGACGACCCCCTGTCCGATCTTACGCATGTCAGGCATTAGTTCCTCACGACGAAGTGGAACCGGTGCTCCAGTCAAATTGCCGAACGCGACCTTGTAAATCCGATAAACCAGATAACCTGTCTCTTGAAACTCAATGGAAAGGAAGAAGGCCGCAGAGACGTTGATTCTCTTGACTTCGATGCACTGCTGATTAGTCGCACACGTTGTAATCTCGCCTGCCCAGAATTGAAAGCCCGAGGCGTCCGGGTCTCGACTTAGGAAATCCAGATAGTGTTGGCGGACATAGAACGCGGTGTCATCTATTCTACTAAGCAAACTAGTAGCACCAACCGGACCTTGAACCGTAGTCTTGAAACTGTTAACAGCTAATCCTCCCGAGTCAGAATCAACATTTTCATCCACGATGGGCAGCTGCTGAAACCCTTGCGCAAACATTTCGATAGGCGCGGATGCGTCTGGGCTTAGAAATGAGAAGCCTGACAGACTCTGTCCCGGTTTAATCTGGAACGGACTCGGCACTAGTAACCCGTCATCTACGAAACCCGACGGCAGAATGCCGGTATCCGTCGCGGCGAAGGCGAGCGCCGCACCGTCTCCCCACATCTGAGAAGTCCAGCCCGGTGGCGTCTTCACGTCAAAGACGACGGAATGATTAACGAGCAACTGAATAGCGCTCACTTCTGACGGGCTCGTGGCATCGTTAGTGAAGGTATAGTTGTATCTGAAAAGTTTCGTGACTGGATCCTGCAAAACTTGAACGGTAACATGCAGGGTTGGGGTCGCGGAATCTGGCACGCTGCTGTCTTCCGTTATTCCAGGCAGTGGTTTTGTCAAATCGCATTTGCCGCGCTTGTAGATCTCACAGTCAGGGCCATGAAGATATCTAAGATGCCAGTGTCTTACATCACCGAGAACTGTGCCATCGTGTATAAGGACGTTGAAGCCGAGTTTATTCGCTAATTGAAGCAGTTTGAGTCTGCGCGAAACGTCAATTTGTTTGCTTCTTAAATCCGCATCCACGCCCTTCGCGTGTTCGGCGTGAGGGCTCGACCAGTTCTTGTTGAGGTCGAAAATGCCGCCCCATTCCAGATTCATATCGTTGAGGGGCAGCTTGTCCCCGTTGTTCTCTGCCGCATATTGATCGGCCAGGGTACCTAGAGCCTGGACCATCGCCGGCCTACCGAAGTAGCTCTTAGGATGTTCTGTAGTTGGGGCCTTTAATTCATAATTCTTGACAGCACCACCTCCTGTTAGTTCTATGAAGCCCGGAATCTTGACGTGAATAGTTTGCGTTGTGGTTCCGGTGTTTTGTCCACTTGGGCTGATGCCAGTAATCGATAGCTGGATATCCCCGGAAACCTTGGGAGCTATGTAGAAAACCTGCAACTTTCCGGTGCTGCCGGTTGACACGAACCCAGTATCGGTTTGCCCTTTTTGATCAGAAGCTGATAACGAAATCCCCAGCGTTGGTCTGGAAGTGTCGTCGTGATTATGCCCTCCACTCTTCGATATTACTTTAACAACAAACCGCAATTGACTATTTGGGGCGGGAACCCCTTGTGGGTCTGGCTGCCACCATAGAAAGCTTAACGTTGAGAGTTTGGTGTTATCACTGGGTATCATTGACACCTCTGGTTCGGCGGCCGGATTGAGCACGCCCTTTAAACCAGTTATGTTCACACCCCCCCAATCCGAAGTTCCATCCGTAACCCCCCCCGATGCTGATCGGGGCTGTTGAGCGTAATCCACTCCCGCGGTCAATTGTAGGATGGTCAGAAGAATTGAGATTGCTATTAGCGAAAAAGGCGCATGTTGAACTATCGAGTGCGTTGGGCAAAATTTCTTAGAGCAGAGGTGGAACATGGGTACTCCTGTGGACGGATCCGAGGGATCTCAGCAGGTTAGAGCAGATATTGTATTCTGCAGCATCTCATGAGAACTTGTGAGCAAGGGCTGGGCAAAATGCCATCGGGATGGCACTAGGCGAAGCCAGAAAACAACTTCGTTAGCGACGCAAATCCTACGCCGACTATTAAGAATGGTCAATATCAACCTCACGCCCTTACGACTCAATTCTGGCGAGTCAGAAGTGATGATGGCCTGACGGCAATTCCCCCAATCGGAAAAACTGTTAGATACAATCCAATGAGGGAATACGATCTCCTCCATTCGGAAATCTAACTTAAACCTTTATAGGCAGATTTCGCGCTTTATGATCAATCTGCCTATAAACGACCCCAAAAGCCGACTTTGTAGTCAAAGCCACATCGAGTTCCTCGGCGAACGGCCAGTTGGAAGACGCAGCGACTCCCTCACCTCACGCGTCCGCGAGGCCCTTCTTTCGTTTTCAAAGAAGCCGCCGCCGTCACTCTCGGCGTCGAAACGGTCCCAATCTGACTCACAGCCGCCGAAAAACAGAAATAAGACAATCAAGGCGGGCAATTCCACCACCGATCGCCATCGGGGGATTCACGCTAGCGTAAACAACAATAGCGCCACCAAGCTCACGTTACGCAGACCTATAAGGTTCTCACGACGTGCTGGGCTAAAGTAGCCCGCCAGCGGATAGTGCTCGTTCAAGTATCGATCCGCAAGAAAGAAGATGATGCACGTTGGTACTACGAGCCAAGCCAGAACCGTTGTCATTCTTCTTACCGACACTCGCCCGTGGGTCGTTTGACTCATCATTTTGTGGAAACAAACAAAAGGGGTCGAGCCTGCGATTCTTGCGATTCAATCCATAGTGGAATGTCATATCTCGCTTCAAAGATAGCCTTCGCCTGCAAGGCAACCATTGCGTGGAGATTCTCAATTGTATGCAAGGACAATGGCGAGTCTCGCTTGACGCGGCGAACAAAATCTGTGACTTCAATGCCGAGTACTCTTGATTCGTTCTGAAAGAGAAAATCTGGCGATTCGGCCGCCATCGGATTACCCTGTGGCAAATCAGGGTAAGCCGCTTGCGCTTTCTTGAGGTAGTGATGTTCGCGTTCCTTTTGCATCGGAATAATCAAAGATTTCGCGAAGCGGGAATGTCTGAAGTTTAGTGGGCTGGCCAGCCCAATTAACTGTTGCGGTTTTGATCTAAATTCCTGGTTTCATCCACAAGTCGAAGTTTTGATCCATCAAACCGGAAGATTAAGCCTGGCTTCTCTCTTCTTATTATTTGGCAATTGATTCCCGCTTCTGGCCGACAGTTACGAAGAGACCACCCTCATGCCCGAGCTTGCGAATCCAACCGAGCTGCGCGACCCAGCCCTCAAGTCGCCAGTTGTCGCTGGCCAAAGTGAAAAGGTCGTCCGTATCCTCGCCGATAAGTGCGCTGGGGTACGCGCGGACAAACTCCACGTCGTTTTCAGCAAACCAGTCCTGGACTTCAGCGAGCGTATGACGGTGTTCCTCGGGATGTTGATATTGATCGCGGAGCCATGCCTGGTGTCGCACAGGTTCGTTATCCCGATCGCGGAGAACGGGATCGAACGGGATCAATTTATAGCGCGACGCGCGCGCCACCAGTCGGCGCAGCCGGAGCGGAATGCGCGCGATCGCATTGTAAACCCCCAGCACGATCATCCCACCGGGCCGGGCGAGTTGCGCGATGCAGGCGAACGCCGCGCGCGGATTCGGCGTGTGATGTAAGACGCCGGACGAATAGACCACGTCAAATGACCCGGGAGACAAGCCCGGGCGATGGAGATCGGTTTCCACAAAGAGCACGCGATTTAGCCGCAAGCGCTTTGCGGCTGCTGCCCCTAATTCGAGGGACATCCGCGTCAGATCGGCGCCAATCACCAGGCGATCCGCACGGGCCAGATACAAGCTCATCTGCCCGGTACCGCAGCCGATCTCCAGAATTCGCGCATCGCCCGGAATTGCTTGATCGAGGAGCCGTGCGAACTTGCTGCGCTCGGCGCGAGCGCGCAGCGATGATAGGGTCTCGCATTCCGGGTAGTTAGGAAACGGCGCGTGTTCGTAAAAGCGACGAACCTCCTCGATACGCTCGTCGGTCGCGAGTCGCAAGCAAGGGATTCCATCCGGCGCGTCATAACGCGCGCCGCATTTGTGACAGGACCAGTCAGCCTTGAGCGTACCCTTACAGGCAGGACAGGCGAGCAGCTCTAGAAAGTCGTCCACTGATTAGAAGATTGCGTAAATGAAGGGAGCCAGAGCTTCAACCGTGGTGGCCACGATCAGCAATAATCCGGTCAGACACAAAAAGATGGCCAGCGGCACCAGCCAGCGCCGATGTGAATCGCTTCGCCACAAGCCACGCGCAAGCTGCGCCGTCGATCCGAAAGTGCTGCCGAACACGATCAGGCCGCGTTGGATTTTGCCACGCTTTTTAAGCATGCAACTTCCTCCTTCCGTCTCGCTGAGGCGCGTTTCGTCACGCGGTGCTGACCCGCGACCAGCACATCGATGCCACAGCGAAGGAACGTCGAATAGCCCTCGGCGACGCGATTGACGATAGGTTCGCCAGCAAGATTGAACGAAGTATTGAGCAGTATCGGTATTCCCGTTCGTCGCCCATACGCTTCCAGCAATGCATACAATCTCGGCGCCATATCACGCTCCAATGCTTGCAGTCGCGCGGTGTCGTCGATGTGCGTGACCGCCTGCAACTGCGACTGCCATTCGGGCCGCACCGGAAAGACACCGGACATGAAGCGCGCCAAGCGCACACCGCCCGGTGGCAGGTCAAAGAACTTGTCGGCCGCTGCGGCAGGAACGACGGGAGCAAACGGCCGGAACTCTTCGCGAAATTTGATTTCCCGGTTGAGCCGATCGCGCATTTCGATGGCATGCGGCGCGGCGAGGATGCTGCGATGACCGAGCGCGCGCGGACCAAACTCGAGAGCGCCATCCATCCAGCCGACGATACGACCGTTCACGAGATCATCGGCAATCTGATCGATTAATTTCTCATCATCAAGTTGATCGGCTAAGTGTCCATCTTCGCCGGCCAGCCGTGGTAAATCATCCGCATTAATTGATGGTCCCCAGAAAGGATGATCCGGCATCTCACGATGCGGATTGCCGAAGTGAATCCGATCAGCGTAAAGGGCCGCGCCCAGTGCGCAGCCAGCATCGCCGGGAGCCGGCGGGACAAAGACCCGTTCGAAGCCAGACTCCGCCAGGATGCGCGCGTTGGCGACGCCGTTCAAAGCCACGCCTCCACCCAGGCACAAGTCTCGGAGTCCCGTCTCCGCGTGGAGGCGGTGGGCCATTTCTACCAGTGTGTCCTCCAGAACCTGCTGCACACTGGCAGCAACATCAGCGAAGCGCGAGCCTTCGGCGGTTTCTAAATCAATCGGCGCATAAGGGTCGCGCGGTGGGCCGAAGAGCTCAATAAAACGCGAGGAGTAAGAACCTCTCGCTGTCGTGTGATATTCGAAGTAATCCAGATCAAGCGCAAACGCGCCATCTGACGTTTGGCGAATCAATCGTCGGACTTTGTCAACCATCGTGGGACGGCCATAGCCCGCGAGTCCCATGACTTTGTATTCGTCCTCGTTCACCTTAAAGCCGAGGTACGCCGTGAACGTCGAGTACAACATTCCCAATGAATGCGGAAACCTGATTTCGCGGAGCAGAGTAATCTCGCTCTGGCCCTTTGCGTGCTGCTGACCATGGCCGACGGAAAGCGTCGCCCACTCACCCACGCCATCCGTTGTCAGGATTGCCGCGCCGCTTGTCGGCGCGGTCAGGAAAGCGGCTGCGGCGTGCGACTGGTGGTGCTCAGTAAAGAGGACCTTGCTTCCGGGGACACCCAATCGCGAAGAGATGATGCCCCGCATCCACACCTTCTCGCCGAGCGCATTTTTCATGGCTTTCGGAAACGTACGCCAGGACTGCGGGAAAGCTCGCAAGGCGCAGGTGAGAATCCGATCGAACTTCAACATTGGTCGTTCATAGAAAACGACCGCGTCGAGCGCCTCCGGTTCAAGGCCGGCGTGCTCAAGACACCACTCGATCGCTAAAAGCGGAAAAGCCGCATCGCCTTTGTGACGCGACAACCGCTCCTCTTGCACGGCGCAGTGCGGGACACCATCGATGACTAGCGCCGCAGCCGCGTCATGATAGTGCGCCGAGATACCAAGTATCTTCACCTTTTCAATACTGCCTTCTGAGGGAACCGTTACGTTCGAGGGCGACAGGGGACCAACCGGGAAGTTCTCGCTGGGCGGCCCGTTTTGCGAGCCAGGCGAAGGGAGGCAACACGATGAAGTATTGAATACCTAGTATTAGCGTGCCGACCGCGCCCGCGAGCGCGGTGGCCAGGCGCAGATAACTTTTCCAAAGTCGGCTCAGGCGCGCGCGCCATAGGTGACGTCGATGACGCTCAGGCGCAACGCGGACCAAATGCGTTAGTGTGTAGCTCATGTGAAATCTTTCGTCGTGCAGAATCTCTTCGAAAATTGCGCGCGTCGGGGGATCATGTTGCATTACGTCGCGATAGATTGCGAAGCGACCGGCAGCCGCTTTCTCTGACAAATGAAGGAAGGCAAGCAGAGAACCGTCAGACTCTTTTTCGAGCCGCAAGTCATCGAGGCCGTGCCCACTGGGCGCCAGCCAATCAATTTCAACCGCGGGTTTGGATCTTACACCGAGCTCGCGCAGGACCGAGCCGGCGCGATTGCGAAACAGTAAGCCGTGACGAAACTCGTCGATTGCATGCTCCAAATAAAGCCGGCGGAGCAGCGGATCTGAAGTTAGTTCTGCGGCGCGCAGGATATCGCGTCCGCCATCGATTTCGGTTTCACCGAAGCGCAGAAGTTTTTGCACTCGCCGCTCAACATCGCCCCAAATCCAGCGATGGACCGGCTTCAGCAGGCGATCAAAAAGCGTCGCCTGCGCCTGAAGTCGTGATGAGCGCATGACCATATACTAACAGCGGACCCGAGGAGTGTTAAGCTTGGTTCGTGCGAGTTTCCGAGCGCCCTCGCGCCCAAATGATTGTCGAGATCGCGATCGCGTTCGTCGGCACTGCGCTGTTGACCTCTGCGATTCTGGCCAATCAACGATGGCTCGATCATCACTTCCTGCCTTCATTCTATGTATCGCGCTCCAGGTTCGTGACGATCGAAACAGTTGTCCGTATTGCTGTAGCGGCGCTCGGAGTGGTGTTGGCTTTAGTGCGCCGGCCGCTGGCTAAATTCATCTCGCATAGACCGGCGCGCGCACTTCAACTCACGCTGGCCGTTCTGCTGGCGTTCCCTGCAACTGAATTCGTTCTACGCATCCGAGATCGCCGCGCCCTAATGGCCGAAGAGTATCCGGCGGAGATTGAACCGAGCCGCCAACGCGACTCACGGCTCGGCTGGGTCTTCGTCCCATCTCGCACCGGCCGCCAGTGGGTCGGCAATCGAGTCGTTGAGTATGCAATCGACTCGTCCGGATATCGCGTGCGCAGCCTCAATGAACCAGTCGATCCCTCTCGGCCCACCATTATGTTCACTGGCGAATCCATAATGGTCGGCGAGCGACTAACGTGGGACGACAGCATACCGGGACAAGTCAGCGCAATCACCGGACTACAAAGCGCGAACGTTGCCGTCTCCGGCTTCGCAAATGATCAGGCCTATCTTAGGTTACAGGCGGAACTGCCGAGGTTTCAGCGGCCGGTGGCAGTGGTAACACTATTCAGCCCTTATCTCTTTGATCGAAACCTAAATGATGACCGTCCGCACCTCGATAGGGGCCTTGTCTGGCTCCCGGCAGTTCATCGCTGGCGGCTCACGACGATCGCCAAATTCCTGGTGCCTTATCGTAGCGACGAAACACTCGGACGCGGCGTAATCGTCACCCGCGAAGTCCTGCGTTCCACCATCGACTTGGCGCGCGCACGCGGCGCCGTGCCCATCATTGTGGTGCCGCAGTTCACTCCCGAAGACCCGGAAGAGCGAGAGATAAGGAACCGAGTTCTGGATGAAGCAGGCTTGCCGTACGTGTGGGTTGAGTTGGACGCAAGTTGGCGTGTTCCCCAGGATCCTCACCCAGATGCTCGCGCGGCTCACGCGATCGCCGTCGCCATCGCGAATAAGCTGCGTGCAACAGGCTTTTCGCCTGGCGCAGAGTCTTTCAAAAACTAATCAGTAAGAACCAGCACGTTACACCGTTATCGAACATTGCTGTCGCGGCTCACGACGCTTCTGGATTTCACCCTTGGCTCGCTGTCGGCGATGCTGCGAATGCGTTCGATCCGCTCTCGGGCCAGGGAATCTACAAGGCTGTGCAGTCGGGGATACTAGCCGCGAAGATGATTATTGAACACCTGAGTGGAAACGCATTGGCCTCGGCTGAGTATGACGAAGCGATGAAGCAGGAGTACACACGTTATCTGCAGCTTCACCGTACGAACTCAACAGACCGAGCGACAACAGACGACGGCCCGGTGAAGGCCTTCTTCGTTGATGGGTGATTGAACTTTATGTCATTCCCATGTGACGAGTACGCGGAGCATTGAACCCCTGGCAGGGAACGCCGCCTCCCTTCGAGAACCTCTTGCTTTATAATACGCAACCTCTTCGCTAGTATTCTGCTAGATGAGCAATACCCCGCAACGATAGTGATTCTGTGGGCGAAAAGCTTGACAACCCTACCAGTTAGTAATAGGGTGAGCGCCAGCTACGACCTAATATCCTTGAATCAAGATCAGTCCTAAGCGGACGAAGCGGTCATTAACGCAGACTCGAAGGATCTTCTTCATTATTGGCGCGTAAAGCTCACATGGAAGTTTCGACCTTACCCATGAGATCGAGGTCGTGCGAGGCGCGCACTATTCATGGCGAAAATTAACGGCTGGCATGACTTCCTCGCACGAAATCGTTCTCGACAAACAACGCGAACTGGCTGTGGTCAACAGCATGATTGACAAAACACTGATCTTGGAATCCGTGAGAAGCAAATCGCTTAAACTGGCGAGGCTGAGTGAGATTCCTGTCGGCTGGCATCGCGGAACTTGACGTTCAATTGGTGCCGCGAGAATGGCGTGTGCGCAAATGAACACTATCTAGCTTTTGCGCGAAAAACTCGCAGCGCCAGAATTACCCCTTCCGAGCAACGAACACCTGCCGATCTGCGCTGATCGGCTGTAGGTTCCGGCAACTACGATCAGGACGGCAAAGAACTAATCTTTGCCTCCTGGAAAATTCGACATCACGAGTACAACCGTTAAGAGGTCGGCATGCCAACCTACCCACAGCCAATATGGACTCCGGCCGCCAACCACATTCTGGCCGCCCTTTCGCGCGAACAATATCCCCTGTTGTTTTCAAATCTGCAATTGGTCAACTTGCCGCGAGATAAAATACTCTACGAAGTCGGCGAGCAAATGTCGCAATGCTTTTTCATCCTGAACGGCATGATCTCTCTGCTGGCCATCACCGAAAACGGTTCCGCTACTGAGATCAGCATGGTGGGAAACGAAGGACTGGTCGGAGTTCCGGCCCTGCTTGGGGTGAACAAAGCTCCCTACAGAGTAGCCGTCCAGATTCCCGCCCGGGCCATGAGAATTTGGACTAACGTACTGCTTAAAGAGTTCGAGCGTGGTGGGCCGCTTCATAACCTGATCACGCGCTACACCCACTCACTGATATCGCAAATTGCTCAGTCAGCCGCCTGCAATCGCTTCCATACAATCGACGAGAGGTTGTGCCGCTGGCTTCTAATCAGCCACGACCGCATCAAGTCAGACACGATCCGTCTTACTCATGAAGCCCTCTCGCAAATGTTAGGATCAAGCCGCACGAACATCACGGCCGCAGCCAAAAGATTGAAGGGTTTGGGTCTGATTGATTACCGGCGCGGCGAAATCAACATTGTCGACCGGCAGGGACTCGAACGCGCGTCCTGCGAATGCTACCGCATCGTCACACGTGAACTTGGCCACTCTCGCATCGCATAAAGCCCATGATGAGTCAGTAATTTTTTTCACGGTCTGTCGTGCAGACGACAGACAAGGTTGGGATCGCCCTGTATCTTGGCCAACTTGCGAGTTGCCCAAGAGCGTCAACACACCATTCGCTGGCGGGCTTGATTTAGCTTTGTTAGGTAGTACGTAGGTTGCCCAGAGCAGTCCTTCGAACTTCACAAAATAACCAAAAACTGATTTGAAAGAATTAGGTAAGTCTCGTTCTGCGTACAGGAGTTTTCAATCATGCCGAAAAATAAAACCTCAAAAGGTAGAATCAATTCTTATTCTCACAATCTGTCAATTGAGTCTTTACAGAAAAGCCGCTCGACCAGAGCGAGGTCCGCGTTGAGACACGCGCTGCGACTTGTGGCCAGACAACTTAGGGCGGGCCGCTTGCTTTCGCTGGCGCTGCTCACTTCGATACTTGTTTCGTCGACTCCGGCGGCGCCGAGGACGATAGTAACGATGGCCAGTGAGTCGGCTACGACTCTCGCCTTTTGGTTTCACTCATCCGGCTTCGCCAGGCTGACTCAAGGAAACGGCAAGGCGAAAGGCCAGGAAAAACAAGCGGAGCGCGACGCCAGGATTGATCGGTTACAGATTTTTCCCGGCGACCTCACGATTGATCTGGGCGAGCGCGTCAGGTTCTCGGCGATAGCCTTTGATCAAAATAACAACGCCGTCGGCGGCGTCAAGATCAAATGGAGCGGCCAGGCTCCTAACCAGAGCAGCCATGTGCGCCTGACACCCCAGGGCGAATTCGAGGGAATAGCGCCCGGCTCATTCGTCATCAAGGCCGAAGCCTTCAGGAGGACCGCCCAGGTTACGGTGGTCGTTCGCGCCGGCGCGGCGAAAGACATGAAGCTCACGCCTACCGGCACGCGCCAGGTTTCGACGCGTAATAATCCCGATTCAAAGATCGGCTCAACGAGTAGAACGAAAAAGGTTGAAAGCGCTGCCCGGTTGTCGCCGGACGTCCGGGAGCGGCGCAGCGGGAATGCGGCCGCGGTAAAACTAAACCATGCAAGCTCGGCGAAGCGCACGGCGGCGGCAGCGCCAGTGCCGTTCCTGGCCGGCGATAGCTGGGACGACAGCAATTACTGGTCGGCGGATGATCCAGGGAACGGTGTTGGCAATCCTCCGGGTGCGCCGGTGGATGGCGGCGCCGGCAGCGGCAATTTTCAATTCAGCGCCCCGGTTCTCAGCTTGCCGGGTCGAGGGATGAACGTATCCCTGGCGCTCTCATACAACGCGCGTCTTTGGAACAAAGCCGGCTCGCAAATCAGTTATGACAACGACCACGGTTGGCCCGCGCCGGGGTTCAATCTGGGGTTTGGCAAGATGCTTGGCATCGGCGTTTACACCGGCGCGATGTTAGTCGATGCGGATGGAACCCGTCACGGCTACACAGGCAATATTACATATTATAGTTGGGGCACCTATGGCGTGATGCACACGACCGACGGGTCGTTCATCGATTATTCATATTGGACCGGCACAGGTGGCGCTATGACCTGGGGACAAGCGCGCCTGCCAAATGGAACTGTCATAAATTATGGCGCGTATTCGCAGTCCGGCGGGGGCCTTTTCCCCACTTCGATCGAAGACGCCAATGGCAACTTCATCACCATCACTTATGTGAATAATGCCGGCCCGCGCATCCAGACCGTTACCGATACCCTTAACCGGAGCGTCGTTTTTTACTACGACTACAACAATCTCCTGACCGCGGTCACCGCATCCGGACTTAGTGGCGGAACCAGGACTCTGGTCCGGCTTCACTATCATCAACTCTCCTTGAGTTACGGGTTCAACGGTTTGACCGCGACCACCAGAGAGTCCTATCCCTGGGCAGTCGACGCGATTTACTATCCCGGCACCAACACCGGCTACTGGCTCAACGATTCCGATTCCTATTCGAGTTACGGCATGCTGGCCAAGGTGACGGAACAGCGGGCCATGTCTTTCTCAGCTTCCTCGTTGAACGACATGGGCAGCGTGGGGCAGGGCGCCACGACTAGGAGCGTAACCTACAACTACCCGCTAACGCCCGATTACAACCTCACGGATGCGCCGACCTACACGTCGATGACCGAAAGCTGGACTCGCGACGGAAGCAATTTTGACTCGGCGACCACGACTTACGGGGTTAATGAAAACTCGTCACCCCGCACCACGACCATCACTCTGCCCAACGGCACCAGGAACACCCAACAGTCTTACAATCATCCCGGACAGTACGATGACGGGCTGGTTTACTATGACGAGACTCGGGACAGCAGCAACAACTTGCTGCAGAGCAGTTCGTCGACATGGCAACCGGGCGCCTATGACTCGCCACGTCCCGTACGGGTCGAAAAGACTGACGAGCGCGGCCAGACTACTGCGGCCGAATACACGTACGGGAATGTTTACAATCAGGTTACCGAAGTTCGCGACTATGACTACGGCGGCACGGCGCTCCTGCGCGCCACGCGCACGAGCTTTGAGAATGGCGCCAGTTACACGAACCGCCACATCTTCAGCCTGCCCTTAAGCGTTGAAGTCTATGCAGGGGACTACACGACCCGCTTATCGCGCACTGAATATCAGTATGACGGTCAGTCCTTGAGCGCGACGCCCAATGTGGTCCAACACGATCAAGCCTTTAATCCAAATGCCGACGCGGAGGGAATGTGTTATTGGGATTATGACTGGAACGATCCTGATTGCACCGGTAGTTGCTACGATTATAGCTGCGACGGTTACTGCCCACAGTATTACGTTTGTCCTTACGATGGTTCGACCGACTATCGCGGCAATGTCACCCAGATAACGAGTTATGCCGACGCTATATATCTCACCGGAGCAATCACCGAAACTCGACGCTATGACGCCACCGGCAATTTAGTCCTGGGAAGCATTGGGCCCGAGCAAACCAGCCTAAACTACTCGGCTGACACCCAATACGCGTATCCCGTCTCGAAAACGCGCGGCTCCGCTACCGATGGGTATTCGCAAATTACCACGGGTGCGACTCACGACTTCTATACGGGGCTGGGACTTTCCGGAACGGACGCAAATGGCCGGCAGTCGCAAACCAGTTATGACTCAAACACGCTACGGCCGATCAGCGTGATCAGTTCGACGGGCGCGCATACAGACTATGCGTACGACGACTCAGCGATGACCGTTACCCAGACGGCTTATCTTGCTGCCGTTGACGGCGGTGTGATCGCCGATCAAAGCGTGAAAACTTTGAATGGTCGCGGGCAGATAAGACAAGAAAGGGCCCTCGGCGCTGGCGGTGTCTGGGACTACGTGGATACCGTCTTCGACAACATGGGCCAGGTATCGCAGCAGAGCCGGCCATATCGGAGCGGCGAAACCCCGCAATGGACCAGTACCACCTACGATGCGCTCGGACGAACGAAGACTGTTACTTCGGCTGATGGCAGCGTCACCCAGACTTTCTATAACGAAGCGAGCCGGCCTGGTGTAGCTTCGGGCAATCCGGGAGAAACCACGCGCGTTCAAGACGCGTGGGGACGCGAACGCTGGGGGCGCACAGATTCGAGCGGACGCCTTGTCGAAGTCGTCGAACCCGACCCGAACGGCGGCGGATCTGTCGCCAACACTGGCATGGTGACAACCTATGCCTACAACGGCCTCGGCAATCTGAGCCAGGTCTCGCAGGGATCGCAGACGCGATCTTTTAAATACGACGCCGCCGGTCGATTGGTGGCGCAGAAACTCTCCGAGCTGAACGCGACCCTCAACGACGCAGGGGCTTATGTGGGCTCCGGCACGTGGAGCGACGTTTTCACTTATGATAATCGCTCCAATCTAACTTCACGGACCGATGCCCGCGGCGTGAAGACTGTCTATTCATATGCCAGCGATCCGCTCAATCGCCTGCAATCCATTTCCTGGGACACGAGCGGCTTTGGCGATACCGGCAATCCAATTCTGGCTGCCGCGACGGTCTCTTACAGTTATCGCGCAAAGAGCAGTCCTTCTGATTTGCTGGACGTGACCCAGCTCAGCAGCGTTACCACCAGCGGGACCAGCACCGAAAGCTACAGCTATGACACGGAAGGTCGGGTGAGTTCAAAGACTTCGACTTTGACGAGCCGGTCTTCGTATCCGTTCGTAACGGATTACATCTATGATTCGCTGGATCGCGCAAAGGACGTGCGCTATCCCGCCGAATACGGCAACGGCGCCGCCCCGCGCAAGGTGGTGCACTACGATTACGATGTTTCCAGTCGGTTGACTGGGCTCAGCTTTGACGGCCAGACACAAGCATCCAGTATTGTTTACAACGCCGCCAGCCAGACCACGTCGCTGACTGTGGGAACGGGTACCAATCAAGTCAACGAAACTTATAACTACAACGCCCAGACGGGAGTGCTCGACGGTCAGACCGCGACGCGCAATGGCGCGACGCTGCTCAACCTTTCGTACGATTATGCCGGGGCAAACGGTAAGCGCACCGGGCAGCTCACCAAAATCTCAAACAATCTGGATCACAACAAAGATCGAGGTTACGAATACGACGCACTGGGAAGGCTGCGCCGGGCGACTGGCGGCCAGAACGTAAGCTGGGTGCAGAATTATGAGTACGATCGCTACGGCAATCGCAACAACTCGTATTCCTACACCGCGGACCAATACATAAGGGGCGTGTACCAGGCTGCTCTGAACCGGCAGCCCAACTCTACCGAGCTGCAAAATTGGCTCAGTTCTTTGCAGACGGCCTACCCGCAGGGCCCATCGCAGTTTCTCAGCGCGATGCAGCTCCTGATTGATACGATCTTTAGTTCGCAGGAATATGCCAACCGCAATCGGAGCGACCACGACTACGTCTATGATTTGTACAAGGCATATCTGCTGCGCGAACCAGACTCGGGAGGCTGGGCCTTCTGGGAATCTCAGGTGCCAACTAGCGGACGCACGAACGTGCGCGCCGGATTTGCCTGGAGTTATGAATTCTCGCTCAAGGTAAGCGGCACCAGCCCCTACACACCTACAGGCGGAGCCGTGCCGGTTGACGGCCTGCAAGGCCTCTCATTTGACGCGTCTTCAAATCGAATCAACAACTCCGGCTTCAGCTATGACGCAGCGGGTAATCAAACGCGCGCCCTGATTCAAGGGGGTAGCGCTTCACAGCGGTTCCAGTACGATGCCGCGAATCGCCTGGTAAAGGTTAAAGCGGATGACAATGTAACGGTGCTCGCGACCTACACTTACGGAGATTCGAATGAGCGAGTCGCCAGTGACGAAGGCGGCTATAGAACTTATTATGATTCTGAAGGTGGAAGCGTCATTGCCGAATATGTTGAGACCGGGGGATCAACCACACCGGCGTGGTCCAAGAGTTACGCGTATCTCGGCGCTCGGCTGCTTTCGACCTTCACGCCCAATGGTAGCGGCGGCGAAGCAGTCGAATATCACCATCCCGATCGCCTCGGTACCAGAGTCGTTAGCAATCCTGCTAACGGGACCTCATTCGAACAGGTGACACTGCCTTTTGGCACCGCCCTCACTGCTGAGTCAACCGGGGCGACAAATCGGCGCTTCACTTCGTATGACCGAAGTCCGACAACCGGTCTGGATTACGCCAACAACCGCGATTACGATTCGCTGCAAGGACGCTTCACTCAAGTTGACCCAATCGGGATGAAGGCGTCGAGTCTCGAGCACCCCCAAACTCTCAACCTGTATAGCTATGTTGGGAACGATCCGGTCAACCGATTAGATCCCGACGGCTTGTTCTGGGGCGCCCTCAAGCGGTTCTTCCATAAGGTTGGAGCCTTCATAAGCAAAGTTGGCGCAGCCGTCTCACGCGTCCTCAACAATCGCTGGGTGCGCATTGGCGTATTTGTCCTCGGCTTCATCCTGCCGGGCTTGCAGATTCTGAGCGCGGCTTTGGCTCATGTTATCGGGGTTGCGATTGATATCTATAACTACGCCGCCGATATTGCATCTCAACTCCAACTCTGGGGCGCGGCGCTCCAGGGTAAATGGAAAGAGTTCGGGCTTAGTCTCGGGATCGCAGTAATTGGGGCCGCGGTCTCGGAGATTGTCGATCCCATCGTTGAGGGAGTTCAAACGGCCCTCTTCGATCCGAAGTTCGATGAACTCGGCGATCTGTTTGTCGGAGGCTGGAAGGGTCTCAAAACTGGTCTTCAGAAATTCGGTGAGAATCTCAGCCGTGACCTGAAGGACATTTTCATTCCCTTCTATGGCATCTATGGCGGGGCGGCGAATCCGTCGAACGACTCCTGGGATGATTCGACCCAAAACTTCAAGAGCAATGTCCCCGGTCCCTACGATCAGACGGATGCCAGATATATGCAGCATGACCTGGACTGGCGCAGAGCAGGGTCGGCGGCCCAGCACGGCTTGATTAACTCTACCGAAAAAGGAGCACTGGTGAAGGCGGCCAATCGGCGTTTGGTCCGGGGTTTGCTCAGATCGGCGCCGCGGCTCCACCTTTTGGACATCGCATTTTCGGGCCAGTTTGGAGGACGACCAATGATTGGTAGTGGGTACAAGTTCTTTGCGCTCGCCTATTTTGGCATCCGAGGATATGTTCGATGATGCCCATTTTTTACTCCTTTTGACTCAATTAGGTTTGCATTAGTATGAAAAACACTACACATCATGCACTCCTTTGGTTACTAGCACGCGGCGGCGTTTTCAGGCGGAGCGGGAGGTCCGCGCGAATGTTTTGGGCGCTAATGCCTCTCATTTGTCTGCTTATCGCTGCCGCGCCGAGCTACTCATCGATGGTCCGCAGAGGTTCCGATTCAACCCCGCCGGCGCCCACCCCCACGATTCACATTCGCAGCGTGTTACCGGCGGCAGGTGGATCCGAGAAGTCACTGATCAGGCTTTCGGCTGATGGAAAATTGGTGGCCACCGGAAACGGTCATGGACCGGTAAGAGTGTGGCAAATCTCAACGGGCAAGCTGATCGCCGCACTCGACGGCACCGAGGGACAATCGCCTCGGGCTTTCTCTCCGACCAATGACCGGCTGCTGGCTTCAGCCAACCTGACGTCAGTCTCGCTCTATGACCTTAATTCCATGCGACTGAGATCGAGAATCGCGCTCGACAAACTCTTTGGAGGTCTGAACTTATTTGGCTCATTTTCTCCCGATGGAAAAGAGTTTCTCATCTTCAGCGAAAACAAAGTCAGTCTGTGGAGAGTTGATGACGGCGGCTTAATAGCTTCCCAACGCTGTGAGGGTGCGGCCTTCCGATCGCAGTTTAGTAATGACAGCCAAAAGGTGCTGACCTATTGCGGCGGAGAAAAAGCTGTAAGGCTCTGGGACGCCGGGAGCGGGCAGGCAGGCTTGACCTTTTCCAGTCCGACCGCAGTCGCGGTTTCGGTCTTCAGCCCGGACAACCAGACACTGGCGACCGCCACTCTGTCAGGTCAAGTTCTGCTTTGGGACGTTGCCACCGGTCGAATCAAGAAGGCCTGGCAGGGACATGGAGATTTGATCTTTGACGCTGAGTTTAGTCCTGATGGAAAGACCCTCGCCACCGTCAGCCGCGATGGGACCGCGAGACTTTGGGATATCGAAAAAATGAAACCAGGCGGAATACTACGCGTCGGTAGTGAATCAAATCATGTGGTTTTTAGTTCTGACAGTAAACTGCTCGTGGTCGTCGGTGATGGAAATAAGAGAGACATCAGAGTCTGGAATATCGCCACCGCGCAGCCAATCTGGAACTTTACCGGGCCCCAAAAAAAGGTTCTCAACGTCGAGTTTAGCCCGGTCGGCCACTTACTGGTTTCATCGAGTGAAGGAAGCGTAAATGTTTGGGACCTCGCCAATGGAGCGCACGTTGCGGAATTGAGCCAGGCTGATTTTCCCGCAAATTTCAGTAAGGATGGTAAGACGTTGGTGACGGGGGGCCCCAAGGGCTCAGTAATGCTGTGGGACGTCAATGCGCAATGAAAGTTTGGCTGATCTCGTTCTGAGGCTGAGCTTCTGCGACCTTGAAATTACTGACGCTCAAGCCTCTTAATGGCGTGGCTCTCGGGCCCGTGTGGGTAGCGCTTCTAAAATAGCCCGCGGCGAATCGACCAACATCTGGAAATTGTCAGTCGCCGACTCTGGAATCGGAATCGACCCATGATGTAGCTGCACACGGTCAGCCGACCGGCTGTGTTAGCTTAGCGATACTTCGTGAAATAAATATGAAAAATTAACAGGATTACAACGATTGACTTGTTTATCTAACCGGAGTTAATCTCGCGGCCAGTTCATTTAAGACCGACTGAGTAGCTCCCGACTGTTTCATTTAAGACCGACTGAGTAGCTCCCGACTGTCCCCGCAATGCTCCTGCTTCGGTTCGTTTAGCCCCAAGCCATTTTCATTCTCAGTTTTATTTCGTGAGTGCGGTTCTCACACAGCCCAGATTTCCTACTGGTGTTGCATAGTCTCATGAAGACCCAGTGCGCTACCCTTGCCCTTTCGGACTCGCCAATTCTCATAGCAGACCTGCCGCGCGAGTCGAGCTTTACCCCGCCAACCGACTTGCCTGGTTGCCAGCGCGTAATCGGGCCCTTATCAGGGAGGAAATATGAAACACCCGAAATTCGTAGTGGTGTTGCTATTGGCAACGCTTTCTATTTTTTTAGTTTTTGATCGAATCGTGAACAGCCAGGACCTGGGTGCACTGACTAATCAGGCCGACAAAGTCTCCGGCACCGGCTATCCGGTGACTGCAACGATAAACAGATTTGGCAGCGATTGCGGTCCAGGCATCGATTGCGAAGGTGCCGATCCATTTTCCAGCGATAACTTCACGTTTGATACTGCCGAAACCGCTCGTCCAGCGGCTGCTGATCAATGCCCAGTCGTATGTCCGTGGCCGATGATGTGCCCGGAACCTGTCTGCGAAGATCCTCCACACGCGGAGGAAGCCCCGACAGGTTTCGACGACGAAACTAATGGCCTGGTCGATCAGGACACTCACGATAGGGACCGAGATACATTCGAAGAGGTTGACGATATAGCAAAGGGGCTGGGTCCCGTCTATAACGCTCAATCGTGCAAAGAGTGCCACCAAAATCCCGTCACCGGCGCCATCAGCCAAATCACCGAGTTAAGAGCCGGACACAACGACGCAAACAATAACTTCGTGGATGCTCCCGGGGGATCGCTAATCAACGACCGAGGCATTCCCACTCCTAACTTTAATGGCAATCCGAATAAGAGCGCCAAAGTTCAGGAGCGGGTGCCGCCGCTTTTTACCGCCGCCATAATTCCCGGTGGATCTGAGATCTCAGCCGAGGAACCGGTGCGGACTTTTCGCACTTCGCTGAACGTTCTGGGTGACGGTTTCGTCGAGGTACTGCCGAATGGCACGCTCCTCGCCATTTCAAACGCGCAGTCTCAGATCAGCAACGGGCAAATTCACGGACAGGCTATTGCCGTTCCCGTGCTCGAGCTTAATATTCCGGACAATCGTGACTGCAAGAACTTTCAAGACACGCGGTGCCACCGGCGCATTGGGCGCTTTGGCTGGAAGGATCAGATCGCTACTTTGCTTTCCTTTTCCGGCGACGCCTATCTCAATGAGATCGGCATCACCAACTTCCTGATTAAGGATGAAAACACTTCGATGGGTCGCTTTGTAGGTTTCGGCTCGGGGTTCGATCTCGTGCGCGACGATACGCCCTGTGACACGCCGGTCGAACAATGTCCGAACCCAGCGGACTGCCCTTGCGGCGAGGACAAAGCGCGCGACATCGATGTCTTCACTCGGTTCATGCAGGCGACCAAAGCACCGCCGCAGGACAAGGACATCCAGCATGACTCGCGCTTTGAAGCGGATATTAACGCCGGTCGCGCGCTTTTCACGCAAATGCCAGGCTTGTCTTACAGTTGTAGCGCCTGCCACGTCCCGGCGATTGTTACTTCCTCTGCGCGAATGGACGGACCGCTTTTCTTCAAAATCATCCGACCGTTCAGTGACTTTCTGCTGCATGACATTGGCACGGGCGACGGCATCGTCCAGAACGGTGGCCAGACTACGCGCCTTAAGGTGCGCACTCCGCCGCTGTGGGGAGTTCGCACGCGGACTCGGCTGATGCACGACGGATCGGGAATGAACGCGCCGTCGCTGACGTTCAAGGAAGCGATCATGCGACACCAGGGCGAAGCCGCTGCGGTGACAGCTGCTTTTATGGGGCTGACGGATCAGCAGAAGAAACAACTCATCATGTTTCTTGAATCACTCTAGACCGTGGCTGGGGGGGTGAGTCTGCCGAGTAGCCTCACCTCCTTTACTTCGTTGTAACTAGCATGTCCCCTCACGCTAGCCTTATCAACTATTGAATCTGTTAAGCGAACGCCCTGAATTAGCGTGTTAGGAGGGTCCTGCCATGAAAGCGCTCAAGACCATTGTGCTTGAATCTTAGTTGGAGTGAGTTCCTCTATAGCAATATTGAGCGAAAAAGTTCCGCCCAATCAACGAACGACTCTCCAACAAACAAAGTTGAGGCAGGCCATCAAGGCAGCGAAAGCGAATCTCGAAAAGACTCAATCCGGCAAAACTCAATACGAGAAAGATCCGACTTCACGACAATCCATAGTAAGCGCATACCTTTTCAATGATGGTCATCAAGGCATTCGATCGATTATGGAGAACGTCAGAGGCGATCAAAAGATAATCAACTTGCGAGTCATCGGAGACAGGCGCTTTCCCGATTTCACTGTGACGGATCTGAAAACATGTGGCTGATTCGAGTTGGTTCCCGCTCTATCTAAAATTGATGGATATGTTTGTTAGCTAGCGACTCGATCCTGAGCTGACGCTTACACTCGAAAGCAACTAATCTTTCACGGACAGAGACGAAGAACAAAGATTACTTCAACGTCTTGCTGAGGGTGATTCGTCTGCGTTCTGGGCGCTATGGGAGGCGCATCAGCAGGATCTATACCGACTCTGTCTCAGGGACATGAAGGGAATTCAAATGGACGCTGAAGATGTTCTGAGTCAAGCAATGCTCAAGGCTTTTGAAAAATTACCCCTTTACGCTAAGAAGATTGACAATCTCAAAGCCTGGTTGGCGAGGCTTACTCACAATGTGTGCATCGATACTCATCGAGACCGCGCGCGGCGCCAATTGCGTTTTGAGAACCTCGAAGCTGCGGACAATGCCATTGCGACTGCTGAATCCGATATCGAATTACCAGAAAATGCCGTCGTCCGGCGGGAGGAGAGCGCCCGATTGTTTCGGGCATTGCAACATCTTCCGTCCAAGTTACGCGAGCCTTTCATCCTCCGTTTCCTTCACGGTCTAGAATACACAGATATTGCCGCGCGCCTGAACCTCGCTCCGCCTAACGTCCGCAAACGGATTCAGCAGGCGCGCGAAAAATTGAGAGTGGCATTGATTAAGTCAACATAATGACCGCGCGTGAACTCCGAAGCGTTGAATCCCTTCGTCATAGATTGCGCTGCAAAGAATTAATTTTCACAAATCACGAAGCGCAAGCGTCTATTAATTGTAGGCACGTTAGACGACCCCCTGAACTTTTGGACTGAGGCATCCCGCGCACGCGTTCATGCCACCAGCGACTATTTTGCCGGTCATCTGTTTGTCTTAACGCTATGGTTTTTGTGGCAGCGCAGAGTTGTAGTTCAACGTAGTAATCGAAAGTAGGGGGAAAATAGAGCCATGCCGCTCACGCAACAAGATATCGAGCCTCTTTTAATAAGCTTCAGAAGTTGGCTGTCAAATGAAAATATCAACGGCCTTTATGTTGGCATGAAGAAGGTCGCCGGAAAAGAAACCAGCCAACTAGCTCTGATTGTCGAAGTCGAGAAAAAGAAACCAGGCTCGCGTCTGAATCAAGACGACATACCAATACCGCCTGAAGTAGAACTGCAGGTTCAAGCTCCGGATGGAACTATCACCAATCACAAGGTCCCGACGGACGTAGTCGAGGTCGGCGTGATCAGGGCCTGCGTTCTGAATCAGAAAGTGCGTCCGACGCCGGGCGGTTACCAGATCTCCACGGCGCTAGGTTTGTTTGGCGAGAATACTGGAACACTCGGCGTCAATATTGTGTGGGGCGGAAAGTATCGGCTGCTGACCAATAATCATGTGATAGCGAAGAACAATAATACGGGCGGGACGATTTATCAGCCCGATCAAGGTCTATTCGGAAACAGCCTGACCACACTCACCTCGTATGTTCCAATAAAAACCTATCCAAATAAGAATCAGCCTGATCCGATTTTCAACGCAACCGATCTTGCCTGGTGTGATGTAACCGCTACAGAAGGCGCAACAAACATCACCCAGATCGGTCAACCAACGGGTTTTCGTGACCCCGTGCTCAATGAGCAAGTGCGCTGGATTGGCAAAAACACTGCGACCGTTCAGAACACTGTCATTCAATCGATTGACGGATTCCTCAAACTTGAATTCACTTCCGGTCAATGGGCGTGGTTTGAAAAAGTCATCCGGTTTGCCGGCGGCTTTGCGCAGCAGGGTGATTCCGGCGCCGCAATCGTAGCCCAGGCTGACATGACTGTGCTTGGCCTTCTCTTCGCGCTCAACACAGCAAACAATGCGCCGTATGCCTGTCACATTCCCTAACGAATGCGACGCGCGGCACGGCAAAAGATTTTCAGGAGATTATAACTATGCTTACAGCAGAACTAATACCTTACCTCTCGCAGGCGAACTTTGTCGGTGAAGGCTTCGACATCTTTGGGAAATATGATGTCGTGAGCTCCGCCATTACTCCACTCCTGGATCCAAGCAAGGCGTCGTACACGACCTTCACTTTTCTGGACCGTGAATACGTCGTGCCGAGTTACGTGCTTCCGGCGGAGGACACGCAGGCCTATTACAACGAATTCGCCGGCGAAACCAGAGACTCGTTTCAGAACAGCCTGTCGCAACACGCGCAAGTGCAAGGCTCCTACGGCGCCTTCAGCGGCCAGATGGAGCAGTCCTACAGCAAGCAGTTCGCCTCGAACAGCGAATACTTCTATGCCTATCGAAACTTCTATGCGCAACTTGCCTTGCTACAGCTCATCCCCGAAAGTCTTGAAGAGTATCTTACCGGCTACTTCCAGGAGCGCGTCAGTCAATTGCCCACCACGGTCACGCTCCAGAACATGCAACAATTCGCCGACTTCTTCGACGACTTCGGCATTTATTTTACATCAGAGATTACGCTCGGCGGCTCACTTGAGTACTACGTCGCAGTCAGTCGGAACTCACAGATGAGCACCGCCGAGATCAGCGGGAAGGTGAAGATCGACTACAACGCCGTATTCTGGTCGGCGGGCGTCTCAGCAGAGGTGAAGAGTACGCAGAGTTGGCAAAGATATTCCTCAAACAGGTCGGTCAACGTTATGGCTAAAGGAGGTGATCCGGCACTGCTGGCCCAATTGGCAAGTGTTGATCCCGATCACCCCAGCGGCGAGAGTGTCGCCGTCTACAACCAGTGGCTGGAGACGCTTAACACCAATCCGGCCATCACCAACTTCAAGGTCAAAGGTATTTGGGAGTTGTGCGGCGACAAGCGCGAGGTGGTCGAGGATGCCTTCCACACCTACGGCAGTGCGATGCGGCCACGTATGGTCATCGAGGCTTCCTCTGAATCTGGGAACGTTCCGATTGTCACCCTGGGAGGCGATATTCGGCCGCCGGATGC
>Ga0207686_10000355_pt1 | contig 32626 bp, 16 predicted proteins | sample KBSM24metaG_FD_184396 | JGI IMG/M metagenome (GOLD analysis project Ga0207686, IMG submission 184396) | Miscanthus rhizosphere microbial communities from Kellogg Biological Station, Michigan, USA - KBS M2-4 metaG (SPAdes) (version 2) | ecosystem: Host-associated > Plants > Roots > Rhizosphere >...
TGGTTTTAGTCTTCAGCATAATGATTGCGCGTTTGATGGGCGGCGGCGCGCGGCTGGCCGGCGGCACCGCCGAGAAAATTGGAATCATTCTGGCGTTGATAGTCGCCGTCGGGGATCTCGGCGTGCTGGCGGGCCTCACCGGACGATCGATCGGCAAATGGACGACTGGCCTCCGCATAGAGCGAATCGGCGGCGGTTCACCGGGGATTCTGCGAGCTTTCGTGCGTCACTTTATTGGTTATCCGCTGTCGCTGATTCCATTTGCCCTGGGATTCCTAATGGTCATCGTGACTCCGACGGGACGCGCGCTGCATGACTACATTTCCGGAACGGTCGTTGTGCGCCGCAGCGGCGGACCAGTCGTCGCGCAACCCCGCCGGGTCAAAAAGAGATGAAGTGTTAGTCAGTTTTTTGAGTCTTGAGTTTGGTCTTGAGTTTGGTCTTGGGTCTTAAGTCTTGAATTTGAAATCTTGAATCTGGAATTTGAAATTTCAGCTTTTCACTTATCTTAAAATTGATTCCTACTGACTCGTTGACCAGCAACTTCCGACTTTTGGTTTCGAATGGCTGAGCTAATCGTCAAATACCCTGACCGCGCCGCGGAACACTTCCAGATCAATCGTCTGCGCGTGACCATCGGACGCTCCGCGCGAAACGATCTATGTATTCCCGATCCCTTCGCCTCGCGCGTTCACGCCGAAGTCCGCAACGAAGGCGACGAGTACAAACTTCAGGACCTCGGTTCAGCCAACGGCACTCTGTACAACGGCTCGGTCGTCGAATCAGCCATCACCCTGACTCGCGGCGGTCGCATTCAAATCGGCGAGACGGAAATCGTCTTCAATGACAGCGCGTTCCCTTTGAGCAGCGGCGCGACCATGATTACCGACAATTCGTCGTCCATCCCCGAGGCGACGATCGCCTTGTCATCTGCCGATCGAACTACTTCCGGTTTGTTCGAAGCGATTGAAGGCGCGCGCACTCGCGAAGATTCCGCGCCGCGCCACGCAAAGCAGAGCGACTTGCTGGTCTTAATCGGCAAAGTCGGCGTGGCCCTGCTCGCGTCAGTCACCCTCACTGAAACGCTCGAGCAAATAGTCGCGCTGGTCTTCGAAGCTGTGCCGGCCGATCGCTGCATGATCATGATGCGCAACGCCAAGAACCCGGAATTGAAAGTTGCCGTCGCGCGCCTGCGTGATCGCGTGGGCGAGGTGGGCGAGATTCGCATCAGCCGTTCGGTTATCGACGAAGTCGTGACGAACGGCAAGTCGGTTTTGACTTCGGATGCCCAGGCTGATCCGCGCTTCATGGGCGGCACCGTCATGCTTCAGGGCGTACGTTCAGTACTCGCCGTGCCGCTGGGCGTCGGCGCCAACGTCTTCGGCATCATCTACGCCGACTCGCCTTTGTCGGACGCGCGCTTCACCGAAGATCATCTGAAAGTGTTGACCACGCTCGCGTCGGTTGCGGCCATTCGCGTCGAGAACGCGCGCCTGACCGAAGAACAGATGGAGCGTGAACGGCTCGAGCGCGAACAACAGGTCGCCAGTGAAATTCAGCAACGCTTCCTGCCGGCCGCCGCGCCGCAACTCGAAGGTTGGGAATTGCAGGGCATCAGTTTTCCGTGTTACGAAATCGGCGGTGACTATTACGACTTCATCCGGCGCGAGGACGGCAAACTCGTGATTGCGCTCGGCGACGTTTCAGGTAAAGGGACGGCCGCCGCGCTTTTGATGTCATCGCTGCACGCGGCTATCCACGCGCAGGCCGATAATCACGATTCAATCGTCGAAACCATCAGCGCCGTCAATCGCTATCTGGTCGAAAGCATTCCCGCGAACCGCTTCGTGACCCTTTTCTATGGCGAGCTGGATCCGAAATCCGGGTCGCTCACTTTCCTGAATGCCGGTCACAACCCGCCGCTGATCGTCCATGCCGGCGGCACGATGGAGCAGTTGGCCGCCGGAGGTTTGCCGCTCGGCATTATGGAGGGCGCAGAATTTCGCGAAGGCCGGACCCAGCTGCGCGCCGGCGATGTGCTGGTAGTTTATTCGGACGGAGTGTCCGAAGCCGTGAATCCCACCGGGGAAGAATTCGGTCCGACGCGTTTGTATGAAGTCGTCGCGCGAAACCTCGACGCTACCGCCGGCGGCATACGCGATCGCATCGAATCGGCGCTCACCAAGTTCTGCCAGGGCACGCCCGCAGCCGACGACATTACGCTGGTGATCGTGAAAAGAAATGCCGAGGCCGCCGAAGTGGCGACAGCTTAGCGGAGTGGCCAGTGACCAGTGACCAGATGGTTCTAATCGCTCTTGTCACTCGCCATCACTCATCACTTGTCACTCGTCACATCGACTCAGTACACCGCGCGTTCACGCGTACTCTTCTTACTCTCCAAACTAAACCTCGGTTCAATCCCCTTATCGCTACCTTCGATTCGCGCCGCGACATACTCAGCCACCGCCGGTCCATGTTTGAAGCCATGACCCGAACCCCCGCCGACCAGCCAGACATTTTCGAAATCAGGATGTCGATCGATTAGAAAGTCGCCGTTCGAAGTGTTCTCGTATTGGCAAACGCGCGATTCGAGCAGCGGCGCGTCTTTCAGGGAAGGCAGCCGCCGCGCCAGACATGCACGCGCTTCCGACAACCCTTCGCTACTCGCGACGCGATCGCCGTTGTCAGGATCGAACGGCGGCCCATGACGATCGATCGCGATCTTTACTCCACGGCCATCGAGGTCGGGCAGCCCATACGCTTCCTCGTTGAAATCGATCCAGATCGGCATCGCCGGAGCACGGAATCGGCCGTCACCGCCAGGCGCGCCGAAATAAAAAACTTCCTGCCGCGTTGGATGGATTCGTTCTCCGAGTAATCGCGGAAATATTTTCGGCAGCCATGGTCCGCAGGCAAAGACGAATTTTTCTGCCGAGATGCGCCGGCCACTCACCGTGACAACTTCATCAACCTGCCGGGCGTCGTCCGGTGACACAACCGCTTCCTGAAAATATTCCACGCCGCAGCGGATCGCATCGCGCACAACTGCCTGACCGCTCGCCGCGCCAGCAGTGCGCCGCTGTCGGGTTCAAACAGACCCCACGCGACGCCCTCGAGTTGGAACTGCGGAAAACGCTCGCTCAACTCGCTGATGGTTAACTGCTCGTACCGCACCCCGACCCTCTGCAACGTCTCAATCGTTTGGACTGGATATGGGTCGCCGGCGTGAGCCAGCCACAACACACCAGTCTGAATGAAGAGAGGCTCAGCAATGGCGGCGAACAGCTGCTTCCAAAGTTCGAGCGAACGAACCGCCGAACGCGTGTAGATTTCATCGGCGCCATATCCCATCCTGATGATGCGCGATTCATCGCCGGAACTTGAGCGGCTGTTGCCCGGTCCGTGCGCGTCAATGAGTGCGGTCCGCGCCCCGGAACGCTGCAGGTGATAGGCCGTCCACGCACCGAGCACACCCGCGCCAATGACCGCGATGTTGTAATCCTTTGCTGAACCTGCCCTGGTCATTTGCTGGTTGGGAATCGCGAATCTATCACACAATCAATCGGCAGAGACCGTACTTGACTGCTGGTGAAGGCTCACTTAGGCTGGATGTCTAATTTGATACAACCAACTTTCGCACCAGACGACCAGGAGTCTGCTGCCCTTTTCACGATCTCCAATGATCAAAAAAGAATTAATTCAACTTATTGAAAACCGGCGCGCGCGCGTCGCGATTATCGGGCTTGGTTATGTAGGATTGCCGCTCGCGACAGAATTCGCCGGCCGCGGGTTCCAGGCGACCGGATTTGAAGTCGATGAAAAGAAAGTCGCCGAAATAAACGCCGGCCGATCTTACATTGGCGACGTTGCTGCGGAATTAATCAAACAATCGGTAGACGCGGGCAGATTGCGCGCGACGATTGACTTCTCGGAACTGACTGATTGCGACGCAATCATCATTTGCGTGCCGACGCCTTTGCGCAAAACGAAAGAACCGGATGTTTCTTTCATTCTGGCCGCCGCCGAAGAAATCAAGAAGCACCTGCGTCGCGGTCAATTGATCATTCTCGAGTCGACGACTTATCCCGGCACGACTGATGAAGTACTGCTGCCGATGATGAAAGAAACCGGGCTCAAACTTGATGAGGATTTTTTGATTGCCTTCTCGCCCGAGCGTGTCGATCCGGGGAACCCGCAATTCAAAACACATAACATTCCTAAAGTTGTCGGCGGCGTTACCGACGATTCGACCGAGGCCGCGGCCGCACTGTACTCGCAAATCGTCGACGACGTTCATCCCGTCAGCTCGGCGCGCGTGGCGGAAGCCGCCAAGCTTCTGGAAAACACTTTTCGCGCCGTAAACATCGGCATGGCGAACGAAATGGCCCGCCTCTGCTACGCGCTGAACATCGACACCTGGGAAGTCATTCGCGCCGCCGCCACCAAGCCGTTCGGCTTCATGCCCTTTTATCCCGGGCCCGGCATTGGCGGCCACTGCATCCCGCTCGATCCGCATTACCTTTCATGGAAGGCCCGCCAACACGGATTCGATTCGCGCTTTATCGGCCTGGCCGAAGAAGTTAATTCGCGGATGCCGGAACACGTGGTCCAGTTGGTCTCGGATGGATTGAATGACGATCGCAAAGCGATGAACGGCGCCCGCGTGCTGTTGCTCGGCGTGGCGTACAAGAAAGATATCGACGACGTGCGTGAGAGCCCGGCGCTGTCAATCATCGATCGTCTGCGCAGCAAGGGCTGCAACGTCCGCTATCACGATCCCTTCGTAGCGCATCTTGCTTTTGACGATGCGCACACCGCCGGCAGCGGCGATCCACTGAACTCAGTCGAGCTCACCGACGAAGAAATCAAGGCGTCTGATTGTGTGGTGATTGTGACCAACCACAGCGCGGTCGATTATCAAAGGGTGGTCAACCTGGCGTCGCTGGTGGTTGATACGCGCAACGCCTTGAACGGTGATTTGCGAAGCCACAGCTCGGCCAGAATCATTCGACTCTGATCCGGCTGCGCAAATTTGGCGCAAGTCGCGGGCTTGCGCATCTCCTCAGGGCACGTCCGCTAAACTTCTTCCCAATCTGTTACCCCGTCTGCTACTATCGATTTCGGCGGCCGTAACCGTCAGCCACCCCGCTTTTCATCCTCGCTTCCGTTACTCGGCAAGAAGATTTCCTAAGCGTTCATGTCCCAAAGCGTCACCACTTTAGAGCTGGCTTCCCAACTGCCTGCTACCGCCATACGGGAACCAGAGTTCAGACTCGGCCATCGTCCCGAACTCGACGGCTTGCGAGGCGTCTCAATTTTGTTGGTGCTGCTCCACCATCTCTGGTTCAGCTTCCTGCCGGGAGGCTTCTTAGGCGTCGACGTCTTCTTTGTCTTGAGTGGATTTCTGATTACTTCACTACTGGTCCAGGAACATGAGCGCTACGGACGCATCAGCTTGAGGCATTTTTATGTGCGGAGGGCCTTGCGACTCGGCCCCGCGTTAATTGTTTTCATGGCTGGTCTGGGCATGTACGCGCTGTGCTTTTTGGACCGGGCGAAAGCGGCTGAGATTTATCAAGGCATTCTGCTGACTGCCTCGTACGTTTCGAATTGGGTCTTCGCCTTAAAGCCGGCGGTGAAGATTGGACCACTCGGCATCACCTGGTCGCTGGCCATCGAAGAACAGTTCTATCTCGTCTGGCCCTTGCTGTTGGGTCTAGCGCTACGTTTCAAAGTCTCCCGCCGCGCGATTGTGTGCGGATTGATCCTCGCGATTCTGTCGATCGCTCTGCACCGACGGATCCTGACTGAAGACGGGTTCGCTATCCGCCGGCTATATTACGCGACCGATACGCGCGCCGACGCACTACTGATTGGCTGCCTGGTGGCGTTGCTTCTGTCATGGAGATTGATTCCGCAATCCCGCTGGTTCCGGCCGGTCATAAACGCGGTCGCCATCACCGGCGCACTCTTTGTGATTTATCTCGCCGGCACCGCAGATATGCCGCTGCTGAGTCTTTATCTGGGTTGGTTCACACTCGTGGCCCTGGCGATCGGTGTAAACCTGATCGTGCTGATGTTGTGGCCGCCGGCATGGGCCTTACAGCTGCTGCGCACGGAGCCGCTGGTGTGGTTCGGCCGCATCTCGTACGGAGTTTATTTATGGCACTATCCGGTGCGCATCTTCATTTGTCCCGACGACGAGAACAGTTCGATCTCGCGAGTGCTTCTGACTGCGTTTGTCTCGATCGGAATAGCGGCGCTCTCATTCTATCTAATTGAAAAACGTTTCCTGAGTTTGAAGGACAGGTTTGCCAGGACTCCGTTGAAAAAAAAAGGAGTCGTGCCAATCGCAGCCGCCGGCGAGGAGTACCTCAATCAGGTAGGAGCCCTCTAACGGGATCGATATTCTCTACCCAGGTTTTGCGCGTCCCCGCGCTCAAAATCAATCGATAAACGCCCGCATCCACAATTCCAGATTCAATAATTGAAAGACCTGCAGGTTGTAATCTTCCCGGCCCGAAAGATTCGTATCGATGATCCGCCGTACTTCCTCAGGACGAAACAGTCCGCGGCGCTTGATGGTTTCTTCGCTTAACAGATCATCGACCATGGGACGCAGCGCTCCGCGCAACCACGAACGAATCGGCGCGCCGAATCCGGCCTTCTTCCGCCACACCACGTCCTGCGGCAGCAGCTTCTCGGCCGCTTTCTTCAGAATGTATTTGCGCTTGAGCCCCTTCAGCTTTAACTCCGGCGGCATCCGCGCCGCAAACTCGATCATCTCTCGATTCAGAAACGGCACCCGCACCTCGAGGTTCGCCGCCATCGATGTCTTATCCGTGGTCATCAAATTCAAGCACGGCAGAAATGTCTTCATATCCACGTACAGCAGTTGATTGAGCGGCGCCGCGTCGTGCGCGCGCGCAAAGTAACGTCGATGCGCTGAATAAGCATCGAGTCCGCGCGTCTCGTCACGTAATTCAGCGGCGTAGAGTCTTTGCTTGGCCGCATCGGTGAAGTAAGTTTGAAATCCCAGATAGCGGTTTTCAAAATCCATTGAAGCGCTGCGCGCGAATTTCTTGGCGTTCCGCAAAGGCGCGGTGAACTTTCCCGGTTTGCCGCCCGGCAAGGCGAATTCGATCGCGCGCATCACCGGTCGTCGCAGTAACTGCGGCACTGGATCAAACGCGCCGGCCAGCTTCATAGCGAGTTGACGCGGATAACCGGCGAACACTTCGTCACCGCCCATTCCGGAAAGCATCACGCGCAAGGTCTCCCGCGCGGCTCGCGAAACCAGGTAACTGGGAATTGCCATGTCGATCGCCGGCTCGTCCATGTGATAGACCAACTTCGGCAGCAATTCGGCAACGTCGGGTTTGAGCATGATCTCGTGATAGTCGGTGTCGAGTTGCTGATTCACCCGGCGCGCCCACTCGACATCGTCGGGGATGATGTCGTATCGCAGGTCCTCAGCCTCCATGCCGATGGTGTAGGTCTCGATTCGCCGGCCGTTGCTGTGATGGTTCATCATGGCGACGATCGCAGATGAGTCGATCCCGCCGGAGAGAAATGAGCCGAGCGGCACGTCGGCCACCATTTCCAGCTGCACGACTCGATCGAGCGTCTCGAGCGTACGTTCCTGCCACCATTGTTCGCTGCGCCCGTGCTCGATCTCGTCAAACGAAACGTCCCACCATTGCCGGGTCGTCAGCTCACCGTCGCGCCATTCGACAAGGTGACCGGGCGGCACAGTCTTGATGCCGCGAAACAACGTATTCGGATCGGGGACCCAGAGAAAGGTCAGGAATTGATGAAGTGATTCATGGTCCAGGTCGGCCTTGATCAATCCGCTGGCGAGAATTGATTTAACTTCGGAGGCGAATACGATCGAGCGCAGGCCTCCTGTCCCGACATTTCGGGATTCGCCGCCGTCTCTGCTGGCTGCTGAAGAATTCAAGCCGGCATAATAAAGTGGCTTGATGCCGACATGATCGCGCACCAGAAACAGCGTGCGCTCTTTTTCATCCCAAAGCGCAAACGCGAACATTCCATTCAGCCGCGTGAGCGAGGCCTGGCCCCACTCCTGCCACGCGGTTAACAAAACTTCGATATCCGTCTGCGTCCGAAAAGCGTGACCCTTCGTTTCCAGTTCTGCGCGCAGTTCGCGGTAGTTATAAATCTCTCCATTGAAGGTGAGCGTAAATCTGCCGTCGCGCGAAAACATCGGTTCGTGACCGGCGCTGCTGGTATCGATGATCGAGAGGCGCCGGTGACCAAAACAAACTTGCTGACCGCGCTCATCGATCGCCGGCGAAGTCCAGACACCTTCATCGTCGCGCCCGCGGTGCTCGATTATCCTCAGCATCGCGCCAATGCGCGCTTCAGGGTCGTTGGCGATTAGTCCGGCGATTCCGCACATAAGCCGTAATCAACTAATGATATATTCTGCCACGGTTAGCGGCGGGCCATTGCCCGTCACTCGTTGCATGCAAGAGAAACCGGCGGGCAGTAGCCCGCCTCTAAACGCAACCGAAACTGTCCCGCGCCGCCGCTTGTCTCGTCTGCAAAGTCGCGTCGCGCTCGGCGTCATCATCTTCCTGCTCGCCTTCGGCGTGCGCGTTCTCACCTGGCATGATACACGGCTCGAAGTTGGAAAAGTACAGACCTCTGTGGTCGCTGATTATCAACGCGTCGCTCTGCTTTTACGTCAGGGCGGCCTCTCGTCCTTCTTCAGTCGATCGTCGCCGCTCGCCGATCTGAATAATCTCGGCCATCCACCTGGCTACTCGTTACTGCTCGCCGTCATTTATTCATTCAAGCAATCTGACACGGCAGTTCAGTTTGTGCAGATCGCCGCCGACTCGCTTTCGGCCGTGATGATCTTTCTCATCCTCTCGGAGTTATTGCCGTTGTGTACCGGCGTCGTCGCCGGCTTGATGGCCGCGCTATCGCCGCAGCTGGCCTGGAACTCCGTCTTGCTGCTGCCGGATTCAATTTCGGTTTTGCCGATATTGCTGGCCTTGTTTTTGCTGACGCGCGCGGTGAAGCAGCCGCGATTGCTGAAGTTCGTCTTCGTCGGAGCCCTCATCGGAGTTTCATGTTGGCTGCGCGCCAACGCGATGTTGCTGACGGTCTTCGTCGCGGTTGCGGGCGGGTTCCTGGTATGGGCGCCGCGGCGCTGGCAGTTCGCGCTGGCAGTGATTTGCGGCACGCTGCTGATCGTTTTGCCGCTGACGATCAGAAACGCCATCGTCTTTCACCGATTCATTCCCTTGTCGCTGGGCGCCGGTCAGACATTTCTCGAAGGGATTGCCGACTATGATAAAGACGGCCGGTTCGGAATTCCGGATACCGACGTCGGGATCATGAAACAGGAGGCTGAGATCTACCAACGCCCCGATTACTACGGGCTGCTTTTTAATCCTGACGGAGTCGAGCGCGAGCGCGCGCGTCTGTCACGCGGCCTGGCGGTTGTGCAGGCACATCCATTTTGGTTTGCCGGCGTCATGGGAAGACGCGCGATTTCGACGCTGCGCCTGGAGAGGTCGCGCGTACTTTCTACCGAACCCGCGTTGACTCATAGTCTCGACCATCCGGATCAATCCCTCTCCGCATCGACGTTCACCGCAGCCCAGACGATTGCCGGCGGTGCCCCGGTGCCAGGCGCGCGCGCGCTTCTCGATCAGGATCAGAAGACATTTCTGTTGGTCGCCAACGACAACAAATACGGGAAGCAATTTGCCTCTCCCGCGATGACAGTCAGAGCCGGCACTGATTACGCGGTAGTGGTCCCCCTAACGATTCTCGCGGGGCGAATGCGGATAAATATTGAAAATGACGCCGGCAAGGTCTATTCATCGCAGGTCGTAGAAACACTCGAGCACACCAGCTCCGCCGATCAGCCTGAGCAATCGGCCAAACTCTATTTCGTGGCCGTACGCGACGACCAGGTACGCGTCGTCTGGGCCAATGAAGCTCCAACTACGCTTTACTCAATGGTCCGGATTGGCCCGACGAGCCGGTTCGAATTGGGACCCGCGCGATTTCTCTGGACGCGTTATCCACGTTTGCTGATTCACACGGTGCAGAAGGCTTTCGTAACCTTCGTTTTTCAATTTCTCTCGGTCATCGGCATATCGATTATGTACTTTCGATTCCGCAATTCATGGCATTTGATTCTGTTTATCGTGCCGGTTTACTTCATGACCGTGCAATCGGCGTTTCACACCGAATATCGTTACCTGCTGGCCGTTAATTTTTTTGTGTTTGCCTGGGCGGCGGTGGCGATCTCAGTCGCCGGGCCATGGCTCATTAAAAGACTGCTACGATTCGGACGGGACCGGTTCGCGGCGTCCGGGTGAAAGGCGAGTCGCCTCGATCAGTTGGCTGACCCATTCAGCACGCGCGTCCCACGTTCCGTCCCTGACCGCGTCCTGCCGCGCCTTAACCTGCCCTGGGTCGTTCTCGCGCAAGGCATCATCGACCAATTCAATGAACTGATCGCGGCTGCGTCCGATCCGCAGGGCGTCACTCATCGACTCGTACTCAGGCAGAGGCGAAATCACCACGGGTTTGCCGGAGGCGAGGTACTCGCGGACTTTGATGGCCGAGCCGTAGCTCGTGAAAGGCACTTCCGTGTTCCAAGGCAGCACGCAAACATCGAAGCCCGCAGCGTAATGCGGCAGCTCCTGGTAAGAGACCGGTGGCAGGAAATGGACGTTGGGCAGCGACTCGATTTCGAGCCCGCGCGATTTGTTCCCGATGAAGATCCAATTCCATTGCGGCCGCTCGTGTGAGGCCTGCTTGATCAATTCCTGATCGACCAGCCACGGCTCGATGGCCCCGAAATAACCGATGCGCGGATGCGGGATAGCTGCGATCGCATCGGCCACCGTAACTTCACCGCGGCCGATGCGCGACCAATGATCGAAGTCGACGGCCTGTTCGAGCAGATGTGATTTCTCGCACCCACGATCTGCTTCCGCGAACAGCTTGCGGCTTGAATAGAAAATCAAATCCGCAGCGTCGATCGCGCGTTCGTGCAGCTGGCGAATGAAGGCCGGATCCGTCGCGTGATCCATCGTGTTCGCGTCGTATTTGTCCGAGACATGATAGATGACTAGTTGCTCGTCCAGGCGGCCGGCAACTTCGATGGCGGTCGGAATCGCAATCCAAAGGATCGGCCGCGACATCCCGCGACTCTTTGCCAGCATAGAGATTTGCGCAGTCAATAGACTGCGATTTGTCGCGGCGGCGGCGCGACTGCCAAAGAATGGAATTACGGCCGGCGAAACCACGGTGATCCCTTCTTCGGTAGTGCGCGCCAGCTTGGCGTAACTCTTCAGCTTGCGTTTAATACGCGGCAGTAGCTCGCCGCTTTTCATCGGCGCCAGTCCCATCGAAATGGAATTAACGAAGATGACTTTGTTGCCCGCGCGCGCGAACCGTCGCATCAGGTGGTTCTTCGAATGCGGGTGGTGATACCACCAGTCCTCGCCGCCAAAGCAGATGATCGATTGGCCGTGCAACATTGCGGTTGATAGTACAATGCTTGAGTGCTAACAGAATATGCCCGCAGAGACACGGAGACACGGAGAACGAAAGCCAGCGAGTAAATGTATTCGCATTGTGAGTACTGATTCTCTGTGACTCTGTGGCCGATACTCGATGATCCATCTCGCGCTCACTCACGATTGGGAACTTCGCGGCGACGGCTCGGGCGACATCGAAGAGATTCAATTCGCGCCCATGCGCCGGCTAATTGGGATCTACAAAAAGTTCGGCGTGCGCACAACGTTCCTGCCCGACGCGATGCAGCAAGTCAGATTCAGAAGTCTCCAGGAGAAACATGAGAACCTGCGCCGCGACGCCGATCGTTGGGATGAACACGCGCGCGAAGCTTACGCCGGCGGCCACGACATTCAACTGCACCTGCATTCGCAGTGGTCGGACGCACGCTACGGCGATGGCAAGTGGGAATTGAAAGGCGAATGGTCGCTGCTCAAATACGATCGCGATCGCGCCGCTCGAATGATCGCGGAATCGAAACGCTACCTCGAAGAACTGTTGTCGCCCATCGATCACACATACCGCTGCATCGCCTTTCGCGCCAGCGCGTTGGCCCTCGCGCCGTCGCCGCATCTGCTGGCGACTTTGGCAGCACTCGGAATTGAAATCGACGTCAGCATCGCCGCGGGCTTTTATCTCGATAACCAGACGCTGCAACTCGACTATCGAAAATGCGAAGAGACTTTTCTGCCGTACTATCCGCGGATGGACGATGCGAGACTCGTTTCGACAAAACATGAATCGATTGTCTGCGTGCCTTTGCATCATTTCTATGGATCGCGCCGCGAAGTGACTAAACAGAATCTCGCACTCGTGACCGGGCGGTTGGGCGAGAGAGGCAAGGCATCGACTGCGCAAAAACCCCGCGCGCAACTCGACACGCAAACCTCCGGCGCGGCGCGCGCCTACGAAAAACTGATTGCGCCGGCAATCAAGCGCAAGCATTTCGTCTCTGATTTAAGTCGATTGAATTACCCTCTGATGCGCGAGATGCTGGCTTCGATTCGCGCGCGTGCGCATGATGCAGGACTGTCGCAGGTTCCGGTCGTGCTGACGAATCATCCTAAAGACATTCGCGACTGGGATGCGATCGAGAGATTTGTCGGCGAGGTCGCAGAGGCAGAAGACATTCAGTTTGTAACTCTGACGGAAGTGGCTGACAAGTTACAGAGCGGCGAGTTTCATGTCCGGACAAGATCACCATCACCCGGCTGATCGCTTCCGCCGGGTGAATCCATTAGCGGCTTCGCCGCAGCACAGTGCGGTAAGCCTATGGCTTACCGTTGACTACTTCAAAAACTTCGGAGGCTACGCCTCCAATTCGATTCAAATCAAGCATCCGGAGGCGTAGCCTCGAGCCGTTTAATTGCAATGCCACGGTAAGCCGGAGGCGTACCGCACTGTGCTGCGGTAAAGCCGCTACTCTACTTCCTTACCGAACGCGGATAGGCAATGATGTCGCGCCGCGCCAAATCCATCATTTCGGCAAACAACCTGGGCGCGTCTGCGCGAAAGAACTTCATTCCCCTCACCATCAAATCGCGACAAGCGTCTTCCGAAACGTAAGTGCGCATCCACTCCGGCATGTCGGGATGAACAGTGGTGCTCATATCATGCGCGAACGTCTTCACCACGACCTGCTGGCCGTCATAGTTGATGCAGGGAACTTCGAATAACTCGTCCGTGTAGACGCGCACCGGAAACTCGTCCTTGAACGCATCGTCAACACAGTAACCGAATGAAACGTAATTCGTCGTGGCGCCGAGCCCGACAATCTTTCCACCACCGGCGATCAGCTTGTAATACGGACTGTTCGTGTCATATGGGTAAGGCGACAACTGATGCGTCGCGGTCAACTCCCTGGCCGCCGGTCCAATCGCACAGACCGATTTCGTCGGATGCAAACTGCGAATCGCCTTGCGTTGCCGCCGCGCAAACTCTGTCAGGATTCCGGTGTACGAAGGCGTGCGACGAATATCGAAAATATTCCCCTGCTTCAGCCACTCGTACGACGAGATGCGGTGGTTGGGATAAGTTGGAAAGACGACTGTGCCGCGCGGCCCGATGATCTCCTGAATCAAAAACAGAATGCGATAAAACGGAAAACCCAGGTTCAGACCGTCCATGCCGCTGTGCACGTAAACCAGATCGCCGGAAGCCAAACGCAGATCGTTACTCAGGATCTCTTTGAAATCGGTTTCCGACAGCGGCGGCAGCGACGCGACCCGACGCCGTTCACGCTCCCACTTCGCATGCCGCAGAGAGTCGACGGCGCGCTTTGGCAGGATCGATTTGGCTAATTTCCGAAAAGCCATAACAGTCGCCCAGAATTAAAAGTCGACCTGAGGCTTAGCGTCAGGTCGAATAAGATAAGGAGAACCCGGTCGCGGAAAGCAAAGCCTTTCCTCACGGTGCTGCGGCCAAGCCGCGATCGTTCTACACTATTTCAACCAACGTCGCGCCCCACGAATAGCCGACGCCAAATCCGACCAGCGCGACATGATCGCCTTGCTTCACTCGCCCTTGCGCCAGCGCCTTCTCGAGCGCAATCGGAATCGTCGAAGAGACCGTATTACCCGAGTCTTCCATATCGATCCAAAACTTCTCGGCGGGAAACTTCAGCTTGGCGCGCAGACGCTCCAACACGAACTTATTCGCCTGGTGCGGCACAATGAAATCGACCTCCTCGAGTTTCATCCCGGACTTTTCCAGCAATTGCTGCAGCGTCGGCGGCACCGTGCGCAAGGCAAAGCTGAAAACGTCCGCGCCGTCCATGAAAAGATTTTCGTCCGAGCGCCAATTGCCGGCGCTGTCTTCCCGTTCAATCGATGTCTCGGCTGTGGTGCGACGTCGCAAGCCACCCGCCTTCACGATGATCTGGTTCGCGCCGCGACCGTCAGAGCCCAACACGAATGGGCCAACCAATTCACGGTCACTCTCGACCGCTCGGATAAGCGTCGCCGCCGCGCCGTCGCCGAACAACGTCAGCAAAGAGCGGTCGCGACGATTGATGAATTTCATGTACGTGTCCGCCGTGACCAGTAGCACCGTCCGCGCCGTGCCGGCTTCAACCAGGCTCTTCGCGAGCGCCAGGCCGTAGATATATCCCGAACAACCCTGATTGATATCGACCGCGCCACAACTCGTCGGCAAACCGAGCGCGTGCTGCATCACGCAGGCCGTCGTCGGAGTGAAATAATCCGGACTCTGCGTGCAGAAGATCAGAAAATCAATTTCCTCGGGCGTGCAAACACCGCTCTCGAACAGACGTCGCGCTGCTTTGACGCCAAGGTCCGAAGCGCATTCGTCTGCTCCCGCGACCCCACGCACTGCGACGCCAGTCTTCGAAAGAATCTGGCTCGCATGCCAATCACCAAACTGCTCCGCCAGCTGTTCGTTGGTTAATTTGTTTTCAGGAAGAAAAGATTTGATCGCCGTAAGGGCCGCGCGTTGAGTCATAGAGTCAGTACCATCCGCGTCAGCGGATGGGATCAAGAACAATCTTAGAATTAATCAAAGGTTGGCAAGTCACCGCCTTGCCCGTCAATAACATAATCTACAGCACGTTGGATACTTCGCTCATTCCACAAATGGATTTTGCTCCCACGATCAGCCCAGGGAGAATGCTCATAATTCCAATGGCCGCCTCTGCGCAGCAGCCGAGTGGCATAACTCTTAAAAGCATTTAGCGCGTATCCCGGTTTCAATTTACCAATGTCGACGACAATGTGCACATGATTAGTCCGACATTAAGTGCATACAAAAACCAGCGACGGTGCTTACAGACCTCACGAATGGCGGAATCTACACACGCTCGCTGCGCGTCATCGAGCTTAACCGGTTTCGACCTAAGCTGGAGTTGGCTCAAACCACGTCTTCTGTCGCTGCGTGGGAGAAATGGAGATTTGTATTTGTTGTGGAAACGATCGATCGAACCTCGAGCGTCGCCATGCAACCACGTCCCGTAGCAGCGAAACGTGAATAGATATCCGAGTGGAATTTCGGTGTCATTCCACATGGCGCGCATTATCCCATCCGCTAACGCGGATGGTACTGACCCGCCTACATCGATTCAAGCATCTCCGCAAATCGCGCATCCTCGCGCAACGCCTGCAAATTCGGGTCGTGCTCAAACCAAAATTTGTTGCTGTTGCCGAGCGCTATCGAGCGGCGCAGCCAATCGAAGGCGTCGTCCAATAAACCTTGCTGCGCGTAGACCGAAGCTACGCCGTAAGCGATGTCCGGATCGACCGAAGCGGTGCGTCGCACGTCGTCGTTCAGTTCAGCCAACGCCGCCGCGGACTCGCCCTGCGCGGTCAAACACATCGCCAGCAGCGGCCGCACGCCGTGCAGATTCGGGTGCTGCGCCAGCACTTCCTGCAACAACGACACTGCCTGTTCAAAGTCGCCGCTATAGAACAACAACAGTGCGCGGATGCTGCGCAACAGTGGATTGTTCGGTTCGACTGAAGCAGCGCGATCGACTTCGCGCATCGCCTCTGCATACTTCGCTTGATAAAGAAAGATCAGCGCCCGGTTGTAGCTGACGACCACAAACGAAGCCGGATCGAGATGGACCAGACGATCGTAACTGCGCAATGCGCGATCGTATTCGCCATCCAGACGATGCAACGCCGCCTTGACGAAATGCACGACCGCCTCGTTCGGCATCTCACGGCGCGCGCGTGCTACTTCCTCGCGTGCTTTTTGTTTCTGGCCGCGCCACAGCAACACAAACACCGACAGCATGCGGGCCTCGATGAGGTTTGGATCGATCTTCAGCGCGCGATCGAAAGCAGCCTCAGCCTGCTCAAAATCTTCCACACCGCCCAATCCCTTGAACGCCCGATTGACATGCGCCGCGCCCAGCCCGTCATAAGCCAATCCAAATTCGGGATCGAGTTCGATCGCCCGGGCGAAATGAGCAATCGCAGCATCGCAATCCTCAGCCGACACCGTGCGAAAGATGAAGCGCGCAAATCGATCACGTCCGCGCAGATATTCTTCATAGGCCTCGGCATTGACCGTGGCCGGCTGGGCCAGGCCTTTTTCTTCGTCAGGACTCAACTCCAGACGCAGGCCGTCGACGATGCGTTTGGTGATATCGTCCTGCACCGTGATGATGTCGGCCGCGGAGGCATCGATGCGATCGCTCCAGATAATTTCGCCGCTCTTCACGTCCAGCAGTTGCGCGTTCACCCGCAAGTGCCCGCCGACGGCGAGAAACCCCGCGGACAAAACTGCGTCCACATTTAGTTCGCGCCCGACCGACGGCGGATCGACCGCCACGCCCTGATACTTCGACATCACGGACGAAGGCCGCACGACAACTGAGCGAATCCGCGCGAGTTCAGTGATGACCGCGTCCGCCAGCGCGAATTCGTAAAAGCTGGCGGCCGCGTCGCCCGCGAGATTCTTGAAGGGCAGCACCGCCAGATTCTTCTTCTCGCGATCCGCGATGGTCGTCGTCAGAGATTGCTCGCGCGTATCGGTCTGTGCGTGCGAAGTGAATTGCGGCGAGGTCGTGGCGGTTTCCCTGCCGCCGCTCATCTTGCGCAACCAACGCATCGCGCGCGACACGGGACTGGGGCCGCCGAGATGACGCGGGACCGCCGCCACGTCCAGCGTCGTACCCGACGACACTTCTTGCAGGACCTTGCGCAGGTCATCGCGCAACTCATCGATTCGCTGATAACGATCGCGCGGTTCTTTCTGCATGGCGCGATCGAGAATCTGTTGCAGCTTCGCGGGCGTCGCACCCGGCCGCATCTCGGCCAGAGACTTCGGCTGATCGTGAATAACCGCGTGACGTACATCGATCGTGTTCTTGCCGCGGAACGGCCACGTGCCCGTCAACATTTCGTAAAGCAACACGCCGGTGGAAAAAATGTCGGCGCGTGAATCAACTTTGTCGCCGCGCGCTTGCTCGGGCGCCGCATAGGTGGCGGTGCCGTACGGCACGCCGACTTCCGTTAATTCAGTTTGATGAATTCCGGAAAGCACCGCTTGTTGTTCGTCGAGCAGCTTCGCCAAACCAAAATCCAGAATCTTCACCTGGCCGGCATCAGTCACCATCACATTGCCCGATTTGATATCGCGATGAATGATGCCGCGCACATGCGCCGCGGCCAGCGCATCAGTGACCTGAATGCCGATGCGCAGCGCGCTGTCCAGTTCCAGCGGCCGGCCATTGCAAAGCTGCCGTACGTTCTTGCCGTCAACGTATTGCATCGCGATGAAGTGCAACCCGTTCGCTTCATCCATATCGAAGATGGTGCAGATGTTCGGATGGTCGAGCGCCGAAGCGAGCTGCGCCTCGCGCTCAAAACGTTTCAGGTTGGCTTCTTTGACAGTGAGTTCAGCGGGCAGAACTTTCAGCACGACCGTGCGGCCCAGTTTTTGATCGACAGCTTTATAAACAGTCCCTTGTCCACCGGCGCCTAACTTAGCGGAGATTTTGTAGTTGCCGAAGAGCTGCCCGATCATGGCGGGCGTATTCTAGTGCAGAAGCGAGATCAGCACCATAGCATCAGGAGTGATCACCGGTCAGTACCATCGCCGTGAGGCGATGGATCGATCAGTGATCGGCTGCCTGTGATCCATCCCCTCACGGGGATGGTACTGACACACCTGATGCCGCGCCGCATCTACAAATGATCCAGCCGCCCGCCATCGATCCGCACCTGCGCGCCCTGGACGAACGCGGCGTCATCCGACGCCAGGAACGCAATCACGGCGGCGACGTCTTCCGGTTTGCCGACGTCGTGCTGTTCGATCTTTTCCTGACCTGACTTGACGTTCGGGTTGTCCCAGAGCATCGGCGTATCAACCGCGCCCGGCAAGATGCAGTTGACACGAATGCCCTTCGGCTTCCCTTCCAAAGATGCGGAGCGCGTCAGCGAAACCAGCGCCGCTTTGGCCGCCGCGTACGGCGCTACCAATGGTTCAGTCTCGACCGCATGAATGCTCGAGACGTTGACAATCGAGCCGCCCGGCTTCATGTGCAGGAATGCTTGCTTCGTAAAATAGAATGCGCCGAGCAGATCGACTTGCAGCACACCCAGCCAATCGTCCGTAGTCAACGCCTCAATCGGTTTGAAGACCATCAGACCGGCGTTATTCACCACCACGTCGACACGTCCGAACTTCGCCATGGTTTGCGCGACCGCAGCTTCCACCTGCGATTCTTCAGCCACGTTGCAGCCGACGGCCAGCACCTCAGGAGCGCCCGCGGCGCGAATATCTTTGGCGACCGCTTCGCCCTTCTCCTGATGCAGATCGGCAATCACCACGCGCGCGCCTTCACTACCAAAACGTTTGGCGGTAGCCAGGCCGATTCCGCTGGCGCCGCCGGTGATGATGACAACACGATCAGTAAATTGTCCCACTGCCCTTCCTCAACTCAACTGAAGTATGAATCATGATTCGAATTGCGTTGCGGCTTGGCCGCAGAACCAGTGCGGTAAGGCTTGCCTTACCGTAAGGAGTTAAAGCCCGGATGCAGGCTACGCCTGCAAGTCGAAGCGCAGCTTCGAAAAAATCCTGGCGAGTTTCGGAAAGGCAAGCCTTTCCGCACTGGCGGCAAAGCCGCATTGCTTCCTCAATCCAATGAACAAATGAGAAATATCAAATGATAAATGGCAAATATTGTTTTGAATCCTGATCCCAACTGGCCCCTGACTCACCTCTTCTCATCCGCATTCGCGGGCGCAGCCGTCTCGTTGCGATTCTCTTTCCTCGCCTCATTGCGATGCTCGACCGCCCACTCGCTCAGACTTTCTTGCGGCATCACCACCGGCACCTGCAGGCAGACACTCTGCGTCGGCAGCACCTCGCCCCAGGCTTCAATCAGTTCTTTATAAGCTTTCCCGACGGGCCGTATCTTCCGATCGAGATCGTAAAGGCCCACCGGATGCACGCGATTGTTCACTTCGCGCAGGGCCACGTCCCAATCGATTTGATCCGTCAGCGAATACCAGGTGAAGCCCACAATCGGAATGCCGTCGTTGCGCACCCGCAGCACGTTGGCCCATTGCTTCCACAGCCAGTTCACGGCTTCATCACCCGCCGGACCTTGCGCCAGATTTGTTTCCGTGTGCATCACCGGCAGCCGGTAGCGGTCGTAGTACTGATACGTCAACTCGTAATAACCAAACACCTCGCCCGCCGGCCGCGTGGTGCCGTCCTTCGCCACCCGGTGCTCGTTGGTGATGTAGTAGTCGTTGCCCATGATGCTGTGGTGTTTCAGATTGTTATCGAGAAAGAAGTGGTACTCCTCGCGCGTCATGCCGTTGTCCATCAGGTACTCGTACATTTCTGAATCGACGCGCCGGCCGTAATTCAGATCGAGCGACAGAAACCTTTCAGCATTCATGACCTCGGCAGGTTTGATCGCATCCGGATTGTCGGCGTGGTGATATTCAGTCGATTCACTCTGGATAAAGATCGCGTCAGGACGCCCGTCGAGGATCGCCTGCATCGCCAAAACGTTTCCCTTGACGATGTGCTTCAGCGCGGTGACGAACGTCTGGTCGCTCTTTAGCTGTTCGTTCCACCAACCCCAGCGCGCCGAAAACAGCGCGCAGATATACATCTCATTAATCGGCGTGTAGAGCTGTATCCAGGGATAACGCTTGGCAAACGCGCAGGCGTAATCGGCAAACAGCTGCGGGAAGTCGGGATTCTGAAAATCGCCGATCCAATCGGGCACGCCAAAGTGACAGAGGTCGGCGATGGGCACGATGTTCCGCGTATGCAGCTCGCGAAAGACTTCGTCGCTGAGCGACCAATCGTATTTCTTCGCGCCAACGTAAACGCGGTGCATCGGCAACCCGTAACGCAGAAAGCGAATGCCGGTCTCTTCCACCAGCGCAAAATCCTCCCGCCACATTTCGTAGTGACGACATTTTTCGAGCTCATCGATCCGCACCCGCCCGTTATTGATCGTCGGCGAAGAATTCTCAATGCCCGTAGCAAACAAAAATGAAGGAGCCCCATCGGTCATGTGGGCCACTGTGGCGCGGCTGTAACAAGTTATGGTTTCAAATTAATGGAGTGAATGTTACGGCGGGGGAGGCGTACGGGATTTTCCATTTATCATTTGTCATTTTTCATTTTGATTGGTGGTCAGGTACCATCGCCGTGAGGCGATGGATCAAGTCACCCTTGATGAGTCTAGGGTGCGCCCAGACCCTGGCATTCTGGCGCCCCCTGGTTGCCGCGCTCACTCAAGCTTGGGCAGCTCATCTCCTTGCCCGTTCAAGACGTAGTCGACGGCCAACGCCAGGCTCCGATCGCTCCAAAGGTAGCGGTTGCTACCCCTGGCGGCCCATGGGCTGTGTCGTTCTTGCCAGAGACCGTCGAGTCGCAGGCGTCTGGTTGCATACGATTTGAGATCATTCAGGGCACGACCAGGATCTGTGTCGCCAATCCCAAGCACAAGGTGAGCGTGATTGGTGCGGACGTTGATCGCATATAGGTGCCAACGACGGTGCTCAGCTACGTCGCGCAGGGCGGACTCAACGCTATTCCTCTGCCGGGCGTTGAGTGAGAGTGGCTTGCCCCGCAACAAACGTCGATCGTGCGACTGTCTCAGTTCGCTAGGCAAGAGATGCGGTGTCTGGTAGCGGTTGTGAAAGCGATCGGTGGAGCCTCGCTCATCACCATGCAGCCAGGTCCCGTAGGACCGGAACGTGAACAGATATGCCAGGGGAGTGTCCCGGTCGTTCCACACAGGCGCATGGTAGATCATCGGCTGTGTGTAGTCACGAGTGTTGATGCTTGATCCATCGCCTCACGGCGATGGTACTGACCCGGCCGATGGAGACGTAAGGGATTTCCCATTTTTCATTTGAGTCCACGAAAGCCGTGAACCGCGCTGAGCCCTATGAATGAGAAATGAAAAATGACAAATGATAAATATTTCCTTCGATCCACGGGCTGACGCCCGCGGTTAATTAATCACGCTCTTTCAGACCTCGCTCCCCCCTTTTCGCATTGACTTTCCCCACCTCCCGTTTTAATCTTCGCAGCACATTCACAGTCGATGTTTTCAAGCGCGTTTGACGTGCGAAATGTTTGCCCCGACGCACTTTGCGCTCAATGTTTTTGGTCTTTTGATTAAGCCAGAAGGGCAGTTGCAAGGTACGTAGTCCCCTAAACCAAAGACGTCTTAGCGTTTCGATTCAAGCCAGTTCGCAGCAAGAGGAAAGCTCGCCCAATGCCCCGCTCAGTACGCCCGGAGAGTAATGCGCCTCAGGACAGGTGTAAGGGGGCGGTGAGCAGTGGGCAGTGGGCGGTGGCCGGTGGTCAGCGGCCCGTAGGCGGCAACTCAGGAATCGCCAAACCCTCAACCGAGGCGCAGTCTCCACTCCCCGAACCCACTTCGCAGCGTGCAGAGACGCCTTCCCGCCGTGCAAACTCGGCATTTCCGAGTGCAAACTCGACATTTCTAAGTGCAAACTCGGCATTCCCAACTGCAAACTCGGCATTTCTAAGTGCAAACTTGGCATTTCCAAGTACAAACTCGGCATTTCCAAGTGCAAACTCGGCATTTCTGAGCGCAAACCTGGCATTTCTAAGTGCAAACTTGGCATTTCCAAGTACAAACTCGGCATTTCCAAGTGCAAACTCGGCATTTCTAAGTGCAAACCTGGCATTTCCAAGTGCAAACTTGGCATTTCCGAGTACAAACTCGGCATTTCCAAGTGCAAACTCGGCATTTCTGAGTGCAAACCTGGCATTTCCAAGTGCAAACTTGGCATTTCCAAGTGCAAACTCGGCATTTCGGAGTGCGGAGACGGCATTTCGCGATACGCAGAAGGCTGCGCGGTGTCCCGAGATGGCGTCGCAGCGGGCGAAGTTCACGACAACATCCCGCAAAAACCCAACGGAATACGCCCAGACGAGCATTTCTGCTGCCCACTGCCCACCGCCCACTGCCCACTGCTCTTCAGGCTTCGTCCGCGTCAAAGCTCTCTTTGTCCTTTGCGCTTTGCTCTTGGCGCCGCTGGTGCTCGCCAGCCCACGCTTCGCCGAAGTCCGCCAAGCGCCCCTGTCGATTAGCTCTTATAAGAGGGTGTTCGCGAGTCGGAAGGCGCGTACGTTAAGCGCGCTGATGTCCGCTAACACGACCAACAACTATATCGGCTCAAGTACAGGCAGCGTGCTATTAAACGCAAACTGGAGCCTTGGTCACGTACCAACTGTCAGTGAAGATGCGGTCTTCACCGCTACAACTGGAATTAGAACTCAGACAGCCGGCAACCTTACGGTAGGTTCATTCAATGTCACGGCGAGCACCGGAACCTTCTCGATTCGCAACCCAACTGCGACAGCGACAAACAGTATCTTGACGTTAGGCGGCGCTGGCGACCTGGGTAATGGAGTTTCCGGCAACGCCGCCGATCTCTTGTACTGTGCGACAGGCAGCACGTTCAACATAATTGGGCCAAACGGAAGCACGGGCACCGGCGTTTTAAATGTCGCGCTTGGCCAAAGTGGAAACTTCCAAAGCGCCGGAACGATAAGCGTAAGCTCTATTATTTCGGATGGCGGAAGCAGTTTTGGCATCACCAAGACTGGTGTCGGAACGCTAACGCTGCTCGCTGCTAACACCTACACTGGCGACACAACAATAAGCGCCGGCACGCTTAATCTCGGAACAACAGGTTCACTTTCTTCTACAAACATCATCATTGGCGGCGGCGGCACTTTCGATGTTTCGACTCGCGGTGGTGTAACGCTCGCGAGTGGCCAGTCCCTCCAAGGGAGCGGCACCGCTACGACTGGCACAATAGCCACGGCTGTAAGTAACGGTCTCACTACTGCATCCAACAGCCCGTTACAGTTCACCGCCTTCAACGGCACGACGGCGCCGCTCACGCTTTCAGGCGGCGGCACGCTCACCATAGCGAGTAGTAATCCCGTCACAGTTAATACAACTTCGGCGCTGGGAGCGGGTGACTACACCCTAATCGCAAAGGGCGCGACCGGCACTGTTGGCGGCTCGGCGCCTACATCTCTCACGATTGGCGGCAGTGGACTTGCGGCCGGCATGGGTGGCGTTCTGCAAATCACCAACAGCCAAATGGTCTTGCATGTCGCGGCCGCGGGAAGCTTGCAGTTTTCTTCGGCGACGTACAGTGACAGCGAGACGAACGCCGACCATGCCTTTAACGCTTTGGTGACGCGCAGTGGCGGTTCGACCGGTGCGGTCACGGTCTCTTATCAGGTGACCGACGGCTCGGCGACTGTCGCCGGCAATGACTACACAGTCTCGCCGGCGACGGGAACGTTGAGTTGGGCAGACGGTGATACGTCCGCCAAAACCATCACGATTACAGTAAAAGGTGATACCACTTTCGAGCCGGACGAGACGATTAACCTTGCCCTTAGCAGTCCGACCGGCGGCGCAACTCTGGGATCATCTAACAGCTCGGTTTTGACGCTCACCAATGACGACCCGAGCGATGTGACCTTCAACAGTTCGGGGAGTCTCGCAGCGGGCACTTATCACGACGTCACCATCAGTAACTGCGGCACGGTCGTGACCCTGACTGGCGATGTCACAATCACCGGCACGCTGACCATCAATAATTGCGCCACGCTGAATACGAACGGCCACACGGTCTCTGGCAGTGGCACGGTCGCCATCAATGGCACCGTAACGGTTTCGTCGAGCGATTCGACGGACGGACTGGCGACGACGATCACCGCGCCGTTCACTTTGAATTCCGGCAGCACCGTCGACTTCAACGGTTCAGGTGCGCAGACGGTCGGCGCCCGCGATTACTACAACCTGACGATTAGCGGTAACCACGGAGGCGGCGCAGTCACCTTCGGCAGCGGCACGATCGGCATCATCACGTCATTCAATCCGACGGCGTCGAATGTGACCTATGCTTTCAATGCCAACGATACCTTTGAGTACAAGTTGCCGACGACAGGCACTAGTACCACGGTGCTGCCGCTGGCCTTCACGCACTACAACAATCTGAAGGACAACGAACTTGGAAATACTATTGGGCCGACGGGACTGGTCGTGGACGGCACGCTCGAAGTTGCCCAGGGAACATTCTCGAGCGCCAGCGACTATGACAACGTTCTCATCGACGTCGGCGGGACGTTGACGCTTACTAACGACATCACCGTCAGCGGCAACTGGACCAACAACGGCACCTTCAACAACGGCGCCTTCAAAGTCACGTTCGACGGCTCGACGCCGCAGACGATCGGCGGATCGAACGTGAGCGCGTTTGCGAACCTGACGATCAGTAATACCGGCAGCACGGTGACCCTGGCGCAGAACGTGACTGATACGGCGCTGAATATCACCAGCGGCACTTTCGATCAGGGCGCTTCGTTCAACGTCACCAGCGGCGCAGTCAACGTCTCATCGGGCGCGACCTGGAGCAACACGGGCACGGGCGATTTGCAGTTGTCCGGCAATGTTTCGAATGCGGGGTCGATCAGCTTCAATGGCAGCGGACTGGGCTGTGGCCAGGCCGACGCAATCTCGATCAGTTCAAATGTGGGCGGAACCCAACGCGCGTGGTCGGGCGCGGGCACGTTCTCGATGACTGATGTCACCGTGCAGGATCAGGGCGGCACGGCGACCATCCTGGTCAACAGCGGCACGCCGGTGAGCGGCAATGGATTGAACTGGTTGTTCATTAACACCTGCGGCGCTTACACCTGGAATGGTTCGGCCGGCACCGACTGGACCAATCCGCTGAACTGGACACCGGCGCGCACCACGCCGTCCTCCAGCGACATCCTGGTGTTTGGATCGAACACGCCTGGACCAACGGTCACCAACGTCGCGGGCGCGACCAATAACATCAACGAGACGATCGCCGAACTCCACATCAACAACTCTTCACCGACGTTCAGCACGGGCGGCTCGAACAAGCTGACGATTAATGCCGGCGTGGGGGTCACCGGCCTCGACATCAACAACGCATTTCCGTTCCGGATTAGCGGCGGCAACAACCTCGTAATCCAACTGGGCACCGGGACGATGGGCCAGATTGCCGGCTCAGGAACGACGGTCACCGTCGGCGGTGGCGGGCACAAATTCGTCAGCAACGATGCCGGCGGCATCACTTTCCAGAACGGCGCCAGCTTTACCACCGACACCGGCTTTATCGACTTCCCATTTGGCGACGGCGATCCGTTACAGGGCCTCGCGGGTTCGGTCATCTTCCAGAGCGGATCGACTTACAACCAAAACGCGGGCAACAGTCCATTCGGCGCTGTGGGCAATGGCCCCATCGTCACCTTCCAAGCCGGCAGCACGGCGCGTTGGTTCACCAACTCGGGATTTCAGGCGAGCGGCCGCACTTACGCGAACCTCGAAATCGGCAGTGCGAGCGGCGCGGTCAGTGTCTCGGACGGCGGCGTGGGCAATTTCCAATTTGACAACCTGACCATGACCGGGCCCAACGGCGGCAGCAGCTCGACGTTGGTATTTAGCGGCTCGGGGACGAGCACCGTCACGATTCAAGGAGACATCACCAGCAACGGCGGGACGGGCAGTTTGCAGGATGTAACGTTGCAACCCGGCAGCGGCGGCATCGTCGTCAGCAAACCCGGCAGCGGCACTATCAACTTTGTCGATAACAGCGGCAACAAGCGCGTGGTCATGTTCCAGGGCAACGCAAGTGTCGCGAGCGGCACGACGCTGGCGCTCAGCCGGATTGTGCAGATGGGTAATCCCAATCCGGAAACGCGGACGCTGACTGTGACGGGAGCGCTGACCGGCAGCGCGTCCGGTTACGTCATCGGCAGTTTGAAGAAGACCTTTGCCGCGGCCGGATCGCTCACGTTTGAAGTCGGTTCGACCAACGGTTACTCGCCGGTGACGGTAAATGCCACGACCGGCACTTTCCCGGCAGACTTCACGGCAGTGGCGCGCACGCCGAAACATCCGAGCGCCTTTGGCTCGAACGCGCTCGCGCGTTACTGGACCTTGACGGCCAGCAACCTGACCGCGGATCTGACCTTTAATTATTTGGCGGGCGACGTGGCCGGCTTCGAAGCGCTCTACAAGGTCTTCAAGTACGACGGCAGCTTCACGCAAGTGCCTAATCAATCGGTCGATACGGGGACGCACACTGCGACCGTGACCGGCGTCTCATCGTTCAGCGATTGGACTTTGGCTGATCCATCCTCAGTTGTCTGTCCGTCGACTTTCATGGTTAACGGCACCGGCGAAGCCAGTGATGAAAATATCGGCGACGGCCATTGTGATTGGGACAGCGGGACGCCCGGCGATCAGTGCAGCCTGCGGGCGGCGATTGAGGAAGCAAATGCGCTCGGTGCCTGCGGCCCGATCACTATCGATGCGACCAGCCTGAATAACGCCGAGATCGATTTGAACAATGAGCTGCCGGTGATCAATCACAACGTCATCATCAATGGTTCCGGCACGCTGACGGTCAAGAAATCGACCTTACTGTCAGACTTCCGCATCTTCACGATTAATAATGGAATCACGGCCGCAATCAGCGGCGTGACGATTTCCAATGGCAAAGTAAGTAGTCCGGGCAGCGACACGGGTGGCGGAATTCTCAATGCCGGCACGCTCACTCTGACCAATGTAACCGTGAGTGGCAACTCGGCCGCCGGCGGCAGCGCAGATCAGGGCGGCGGTATCTTCAATTCGGGCACCCTGACCATTAGCAACAGCCTGGTAACGAACAACTCCGTCGCCGGAACCAACAGTGACCGGGGCGGCGGCATTTTCAACACCGGCACCCTAACGCTGACCAATAGCACTATCGACAATAACGAGGCCGGCGGCAGTGGCTCAGATGACGGCGGCGGTATCTACAATACCGGGACGGTAACGCTGACAAATACCACCGTCTCGAACAACAAGGCCGACGGCAGCGGCGCCGATCAGGGCGGCGGTATTTTCAACGCCGGAACCCTCGACGCCATCAACAGCACGTTGTCCAACAACTCAGCGGCCGGCGCGAATAGCGATTTCGGTGGAGGAATCTTCAACTCATTAGCCGGCATTTTGCGTCTCACCAACTGCACCATCGCTTACAACACGGCCGGTGGCGGTGGTGGAAATGGCGGCGGGGGTATTTACAATCTCAACAGTGCGACTGCCAGAAACACGATCATCGCTAGTAACAGCGGTAACACGGGCCCGGACTTCAATGGCACGCTCACTTCTCTGGGCCATAACGCGATCGGCAATACCAGCGGCACGACCGTCACGCCGGGAACCGGCGACAAGTTTGACGCCAACGCTTCACCGCTAAACCTCGGTCCACTGGCGACCAACGGCGGGCCCACGCAGACCATCGATCCCGGCCCCGGCAGTGTGGCGATCGACGCCGGCGATAATTGCGTGACCGATGCGGCACACTGCAGCGATGCCAACATTCCGCAACTCACCACTGATCAGCGCGGTTTCAATCGTCAGATTGACGGTGACTCGATTAGCGGCGCAGTCGTCGATATTGGCGCAGTGGAAGACTCCACCTGCACCACTCCACCCGCGACACCCACGCCGAGTAACGGCGGCCCATACTGCCAGGGAGCGACGATCTCTCTATCTACACCGTTCGTAACAGGCGCGACCTATGCGTGGACCGGGCCGAATGGATTTACTTCGGCGCTGCAGAATCCGACGAAGAGCAATGCGACGACCGCCGATGCCGGAACCTACTCGGTAACCATCACGGTTAATGGATGCACCTCCGCAGCCGGCACGACCAATGTCGTCGTCAATCCCACCCCCGCAACGCCGACGGCGACTAACGGTGGGCCGTACTGCGAAGGCGCGACGATAGCTCTGTTCACGACGACAGTCGCAGGCGCAACCTATTCGTGGACCGGGCCGAATGGATTTACTTCCGCGCTGCAGAATCCGACGAAGAGCAATGCGACGACCGCCGATGCCGGAGCTTACTCGGTAACCATCACGGTTAATGGCTGCACCTCTGCAGCCGGCACGACCAATGTCGTCGTCAATCCCACCCCCGCAACGCCGACAGCCACCAACGGCGGCCCGTATTGCGAAGGCGCGACTATTCAATTGAACACGCCGACCGTTTCCGGCGCCACTTATTCGTGGACCGGGCCGAATGGATTTACTTCGGCGCTGCAGAATCCGACGAAGAGCAATGCGACGACCGCCGATGCCGGAACTTATTCCGTAACCGTGACTGTCAACGGCTGCACTTCAGCGGCGGGAACAACAAACGTAATCGTTAATTCCATACCCGCAACGCCGACAGCCACCAACGGCGGCCCGTATTGCGACGGTGCGACTATTCAATTGAACGCGCCGACCGTTTCCGGCGCCACTTATTCGTGGACGGGACCAAACGGATTTACCTCGGCTCTTCAGAATCCGACGCGCGCCAACGCCACGATTGCCGATGCCGGAACTTATTCCGTAACCGTTACCGTCAACGGCTGCACTTCAGCGGCGGGGACAACTAGCGTAACCGTTAATCCCTTACCCGCAACGCCAACCGCGAGCAACGGTGGACCATACGGCTCAGGACAAACGATCCAACTCTCGACGCCAACTGTTAGCGGCGCGACCTATTCCTGGACCGGACCGAACGGATTCGCGTCGGCGCTGCAAAATCCCACCCGGGCTAACGCCACGACTGCCGACGCGGGAACTTATTCAGTCACCGTCACAGTCAATGGATGTACCTCAGCCGCAGGCACAACGAATGTCCTGGTCTGCGGAAGCCTTAATACCATCTACGTCGATGACGATTGGGTGGGCACAACGCCCGGTACGGATCCTGACGCGGGCTTCGGACCGGCGACCAGCTTTGGCTGCGATTCGTTTGCCACCATTCAGGAGGCCATCAACACCGTAACGCCGGGCGGCACGATCATCGTTAACGCCGGAACGTACAAAGAGAATCCGACCGTCAACAAGGCCGTCAATATCCAGGGTCCGAACGCCGGCGTGGCCGGCAGTGCGGTGCGCGGCGCGGAAGCCACAGTAATCACCAACGGAAATCAGACGGCGGTATTCAGCATCACGTCGAACAACGTCACCATCGACGGTTTCACGATTGACGGCGACGATCCGCTGGTTACCGGCGGCACACTCAAGAGTGGCGACGATGCGAACGTCAGCTATGGCGTGCGGCCCACGGGCGCGCAAAACCACATCATCGTCAAGAACGATATCGTCAAGCATGTGGCCATCGGTTTTCGTGGCGACGGCGCGTCCCAGAACAATCTGATTACCGCCAACTGGTTCGACAGCGTCGGCAATTTCGACTTCGGCTATTGCGTCTCGCTGCGCACCGAGTACTACGCCGATGTCACGAACAATATGATGACCCGCGCCTGGACGGGCATTCACATCAACGATCATCACTTCGCAGGCGGCCCGGCGAGCTTCAATCTCAGCGGGAACGAAATTCACAGTTACGCGGGCGGCATCCTTTACTGGTTGAATTACAGCGCGGCCACCGGCGCCACCATCAACGGCAACACGATCACCGCCCAGAGCGGTGCGGTGGCGAACAACTTCGGCCTGCTGATTGTGACGCTGCAGGATGCGGTCCCGACGACCATTACCAACAACACGATCACCGGTCATAACTATGGCGTCGGCGTCTTCAACGCGCCGACCAGCAACTCAGTGACGCTGGGCGCGACCAATTCGATCAGCAACTCGAGTTTGGCGGGCGTCTTCCTGACAGACAATCTGAACTTCAATCCGGTGGGAGGAACCAACTTCCTCGGTGGCGGGCCGGGCGCTGCTTCAACCGTGAAGCTTATTGGTTTGCCGGTCACCGGTAACGTGAGCAACGGTCTGAAAGTTGAGGGCCTAACCAACCTGCAGACGCTCGCGGTCAGCGGCGGCACGTCCGTCTCTGGCGGCACAGTTGGATTATTGATGACCGGCGCCAAGACCGCGGTCGGCGGCAATAGTCTGAACGACACATCGTTTACCGGCCAGAGTACCGACTACATCCAACTGGCTAACGGCGCGTCCGCGGGTCTCGAGATTAATGCTACCGGCGTCAGCTTCAATGGCCAGACCGGAGCCACCGCCACGGTCGCGCAGAACTACTCGATTGAAGACAAGATCATCCATGCCATCGACGACAGCACCCTGGGCTTTGTGCGGGTGCAGGCCGCGAACCTCTTCGTCACGCCGAACAGTTTCGTTTCGCCGGATACTGCGGCCAGCATCCAGCGCGCCATCAACGCAGCGACCAGCGGAGATGCGATAAGCATTCAGGCCGGCAGTTACCAGGGCGGCGTCGACGCCAGTGCTAAAGCGATTAAGCTTTCGCCCGGCGCCAGTCCGGCGCAAGTGATCGTTAACGGCAACCTGATCCTCACGGGTGACGACACACTCGTCATTGAGATCAATGGCACGAATCCCGCCACTGACTACGATAACTTGGTCGTCAGCGGCACAGTCACTCTCGGCGGCGCCACTCTTTCGCCGCCGACCGGTACGCATGCGCCGGCGCTCGGAGAGACCTTCACGCTTATCAGTAACGATCTGACAGACGCGGTTAGCGGCGCCTTCAACGGCTTACCGGAAGGCGCGATCATCTCGAGTTTCCTGGGCTCGAGCTTCAACGCCCGGATCAGCTATGCCGCCGACGGCGATAACGACGGCAACAACAATGACGTGGTGCTGACCGTGGTCAATCCGCCGCCGGCCGTCGGCAACTATCCGGGGAGCCCGGTAAGTGTTGAATTGAGTGGCGACACGAATGTTTCACCTGACGCCCCGCCGTCAGACACAACCAGCATCTATGTTTCCACCTCGACAGATTTCAAAGGCAAGCTGGAAGGCGATCCGGCGACCGGCGTGGTGCGTGTGACCGATGCCCACCCGGCGGGCAATTACACAATTACGGTGAAGGCGTTTGGTCCGAGCGGCTCTGTGACGAAGACTTTCACGTTGACAGTGACCACGCCGGCGACTTGCAACCCGGTCAACTTCGGGCCGGAAGTAAAAGTATCACTTCCTTCCAGTCCGTCTTCCGTCGCGGTGGGTGATTTCAACGGCGATGGCAAGCAGGACCTGGCCGCCGCCAACTTCCAATCAGATAATGTGTCGATCACGTTGGGCGATGGCGCAGGCGGCTTTAGCGACATTACTGCCGCCACAGATTACCCGGTGGCCAGTCAGCCATACTCAGTGGCGGTGGGCGATTTCAACGGCGATGGCAAGCAGGACCTCGTCACGGCCAACTTCGGCACCCACAACGTGTCGATCTTGTTGGGCATAGGCGACGGCACTTTCAGCGCCCCCACCAACTTCTTCTCCGGAACTGGTGCGCGCGCGGTAGCCGTAGGCGATTTCAATGGCGATGGCAAGCCGGACCTCGCCGTGGCCAACGCCAGCGCCAATAACGTGTCGATCCTGATCGGCAATGGCGCAGGCAGTTTCAGCGCCCCCACCACTTTCGGCGCCGGCATTAATCCTTATTCAATCGCGGTAGGCGATTTCAATGGCGATGGCAAGCAGGATCTCGCGGTGGCCAACTACAGCGTAGACGACGGCTTTACCTCAAACGGCATTTCGATCCTGTTGGGCAACGGTGACGGCAGTTTCGGCACGGCCACCAACTTTGGCGCCGGGATTGGTCCGCGCTCAGTCGTAGTAGGCGACTTCAATGCTGATAACAAGCAAGACCTCGCCGTGGCTAACGAGCGCTCACAAAATATTTCGATCTTGTTGGGCAACGGCGATGGCAGTTTCGGCGCCGCTAACAGCTTTGGCTCGGGAGATAGTCCGGTCTCAGTCGCGGCGGGCGATTTCAACGGCGATGGCAAGCAAGACGTCGCCATGGCTGACTACGGTTTACAAAAGGTGTCGATCTGGTTGGGCGACGGCGCGGGCAATCTCAGCAACGCCACCAATATCTTCAATGGAAATAATCCTGCCTCAGTCGCAGTGGGCGATTTTAATGCCGATGGCATGCAGGATTTGGCGATTGGCAACGCCAGAACCTATCTGTCGATCTACCTGCGCCAGTGTTGCCCCACGATCACCGTCAGTCCAGCGACATTGCCGAATGGCGGCGTC
>Ga0207686_10000359_pt1 | contig 32396 bp, 32 predicted proteins | sample KBSM24metaG_FD_184396 | JGI IMG/M metagenome (GOLD analysis project Ga0207686, IMG submission 184396) | Miscanthus rhizosphere microbial communities from Kellogg Biological Station, Michigan, USA - KBS M2-4 metaG (SPAdes) (version 2) | ecosystem: Host-associated > Plants > Roots > Rhizosphere >...
AGGCGGCAGACGTAGTCGGCGTTGTCACCGATCAGGGCGGGGAGGTAGTAGGTCGAGGCGGTCATGGTCAGGTCTCCCGGCTGGTCGCCCCCGGCGGGGGCGGTCACCAACCGTGCCCCTTATATGGGGCAAGCCGGTCAGGATGTGAAGCCCCCCTTGGCAACAATCTGCAAATAAAAAGCCCCCGGTTCCAAGCCCCTCAGGGGCGGGCTACGGGGGCGTCAGGGGCGGGGCGGGGTGACCGTCCCAGCCGGTCAGCGGGAGCGCGCCCTGAGCCGCCTGTGCGGCGGGGCTGGGCAAGCCCCCGGCGGGGTCAGGCTCCCGGCTGAGCCGGGGTGGGGCGGCGGCGGGTCACCCGGTCACCGGGGCGGTAGGGAGGCAGCCCCCGGCTCAGCGCGGTCATCGCCAGCCCGATATACGGGGGCGGGTCGGTCGCGCCGATTTCCCAATTGCCGAGAGCGGTCGGTGAGCAGCCGAGAGCGCGCGCGGCGGCTCGCTGGCTCAGCTTCATCGCGGCGCGCCATTCGATCAGCGTCTCGCGTGAGGTCGGTGCGGGCGGCGGGAGTTCGTCGGTCATGGCATCTGCTCCTGTGAAGCCCCCGGCGGGATTGCCGGGGGCGCTTCGCAAATCACGCGGCGGATTTCTTATCCCCGAAAGGGCTGAGGTCCATCGCGAGGGCAGCCATCGCCAGCCCGATGTAAATCGGGATAGGGCGGTGACCCGCCTCGTAGTCCTGAAGGGTTGCGAGGTCGATGCCGAGAGCTTCGGCTGCGTCCTTCATCGGGTAGCCCATCCGCTCGCGCCAGATGGTGAGCGTCTCCGCGTGGATGGTCTGAGCGGCGGTCGGCTTCGGCTTCGGTTCGTGCTTTGACATGGTAGGCTCCTGTTGATCGAAGGTGGGTGCCCCCGGCAATTCGCCGGGGGCTGAGGTCAGCGTCTTAGTTGACCGTCTCGATGTTCGCGTCGGTGACGAGAGCGACCGGCTCACGCGGCGCGGGCTTCTCACCCGTCTCGATGTAGCGCTTCACGTCAGCGTAGCTCTCGCTCACCGCGAAGCCGCCGCCATCGTTGAAGGTGATCCGCGTGCCCGGCGCGTCGTCCTTGCGCGGGTAGAAGCAGCGGATCAGAGCCGCGTTGATGGTGACCGGGGCGGTCGGGAGAGGGTCACCGTGGTCCTCGCGGTAGCCGCGCGAGTTGATCTTCGTAAGGTCCAAGAGTTGCAAAGTCATAGCGTGTCCTTTCATCGGACGTTGTGGCTGATCTTATGCCGGGGCCAGCCGACCCGGTCGTCCACATATGGAGCGGGGCTGAGCGAATGCCAAGTCCCGCTTCGCATGTTTCTCAATCTCCGTAGACGCACATCGCGCGCCCGAATAATCCAAGGTCGAGTTGCGGCTCAGCCTGAGCCTTGCGCTTCGGCGGCTCAGCCTTGCGCTTGAGCTTTCGCGATGCCTCGTCGGCTGCCTGAGCGGCGCGGCGTTGCTCGCTGAGCTTCTGCTTCGTCGGCGGCTTGCGGACCTCGCTGGGGCGCGGCGCGAAGGCGGGGCGACCGTTGCGGCGCAGTCGCTGCCGCTCGATGTGAGAGGGCGCGTTCTTCTCGTAGCTCTCTTCGAGCGCGGCGGTCAGCGAAGCCTGCGGGAGTTTGAAGTCGCGGTAGCCGTCGCGGATCACTCCGTAATAAAAATCGCTGGGCGGCATGATGCCTTCCGAGTTCATGACGTAGATCAGAAGGTCCTCATGGGTGACCCCGTCGAGTTCGAAGGGCGCGATTGCGATATACTCCTTGCGGTACATTCCGCCGTCGATGCCTTCGTAATGATCGAGCGCGGCTTCGCACTCCGGGGTCAGCTTCCAGACCGCGCCCTGCACTCCGTGACCGGGTGAGGGGACGATGTCAGCCACGCCCCGGAAGACGAGTTTCCAGTCATCGAGTTTCATCGAGCCGATTGTTTTCGCGTCGGGGCAGCGGCGCGCCATCTGCTTGAGGTTCAGGTTTGAGCCGTATGCGAAGTAGAGGGTCATGGTCATGGTCCTTGTCAGGGTTGGTGGGGCTGCCCTCAGGCAGCCCATGCGATTGCGGTGTTGCTCAGGTTGGCGGTGCGCTCAGCGAAGTAGGTGCGCTCCGCTTCGGTCAGCCCGATCAGGTCAGCGAAGCCATTCAGGCTCACGTCAAGGGTGGTCGGGGTCTGCGCCTGAGCGCGGGCTGCGTAATAACGAACCTCGCGACCCGTGCGCTGGCTGACGACCGCGATGCCTGCGGCGCGCGCCTGAGCCGGGACGCTGACCGAAGGCCAGTTCATCTCAGCCATGATTTCGCGCCCGGTCACGCCTTCGGGGCGAAGCAGCATCTCACCGATGCGGTGAGCCTTGGTGCCGCGCCGCGCGGAGTTCATCGGCTGGTTGATCATCGAGCCGAAGGGGAGGTCGTTGCGCTTCGCGGCTTCGACCATCTTGCGGCAGGCGCTGACCCACATCGCGGTCTTGACCGCGTCGGTCGTTCCCGAGTGCTGACGAAACTCTACCGTCTTGTGGCGGGCGAAGGCGGCGAGGTTCAGCTTGTGATAACGCTGCTCGCCCGCGCCGCTCGCGCGCCTCACGACCTCAGCGAGCGCGCTCACCGAAGTCGCCTGCGTGATGGCGGTCGCGCTGACCGAGCCGAGGCTGCGGCAGAAGACGTTCGTTGACCGGCGGCGGCTCACCGGCATGAAGCCGTCGATGATGCCTTCGTAGGCCTGATAGAGGCGAACCAAGTTCTGGAAAAAGCTGAGGGGCTGACCGGCGGCTCCGACATGAACGTGAAGCCCGCAATCCTTATTGACGGTCGCGTTGATATCGGTGAGGGCTTGGCAGACCGTCCTGATCTGCTTGTCGCCTTCTTCGCCGCTCACGATGGGGCTGACGAATTCCGCGCCGCGCTGATAGTCACCCAGCGAGCCGTCCGTGGTGACCTTCCAAGTCGTCAGCGCGCGGTGAGCGTCGTGGTAGGGGATGACGGGGCAGGGTGCGCCGAGGCGGCTGGAAACCGCAGCGGCTCCCTGAGCCATCGAGGTTCCTTGCGGGAGGTAGCATTCGAACTCCAGCCCGAGGGTCAGGGCGTTCAGGGCGGCGGGGGCGGGGGCGTAGGCGGTCATGGTAGGCTCCGGGTCAGAAGGTCAGGGGTGTCGGCCCCGGCGGGGCGTCAACCCCACGCCCCTTATATGGGGCAAGCCGCTTGGAATGTGAAGTCCTACTTGGCGAAATAAAGCAGATATTTTGGAGGCTAAATTATGCCGGAAGATCAAACACTTACAGGCACCCCCGCTGAGCCGGGGCTGGGTACCGACGCGGCTCACCCGCGCGGACCCCTGCTGAATACAAATCAGGCGGCGCTTCTGATCATGAAGGGCGGGGAGCGGGTCCGTCAGCTTGTGAAGGCGGGGTGGATCACCGCGTCAGGACCCGCGAATGATCGGCGCTACCGATTGCTCGATGTCGTTCAGGGCTACATTCGTTTTCGAGATGACGAAGACCGCCGCGCGAATAAAACCGCCGCTCACACTCGCATCACCGACGCGCGCTCACGCGAAGTCGAATTGAAAAACGCTCAGCGCGAGGGGAGGCTGATCGAGTTGGAAGAAGCGCTCGCGACACTCGAAGCGGTCGTCGCGTTGTTCCGATTGGAGATTTCCGGTTTACCAGCGAGGGTCACCCGTGATCTACAATTCAGGCGAACGATAGAAACGGCTTTGCATGACATCCTCGACCACATCGCTGATCTTGCCGCCGAGAGAGCGAAAGCTATGGGAGCGCGTAGAGCTTCTAACTCGTCCGTCCAAACCAATGGAGCCGGATCAATGGGCGGTGGCGAACAGGACGCATCCGCAGACATCGGGAGTGCCGGGTCCGCGTGACCCGTACCTGACGCCGTACATCGTTGAGCCGGGGCGGATGATCGCCTCAGGAATTTACAAGCGGGTCGTTCTGGTTTTCGGAGCGCAGACCGGCAAGACCGAATTGATGCTCGACGTCGCGGGTCAGCGATTGGATCAGCGACCCGGTCCCGTTCTCTACGTTGGTCCCAACAAGCAATTCCTCAGCGAGCAATTCGAACCTCGCGTGATGTCGCTGCTCGATGAGGCTCCGACGCTGGTCGAGAAAGTTATTCGCGGGAAGCGGATGACGAAGACCCGCAAGATGGTCGGGGGCGTGCCGTTCCGCCTCGCGCATGCCGGGTCATCGAGCGCGCTGAAATCTGATCCCGCCGTTCTCGCGCTGGTCGATGAGTACGACGAGATGCGCGACAACGTGAATGATCAGGGCGGTCCCCTTGGTCTGGTCGAGCGGCGCGGCGATACCTACGCGGACTTCGTCTGCGTCGTGACCTCGACCCCGAAGAAGGGTCGCGTCGGCCCCGCGCTGGACGTGACCTCAGGCTTGCACTTCTGGGACGCGGCTCCGACCGAGGACATCGAAAGTCCGATATGGCAACTCTGGCAGCAGGGCACCCGGCATCACTGGTGCTGGCCGTGCCCTCAGTGCGGCGAGTACTTCGTGCCGCGCTTCAACCTGATCCGCTTCCCGCTGAAGGCAACGCCGATGGAGGCAGGGCGTGAGGCGTTCATCGAATGCCCTGCCTGTCACGGGGTCATCGAGGAGCGTCACAAGGAGGCGATGAATGCCAACGGGCGCTTCGTCGCTCCGGGTCAGTCGGTCGATGCCAAGGGAAACATTCATGGTGCGCCGCGAGAGAGCCTGACCGCATCCTACTGGGTGAGCGGGCTTGCCTCGCCGTTCGTCACAACGCGGGAGCGCATCTCGACGCTGGTCGAGGCTCAGCAGTCTGGCGACGACGCGATGGTCCAGCAGGCGATGAACGCTGGCTTCGGTGAACTCTATTCGCCGGGTGGCGGTGAGGTCCCCGAGTGGGTCGAGATCAAGGAGAAGTCTCGCGCCGCAACTTACAAGCGGGGCGAGGTGCCTGAGGACGTTCTCTACCTGACCCTGACCGCTGACGTTCAGAAGCACTCCATCCCGTGGGTGATCCGGGGCTGGGGACCGCGCGCTTCGTCTTGGCTGATCAACTACGGCTACCTCAGGGGGGACACGGCTGAGGAGGAAATCTGGGACGCGCTGGGTGATCTTGTATCCCAGCCCATCGATGGCATGCCGATCAAGCTCTCGTTCATCGACAGCGGCTTCCGACCGGGCAAGACCGATACGCTGCCGATCAATCGCATCTACGAGTTCTGCCGCCGCTTCCTGCGGAGGGTCAGACCGACCAAGGGGTCGTCGGGCGCGATGCGGACCCCGCTGATCTTCTCGAAGATTGAAGTCAGCCGGAAGGATGGCAAGGCGGCGAAGTACGGGATGGACCTCGTCAGGCTCGACACCGACCACTGGAAATCATGGGTGCATGAGCGGCTGCGCTGGCCTCCTGACCGCGTCGGTGGCTGGCATGTGTTCAACGGGGTCGATGACGACTACTGCCATCAACTCGTTTCCGAGGCGCGGCTGAAGAAGCCGACCGGGGCTGTCGAGTGGGTCCAGAGGTCACGCGACAACCACTTCTTCGACTGCGAGGCGATGCAGGCGGCGGCTGGGTACCTCCTGAACGTCCAGCGCATCCCATTGCAAAAACCGAAGGCTGAGGCTACAGATAGCGTCGGCAGGCAGCCGGAAACCCCACCCGAGGTAATTCCTCCACTAACTGAAGCGATGCCTATCCCACCCCCGATGACGACACGGGCGCGAAGGGGGAGGCGTATTATCAGGTCGAATTATCTTGGAGCATAATCGGGAATGCTCCGGTGCCAGACGAGCCGACGCGAGAACAGCAGCTTCTCGAAGAAATCAAAATCCTGAAGCAGCAGTTGGCGAGGCGCTCCAACCTTGCCGAGACGGTGACGGTCACCCCAGCCGAAGCCGCGCGCGTCCCTGAGGCTTTCATCCAGCCGGTGTCGGTTCAGCCAGCCACGGGTCACCCGCGTGTCAGCCCCGCCGTTGGGATCAATCCTACTCAGCCCTTCGGTCGCCCGGTTCGCCCGCACGCTGAGCCTCACGACACGCCGGGTCACCATACGACCATCACCGAGACGCCCACGCAGACCACCATCGAGACGGTGAACGTGCCTCCCACGGAGCCGCGCCCTCCGCTGGGGAATGCTCAGGTCAGAGTGCAAGTCCCGCAGAGCCTTGTCGCTCGCATGGGCAGGGCGGCAACGCCGGAAGAAATCGCTGAGCAGATCAAGGGTCTGAAGTCGATTATAATTTCAGGCGTCGACAGCGCGGGCTACGGCGATAAGCGCACCGAGTTTCGCTCGCTCTCTGAGCTTCGACAAATCCTCTCTGGCCTCGAAGAAGAGCTTGAGGACTTGCTGGGTCGCGGCGGTCGCATGCGCCAGATCAGGATGACGACCGCGTGGGACAAGGGGTTGTAATGGCTCGCAAACCAACGAAGCCACCCGGCAAGACCGTGAAGCCCAAGGGCAAGGCTGTCTCGGTGAAGACTGAGAAGAAAGCACGAGCCGACTTCGACGGCGGTCGCCAGCGCAGGCGGCTCAAGAGTTGGCAGCCGTCCCGGCTCACATTCAATTCCATCCTCGCGTCATCCGGTGATCTGCTGCGCGCGCGCTGCCGCGATGTCATGCGGAATAATCCGCACGCCGTTGCAGCCGGTGAGAGCTTCGCCGCGAACCTGATCGGCACCGGCATCAAGCCGTCGAGCCTGCTCACCGACCAGCCTGAACTCCGTGAGATGATCATGGAGCAATGGTTCGACTGGACCGACGAGTGCGATGCGGATGGCATCGCGGATTTCTACGGCATGCAGTCCATCGGCGCGCGGGCACTGTTCGATGCGGGCGAGTACTTCGTTCGCTTCCGCAATCGCAGGCCGGAAGACGGCTTCAAGGTGCCGCTGCAAATCCAGTTGCTCGAAAGCGATATGTGCCCCTACGACGACAACCGCCGTGCGGAGAACGGCAACTTCGTCATGAACGGCATCGAGTTGGATCATCGCGGTCAGCGCGCGGCGTACCACTTCTATCCAATCCACCCCGGCGACTTCCCGGTGGAGAGCGTCCCGTTCTCGACGGAGACGGTTCGCGTCCCGGCATCTGAAGTGCTGCACGTTTTTAAATGCACGCGCCCCGGTCAGATGCGCGGTGTGCCGCTGGTGACCCCGGCGTTGACCCGGCTGTTCTTCCTCGATCAGTACGACGACGCCGAGCTTGAGCGGAAGCGCATCGCGGCGATGTTCGCGGGCTTCATCACCACGCCGACGCCTGAAGATGTGATCCCGATTGACGGGATGGACGACAGCGCGCCGCAGGAAAATATCGGGCTGAGCGGTCTTGAGCCGGGGACGATGCAGACGCTGCTGCCGGGTGAGACCATCACGTTCAGCGAGCCTGCCGATGTCGGCGGGACCTACGAGGCTTATCAGTACCGCCAGCAGCTTGCGATATTCTCCGCGCTGGGCATCCCCTACTCGCTGGGCACGTCAGACCTGAGGCGCGCGAACTACTCGTCGCTGCGCGGTTCGATTGTCGAGTACCGACGCAAGCTGGAGCAGTTCCAGCATAACGTTATGGTCTTTCAGATGTGCGCTCCGATATGGCGGCGCTGGCTCGACACCGCTGTGCTGGCTCAGGCATTCCCGATCAACGAGAGTGCCTACCTCGCTGACCAGACCGCCTATCAGCGAGCCAAGTGGATACCGCAGCGGAATGATTGGGTTGACCCGCTGAAGGACCGGCAAGCCGAGAAGCTGGCTGTCGAGGCGGGCTTCAAGTCGCGCAGCGATGTGGTCGAGGCAGAGGGCTTCGACCCCGAGGAAAACGACAAGCGCATCGCTGCCGATCACGAACGCGAGGAGCGGATGGGTCTGGACTTCAGCCCACCCAAGCCTTCGCCGTTCGGTGGCGGTGATCCGTCTGCACCGGCTGACGGGGAGGACCCTGAGGAGCAGGACCAGCAGAAACAGGATGCCGAGGATGCCGAAGATGAGGCAGCAGCTTAAAGGAGATTGATCATGCGTAATTGGTTCACGATGTCGAAGGTCGAGGATGACGAAGAGGACGAGGACAAGAAGAAAAACCCGTTCGCTGAAATCCTGATCTACGACGCCATCGGCAAATCATTCTGGGACGACGAGGCGGTGAGCGCGAGTTCATTCATCGAGAGCCTTGCGGCGCTTGGTGACGTGCCCGAGATCAAGCTCCGCATCAATTCTCCCGGCGGTGACGTGTTCGATGGCGTTGCCATCTACAACGCAATCAAGAACCACAAGGCGAAGGTCACTGCTCAGGTTGATGGCATTGCTGCGTCGGCGGCTTCGCTGATCGCGATGGCTGCGGACAAAATCGTGATGCCGTCGAACGCCTTCATGCTGGTGCATGGCGCGTCAGGTTTCTCGATGGGTAACGCCGAGGACATGCTCGCGCTCGCCGCTGACCTCCAGCGCATCGACAAGTCGATGGCAGCCACCTACGCCGCGCGCTCCGGTCAGACGCCCGCGAAGGTTCGCGCGCTCATGAAAGAGGACCGGCTGATGGACGCGACCGAGGCGAAGTCGCTGGGCTATGCCGACGAGGTATCGTCCCCGGTGAAGTTGGCAGCGAGCATGAGGCTCAGTGTTCTGCCTCCGAAAGTTGCGGAGAAATTCCGCGCAGAGACAGGGACCGAGCAGGGCGACCCGCCTCAATCTGCGCCGGGACCTCAGGAGCCGGTGGAGCAGCCGGTTGTCCCACCGGCTCCGACCTCTCCCCATCCCGAGCATCCGGCTCCGGGTCAGCCTGCCGAGCAGCCGCCGGTCACGCGACCGGGTGAGCCTGACAAAGCACCGACCCCCGGCACTCCGCGCTCTGCCGAGGTCATCGACATCAAGGCTGTGAAGCAGCAGGGCATCGATGAGCATAAGGCGTACGTGCAGTCGGTCACCGACCTCTGCACGCTCGCGCGCGCGCCTGAGCGTGTCGGCGGATACATCCGCGCGGGCACATCGGTCGATGCGGTTCGCAAGGAGCTTCTGGCAGCGGGAGAACAGTCGGTCCTCTCGCATCACCCGTTGGTCCCGGCTGCCCCGCCTGCGAAGGCGTGGGACAAGATCACCGACAAGATCAACGCCCGCACGAAGTAAGCATTCAAAACAGAGGAGATATCGACATGGCTGACAAGGACAACGACCGCACCCACAGCGAAGACCGCCGGGTGACGCCCGCGCCGACTGCCGCCGCAGGAGTTGGCTTCGACAACAGCAAGCAAGTCGCGGAGGCGGCGAAGCGACAGGAAGAGGAAGAGAAGAAGCGCGTCGAGGCTGACACGCAGAAGATGGAGGAGGGGCGCAAGCTCGTCCATGAGCGCGAGCGGCAGGCTCTTGAGGAGCGGCAGAAGGTCGAGGACGCCCGCATCGATGCGGAGCGCAAGGCACGCGAGGATAAGATCAAGGAGGATGAGCGGCTTTCGAAGCTCAGCCCATCCGAGCGCGCTGCGGAGATCAGCCCGTTCGTTCACAGCGTCCCGCACTTCACTCCGCAGAACGAGCCTATCCACCCGGCTGAGTTTATCCTGTCGGAAGCCAACGGCCAACGCTCGCGCGCCAACGCCTACATTGCCGACCCGGCCACTGTTCTCGCTGGTCAGATGTTGAAGAAGACGGCTGAGGCAACTGCGAACCAGTTCGCGACCTACGTCCCGGCAACGGTCGGCGCGGACTGCAACGCGATTGCCATCTACTCTGGCGGCACCATCCCCGGTGAAGGTCTGCGTATCTCCATCATCGTTCGCGATGCTGAGGTGAACGGCAAGTGCCTTGTCTGGGGTTCGGTCACCGCGCCCGAGCAGATCATCGCAGCGCAGACGCTCGCCGCTGCTGGCATCATCATCCGCACCTGAGAAGAACAGCTTCAGCCGCTCGCCGCACAGGCAGCAAGACATAAAGGAACACGAAAATGCTGGATATCTTTCGCGGCGATGCCTTCGGGGTGGTGCCGCTCTCCCTCGCCATCAACAATCTAAAATTCGTCCCCGGCTTCATTTCGAGCAAGGGCATCTTCTCCGAAACCTCGACCTCAGCAACGGTCGTGGCAATCGAAGAGCAGGGCGGCATCCTCCAACTGATCGCCCCGACGCCGCGCGGCGGTCCCGGCCATACGCTGCCGAAGGGTCGGCGTTCGATGCGTATGCTGGGCGTGCCTCACTTCGAAATCAACGACGCCGTCATGGCTGAGGAAGTGCAGGGCGTTCGCCCGTTCGGTGAAGAGACCGGCACCGAGAGTGTCATGACGAAGGTCGGTGAGCGCATGCAGCTTGCCGGTCAGTCGCTGGAGTACACGCAGGAGCATACCCGCGTCGGCGCGATCAAGGGTGTGATCACCTACGCCGATGGCACGGTGCTGAACCTGTTCACCGAGTACAGCTTGGTGCAGCCAGCCCCGATCAGCTTCCCGTTCAGTCTCACGCCTCCGACCGGCGCTGTTCGTCAGGCTTGTCAGAAGGTCATCCGCACGATGGGTGCCAACCTCGACGGCCAGATGTTCTCTGGCGTCGAAGCCATCTGCGGCGACGACTTCTTCGACGCGCTGATCATGTCACCGGAGGTCCGCGCGACCTACCTCAACTGGCAGGGCGCGGCTGAGCTTCGCGGCAGCTACGTTTCCGCAGGGCAGACGTGGGGCAGCTTCGAGTTCGGCGGCATCCTCTGGACGAACTATCGCGGATACGTTTCCGGCGTGCCGATGGTCGAAGCCAACAAGGCGTACTTCTATCCGACCGGCGTGCCCAACCTGTTCGCGACGGTGTTCGCGCCTGCGGACTATGTCGAGACCGTCAATACGCTGGGCAAGCCGCGCTACGTCAAGCAGTACACGATGCAGAACGACAAGGGCATTCATCTCGACACGCAGATGAACGCGCTCAACTTCTGCACGCGACCTCTCGCGTTGCAGAGCGGCATCTACACTTAATGGCGGTGCGGGACCATGATCGACTTCGACGCACTGGTCCTCAACAAGTGCGAGGATATCTTTTCAATCCTCGTTCGGTTCACGCCACTCGTCAGTGACCCCGGCGCGCCCGCTTTCGAGTGCCGGGGCATCTACTCGTCCTCGCCTGTCGATGTGCAGATGCAGGACGAGACTATCTTTTCCGACCAGCAGACCTCGCTGGGCATTCGGGTGAGGGACTTCGTGGGACCGCCGCCTGATCGCGGCGACCACGTAGAGATCATCGATAGCCGTCACCCGGCATTCGGTTCGAAATACTGGATTGGCGACAGCGACCTCGACGGTCAGGGCGGCGCGATGTTGATGCTTAGGACGCAGAAGCCATGAGCCACTACGCCAGCATGATGCAGACCGAAGCGATGCGTCTGTTGCAGGCTGGCTTCGGCGCGCGCTTCAGGACCTATCGCAACACGCCCGCGCTTCAGGTTCAGCCGACCGACCTCCCGCTGCTGGGCGTCTACATCCTGAGGGAGCGGCGCATCGGGATGGGCGCGAACCACGCGGAGCCGAAGTTCAAGCACGAACTCACGCTGGGCTTTTCCGGTGGCGAGTGGGCCGACACCGACGATCAGAACAAGCTGCTGGGTCTGGAAGCGATGATGTCGGAGCTAGACGACATCCTGCTCAGCGAGCCGAAGTTCGTCAGGCTGGTCGAGGGCTTCACCGGCATGGACCGGCAGAGCCAGTACGCCAAGGTGGGCGAGACGACGCTGTTCGAAATCAGGGTCGAGATGGTGATGGAGTTCACCGGCTGGTTCGAGCCGAGGGTCACCGACGATTTCAACACGCTGCACATCGAGACGCGGTACCCGTCATATGACACCGACCCCGACGAGGTCATGCAGATCATTCGCCAGTACGACCTGACGCAGAACGAAATCACCGCTGCGCTGTCGAAGGCGGCGAAGACGAAGGCGGGACGATACAACGGCGGTCAGCGACCGCACCAACCCCTGACTTGAGAAGGAGACCGCGCAGATGCCCGTTTCATTCAACTCCATTCCCGGCAATTGGAAGATGCCGCTTTACTGGGTCGAAGTTGATCCCAGCATGGCTGGCTATCCTCGCTCGCGCCTGACCTCGCTTATCATCGGCTTGAAGGGCGATGATGGAAGCGCAGTCGCGAACGTGCCCATCCCGGTCCCGTCTCAGGCCGACGCTCGTCAGTTGTTCGGCTACGGCTCGATGCTCGACATGATGGTCGAGAGCTTCACCAAGAACAACTTCGCGCAGGAGCTTTGGGTTGTCCCCATCGATGAGGCAGCGGCAGGCGTCCCGGCAATGGGCACGCTCACGGTCACGCAGCCTGCAATCTCCGCAGGCACGCTGCCGCTCTACATTGCGGGTCGTCGCGTGCAAGTGTTCGTCGGTGCTGGCGAAGCCGTTGCGGACGTCGCGAAGAAGATTGAGACGGCGATCAACGCCGACCTCTCGATGCCGGTCACGGCGCTGATCGGTGTTGCCGGTGCGGTAGACCTCACCGCGAAGTTCAAGGGCGTCGAAGGAAACGAAATCGACGTGCGTCTCGCCTACGGCGGCGCGCTCGCAGCAGAGCGCATTCCCGTTGGTCTGGTTGTCACCATCCCGCCGGGTCACCGGCTGACCGGCGGCACCGGCACCGTCGATATCTCCACGGCGCTGACGAACCTTGGCGATGAGATTTACGAGTACGTTGCGACCGGCCTCACCGACAGCACGTCGCTGTCGCTGCTGGAAGCCGAGTACGGCTTCGGTGACACGGGTCGCTGGGGCTGGCTGCGTCAACTCTACGGTCATATCTTCGCCGCTCACAAGGGCGTCGAGCAGGGTGAGGACAAGGGCTACGCCGACCTCTTGGACTACGGTCCAAACAACAACAGCGGCGTTCTCTCCGTCATGGGCATCGAGGCGAACTCACCGTCGCCTCCGTGGGTCTGGGCGGCTGCCTACGCTGCCAAGGCTGCGCGGGCGCTTCTGAACGACCCGGCTCGCCCGCTCCAGACGCTCGCGCTGGAAGGGTGCCTCCCGGCTCCGAAGCATCAGCGTTTCACCAAGAAGCAGTGCAACGACTTCTCGGGCGTCGGCATCGCAACGCAGGGCGTGAACGATGATGGCATCCCCGCCATCCTTCGTGAGAGCACGACCTACCAGAAGAACCTCTACGGTCAGGGTGACGACGCCTACGAGTTGGTGCCGACGCTCGCGACCCTCGCGGCGCTGTTCCGTTCGCAGCGTCACGCCATCACCAGCAAGTACCCGCGTCACAAGCTGGCCGATGACGGCACGCGGTTCGGTGCCGGTCAGGCAATCGTCACCCCGAAGATCATCAAGGCGGAATTGATCGCTCAGTACCGCGCCGATGAATTCTTGGGGCGTGTCGAGAACGCTCAGGCGTTCAAGAAGAACCTGATCGTGGAACGCGACCCCAACGACCCCAACCGGGTCAACGTGCTTTACCCACCGGACCTGATCAACCAGCTTCGCATCTTCGCGGTGCTGGCTCAGTTCAGGCTCCAGTACAACAGGGGCGTCGACACCGATATCGCGCAGTAGTACGAATGACGGATGAGGCGCGCGCGGACGGGGCGCGCGCCTTTCCACATCTCAGTCAAGGCGGGGACAATGGATGTCTACGGAAGAATAACGAAACCATTCTGGGACGACCGGCCCGTTGCCATTGTCGGCGGCGGGCCTTCGCTTGTCGGCTTCGACTTCGAGCGGCTGAGGGGCGGCGCGCATGTGCTGGCGATCAAGAGCCTGATCGATACGATGCCGTGGGCCGATGCTTGTTTTGGTCAGGGGATGTGGCTCGACAGGCTGGAGAACTTGCAGTCTCGCATCTACTGGGCGTTGCCTCAGGATCAGATGGCTGGCGCACCGCACGCAAAGAACATCACGTTCCTGCGGCGGCTGGATGGTCAGGACGTCTCAGAAAACCCGAGCGAGGTTTATGGCGGCGGGACCTCAGGCTTCGGGGCGATGCAGATTTGCATTCACAAGCGAGCCAAGCGGGTCGTGCTGTTCGGCTTCGACTATGACGGGGCCTACGATAACGGCTCACCCGACAAGCACGCTCAGAAGAAGCGCGCGCAGAGCGAAGCCAACTGGAAGGTCTGGGCTGCCCACTTCGGGGTCTATGTCCCGCACCTGAACCGGCTGGGCATCAGCGTCGTCAATGCTTGTCCTACATCAAGCATCGCCTGCTTCCAGAAGGTCACGCTCGATGACGGGGTCGAAATGCTGAGGTGAGGCTACCTCTGAAGGAGTACCTCATGTGTTGGTTATGGATTGCAGCGGCATTTATTATCGGCGGAAATTTCGGGATGCTTGCAATGGCGGTCGTCACGATGACGAAGCCACGCGGGTGGCGCGATGCGGATTACCTATGATGTGGTATTCGCACTGGTCAGGGCGGGCACCGAGTTTCCGTTCGGGCGCGTCACCAAGGTCCGCGACGGGATCATGCGGCACGCGCGGCAGCCCTACGACATCGTCTGCCTGACCGACCAGCCTGAGCGTTGCGAGGGCGTCGGCTTCATCGATATCACCGAGGCGGGGCTTCCGGGGCGGTGGGCGAAGCTGCTGCTGTTCGAAAAAACGTGGCGCGGTCGATCACGAATTGTTGCGCTGGACTTGGACGTCGAGGTCGTCGGGGACCTCACGCCGCTTCAGGCTGTGCCGGGTGAGTTTGCCATCTGCGGGCGGATGGACGGCAAATACAATTCATCGGTGATGGTGATCGGCGGCGGGATGGCGTCGTTCGTCTGGGAGCGCTTCGAGAAGCAATCAGCCACGCTGATGGCGGGCTACGATCAGGCTCAGTCGGTCATCGAGATGATCTACCCTGACGCGCCGTTCTTGCAGCGGTTCGTGCCGAAGGGCTTCTTCCAGAACGCTGTTATCCCGGCAAGCCCGCTCCGGTAGTGACAGCACCGCAGATTGTATCGCTGTTGGGCTGACTGGTGTCCGCGCGCGCGTCGGCGCATAAAGATTGGGAAGTCCACCCAACCTATGGAGCCAACGCCATGCCGCAAGGTCCTATCGCAGGCACCGCCTACCTGAAGGTCGACGGTCAGATGTATCCGCTGAAGGGTAGCCTCACCGTCTCGATCACAGCGGTCGAGCGCAACGGCATCGCCGGTCAGGACTACGTTCACGGCTATCAGGAGCTTCCGCGCGTCCCCTACATCGAGGGCGACATCTCCACGCTGCCTGAGGTCAGCACCGAATTTCTGGAGAGCATCACCGACGCGACCATCACCGCAGAGTTGGTGAACGGTCGGACCTACGTCCTCCGCAACGCGTGGCACAAGGGTCCGGTCGAAATCAACACCAGCGACGGTCAGTTCAGGGTCCGCTTCGAAGGCGTTGACGGCGACGAAATTTAACGGAGGCGAACTTCAATGGCGGGTGAAGCAGTGGCGAAGAAGCCGGTCGAATTGGTCGAGGAGGATGCGGCGGCTCCTACCACGACTGACATCACTATCGAGCTATCGAAGCCGGTGATGTCGAGCGGAGAGATGATTAAGAAGCTGACCTTCCGCGAGCCGACCGGCGGTGACATGCAGGCGATTGGCGAGAAGTGGCCGGTCAATATCGACTGGCAGACTGGCGTCGTGACGCCCAACCCCGAAGTGATGGCGGGCGTGATGTCTGTGTTGGCGGCGGTGCCGCCGTCAACGATCAAGGCGATGAGGGGCAAGGACTTCTCGACTTGCGCGCATAGGCTCATGGGTTTTTTCGTACCGGACGCGCAGGCGATGCAATACTGAATTGCTATCGCATGGCGCGGTTTTACGGACGACCGCCGGGCGAATTTCTGAGCATGCCGGTGAGCGAGGTCGAGCGGCATATGAGTTGGACAGACAGGTTGCTCGCTCAAGCTGAGGCGCAGCGACCACGCTGAGGGCGCGCTGCGAATGGCGAACGACGAAGTCCTGAGGCTGCGAGCGACAGTCGTCTCCGAGGAGGCGCTCGCAAACATCCGCGCCATCGGTCGCGAGATTGGTCTTGTCCCGCGCAACGCGGGCAAGGGCGTTGCTCAGATCAACACCCAGTTCGCGGCGCTTGGCAAAACCATTCAGGGCGTCGGGCAGGGGCTTCAGCAGGCTCTCCCCGGTCTGGGCGGCTTCAGTCTCGGCGCGGCGGGACTTGGTCTTGCGGCGGGGATGCTGGTCCGCTCGCTGGGCGATACAGCGAAGAAGATTGTCGAACTCAAGTACGCCAGCAAAGAACTGGGTATGAGCGAAGAGGCGTTGCGCGGCTGGTCAGCCGCAGCGCAGAAGGCAGGCATTGCCCCTGAGGCGATGAACACCTCGCTCAAGAACTTCAAGCGCAACACCGAGGACTTCTCGTACCGCATCGGCTCCGTGCGTGAGGAGTTGATCAAGTTCGGCGCGGGCGATGTTCTCGCCGCGATGAACGCCGCGACCGAGCAGAGCGACAAGCTCAAGGTGGCGTTCGACTTCAAGGAGGTGCTGGACAAGGCTGATCCAACGGGTGGGAAGGCGCGGCGCTTCTTTGAGATGATCGGCTTGGGTGCCGACACCGCGAGGCTGTCCTACGCCGACTTCATCAAGGAGAAAAACAAGCAGCCCATCATCACCGAGGCAGACAAGGCGGCGGCGAAAGCCTACGCGGACGGTCTGGTCGACATGGGTGAGAAGTGGGACATCCTGAAGACCAAGGTCGGCGTGAAGCTGTTTCCGTTCCTCTCCGAGGAGTTGGACAAAGCCTCAGCGGACTTTGAAAAGTTCATGAAGGACGTCACGACCTTCTACGAAAATCTGAAAAAGATGCGGGAGGGTGGCGCAGAGGGCAAGAAGGCGGCGGCTGAGAATTTCGGCACGCAGCCGTTCGGTCCAAGCATGGACTGGATGAACCAGACGCCAGCGGAGTTGGCGGGCAAGGCAGGCAACTGGTGGGGCGGGCTACACGGTCAACCCGGCTTGGGGTTCACTGAGGCACCGAAGCAGTCGCTGGCGTCGAAGTGGTGGGGCGACCTCTGGGGGACCAATGAAGCAACGACGCCGGGGGCTGGACCTCCGGGTCCGGGGCGCGCGGTCGGCGGTCCCGTCTCGCGCGGCATCCGATACACGGTCGGTGAAAAAGGTCCTGAGCAGTTCACGCCATCAACGTCTGGGATGATCACCCCGGCGGGCGGCGGCGGTGACGAAGCGAACCAGTCCCGCATTATCAAGGTCGGCGTTTTCGATGCGCTGGTCGAGTTCAAATCCTACGTCGAGAGCGGCGCGGCTCTGAGCGGTGGGGGCAATATCATCAAAGCCTCGCTGGGCGGCGTCAGCGGGGGCTACGGCGGCGGTGGAGGAGGCGGGGGCGGCGGTGGCGGGGGTGGCGGTGGAGGCGGCTCAGGGGGCGGCGGTGGGTCAGGTGGGGGCAACTCAGGCTCGACCACCGGGGCTGACAGCCCGAATGGGCAGTCCGCATCCAGACCGGATGGAACCTCAGCCCCGAATGACACCGACCCCAACAAGAGCCAAGACCGCCCTCCCGGCGTGAGCGCGCCTCCCGGTGCCCCGGCGGGAGCGTCAGCCCCCGGTGGTCGCGTCACGGCGAAGGATCAGAACAACAAGATTGCGACGGTCAAGGCATCCATCAAGGAGCAGCTTCTCGCGGAGGGCGCGAACGAGAAATCGGCTGAGGTCGGAGCGAATGTTCTGACTGGTCAGGCGATGGCAGAGAGCGGATTGAAGAGCCAGTTTCACGATGCCGGTCGCAGGCTTGGCAGGGCGGGAGGATACGTTCCTTCCATCTACGGTGCCGACAAGGCGCGCGGCAAAGCCATGACCGCGTGGCTTGCAAAAAACAATCTGCCCGACACGCCTGAGAACCAAGGCAAGTGGATGGCGCATGAGGCGTGGACGAAATATCCGAAGACGCGCGCTGCCATTGAGACCGGCAATCAGGATCACGCCGCAGACGTGGCGACCAAGAACTACGAGGCTCCGCAGGATCAGGGACCGGGGCAGCTTCGCACGCGGCGCGGCTACGCCAATCAAGCGGCGCAAGCGCAAACCACGACAGCGGGAGCGCAGCCGAATGGACAGTCCGCTCAGCTTCCACCGGGGGTAGGCGGTGGACCGGGAGTGCTTGGCCTCGACGGCAAGCCGGTGCCGGGGTCGGAGAAGGCACAGCCGAATGGTCAATCCAATCCTGTCGCGACAGGGCAGGGCAACGTCGAGGAGGCGCAAAGCCGTGTTGCCGGTGTTCGCAGGGGCAAACTCGACCCGCAGCTTCGTGAGGCGCTGGAATATTCCGCCGAGGCTTCGGGGCTGAAGGTTCGCGTGACCTCAGGCGGTCAGCGCATGGAGGGGGCGCACGGTCACACCGGCTCGCACCGCCATGACAAGGGGCGAGCGGCTGACATCGATGTGATCGACCCGAAGACCGGCAAGGTCCTCGACCGCAGCGACCCGCGCCGATTGAAGTTCTTGGAGGAGAGCGCGGCGGCTGGCGCGGGCGGGACTGGCGCGGGCTACATGAGCGACAGCCGGAAAATCCATGTCGGCACCACCGGGTCCAAGGCGATCATCGGTCAGGGGCTGGGAGCCTATGCAGGCAACGCCGAAGAGCGCGCGGCGGTCGCGCGTGGGCTGAAGCGGATGATGACGCCAGAGCAAGTAGCCGAGGCGAGGCAGAAGCAGATTGCCGCGAACGCAGGGACCAGCACCGCGCGCATAGATCAGCAAGTTGCGCCAGCCGCATCGAGCGGTCAGGTTCAGGTCACGGTCAACTCCAACGGCACCAAGGCGGATGCGGACACGAAGACGAAGGGCGACCTGTTCCAGAAGCCGCAAGTGAAACAGCATCGGCAGATGCAGAAGACTGAAGATGCTGCGGAGACAATGTCGATATGAGCCTCAAGAGCAAACACCCCACTCCGTGGCGGGACAAGTATCAGGAAGCACACTTTCGCGGCGTGCAGTTCTTTGTGGAGACCGACGCTCGTCAGGGCGGGCGGCGCGTGGCCGTGCATGAGTACCCGAAGCGCAACACGCCCTACGCTGAGGACATGGGGCGCAAGGCGAAACGGTTTCTGGTGCAGGGCTATCTGATCGGCAAAAACTATCTTGAGCAGAAGACCCGGCTGGTCAACGCGCTCGAAAAGGATGGACCCGGTCAGCTTCGACTTCCGCTGTCATCGATGCTTGGCGACGAGAAGGTGATGGTGAACTCCTACACCGTCACCGAGGCGCGTGAGCGCGGCGGCTACTGCACCATTGAAATGGACTTCATCGAGTACGGTGATCCGCAATATCGCCAGCAGATTTCTACGGCGGGGCAGATTGAGGACAGCGCATTCAAGCTGGAGGATCAGATGATCGGTCCTCCCAAGGGGCAACTGACCGACAAGGGCGTCGAGCGGATGCTGGGCTACGCGCTGGTTCACCGGAGCGCGGATGCGGGTGACCGCGCGGCGAGCCTCAAGGGGGCGACCGGCTTCGGCATGCAGCACGGCAACTTCGCGTTCAAATCCAACCTTGGCGTCGGGATCATCTCATGACGGGGGACGAGGCAGACGAGGTCTTGGGGATTGTCCAGCGCATCGGACCAGTCGTCCTGACGGCAGCGGTGACGCCGAGCGGGAAGGTGGGTACGGCGTTGCGGCGAGCAGTCGGCATGATGATCGTTGATCGCAACATGACCGACCTCCAAGCCTTCTGCTTCGCCTTCAACGTCTGCGTTGATCTCGCGAGACATTGCTCAGCCACGCTGGTGACGATGGACCGGGTGAGGAAGGCTGCGCTGGCAGAGAAACCGGGCAGCCTCCCAGCCGTGCAGACCGTGCTTTCCATCATTCGCCTGACGCTGGCGATGGAGGCGCGCATCGTTGCCTACATGAGCTTCCGCTCGCGCGAGGAGGTCGATGCGATTGCGGTGCAGATGAATGCCGCCTTCAGCGCAACGGCTGAGGTCGCTGCCGACGACCTCGACGCCGCAACCTATCGGGCGATCATCTCTCTGCATGGCGATGTCGTGAAGCATCTCGCGGAGCGCGGGCGTCAGCTTCCCCGTGTGATCAGCTACAACTATGCAGTGCCGATGCCGTCGCTGCGGATGGCTCAGCGCGCCTACGCCGACCCGAGGCGGCACGTTGATCTGATCAGCGAGAACCACGTTGTGCATCCTGCCTTCATGCCCCGCGAGGGCAAGATGCTGGCGGTGTAAATGGCTGACGACTTCACCATCGAGCTTCCTGAGCAGGTCACTGAACTGGCTGCGGAGTTGCGCGACCGCCCGATCAACCGTCCCGCGACCGAGACGGACAAGGATGGCGTCCCGCTTTATACGAGGGACAAAACCATCTCGAAGGAGATGGCCGTGCTGGAAGTGCGGGGTCAGTACTTCACCAACTGGACCAGCGTCAGGGTCGAGCAGAAGTGGACCGAGGCATTCCCGACCTTCACGTTCGAATGCACCGAGCAAGTCGATGTGCCGCTCAGCATCTCTGGCGCGCAGTTCGTGCCGGGTGATGTGGTCCGGGTCCTGCTGGGCGGCGCGCCTGCGGTGTTCGGCTACATCATCGAGAGGCATGTCGGCTACGACAAGGGTCAGCACGGGGTCAGGCTGAACGGCGTTGGTGACACTTCTGATCTGGTCAACTCGTCGGTGCCGTTGGACAAGCTGGACGGTCACGATGGAAAATCGGTGACGCAACTCGCCAAGGACCTGTCGGCGCATCTCAACATCAAAATCCATGAGCGCGGAAACGTTGACGGCACGCCGTTCGAAAACATTCAGGTGCAGCCGGGTGAGACGCCGATGCAAGCCATCGAGCGCTACGCCAAGGAGAGGAAAATCCTGATCGGCTCCGAGGCGAACGGCGGGCTGCTTCTGATCGGGGACCACGGCGCTTCAACGAAGGGCTGGCTGGTCGAGGGCATCAATATCCTGAGGGCGAACGCGGCGGTGCGCGACCCTCACGTCTACAAGAAGATTTTCGCGGTCGGTCAGAACAAGGGCAGCAACGCGGCTCACGGCGAGAGCGAGCAGAAACAGGTCGCTGAGGAGAGTGGGACCTCGACGCGCAACCGGCATCTGGTCGTCGTCGCTGACGTTGCCGACAAGATGCATGGCGTCAAGCAGCGTGCCGCGATGGAGAAGGTATTCACCGAGGGCAGCTACATCGAGGCGCAGATCACGGTGCAGGGCTGGTTCAAGGACGCAAACCAGTCCGACGATATCTGGCGCGCGGGAGAGTACTACGCGGTGACCTCGCCCTCGCTGATCCTCTACGACGAGGTGATGGGCTGCGCGGCTTGCACCTATGAGCAGACGGATGGCGGCGGGACCACGACCACCATGCAGATGGTGATGCCCATCCATATGAACGGTCGCTTCAACTTCCGGTCGGAGAACTTGGCGTTCCGCGCACAGCAGATCAAGGACGCGAAGGACAAGGCTGAGGCTGACAAGGCTGCGGCAGCGGCGGCACCGGGTCCTGACCAGACCCAACCGATGAGGAGGCGGCGATGAACAGGAATAGCCTGAGCGAAATGTCGGGTCGGGTGATGCACCAGATTGTTCGGCTGAGCCTGAACAAGGGCAACGACAATCCGATGATGCAGGAGATGTCGTTCGACGGCATGGTCAAGGAGGGGCGCAAGATTGTCGAGCGCATGCAGTCGTTCGGCATGTCATCGATACCGCTGCCGCGCGACGAGGACCAGAAGGGCGGCGGCGGTGGTGGCGGTGGCATGGCGAACATCAAGGGCGCGGCGGCTGAGGGCATCGCGTTGCTGATGGGCGGGCAGCGCAATCATCCGGTCGTCATCGCGGTCGATGACCGCAGGCATCGCCCGATGGGGATGAAGCCGGGTGAGAGCTTCCAGTACGACCATCAGGGGCAGGGCACGCTGATCCGCAAGGCAGCGACCTTCATCATGTCACTGGACGACGATGGTGACGGCAAGGCTCCCGGCGGCAAGATGCTGCGGGATGCCGAGGGCAGGGAGACGGGCAAGAGCGAGAAGCAGGAGCGCTTCGTTTCGGTTCGCCATGTCGTCAAGAAGAAGCAGGACCGCGAGAAGAAAACGCCAGAGCAGAACCTGAAGACGTGGGCTGATGCCGGATGGGACCTGAGCAGGCTGTCGCCAGACGAACTCGCAGAGAAAGCCAGCGCTCCCAATCATGAGGACTACAAGCACGAAGGCGACGAAGTTAACAACGAGATGAAGATTTCGAAGAAGCGCATCGAGTTCAACAGCGGCGGCAAGACGGTCGGCTACTACGAGGGCGGCAAGTGGGTGTTCATCGGAGAGATACATCTGGGTGAGGAGGGCGCGGACCATCCGGTCTACGGCGTCAACGGCGGCAAGGGCATGACCACCAAGAAGAGCGGGGCGGGCGCGGTGCTGGTGAAGGCTCCGCTGCCGGGACCTCCGACCTCGCTCGACATGCAGCCGTTCGATGCGCGCATCGCTGCGCTTGAGGCACGCATCGCAGCACTGGAGGCGAGGCGATGAAGGGCGACATTCGTTTTCTCCAGCAGTTGGATTTCCCCGCCTACGCGGTGCAACTCGACTGGCTTATGAACGACATGAACCTGATCGAGGACGGCTTTGATCTTCAGTCGGCGGTGATCGTCGCGCTGGGCACGAACGCGCTCGCCCCGCCGGATGAGGAGTTGCCCGACCCTGACAGCACCGACCGCGCGGGCTGGTGGGGTGACATGGACGCGCAAGAGCTATGGGATGGCTGGCCGGTCGGCTGCCTGCTCTGGCTGCTCAGGCGCGCGAAGATCACCGGGGCTGGAGCCAAGGGCGGCTCGACGCTGGCGCGCGCTGACGGATGGACGCGGGATGCCATGCGCCCGTTCATCGAGCAACGCATCGCGTCACGCATCGACGTGGTCGCGGAGAAGGTTGACATCGACCGCATCGACGTCGCGGTCACGATTTATCGCGGACCAGACCCGGCAATCGAACTGCGCTACGCCGACCTCTGGCAGGAATTGGGAGCAGGCTGATGCCTTGGATTACGCCGACGCTGAAAGAGACGCGCAGGCTGACGCGGGACTACGTCCTGAGCCAGCTTGGTGCGAAGGCGATGATCCCCAACTCCGTGCTTCGCATCATGTCGGATGCGATGAGCGGGTTGACGCATCTCACCATGCTCTATCTCGACTGGCTGGCGAAGCAGTTGATGCCCGACACGGCAGAGACGGAATGGCTGGACCGGCACGGCGTGATCTGGCTCGACAACGCGGATGGCTCCAAGGGACGCAAGGCGGCAACCTACGCCAACGGCACAGTTGAATTCCAAGGCAACACGGGCGTCATCGTGCCAATCGGCACGCTGCTCTCGGGCATGAACAGCGTGCAGTATCAGACCGTCACCGAAGCCGCGATTGGCGCGGATGGGTTCGGCAACTCTGAGGCGGTCGCGCTGACCGCAGGGACGATAGGCAATCTTCCTGACGGCGTTGCTGTCCAGCCGATTGAAGCCATCGTCGGTCTTGCTCTCGCAACTCTCGACGGGGACATGAATGGCGGCGTCAATCAGGAGACGGACGACCAGCTTCGCGAGCGCATTCTTCAGCGCATTCAGAACCCGCCTATGGGTGGCTCGCAAGCCGACTATGAGCGATGGGCTTATCAGGTGCCGGGTGTCACGCGAGCGTGGGCCGCGAGCGAACAGGGACCGGGCACGATCACGACGCGCTTCCTGATGGACGACCTGTACCCTGACAATTACGGACTGCCGACAGAGGCGGATATTAGGACCGTCTCCGATCACATCGACAAGATGCGCCCGGTCACGGTGATGGACTGCTACGTCGTCGCCCCCATTCTCTTTTTCTACGACATCACAATTCGCAACCTCACCACCGACGACGAGAGCGTTCGCGCGCGCATCGAGGCGTCGATCAAGGACTTGGAGTTCAGGAGGTCGAAGCCGGGTCAGACTTGGTATCGCTCATGGGTCGATGAGGCGATCAGTCAAGCCGTTGGCGAAGAGACGCATGAGCTTGACTACGAGACGACCGAGATGCCTGCGCCGGGATACATGCCAGCACTAGGGACCATTCTCTATGCCTGACGCGCTACAATTCTGGGCTGAGCCTGCGCCGCTGGAGCCTGCGCCGGGGGACAAGCATGTCACCCGCAGCGGCGAAGACTATGCCGAGGCGCTGTCGGCGTTGCTCCCGCTTGGGCAGGCGTGGCCGCGTCAGGACGAAAGCGCATTGATGAAAGTCGTGCGCGGCCTCACGCGCATCTGGGGCGACTTCGAAGTGCGCGCCAGTTGGCTGCTGGAGACGGAGAGCGACCCGCGCAAGACCATCGAGCTTCTTCCTGACTGGGAGCGCAATTGGGGATTGCCTGACCCGTGCTACGACGCGCCGCAATCAATCGCGGAGCGGCAGCACGCGCTGGTTCAGCGCATGACAATCGAGGGCGCTCAGTCTCGCGAATTCTTCATCGAGGTCGCGGCGTCCATCGGCTACACGATCAGCATTCACGAATATCGCGTCTGGGTCGTCGGCCTCGATAGGTGCGGAGACAATCGCGTCTACGGCGAAGAGCCGCTGCCGATGTACAACGAATGGGGACAGGTGATCCTCGACCCGCGCGGCACGGCGCTTGAGGTTGGTGAGCTATCGGCGTGGCCCAACTACGGCATCGGCCCGCCAGCCAATCGCTTCTATTGGACCGTGCATGTCGATCAAGCCAAGCTGACATGGTTTCGCGTGTCGTCAGGTCAGTGCGGCGTTGATCCGCATCTCCGCATCGGTCTTGCTGACGACCTCGAATGCCTGCTCAATCGCTGGAAGCCAGCGCACACTAAAATCATCTTCGACTATTCGGGACTGTCGATGCCAGCAGAGCGGCAGATATGGTTTCGCGTGTCAGTACACCAATGCGGCGTCGACCCGATGTGCCGCATCCTTATCGCCGGGACACCATAGGAGGTTAAACGTGAGATACAACGCGCCGTTCGGCAACAGCGACATGGATGCCAGCTACGTCAATGGCAATCCAGAAACCGGAGTGATGGGATCAATCCCGCCTGCGGAGAGCATCGAATATCCGCAGCGTGAGCTTCACCACTTCATCAACTTCAGTGGCCTCGCTCCGACCAACGCTGATCTGAACCAGCTTGCGAAGGCGGTGCAGATGGGCAAGGTCAACTACGGTGCTGACGTTGGCGAGCCTAACAAGATAGCGATCACGCCTGTCGTTCCCATCTCTGGCTACTCTCTGGGGCTGCGCTTCATCATCAAGGTCGGCTACGGCAACACTTCTTCGGTCACGGTCAACGTCAGCGGCTACGGTCAAGTGCCGCTCATTCACACGGACCTGACGCCGATGCTGGCCTATGAGTTGCTGGCCGGTCAGTTGATCGAGGTCGCCTATGATGGCGCGAACTTCCAAGCCATCGCGGGCGTGCAACCGGGCGGCAGTTCGGTGACGCTGACCGCGCCGACCTATCTCTACGTCAACGCCAACACCGGCGATGACACGCTCTACGATGGCACTTCGGCTGCGCCAACGGGAGAACACGGCGGACCATTCCGCACGTTGCAGAAAGCGCTCGCCACCATGACCAAGTATAATCTTGGTGGATGGTTCTTCTACATCATGATCGCACCGGGCGTTTACACATCGACCGACCCGATCAGCTTCCCGCTCCCCAACGGCTCAGGCGTCGTCTCGCTACAGGGCAACTCGGCGGACCCTGCCGCAACGCTGTTCTTCAACACCGGCAAGGGCTGCGTCTGGCGTCCCGCCTCTGGCGGCTACTGGCATGCCTATGGCTTCAGCTACCGTGCGACGGCACCGATGCCGGGTGACAACGGCGGCGGCGTCTGGGTCGCAGGCTCCACGACATGGGTGCAGGGGCATTCGCAATACGAGGCGATGCCGGGGACGAACCTTATCTCAGGTCCAACCTCTTTCATGTTCATCGACGGCGATCACGCCATCAACGGGAATTGCGCGGCGCATCACCACGGCTACGCGAACGGCGTCAACTACAACAACACCGGCATCGCCAGCGTCGAGCCGACGATGACCATCAAGCAGCCGATCAACATCTCGCAGGCGTTCTCGATGGCGACGCACGGCGGGCAGACGCGCGAGATGTGGCGGTCGATCACCGGGGCAGCCAATGTCACCGGGCGCAAGTACTGGGCCTCGATGAACGGCACGGTGGACAGCGCACAGCGCGGTGAAAACTATCTGCCGGGGACAATCGCCGGATGGAAGGAAACTGGAGGACAATACTCATGAACGACATGCCGACGCAGTTCAACACGGCGAGCGGGTTCACCGCTGCGTTCGTCACCACGGATGACCGCTACTGGGCAATCGGCGGTGATGTGGCGAACGTCTACCAGAGCAAGACGAACACCGTCGTCCCGGTGAGCAACGCCGACTTCATCACTTGGCAAGAGGGGTTCGGTGCGCCAACGCCCATCGGCAGCGAGGCTGAGCTTGCCTCCGTGCTGAAGAACACGCCGCTGCTCCCAGAGTGGATGTTCAACGCACCGACATTCATCCAGCCTTCGCCGGGGGCCTACACCAAGGAGCAGCTTGCCGCCTACAACGCCGACGCGCGCTGGCGCAAGGAGCAGGGCGGCATCACCACCACGGCGGGCTTCCCGCTCAGGACGGACGACAGAGCGCAAGCCAAGATCACCGGCACCTACACTGCCAAGAACGAAGTGCCGTCCGTCACCACGCCTTGGCACGACGCTGACGGCGCGGTGCATATACTCGATGCTGGCGGGCTGCATCAGCTTCACGTTGATCTTCTCACCCACATCAATAACTGCTTCTCGATTTCGGCTGATGTGATCGCGGCGATCAATGCTGGTTCTGTCACCACGCTCGCGGCGATTGATGCGGCCTATGCCGCACCGATCACAGCGGCGCGTAAAAACTGGCTCAGGCCACCGGCTGCAAAAAAAGAGAAGTGAGCCATGACCGTAGTCAACATCACCGTCGAGAACGACGCCGACTTCTATCGCGTCTTTCAGTACACGACCATCAGCGGCGTCCCGATCAACATCACGGGCGCTTCGATGGTGATGATGCTGCGGCGGCGCGCCAGCGATGAAGCGGCGGTTCTAAAACTCAGCACCGACACCGGGGAGATGGTTCTTGTTGACCCGCTCAACGGCATGTTCTCGGTACGCATTCTGCAATCGCAACTGGTGCGGCTTGCGACCGGCGACTATCAGCACTCCAACGTGATGACCACTCCTGCGGGCAAGCGCAGTCTGTGGACCGGCACGTTCACCAATAACCCCGGCGCGTCCAGATGAGCGTTCCACAAGTCGAGATCATCATTGAAAGCGAAGTCATCGTTGTCCGCGACGATGAAGACGTTGTGGTGATCGAGACTGAGGAAGGCGTATCAAATTCTCCAGACGATGTGGCGGTGATCGAGGGCGACGAAGCCGTCACGGTCGTCGTCATGCCTGAGCTTGGCGTCGTCGTTCAAGCGCAGGATGACGTCGAGACTATCGCCATCGGAGAGCAAGGACCGCCGGGGCCGACAGGACCACAGGGACCGCAAGGGCAACCGGGACCGTCAGGACCGAATGGCCCGACCGGCATTCAAGGCGTGCCGGGACCAATCGGCCCGCCCGGTCCACTCGGACCACCGGGACCAGAAGGTCCGATAGGTCCGCGCGGACCTTCGGGCGCTGCCGTCTACATCGGTGACACCGCGCCGCTCAATCCGTCTGTCGGGCAGCTATGGTGGAAGAGCAACAGCGGCGACAGCTTCATCTACGTGCAAGACGCGAACTCGTTTCAGTGGGTTCAGCAGAACACCGTTTTCGATGCGTGGTTCAATCCAGAGCTTGTTGATGATCGCGTTGCATCGTTATTGCAGGCAGGCGACAACATCGTTCTGACCTACGATGATCCGACCGGCGCGCTGACAATCAGTTCTACCGCCAGCGGCGACGGTTCTTCCGACTGGGCGGACATCACCAACAAGCCGTCTACGTTTCCGCCGTCGCCTCACGCGCATCCGATCAGCGAGGTCACGAACCTTCAGGCGGCACTCGACAGCAAGCAGGCACTCGCGGAGAAGGGTCAAGCCAGCGGCTACGCACCGCTCGATGCAAGCAGCAAGGTGCCTGCCAGTCATCTGCCTGCCTATGTGGATGACGTGTTGGAGTTCGCCAGCCTCTCGGCATTCCCCGCGACCGGCATCGCAGGCGTGATCTACGTCGCGCTCGATACCAACAAAACATATCGCTGGTCCGGTTCGGTCTACACGGAGATCAGCCCCTCACCCGGCTCGACAGATGCGGTGCCGGAAGGCTCGATCAATCTCTATCACACGACTGCGCGGGCTGCCGCCGCCGCGCCAGTGCAGAGCGTGTCGGGCAAGACCGGCGCGGTGACGCTGACGAAAGACGATGTCGGGCTTGGCAACGTCGATAATACTTCAGACCTCAGCAAGCCAATCTCGACGGCCACGCAGACCGCGCTCGACGGCAAGGTCAGCGATGCCGGTGATACGATGACCGGCCCGCTGGCTCTGCCGAATGGCACGGCAGCGGCAACGTCGCTCAACTTCGGCGGCGCAGGCACCGGCTTCTTCGGGACCGCCACCACCATTCTCATTTCCATTGGCGGCGTCACCAAGCTCAACGCCAATGCAACGCAAATCCAAAGCACCGTTCCTATCATCGTCCCGTCTGCGGCACCGACCTTCCCGGCTGAGTTGACGCACAAGAGCTACGTCGATGGGCTTGTCGGCACGAAGCAGACGCTCGACGCGACCCTCACGGCGCTCTCTGGTCTTGATGCAACGGCGGGGCTGGTGGAGCAGACCGGCGCAGACGCCTTCGCCAAGCGCGCACTCGGAATTTCGGCAGGCACATCGGTGCCGACGCTGGCTGACACCGACGCGCGCTATGCGGTGATCGTTCACACGCATCTGTGGGCTGACATCACCGACAAGCCTGTGAGCTTTCCTCCGTCAACGCACAGTCATCCGCAGAGCGAGGTGAACAACCTCGTGGCTGATCTTGCCTTGAAGGCACCGCTCGTCAGCCCGCTATTCACGGGTGATCCGCGAGCGCCGACGCCAGCGGCCAATGACAATGACACGACGATTGCAACGACAGCATTCGTGAAGGCTGCGCTCGCTGCAAATCCATCGTTGATTATCAGCGACACCGCACCGCCGTCGCCAGTGCAGGGGAGCCAGTGGTTTCAGAGTAGCAGCGGCTGCACTTACGTTTTCTATATCGATGCAAGCGGACCTCCCGGCCAGTGGGTTCAAACCAACAACTGGGAAAGCATCGTCGGCCCGCAAGGTCCAAGCGGCGCGCAAGGCTCAGTCGGCCCGCAAGGTGATGTCGGTCCCGCTGGTCCTGTGGGTCCGACCGGCCCGATGGGATTGACAGGCGGGCAAGGTCCGAAGGGCGACCCCGGTTCGATTGGTCCGATTGGTCCGCAAGGTCCATCAGGATTGCAGGGACCAGAGGGACCGGAAGGACCGGCAGGCGATGTCGGCCTCACAGGACCGCAAGGCGACCCCGGTCCAACAGGCGCGCAAGGTCCGATAGGTCCAACGGGCTTGAAGGGCGACACTGGCGCGCAAGGCGATGCCGGTCCTCAGGGGCCGATAGGTCCAACAGGATTGACGGGCGCAACGGGCGCGACGGGACCGCAAGGCGTTGAAGGTCCGCAGGGACCAATCGGCGCGACTGGCCTTCAGGGACCGAAGGGCGACACCGGAGCAACGGGCGCGCAAGGCGTGGTCGGCCCGCAAGGTCCGATTGGATTGACGGGAGCGACGGGCGAAGCAGGACCAGAGGGTCCTCAGGGATTGAAGGGCGACACCGGCATTCAAGGTCCAGCGGGACCGACCGGCGCAACGGGCGCGCAGGGGCCGATAGGTTTAACGGGACCGACAGGACCGGCGGGAGCCGCAAGCACCGTGCCGGGACCGGCGGGACCGCAAGGTCCCATCGGATTGACCGGAGACACCGGAGCGCAAGGTCCCATCGGGTTGACCGGCCCAGCGGGCGCGCAAGGACCGAAGGGCGATGTCGGCCCGCAAGGCATTCAAGGTCTGAAGGGTGACCCCGGTGCAACGGGCGCTCAGGGACCGAAGGGCGATACGGGCGCGGTCGGTCTCCAAGGACCGAAGGGTGACACGGGCGCAACCGGCGCGCAGGGTCCAATCGGATTGACCGGCGCAGATAGTACGGTGCCGGGACCGCAGGGACCGAAGGGTGATCCCGGCACGACCGGCGCGCAAGGTCCGCAAGGCATCAAGGGCGACACGGGCGCTCAGGGACCGGCGGGACCAGCGGGCACGATGAGCGTCGTGATGTCGGACACCGCACCGGCATCGCCGCTCGCTGGAGCGCTGTGGTTCAAGACCAATGCGGGCAAGCTGCTGATCTGGGTCGTGGATGCGAATTCATCGCAGTGGGTTCAGGTCGGCGGCGCTGAAGTGAATAAGTAGGAGACGACATGGCATTCGATTTTCCGGCAGCGCCGACCAACGGTCAGGTCTACAGCCCATCGGGCGGACCAGACTACATCTTCAGCACCGCGACAGGCGCTTGGGAAATCAAGACCAGCGGTTCGAACTCAGCGTTCGTCGCCAAGGCTGGCGATACCATGTCGGGAAATCTCGGCATCACCACGGGCGGGGCCACGCAGATTGGCCTCAGTGGCGTAACGCAAGCCGCGCTGCTTCTCGATAGCTCTGGGGCGACAGGCAACACGCAAGTCGTCGGCTACAAGGCTGGAAAGACGCGCTGGTCAATCGAGCTTGGCAACAGCATCGCCAACAGCGGGGCTGACGTTGGTTCGAACTTCGCGATTGGCCGCTTCCACGACGACGGCACCTACATCAACACGCCGTTGTCCATCGACCGCAAGACCGGCAAGACGACCATCTCCAACGACCTCGATGTGACGGGTGCGTCGACCTTCACCGGGTGGCTTGTCGGCGTCAACGCATCGTTGACGGCGCAGTTCTACGTCAACGGCAACATCACCGCAGGCGCGGCGGGGACCAGCGGCGCTTATCATTTCGGAAACACTGGCACCAAGTATATCAATTTCGACGGTGCCAACTTTTATATTAACGGTGGCCCATGCGTTTTCTCACACGCGGCAACCTTTCAGACGACAGGGCAAGGCTTCGCTGGCGCGTATTACGACAGCACAAGCGGGCCAGCGAAGTTTTTCGCCGGGACTGAGAGCGCGTCGGATGTCTGGCGCGTCTACACCGCAGCGGCAGGGAATTCGCTTATCGTCAATCAGAACGGCAACGTGTCCGCCCCGGCGAATTTCAGTTGCGCCTCGCTCAGCGCGAGCTTCGCGCAAGTCTCTGGCAACAACGGCAACCCGCTTCAGGTGATCGCGGCGCAGGGCTACAACTCCCTGATCTCAACTACGGTGTCTGGCGTTTCGTCGTGGAGTTTCGGGACGGCATCGGACAATCGTTTCTGTTTTCAAGCCACCAGCTACAGCGTCTGGGCGGCATTCATCAACGTGGATGGCGGCTGGGATTTCAACGCTCACGTTCTCTACAACGTCTCCAACCTCGTCACGACCGGCACTATCCAGACCCTTGGTTATCGCTGTCGCTATGGCACGTCAGGCGGTCTCGGCACCAACAACTTCAATCTCTACTGGGACAACACCTACATGAAGGTGCTGGTCGATGCCGTCGATGTCGGCGCGATACAGATGGTCTCGGATTATCGCACCAAGAAAGACGTGACCGACCTCGACAGCACATGGACCGCTGTCAAAAACCTCCGTCCAATCCAGTACACGCACGCGGAGTTCATGCCGCCCGCGCAAGCCGCCGACATTGCGGAGAAGAAAGCTGCGGCCAAGGACGCTGCGGCCAAGGTCGATGCAGACGCTCCACCGCCCGTTTCACCGTCCTTGGACACGATCAACGAGGAGCCGCTGTTCAAGAACGGCGACATCACGCAGTGGGGTTTTATCGCGCACGAATTGCAGGCGGCGCTCATTCCCAGCGCGGCGAGCGGCGTGAAGGACAGCCCCACCATCGTTCAGTCACCTAATCCTATGGCGGTGCTGGCCGCAGTGACGAAGGCGCTTCAGGAGGCGATGGCGCGCATCGAAGTGCTTGAAGGCAAGTTGGCAGCGACATGACGTGCGCCGCATGCGAGGCGCGGCGGCGTGCTATGATTGAAGTCGCGAGGCGGGTCGCGGCGGCGATAAGAGGCGGGTCAACCCATGAGGCTGACCGTGAACGACCGGGTAAAAAGCTGGCTCAGCGAACACCAGACGACGCTGATCGTATTTCTGCTGGGACAGTTGATCGTCATCGGCGCGGCGGGCGCGAGCTTCCTCGCGTACATGACGAAGCTGGAAGTGCGCGTCCACACGATGGAGACGCGCGGGGCTGAATACACGGTCCTGAGGATGGAGGAGATGAAGCTC
>Ga0207686_10000360_pt1 | contig 32130 bp, 27 predicted proteins | sample KBSM24metaG_FD_184396 | JGI IMG/M metagenome (GOLD analysis project Ga0207686, IMG submission 184396) | Miscanthus rhizosphere microbial communities from Kellogg Biological Station, Michigan, USA - KBS M2-4 metaG (SPAdes) (version 2) | ecosystem: Host-associated > Plants > Roots > Rhizosphere >...
CTGCTGTCCTGGTCCACCCGATTTCGTGAGGCGGCGGTACGGCGTTACACGGAACGCGATCAGACGCCCGGCCGCATCTATAGTTTTCTCGCGACAAAGTTATGAGGATTCTGATTACCGGAAGTACCGGCTTCCTGGCAACATCCTTTGCACGCTTTGCGGCGCGCAGGGGACATAAGGTTACCGGTATCGGCCGGGCCAGCGAACCGTCCGGTGACTGGCCAGGCGCCTATTTCCAAGTGAACAATGACGTCGTGCGGACCACTGAAGTCATTGATAGATTCTCTCCCGAAATTCTTTTTCACGGCGCCGGCACTGCTTCGGTCGGCGCTTCTTTCGAGGATCCGCTTCAGGATTTCGAGGGCTCAGTCCTCACCTGTGAGAAATTGTTCGCGGCCGTGCACCGCTCAACTTGCCGGCCGTTGATATTTATTCCCTCGAGCGCCGCCGTTTATGGCAATGTGGAATCGCTTCCGATAAATGAATTTGCGCCGCTCCGCCCAATCTCGCCCTATGGCGTGCATAAATCAATTTGTGAGTCGCTGGCACGCGGATGGGCCCAGGCCTTCGGACTAAGGATCGTGATCTGTCGCCTCTTCTCGCTCTTTGGACCCGGGCAGAGAAGATTATTAATTTGGGAATTGTTTCAACAACTAAGCCAGACTGTCGAACACGTGACCATTCAAGGCACCGGATCGGAGTCGCGGGATTTTCTGTGTGTCGACGACGCTGCCAATGCGTTCTTGCAGATGGCAGAAGCGTTGTTTCAGGCGCCGGCCGGATATTTTGAGATCGTCAACTTAGCCAGCGGTGAACAAACGACCGTTGCCGCACTGGCCGAACACCTGCGCAAGCTGCTGGCCCCCGGCAAGGAAATTCGTTATCGTGGTTTAGTCCGTCCCGGCGATCCCCTTTGTTGGCAAGCTGATATTCGTAAATTGACTTCAATCATACCTGACTGGCGCCCGCAATCACTGTTCGATGCACTAGAGATGTGCATTGACTCCTGGCAGCAATCCGCGATCCTCCATCATGGAGCCTAAGTCTTATCCGCGCCGCATTGGCGTGGTAGATCAATCCGTGGCCGGTTGGACCGCCGCCGCGACTTACTCGAAGATGATCGCGCAGTCATTGTCGGCTGCCTGCAAGGCAACGGGCTCAGAACTGTATTTTCTGTCGGCGAAAGAACCTGAGAACCAGGAGTTAACCTGGATAAAGCTCACGGCCCCAGGCTACTCGCGACGGGGACAAGCGCGGCTGCGCTATGCTCTGCGCATGCGTCACGACGCGGATCCTTTTTCGGTGGCTCGCCAGCACCACCTCGATGTTTTACTGCCGCTGTTGGACGTGCCGCCCTGGAAAGTTGATACCGCATCGATCGGATGGATACCGGATTTTCAGCACGTCCATCTGCCGCAGTTTTTTCCACCAGCCGAAGTGCAGAGCCGCGACGCGACGATTCGCCGGCTCGTGACGAAAGCAACTTTAATAATGGTTTCAAGTGAGGCGGCCAAAAATGATTTTAATGCGTTTGCGCCTCACGCCGGCGATAAAGCCCGAGTGGCGCCATTTCCCTCGCTCCTGACGTTTACCGAATTGACCCGTAATCCTGAGGCAACGAGAAACAAGTTCAATTTGCCGCAGAAATTCGCCCTCGTAGCGAACCAGTTCTGGGCGCATAAGAACCACCAGCTGGTTGTTTCTGCGCTGGCGAAATTGCGCGCTGACGGAATCTTAATTCCGACCGTGATGACGGGGTTGCCAGTTGATCACCGCGACCCGGATAATAAGAATTTCTCCGCTTTGCTGCAGGCCATTGCCTGCGCCGGTTTGAGCAGCGATATAAGGATTCTGGGCCAGGTCGACTACACTGATCTGATCGATTTAATGCGCACGGCAGCAGTCATCATTCAGCCATCGCGCTTTGAGGGGTGGAGCACCGTGGTGCAGGATGCTAAGGCTCTCGGTCGGCCTTTACTTTGTTCCGATATAAATGTGCATCGCGAGCAGGCGCCTGACGCTCTTGGGTTCTTTGATTGTGATGTCCCCGAAACGCTGGTGGCGTTACTGACTCGATGCTGGCCAACGCTGATGGCCGGACCCGACCAGTCGCTCGAAGAAACCGCGCGCGCGCGTGAACGTGCATTCGCGCGCGCGCACGGTGAAAATCTGTTGAGGATTTGCGCGGAAGCTATAGATAAAAATTCGCATGGCAGAAACTCTGGGCTCACTGTGTGACAAACTCGCCACGGTAAATCTCAAGCTGTGGCATACGGAAGATGCTGACCGCCTGCAAAGCCTGCGGGCGCAGCAAAAACAACTGCAGCAGGAGATCGATGAATTCATGGGCGCGGCCATGTCCGGCGACATTCCGCTCGAGCGGCTGACGTTTGCCCAGAACAAGGTCTACAAAAAAGAGGGCAACGTGGTGCCCGAATTCGAGGGCACGCTGGGCCAGAGTTTCGCTCAGTTGGCCCATACCGTCTGCAAGCTGTGGCACGTGCAGGAAAAAGTTTACGAGTTCGAATCGATTCCGATGGCCGAGAAAGATGGAGTGATTAAAGAGCTCGCCATCGTCAATCTCGAAAGAAACCAGTGCATCGACCAGCTCGATCAGCAGTTCCGCGATTTGATCGAGGCCGCGCGCGCCAAGACTAGCAGTGAGCAGTGAGCAGTGAGCTGTGAGCTGTGAGCTGTGAGCTGTGAGCTGTGAGCAGTGACGAATTAGACTGCCATTGAGGGACGAGAAGTTGGCTGTCACGAGTGACTAGTGGGAAGTTAGACTACCCGCGATTCATAGCTTCGTCACTCGTGAATCGTTACTGGACACTGATCACTGATCACTGATCACTCGTCACTGTTTTATGCATTATCACCTGATTGGAATCTGCGGCACCGCCATGGCTTCGCTGGCCGGGATGCTCAAGGCGCGCGGTCACGTCGTCAGCGGATCGGACGAGAACGTCTATCCGCCGATGTCGACGATGCTGGAATCGATCGGCATACAGATCATGCGCGGCTACCAGGCCGCAAATCTAAACCCCACCCCCGACTGCGTGGTGGTCGGCAATGCAATTCCGCGCGGCAATCCTGAAGTCGAAGAGACTTTGAATCGCCGTCTCGTTTACCGCTCGTTGCCGGAAGTTCTCAAGGATGAATTCATTCGCGGACGCCGCTCGTTGGTGGTGGCCGGCACCCATGGAAAAACGACGACGACCAGTATCGCCTCCTGGGTCGTCGATCAAGCGGGCCTGAATCCCTCGTTTCTGGTTGGCGGCGTGGTGCAAAACTTCGGTGTCAGCTTTCGCGTCACGGACAGCGACTACTTCATCATCGAAGGCGATGAATACGACACGGCCTACTTCGACAAAGGCCCGAAGTTCATGCACTACCTGCCCGAGATCGCCATCGTCAACAACATCGAATTCGATCATGCAGACATCTACAAAGATCTCGACGCGGTGAAGCTCGCCTTTCGACGTTTGATGAATCTGGTGCCTGGGAATGGCCGGCTGATCGTTGGTTTGGACAGTCCGCCGGTGCGCGATGTGGTCGCGTCATTCGGTCAAAGGCTGTTCACGAATCTCGAGACCTTTGGGACTTGCGACGATGCGAAGTGGCAGGCACGTAACATTCGATTTGCCGAAGGGATGACCCGCTTCGATCTCTGGCGCGACGGCACCAAGTGGGCTGAGTTCTCGACGCCGTTGATTGGCGACTTCAATGTTCGTAACTCGCTGGCCGCAATCATCGCCGCCGATGCCTGGGGAATTGAACGTCAGGCAATAGCGGAGGCGCTGCAGACATTCAAGAGTGTGCGCCGCCGCTGCGAAGTCCGCGGCGAGGTAAACGGAATCACGGTCATCGACGATTTCGCCCATCATCCCACCGCCGTACGCGAAACCTTGGCTGCGCTGCGCACGAAATACACCGGCCGCCGGCTGATTGCCGTCTTCGAACCACGTTCGCGAACTTCCTGCCATGCGACTTTTCAGCAAACGTATGTCGCTGCCTTCGCGCCCGCCGATTACGTAATCGTCTCGCGCGTCTACGATTCGCAACGGGCCGCTGAGATGGGCGGAGTGCTGGACATCGAGAAGCTCATTGAGGACGTCGCCAGCAGCGGCAAGCCCGCTCTTGCAATCACCGAAGTCGATGAGATTGTCGAAAATTTGCGAAATGAACTTCGCTCAGGCGACGTGGTGGCCATCATGTCAAACGGCGGGTTCGGCGGAATTCACGAGAAGTTAATTTCAGCGCTGGACAGCTAACGAGTGCAGGCATCCTGGGAGCGCAGGCATCCCTGCCTGCGGTTCACCGGCATCCTTGCCGGTCGCTGATGAATTAGAGAGCAGCCAAGGATGCCTGCGTACCCCACGCAGGATGCGTGCGATCCTACTGCGCGCCAATGATCCGCCAGTTGTTATCGGTCTCTGTGGGAATGGTCTTGTGCTTCTCGACCCAGTCGATGATTAGTTCGCGCACTTCTTCGCTCGAACGGTAGACCACCGGTGCGTCCTTGAACATGTTGAAGCCGCCGCCGCCATTCACGCGATAGTTATTGGTCACCACTTTCAGTTTCTGTGTCAGCGACAACGGCTGCCCTTTGAATTTCAAATTCTGAATACGCTGACCCGTAGGCCTGGTGAGATCGATGTCGTACGTCACGCCCTGCGCTACGTCGAAGTTGTAACCGGGAATGCGCGTGTCGACTAATTCATTCAGCGATTTTCCCGGCTGAAATTCTTTGAAGTACTTCGCCGAATGCTCGAGGGCATCTTTCAACTGTTGCCCCGTCAATTCAATAGTCACCAGCGTGTTCTCATATTCGTAAAGTCCGGCGATGTCGCGGACTGTCACCGAGCCCTTCGGAATTTGGGCCGATGGATTGAAGCACGCGGCCATCGAAACGTCGGCCTTGCCCGCTTCCAGTTGCACCCGCTGAATCAGATCGATAATCGCGCTGTCGTGAAAGCGGCAACCATTCGCGGTTAACTCGGCGCCTGATTCGCCAATCGCGCGACCGAGCCAGGCTTGCGTCTCTCTGTCGTAAGGCTCTCCGATCTTCGCGATCTCCGAATCGACTTCAGTCTTCTCCGTGACCGGAATCGTGCGACCGGACTTGGCGACAACGCGCCAATTGCCACTCGCAATTTTTTCCAGGTAGAGATCTACGCGGGCTACGTGACTCGCCCATCGATTCGCCTGCGTCAGCAGCACGCTTTCAGTCAATTTGTGAGCGTCAGCGGTCGGCGGATCGGCGACAGTCAGATAGTAATTACCGTTGACGATCAGTGACGACACTTCGCGATGAGTATGGCCCATTAAAATTACGTCCACACCCGGCACCTGTCGCGCGATCGTCAGCGCGGCATTTTCATTCGGCACTTGTGAAGGACTGGGAACCCCGGTGCGCAGATCTTCTTCGGTGCCCATGTGCATCGCGATCACGACGATGTCAGCTTTCTCTTTGTCGCGCAGGATCGGCACCCATTTCTGTGCTTCACTCACAGTCTCGTGAAATTCGACACCCTTGTAGTTCGATCGGTTCTCCCAATTTGGGATTCCTGCTGTGGTCAATCCGAGAATGCCAATGCGCACACCCTGGACTTCCTTAACGATGTAAGGCTGGTAATGAGGTTTCTTTGTTTCCAGGTCGTAGGTGTTCGCCGACAGCCAGGGAAACTGCGCTTCGCGGCGCGCCTTATCCAGAACCTGCCAGCCAAAGTTGTATTCATGATTACCGACCGTCATCGCGTCGTAACGCAGAGCATTCATCGCCAACATCATCGGGTCGGGCGGCGTATTGTTGCGCTTGTTGTGAAAGTATTCGAGCGGCGTTCCCTGGATCGTGTCGCCGGAATCGAGCAGCAGCAGATCAGGATCGTTCTTGCGCGCTTCCTTCACCAGCGTCGCCACCTTCGCGATGCCCACGTTATCGTACTTGTTTGTGTAGTAATCGATCGGAAAAACACGGCCGTGCATGTCGGTGGTGCTGAGGATGACGACGTGCGCGCGTTTGGGAGCTCCTGTTTGCCCTGCACTGGTCGATATGAAAGCCGACGTAAACAAGAGACTTAGTATCGTGATCAGGATGCGCTTCATTCGTAGGATCCTCGCTATGGGTTTGTCCGAGTCACAGTCTAGATCGAAACCATCAGAAACGTTTAGACGGGAGAGCTTTTGGAGTGCAAGGGCTCGACGGCGTTTTGGATGGTGTCACTACCGGCAGCGGTAGCGACCGGATTAGTCGACCTTGTTTTGCCCGAACCTCATGATCCCGTCGCTATCGCTCCGGGTACTGACACGATCGCTTTTGACTGCCAAGAGGCGCAAGGCCGCTGCACGGCAGGGAACCAGCCAACGAAACTGGTAATCCGGACTGAAATTCGACATCTGCCAATTTGCTGAGGAGAGTTGCAAGTTTAGTCGCTCAACTCGCAATTTTAGTCGCTGGACTCGCGAGTTTGGTCGCTCGACTCGCGAGTTTAGTCGCTCACCTTGAAGGTTTGGTTAGTCAGATTCCAGTCTCGGTTCCAGCGTTTCGAGTCTCAATTCGTCGCGTTGCCGTAGATCCGAGACTGAGCTTTCGCTCATCAGGCTCGAACTGTCTTCGGCAATCGCACGCAATGAGAACCCTCGATGCACCAGCAAAGCGATCCCGATCAAAGCCCAAAAAAGATCGCGCCCTTTACGAACGATCGCCAGCGTCACGCCCGAGGCTTCCGTGAATCGCAAAATCTTCGACACCTTGCCCGTGCCGGCTTCGTCAACGCCCATGCGCAGCGGAATGAACTTGAACGCCATGGTGATGATGCGATTCACTGATTCGAGGATGAAGGCAGTGAAGAACGTTGGCGCTTGCTCAGGGCTGATGAAGTAAAGCGTTACATAAATCTCCAGCACGCCGGCGATATGAAAACATGCCTCCAAAAAGAGAATGGGCAAAAAGCGGCGCGCGTTTCGTTGATAGAACCCATACACACGCTCTTCAAACAGCCGCGTCTTGTCCATCCATTTTGGATCTACGCCGTGACGATGAGCGAAAGCGGCGGCCGCGCTCACAATTCTCACCTGCCGCCGAACCAGCAACAGGCTGATCGCTACCAACGCGACGATCACTCCGATGGTCACGAAGCTCGCAATGCGCAGTCCTTTCGGCAAATGAAAGGTAAGCAGCAACGCCAGCATTCCCGCGAAGACGAAAATGACGACGGAAAAACCATAGAAGATGTTTTCGATGACGAAGCTCGAGAATCCAGCTATCAGCGGCACTCGATCTCTAATCAAGACCGGCTTCGAAGGTTCAGCCACCGCGAAGCTGCCGATCGGCAAAATATTTCCGATGGCGTCACCCATCAGTCGCGCCCGCAGCGCGTCAGCAAATCTCAGACGGTAGGGCGCCTCCATGCACAGGCACCAGGCTGCGGATCGCACAACGTGTCGGAAACCGGCGATGGCGATGACGAGAATGAAACCAAACCCCAGTCGCCTCACGCCGTCATAGATCTGACCCAGGCCGGCCCGATTTACAAAATAGATGAAGAGCGCGACACCGGCGGCGGTCAGGATAATTCCGATCGGAGTGAATCTTCGTTTCGCTTTTGACGACTGGTTCATTTGAGCGCCTGGGAAGATTAGTTTGTGGCCGGCTAACTAGAGCAAGGTGCATGCCCCGCGCTTTCAAACGAAGGCCTGCTTTCCCATTGAGTATTCAAACACAAGCAGCCGGATAAATGCGACAGGAGTATCAGAAGCCCGACCGTTAGGGGCAATGACATACGTGACGAATCATATAAGTTGAAGCTTTTCTCCCTTCTCCCCTTGGGAGAAGGGGCGGGGATGAGGGCTTAGCGCGTGCCCATTAGACTTGCATCAATTTGCGAGAGATGAATCCCGACGAGTCGGGATTCATCTCTCGCAGAGTACTTAGGATTAGTCTAGCCGCGATAAGCCCTCACCCAACCCTCTCCCAACGGGAGAGGGCTTAGCCGCTTGACTCGTTAAGTATGTCGTTGTCACGGTGAGGGAGGAGAATTCCAGTGACGAGTGACCAGTGACCAGTGACGAGAAAAGCCAATCAATGACATGTGTTTTGGTCCCTTGTCACTTGTCACTCATCACTCGTCACTTCAAGGTTACCCTCCCTCACGGTAGGGCTGCTGACGCTTTTGCCTTTTGCGCGGGCGGTTGATTATGATGTCGATTCAAGATCGTCAAATAATCCCTTTCCTGGTCCGGCAATTTTATGACTCAGACTCAAACAGCTTTGGAAGAATCGCTCGCGCGTCCGTTGACGACGCTCTCCGAGGACGAACAGATGTTTCGCGACAGCGTGCGCGAATTTGCCGAAGGCGAAATTCGCAAGCGCGTCGAAGAGATGGACGAGCAACAGCACCTCAATCCATCGGTAATGAAACAGTGTTTCGAACTCGGCTTGATGGGCATCGAGACCCCCGAGGAATACAACGGCGCCGGCGGCACGTTCTTTCAAGCCATCCTGGCCGTCGAAGAGTTGTCGCGCGTCGATGCTTCGCTCGGTGTGTTTGTCGACGTGCAGAACACTCTGGTCAATAACGCGTTTATTCGCTGGGGCAACGCAGACCAGAAGAAGAAATACCTGACGCAGTTAGCGACCGAGAAAGTTGGCGCCTATGCATTGAGCGAAGCCGGATCGGGTTCTGATGCTTTTGCCATGCAGACGCGCGCGACTGACGCGGGCGATCATTTCGTCTTGAACGGGCGCAAGCTTTGGATCACGAACGGCAAGGAAGCCGAGATCTTCGTGCTGTTCGCGAACGCAAATCCCGAAGCCGGCTATCGCGGCATCACTGCGTTCATCGTCGAGAAGGGTTTTGAAGGATTCACCGTCGGGAAGAAAGAGAACAAGCTCGGCATTCGCGCTTCATCGACCACCGAATTGATCCTCGAAGACTGCAAAGTGCCAAAAGAGAATCTGTTGGGCGAGTTCGGCAAGGGCTACAAAGTTTCGATTGAAACCCTGAACGAAGGCCGCATCGGGATCGGCGCGCAGATGATCGGTATCGCGCGCGGCGCCTTGGAAGCCGCTTTGAATTACACGAAAGAGCGGCAGCAGTTCGGCAAGAGCATCAGCGATTTTCAGGGCGTGCAGTTTCAGTTGGCAGAGATGGCCACCGACCTCGAAGCGGCGCGGCTGATGGTTTACAACGCCGCGCGCATGAAAGATGCGAAACTGAATTTCGTTAAAGAAGCGGCGATGGCCAAACTTTATTCATCGCGCGCCGCTGAGCGAATTACCTCAAAAGCGATCGAGTTGTACGGCGGCTATGGTTACGTCAAAGACTACCCGGTCGAGAAATTCTGGCGCGATTCAAAGATCGGCGCGATCTATGAGGGCACCTCGAACATGCAATTGCAGACCATCGCGAAACTGATTATCGGAAAGTGATTCATTGGTTCATTGGATCAATGACTCAATGAGTAAATGAAACAATGAGTCAATCACGCATCGAAATCTTCGAACAAATACTCGCCGCCGATCCTTCGAACGCGGCAGTGCTGTTCGGCTTGTCAAAGGAATATGAAAAAGCCGGCGATGATGTGAAGCTGATCGAAACGCTGGAGCGTTATCTGGCCACAGCCGACGATGAAGGTAATGCTTACGGCATGTTGGCTGCTGCTTACGACCGGACAAATCAACCGGACAAAGCTCGCGAAACATATCAACGCGGCGTCGACGTGTCGACGGCTCACGGGCATCCGGGGATGGCTGAGGATTACCGCCAGATTTTAGAGAGCCGCTAATCCGTTTAGGACATTCAAAGCAATCATGAGCGACACTAAAGTTCTAAGACTCGTCAAGAAATCTGAGGACGGTCTGCCCGAGCAAGCGTTCACCGGCAAGGCCGTCGCGAAAGCTGAGCCCAAACCCGTTCTGTCGCCCATCACGAAGCTCACTCCGCCGCGAAAGCCCAGGCGTCCGAAGCAACGCGAACGCGCGCGCGAACTGCCCAGGCTCAGCCGCGAAGAGATGCTGAAGATTTTTCGCACGATGTACCTGTCGCGGCGACTCGACGACAAAGAAATTCAGATGAAAAACCAGAACCGCATCTTCTTTCAGATTAGCGGCGCTGGTCATGAGGCGATTTTAACTGCGGCGGGCATGTGCCTGCGTCCGGGTTACGACTGGTTCTATCCCTACTATCGCGATCGCGCGTTGTGTTTGCAGCTCGGCATGACGCCACTCGAAATGTTGCTCGAGAGCGTGGGCGCCGAAGCTGATCCCAACTCGCACGGGCGCCAGATGCCTTCGCACTGGGGACACAGCAAGCTCAACATCGTCTCGCAGTCATCGCCGACGGGAACGCAACTGCTTCAGGCTGTGGGTTGTGCCGAAGCGACCTATCGCATCAGGCTGGTCAAAGAATTAAAAAGGCGAATCAAGAACTTTCATGGCGATGAAGTTGTCTACGTCTCGCTCGGCGACGGAACCACGAGCGAAGGCGAATTTTGGGAGGCGCTGAACACTGCGTGCAATCTGCGCCTGCCCGTCGTGTTCCTGCTGGAAGACAACGGCTATGCGATCAGCGTGCCCGTCGAAGTGCAAACTGCCGGCGGCGATGTCTCGAAGCTCGTCTCGGGTTTTCCAAATTTGTTTCGGCAAAAATGCGACGGCACCGATCCAATTGAATCGTTCGCGGTGATGCAGCGCGCGGTTGATAACTGCCGCAAGAACCGCGGCCCGTCGTTCGTGCACGCGAAAGTCATTCGACCCTACTCGCACTCATTGTCTGATGACGAAAAGCTGTATCGCTCCGAGGCAGAGCGCGTGACCGACGCCGAACGCGATCCGATCAAGCGCTTTGGCGCCTTGCTGGTGCAGGACGGCTTGGCCACGACGGACGAACTACAAGAGATAAAGGACGAAGTCGATCGCGAAGTGAACGAGGCGGCTGATACGGCGCTCGCCAGCCCGCAACCGGCCGGTGAGACGGCGATGGACTTTATTTATTCGCCGAAAGTCGATCCGACTTCAGCGGAGTTCGACACCGAAGACCAGGTTGAATTGACTGGTAACCCGGGGACGATGGTTGATTTGATCAATCGTTGCCTGCACACCGAGATGAAGCGCGATGCGCGGATCGTCGTTTTCGGTGAAGACGTGGCTGATTGCTCGCGCGAAGAATTCATCAACGACGTAAAGGGCAAGGGCGGCGTCTTTAAAGTGACCGCGAATCTGCAACGCGAGTTCGGCAGCAAGCGCGTCTACAATTCGCCGCTGGCCGAAGCGAACATCGCCGGCCGGGCCATCGGGCTGGCGACCCGCGGTCTGAAGCCGGTCGTGGAGATTCAATTCTTCGATTACATCTGGCCGGCCTTTCATCAAATCAGAAACGAGCTGGCATTGATGCGTTGGCGCTCCGGCAACGAGTTTTCTTCGCCGGTGGTCATTCGCGTTCCGGTCGGCGGTTACCTGAAAGGCGGCGCGATTTATCATTCGCAATCGGGCGTCTCTTTATTCACGCAGATTCCAGGTCTCCGCGTCGTCTATCCATCAAACGCTCTCGACGCAAATGGACTTTTGCGCACGGCGATTCGTTGCGACGATCCGGTGATCTTCCTCGAGCACAAGCATCTCTATCGTCAGGCTTACAACAAGTCGGCTTATCCGGGCGACGACTTCATGGTTCCGTTCGGCAAAGCAAAGACGGTTCGTGAAGGGAGCGATTTATCGATCATCACCTACGGCGCGCTGGTCCAACGTTCAGTCGTCGCCGCCAGGGAAGCTGAGAAGCAAGGCATCAGCGTCGAGATTGTCGACCTGCGTTCAGTCAACCCGTACGACTGGAACGCCATCGCTGAATCAGTGAAGAAAACTTCGCGCGTCATTGTCGCGCACGAAGACTCGATCTCGTGGGGTTATGGCGCAGAAATCGCGGCCCGCATTTCCACCGAGTTGTTCGAACACCTCGACGCACCCGTTCAGCGTGTCGGCGCGCTCGACACCTTTGTCGGCTACGCGCCGCAACTGGAAGATGCGATCCTGCCACAGAGCGCCGACGTGCTGAAGACCATTGTCGAGCTTCACAATTACTAAGCGAATGTGCTCGCTCGACTCGCCAGTTAATCCAGGCCGGCGGAAAGCTGCGAAAGAAAGGTAGTGTGTTTTGCTTGGGAACGCGGACGTCCGCGTCCGCACTCAACATAAATCACACAGTTATGCGGACGAGGACGTCCGCGTTCCCAGCATTAACTCCGTTGGTCTCATAACCCACCACCATCGAAAGCATCAGGTAATTGCAATTTTCGCCTTCGCGCTCTGAATGGAAAAGCCGTTCGGGTCACCACTATTCTGAACGGCTTTCGAACGCGAACCTCCGCGCGCGCGTACTCGATTCTTCCTGATTATTCTCGGTCATTCCTCGCCCTCAGCCTGATTCAAAACACTTTCTGAATCGGCACGGTCCTTGCACATCAACCTCAAGGCAAAGCCTCAAAAGATTCCCGACACAACACAAACCATGGTTTTAGAAGGAGGAAATCTTATGCGCAAAACTGCAGGAATATTTGTGGGAGCAGTCATGCTCTCGCTCTCCCTTGCTGTTGTGGCGGTCAGCCAGGTGCAGACGACCACAGTGACAAAGGTTCAAAGAGAAGCTGTCCAGAATCCCGACGGCACGTACACCATCGTTGAATACCCGGTAGGAAAAGAAACCATAGTTTCTCTGAATCCGGTCGGCATCACCGGAGCGGTAGGTCGCGCTACCATTCTACGTAACAGCGACGGAACGACAATCAGAGTCAATCTCGAAAAACTGCCGGCCGATCTGTCGGCACTTAATTTTTATGCAGTCGATCCAACCGGAGCGGTGACGTCGCTCGGACCGATCGAGGTAGCCAACGGCATCGGGACCTTCATGACGACCACGCCCTTAACGCGCTTTATGTTGTTCGCGTCGCCCGAAGACAACTTGACGGCCTACGATCCGAACACGCATGTCTTTTTCCGCAGCTCGGTACCGGCGGGACTAACTGTGATCCCGTTCGGCGCTAGTGTCGCGGCGGTGGGCGAACAGGTCGCAGGTGTGGTTTCGCCCGCTGGTCCGACCATGATCGCCGACTACAACGTGCCGATGTTGGGAATACCGGCATGGAAGAAGGACGAGAGCACCAAGCTGAAGATTGATTTCAGCGGAGCGATGGAAGGGGCGCGCGCCAACGTCTTCATTGAGCCGCGCAAGCATGGAAAGACGACCGAAATCGCCATGCAGTTCCACGACTTGAAGGAGGCGCCAAAAGGCCAGGCCTTCGTGCTTTGGGCTGTTTCAGCTGATCATCAATTCCAGAAGCTGGGCCAGATCATAAACATCAAGGACCGCAACGAAGCCCGAATTGAATCAGAAACCAACTTCGACGACTTCGGACTGCTGCTGACCACTGAGAATGTTCTCGCTCCGACGGCGACTATAATCGCGCCGAGCGGCAAGCGAGTAGGCGTGATCACCATCACTCCATAACCGAGCAGACACGTTCTTTGGCAGGCCGTCTTCGGGCGGCCTATTTTTTTGTACGGAAGTACGGCAGGTTGACGGAACGATTCGTAGAAGTGCTTCGTATATTGACCCGGACAAGAAGAAACGGGCGGAAAGGGCCGACAGTCTCAGCGAACAAAGATGAAAGAAGCAGGCGACATTCTCAAGATCGTGGGCATGGTTTTATTGGTGCTGTTTGTGCTGGCAGTGGGCGTGCCTCTGGTGCTGGCGGCAGCCGGCGTGGCGCTCGGCATTATCGGGATGCTGGTCGGATTGGCGATCGCGCTAATCAAGATCGCGATCGTGGTGGCGATTATTTATCTGATTATCGTGGGCATCAGAGCCGTGCTGAGATGATATCTACACGTTGAATCTAAAATTCACAATGTCGCCTTCCTGCATGATGTAGTCCTTACCTTCAAGTCTTAGCAGCCCCTGGTCACGGGCGGCGGCGTAAGAACCCACCCGAAGCAAATCGTCATAGCTCACAATCTCGGCCCGAATGAAACCACGCGCGATGTCGGAGTGGATCGCCCCGGCGGCGTCTTGCGCGCGTGAGTTCTGCGGAATGGTCCAGGCGCGCGCTTCCTTTTCACCGGCCGTGAGAAACGACATCAAACCGAGCACTCGATAAGCGCCCTTGATCAACTGGTCCACGCCGCTGCTCTGGACGCCTAACGACGTCAGATATTCTGCGCGTTCGTCAGGTGACAGTTCGACCAGGTCGGCTTCCAGTTGGGCACAGATGACGACGCACTCGGAACCCTCGCTCGCCGCGACTTCGCGAATCGCGTTGACCTGTTGGTCCGCGTCCGGCGCGGCCAGCGTAGATTCGTTCACGTTGGCCGCGTAGATTGTCGGCTTCATCGTCAGCAGGAACAGATTTCGCGCGATGGCTTGTTCGTCATCGCTCAACGAGACGCTGCGCGCCGGCTGGAACTCTTCCAGTGCCGGCTGCAGTTTGTCGAGCACAGCTAATTCAGCTTTCGCGATCTTGTCTCCGCTTTTAACAGTTTTCTGCACGCGCTCGCGGCGGCGTTCCACGGCGGCCAAATCTGCCAGCGCCAATTCAATCTGAATAGTTTCAATGTCGCGGCGCGCATCGAGCGTCTCTTCGACGTGCGGGACAGATTCGTTTTCAAAGCAGCGCACCACGTGAATCATCGTGTCGGTCTCGCGAATCGCGTGCAGAAATTGATTGCCGATGCCTTCACCCTGCGACGAACCGCGGACCAGACCGGCGATATCGACAAACTCGACGGTCGCAGGCACGATCTTGTCCGTCTTCACCAACTTTGCCAGCGGTCCAAGTCTCTCGTCCGGGACGGCAACCACACCGACGTTCGGTTTGCTCGTGGAAAACGCGTAGTTGGCGGTGACGGCGGTGGTCTGCAACGTCACCGCGTTGAAGAGAGTTGTTTTTCCGGTGTTCGGTAGACCGACGAATCCTGCGCGCAGCATGCTCTGAGACGATTCCTTCCTATTGATGAAATCAACACTTCAACATGCCGGCAGCGCGTTGTCCAGCGGCCAAAACAAAAGCCGGACGAATCATCGTCCGGCCGGTAAAAAGGAAACGTGTTCGCTGAATTTACTAATCGATCTTCTGCATTGTGATGGTGACGGTCGGCGCTTTACCTGCGGTCCGGCTATAAGCAACCCAGTAACCTGCTCTCGGATACCGCACCATTTTGTATCCTGAACCGTCCGGTTTGGCATCGATTTCGCTGCCGATGACAGCTTTCGCCGGCGGAATTGCATTCGCGCCGTTCATGAAGTCGATTGATATCGCGGTTACGGTCTTGGCCTTGTCGTAGTAGACCATGACCGTCTGGTTATCGTTGAAAAGAAAGTAGTCCTGCTCGTCGCCCTTCTCTTTAGGGCTTCCCAGTTTCTTCCGGGCTTCGTCGGTTGGTGTTCCGATGCGCACACCTTTGAACTCACTGAATAACGGGTCGTCACCCTTCTGCGCGTGCGCTGTCCACGCCGCGCCGGTCATCGCGACCAAAGAAAACAACACACACGATGACAGCATGATTCGTCTTGGCCTGAGCCTAAGAGAAACACAAAACATCTGATTCCTCCTTCGAGCTTAACCGCGCAGGACTTGCGCGGTGGATGGGTTAAATCGCGGCTTACCATTGGCCCGCCGCAATTTCCACGAACAATATGACAAGGGTCAGCGCAAGTCAATACGCTTTTCACAGAATGTTGGTCGGGCGTCCAAAACGAAGGATATGGTGGTTGGCCGCCGCGGCAGATTAGAATAGAAGCATACGGTGCCCGAATTCGAGGGCCGCACTCAATTTCACAAGGAGTAAACGCATGAGGAGTTCTTTTTCCGGCACGATCCTTTTCGTTCTCGTCTCAACCGCTCTGGCTGCCTCCTCGGCTTGCAGCAATCAACCGAAGTCAAACGGTAATGCCAACGTGGGCGTGAGCGCGGAGCCTACGCCAGACAAAGCCGCGATCGAAGCGCAACTGAAAGCGCTGGAGTACGACTGGCCGCGGATCCTGAAAGAACGTGACGGAGCGGCGGTGAGAAAGCTCGAGGCCGACGACATCATGATTCTTTCACCGGACGGCTCAGACGGCACGAAGGACGGCGACATCCAGGACATCGAGGCCGGACAGATGGCCGGTGATCCGCAGGAAATATCGGACGTCACGGTGAATGTGCTCGACAACGATTCGGCCGTTGTCCGATCGCGCACCACGGTGAAAGGCGATAACCACGTTCTCTCGGACGGCAAGTGTCAGACCATACTTCATGAATTCCGCACTATCGATACGTTTGTGCGCCGCAATGGTCAATGGCAAATCGTAGCGTCGGCAACCGTGCCCGTGCGAAACCCGGGCCCGGCCAGCTCACCTTCATCAACACCGCGTTCCAACGCATCGCCGAACGGATCGCCCGCAAACGATGCGCCGGCAGTCAAGACATCTCCCGTCAGCAGTGGATCGGCCGGCAGAAAACCAACGCCGCAATGATTCACACTCTGTAGCGCAAATTGTTCGTTTGCGTCGCACCGGTCAAACCAGACCGGAATCGCAAATTAACAATTTGCGCTCCTGTAGTTTTGTTCTTGACCTGAGTCTGTTTTTGACATAGAAGCATCGGTTATCAAATCGAATCCAAGGAGACTGCTCATGAGAAAAATACTCGCACTGGTGTCTTTGCTGGTTCTGGCGGCCGCGTGCGCGCCGGCGCCCTCTGGCAACAAAGACACGATCGCCAACGCAAACAGCAATGCCAATAAATCAACAGACACCAAGACTACCGCCGCGCCGTCGGAAGCTGACATCATCGCCAAAGAAAAAGGGTCCTGGGATGGTTTCAAACAGAAAGACGAAGCACTTTTTAAGAAGAGCCTTGCGCCTGACTATTTTGGCGTGACCGCCAGCGGAATCTCGGACATCGCCGCATCGCTCACAGGCATGAAAGAAACCGAACTGACCGACGTCACCCTCGCTGACTGGAAAATGACGACCATCGATAAGGATGCCGTCCTGCTCACTTATAGCGCGACCGTGAAAGGGACGTATAAAGGCAAGCCGATCCCGAGTGGGCCTTATTACGAAGCCTCAGCCTACATCAACCGCAATGGCGAGTGGGTCAACGTCTACTACCAGGAAACCCTCAAGCATGAGATGACGGCCTCACCTTCGCCATCAGCCGCGAAACCCGCAGCGAGCGCGATGGCCAAACCTGCTGAAACAACCGATGATCCTGTCGCGAACGAGAAGCTGGTGTGGGACGCGATTAGGAGCCGCAACTACGATGCGTTCGGTTCATATCTGGCGGACAATTCGATAGAGATTGAGGAAGAAGGTCTTTTCGACAAAGCCGGCTCAATCCAGGGTGTCCAGATGTTCGATGCCTCCAAGAGTGAAACCAGCGATTGGAAAACCCTGAAGTTTGACGACGACGCTTCGCTGGTAACGTACAAAGTCAAAGTTCCCGGCACGAAGCCAGACACCGGTTATCACTCGACGATCTGGGTAAAACGTGACGGCAAGTGGCGCGCCTTCTTTCACATGGGTACGACCGCGCAGGATTTGACCGCGCTTCCCAGCTCGCAAAAAAGTACGAGCCCGGAAAAGAAGTAAGCTAGGGGAACAGTTGGATCTTTGAAAAGGGCGAGGCGCCTTGTCTCGCCTTTTTCTTTTATGCCCAAATCCCGGGAATGCCAGTGGAACATTTGGGACAATGGCCATCCGCCGTGACCTTCACCTGGCGAATGATGTAACCGTAGCGCTCGACCAGCAGCTCATCGCAGTGCGGACAATAGGTATTCTCCCAACGTCCTACTCGTCCCGGCAGGTTCCCCGCGTACACGTAACGCAGACCGGCGTCGCGTCCAATCTCGCATGCATGAATCAATTGCTCGGCCGTCGTGTTCGCTTTGTCCTGCATGTGATAGTCCTGATGAAAAGCCGTGACGTGCCAGGGAATATCGGGCGAGACCGACGCGATGAAATCGGCGGCGCGCTTCAGCTCGTCCGCGGAACTGTTGAAACCGGGAATAACCAGCGTAACGATCTCTTCCCAAAAGCCGCGCTCATGCACCATCTTCACGGTGTCGAGAATGTTATCGACGACACCGCCAAGCTGCCGGTAATTCCGATCGCTCATCGACTTCAGATCGATCTTGTAACAGTCGGTCCACGGCCGCAGATAGTCGAGGACCTGCGGCGTGGCGTTGCCGTTTGAGATGAATGCAGTGCGAAATTGCTCAGCCTTCGCTCGCTTAAAAACCTCAACCGCCCATTCAGCAGTGATCAGTGGTTCGTTGTAACTCGAACCCACCATCGATGCGCCGTACGCTTTGGCCATGGCAATCAAACGATCGGCGGAAACGACGTTCGGCGGCGCGACCGCCGCATCGTCGCGCAGCGCCTGTGAGGTCAACCAATTCTGACAATACGCACAGTGCAAATCGCACCCGAGCATGCCGAACGTCAACGTATCTGATCCGGGCAGCGCATGAAAGAAAGGTTTTTTCTCTGTCGGATCGCACGCCAGCGCGGCGACATAATTCGCCGGCACACGCAGGTGGCCGCCTTCATTGAAGCGGACTTTGCAAATTCCGCGCTTGCCCTCGTTGATTACGCAGCGATGGCCACACGCGTAACACTTGAGCGCGTTCTTTGGCAGGTGCTCGGTCAACTCCGTCGCACCTTCGGCGGTCAATTCATCCAGGACTTCAGCGAGTGAAGCAGCTGTGGCGGTGAGCGGCATGATTGGTAATGCAGAAACTCCTATGAGGAATTATACTCGTTTGGATGTCAATAATCAGTGGCCGGTTATCAGTGCTCAGTGTTCAGTTGCGGCTCACAACTGATCACTGACCAGCAGCCACTGACCACTATTTTGCCATGATCATCGAAACCATCACCGTCACGGCATTTCAGCAACACACTCGCGTGGTTGGCTGCGAGCAAACGAAGCGGGCGATCTGTATCGATCCAGGCGACGACTCGGACGCCATTTGTGAAGCAATCGATCGGCATGGCTTTGAGTTGCAGGCCATCGCCTGTACTCACGCGCACATGGATCACATCGGCGGAGTCGCCGGACTGAAAAAGCGAAAACCCAATGCTCACATCGTGCTTCACCAGGCCGATGAGTTCATTTACGATCAATTACCGGAACAGCCTGGCTGGATCGGCATTCCCCGTTCACAGTGGAGCGAATATGGATTCGATTACGAGGCTCCGCCCAAAGTCGATGAGCATTGGCAGGACGGGCAGGTTTACGAAGTAGGCGAGCTCAGCTTCAAAGTGATCCATTGCCCCGGCCATACGCCCGGCCACGTAGTTCTCTTTGAACCGAATGAAATGAAAATATTCGTCGGCGATTGTCTATTCGCGGGCTCGATTGGCCGGACGGACTTGCCGGGTGGGTCAACGGAACAATTGATGGATTCTCTCTTCAACAAGATCCTGCCGTTGGGAGATGACGTTGAAGTACTCTCGGGCCATGGCGCGAACACCACCATCGGCTACGAGCGGCGGACTAATCCTTTTCTCACCGGCACGTATTCGATTGGCAAGAGCGGAAGGTTCTGAAGCCTCTTTTCTCTCTTCTCCTTTTTGGGAGAAGGGCCGGGGATGAGGGCCTGACCATCCCTTCGGCGTTGAATCAGTTTTGCGAGAGATGAATTCGCTCGCGAACTCATCTCTCGCAGTGTTCTCAAGATAGGTTTGGGCCGCCGTTAGGCCCTCACCCTGCCCTCTCCCAGAGGGAGAGGGAGAAATCCACTTCACTTCTCGACGATATCTTTCTTCTGCGTTACCACGAATGCCAGCAACTCGTTCTTCTCGGCTTCCGGGACTTTGTACTTGTCCAGCGCCGCGACCAGATGCTTCGCCGCCGCATCCCAATCGGCTTCGGTGATGCCCAGCCCTTTGTGCGCAGTGCGCATCTCGCGGCCCATGTAAACGCAAGGCCCGCCGGCCGCCACGCAGAATTGATCGAGAATGTGCTGGCGCAAGCGCTTCTTCGAATCGTCGCTGAAGCCGGTGAAGAATTTTTCGAAGCGCTTGTCGGTCGCCAGACGCGTGATGAAGTCATCGACAACCAGCGCTATGGCATCGTATCCACCAAGCCGCGCGTAGAGCGACTTCTTGTCCTGCTCAGCGGCAATCGTGCTTGAGGTGACGGCGTTCTTTGGTGTCTGGGCCCAAACCGCACCGGCAAACACCACCAATAAACAAATCGCAATTGAGAGTCTTTTGATCATTTCCATTCTCCTTGAGTTGGGTCGCAGCTCGCGACCGGGGACAAAGCCAGACGGCCTGCCATATATCAGACCGTCTCGACAAATTCAATGAAGATCGGAATTAGTTCGGCATCAGCACCATGTTGACTACGTGAATCACGCCGTTCGATTGGTAAACGTCCGCGGTCGTGACCGTCGAGGTGCCGCCTTTTTCGTCGCGCAGCACGATGTTGTTGCCGTCCATCATCGCCCAAAGAGTTCCGCCGCTCACCGTCTTCAGGCTCGCTTTGCCTTTACCTTTGGCGATCAGTTTGGCGAGCGCTTTTGAATCGTACTTACCGGCAACGACGTGATAAGTCAGGACCTTAGTCAGCATCGATTTGTTTTCCGGCTTCAGCAGGTTATCGACTGTGCCTGCCGGCAGTTGCTCGAACGCCGCGTTGGTCGGAGCAAATACCGTAAACGGACCATTGCCTTTGAGCGTATCGACGAGGCCGGCCGCCTTTACCGCCGCGACCAGCGTCGTGTGGTCCGCGGAGTTCATCGCGTTGTCCACGATGGTTTTGGTCGGATACATCGCGGCGCCGCCGACCATCGGGTTCTCCTTCATCATCTGCGCCGAGGCAGCCGAGCTCGCCGCCAACATAGCGACCAACATAAACACAAGGGTGTACAGCCTTTTCATTTCTAATTCTCCTTTTAGCTTTGGTGTTGCTGAAAATCTGAAGGCTATACGCAGCGAATGACGAGTTTGGATTTCCGGAGAGGAATTATCCACAGATTACGCAGATTACACAGATAAGAATGAAACCACTTATCCTTTAACCGGCGTTTGTTCTCTGGCTAATCTGTGTAATCTGCGTAATCTGTGGACAGCTCTTATGCGTTAGCTCGCAGGACTGGCGAGGTAGATGGCCCCGGTGGGAGCGGCGGATCCGCTCTTTGGCTCAAGCGTGATGGCGACGACGGCTGCCGATCCCGCCGCGGCCGGAAGACTGTCCGACACCAACGCGCGACCGTTGTTGTTAACCGTAAATGTCCGGCCCGGAATGGGAGCGAGACCTTTGGGGATGAACCAAACTTCGTAAGCTTTGTCGGCGGGTGTTGCCGGCAGACCTTCAATCAACAAAACGCCGTTCCGCGATTTTTCGTCGTAGACGAATGTCGCACGAGCGGTCTGGGCCGTCGGCGTGCCGGCCAACGTAACCCTCTTTGCGTCAGGCGAGTTCAGCAATCCCAGCGCTTCGGTCTGCCGCGCCACATTATCGCGTTCGACCTGGAGTTCGCGTTGCTGGCGATCGAGTTGGCGCGCCAGGTCGGCGATTTGTCTTCGCGACACTGTGTCACGGCGCCAAAGGACGATTATTCCCAGCAGCAGCGCGACGAAAGCGAACACTGCCGCCAGGCGCCACACATTGGGCCAGGCGGCGGACAAGCCCTGACTCAATGGCATGATCGCCGCTTCGTCTGCTGATCGAGGCTGGCTGCGAATGTCTCGCATGATGCGGCGACGCACGTCGTCGCTGGGCGCAACGGGCTCCGCCTCGTGGGCCAGCAACGCCGCCGCGTCACTTAGCTCATCGAATTCATTGCGGCACTCGGCACATGTTGCCAGGTGCGCGCGCAGCTCCAGGGCATCGCGCGCGTCGAGCGCATCGAGTGCATGCGAAGCCAGCAGCTCTTGATATTCGCTGTGTTCCATCAAGCTAAATCACGCGAGCGGTCGCGCAAAAGCTCCCTCAATTTAATCAATCCCGAACGCATACGTGTTTTCACCGTACCCAACGGATGGCCCAGGCGCTCGGCAATCTCGGCCTGCGTCAATCCTTCAAAATAGGCCAGCAGCAGAGTCCGCCGCTGTTCGTCAGGCAGCTCGCGAAGAGCTCGTCGCACGATCTCACCTGCTTCGGATCTGACCAGCTCCCCGGCAGTATCGAGGACTTGATCGCTGCCGGCCTGCTCGTCGGCGTCGATAAATCGAGACCGCGATCCCAGCATTCGCAGACGATCCAAAGCACGACTGCGTGCAATTGTAACCAGCCAGGTAAAGGCGCGTCCGCGCGCCGGATCGAAATCATTCGCCCGGCGCCAAACCTGCAAAAATGCTTCCTGGAGAACGTCCTCCGCCTCGTGGCGGTCATGCAATATACGCAGAATCAGGCCAAACAGGATTAGCCGGTAGCGATCATAAAGTGCGGCGAGCGCGGATTCGTCGCCCCGCGAAACAGCTTGCAGCAGATCGTCGTCGGCAATTTGTGAAGGTTCAGCTTGCATTTGGAGTGCGGCGGCAAAGCGCAGCGGCGACGCCGCTTTGGATTGACGATCGCGATTCGCAGGACATCCAAAGCGCCGTCGCCGCTTCGCTCTGCCGGCGCACTCCAGATCAGTGCGGCGCCGTCACTGCCGGACTGAGCCGGACCGACGCGCCGTCGCGATTTGCGCGCACCAGTACCCGGCGATGACTGCCCGCGTTTGAGTCGTAAGTGATTGTGTAAGCGGTCCGCATTTGCGCCACGACGTCATCGTACGCCTTCTGCAAATCGTCCAGACGCTTGATCGAATAAAAGACGCCGCCGGAAACCTGGGCGAGCTTTGCGCCTTCTTCTGCCGCTCGCGTCGTGATCGTCAAATATTTCGTGCGCATCGGATCGACCGTCAGCGCAGGCGTCGGCACACTTGATTCAGGAATCAGACCTGACGGCACGTAGAGCGGATAAACCAGCGCCCCCGATTCAATCGTCGCTTCGAGAATTGCCGGAAATGGCACGAACGATCTGTTGTCGTCGCCGTCGGACATCACCACGATGGCCGTGCGCTCACCGCGCAACGGTTTTAGAGTTTGGACCAGCGTGTAACCCAACGCATCGTACAGGGCAGTGGCGCCGCCGGCATCCAGTTCATCAAGTTTCTTCGAAAGCAGGGCGCGGTCCCTGCTGAAGTCAGAAATGATTTGAATGTCGTCGTGAAAGCTGATGATCGAGATGCGGTCCTGCGGACTCGCAGTGCGCAAAAAATCGCGCGCCGCTTTGCGAATAAAATCTATCCGCTCCTCGACGCTGCCGGAAACGTCCAGCAACAAAACCAGGTTGAAGGGCTCGTTTGCCGGTGACACGTCAACGATGTTCCGTAGCGCGCCGTCTTCGTAGACTGAGAAGTCTGCATTCCGCATTCCGGGAATCGCTCGCCCGTTGCGGTCGGTGACGCTGGCGTTGACGCGCATCAGTTGCGGAGTAACGGCCGTCACGACTTCGCCGGGAGCGCGCGATGCGACCAGCGAGGGCTCGCGTTGTGGCGGCGGCAGGCTCTTCAAATATTCGCCGAACATTCGCGGATTGACTTTGCGGATCGCGTCGGACAAAGGACCATCGCCGCTGCGCACGATTGCTTTGGCCGCCTGCGTCAACGGTCGCTCGCGCAGATCATTCGGCGCCATGCTGGGATCGACGTTCAGCAGAATCACTCCGCGCTGCGTCGTAAAATTGAGCTGAACCAACTGCTGTTTCTCGGGAGGCTTATCGGAACCGTCAGATCCATTTTCAGCTCCGTCAGCAGTTTTGTCGCGGCTGCCATCGCTGGCCGGTTTATCAACTTCGGGAGTCGGCTTTGATTTTGGCTTCTTCTCTTTTTTCTGCTTCGCTTCCGGGCCCAGTGTCCCGGCAATCGAGAAGGCGCCGGCCTTCCCTTCTTTCACGCGTGGCAGCTCAATGTCGCTTAGAAATCGCGGCCGGCTTGATTCCCATTGAAACCGCACCTTCAGCGCCTCAGTCGGGACATCGGCATGAATCGTTCCGGTGTTGGTGAGGACGTCGGCCGTGGCCAGATCGCCAATCACATCGATCATGCCGGCCTCGCTTTCGATTTTTACGCGCGCCCGTTTCGGTACGCGCACAGTCAAGTCGATGCGATACGGCCGCTCCTGCACTGTGATTTCGTTACCCGACACGATGACGTCACCAGGCTCGACCGCTGCGCCCGTCGAAGAAGTCGCCTTCAAACTCGGTTTATCTTTTTCACTGTCAGAGGCGATGACTGAAACGCGTCCCGCACGATTCTTGATCGTCAGGAGCGATTTCGCGCTGGTGGTCAACTCACGCTCATAAGCCTGTGCCCAGACGGAGGTCATGGCCGCCTGAAGCAGCACGAACGTGAGAACTATTAGGGAGGTAATGCGGAAGAACATCCTGGTACTGCCAAACATAGAGCCTGATCTTGCCTGTCCATTGACATCATGGTCAAGTTAGAATGCGGCGGTAGCCCAGGCAGTCAGCCGGCGTAGCTCATCGCAAACGAAGCAATCGTGACTGAACGCGTTTTCACTTCCTTCGCCGATTTCTGGCCTTATTATCTGAGCGAGCACAGCCAGCCCGCGACTCGTGTGTTGCATTGCCTGGGCACGCTCGCAGCAATCGCCTTCATCGTTTTGATGATCGCTATCGGCAGGTGGTGGCTGTTTCCCCTGGCGCTGGTTCCGGGTTATGGCTGCGCGTGGATCGGACATTTTTTTATCGAGAAGAATAAACCCGCGACATTCACTTATCCGCTGTGGTCCTTCATGGGTGATTGGAAAATGCTGGCGCTGATGTTGACGGGGAGATTGAAGAACTAATTTGCGAGAGACCAAATCTGAAAAACAAACCCGCACGCTGGAAATTATCAAGCTGCTCAAGCGCGCCCACCCCGATGCGCATTGCGCGCTAAATCATTCGAACGCGTTTGAATTATTGATTGCCACAATTCTCTCGGCGCAGTGCACGGATGAACGGGTGAACATCGTCACCGCCGATCTCTTTCGCAAATATCGCAAGCCGGAAGACTATCTGAAGGTGCGCGACACCGAACTGCAAAAGGACATCAAGACCACCGGGTTCTTTCGCAACAAGACGAAGTCGATTCAAGGCGCCTGCAAGATGCTGGTCGAGGAATTCAACAGTGCAGTCCCGAAGACGATGGACGAGTTGCTAAAGCTGCCCGGCGTTGCCCGCAAGACGGCGAACGTAGTGCTGGGCGTTGCTTATGGCATCGCCGTCGGGATTGTCGTCGACACACACGTCAGCCGCCTCTCGAATCGTCTCGGCCTAACCAAACAAAAGGACGCCGTGAAAATTGAAAACGACTTGTTGAAGTTGGTGCCAAAGAAAGACTGGATCATTTTTTCGCACCTGCTCATCTTTCACGGCCGCCGCGTCTGCAAAGCTCGCCGCCCGCTCTGCGAAGAGTGTCAGGTCGAGGCGCTTTGTCCTTCGTCGCTGTTGAAGACAGGAAAGATTCCGAAGTGATTGAATTACGACTTGGGTTTGTAACTTGGCTGGCCGATATCGACGATGATCTTATTTATGCGATCGAGTAGGCTAGCCTTCTTGTCAGCCGCCACCGCGCGCCGAATAGCCATCAAACCATCCCTTAGACCGGCTGAGGCTTTTGAAGAAATCCTGCTGGCTTTCACGTAGGGTGAGGCTTCTTTATCCTGTTCGAGTTGGCCGACTATTCTTTGCAGCCGGTTCATTGCTTCAGTTTTATCTTCTGGTCGTTTAAGCGCTTCCTGGAATTCAAAGAGAACCTGATCCGCAGCTTTGGCCAGCGCCGCATTCTCACTTGATTGTGAGTTAGAGGGAAAGGCGTCGCGGGAGAACCAGATCTCAATCTGGCCTGCCTGATTCACAACGGGCACGACGGCGGCCGGCACTCCGGATTGTTTGAGGATATCGACAATCTTCTGCGCCTCGTCAGCATATTCAGGGCGAAAGTATTTGACGATCGTTTTACTGAGTGGGATCGGAGTCGGTATGGCGTCGACGTCCTCTACTTTTAAGTCAGCTTTCCGGAGTTTCGCGCAGACGGCGGTCGCCTGCGCAATTTGACTCTTGTCCATGACCTGGGGATAGACAGTCGGCGTTGCTGATACCGTGTTTGTGTCTTGCTGTTTGAGTTCCGCAGCCTTATTAAGCACCGCGTTCTTATCGCTGGCAGGCAGAATATTCAAAGCGTCTTTGACGGAATCGGCGTCTTTTCGGGCACTCTCTAACACCGCTCGAGCGCCGACAATTTCGTTCTGTACCCTTGTAAGCTCCTGTTTCGCTTCATCGATCTTTTTGCGAATCTGCCAAACTGTCACGGAAACTACGATCGCGCCGACTACTACCACCACGATCGTGATCGCAATGCTGATGATGCGCGCCGCGCGAGCGCGCTTCTCCAGCCTGTCAACAAAATGATCGAGTGAGCGTTCCTGACTCATGATCTTCAGACCGTCTTATCAATCAATCCCCAAAAGCGCTTTTCAATTTCCCCGAGCCGTTGCTGATCGGACGCCGGCGCCGTCTCGCAGTCCTGATACTCGCTGATCAGAAACGAAAGAGCTTCGATTCTCAGACGCTTGCTGAAAACGTCCTTGATGGGAATTCCCGAAAGGAATGATCCGAATCCAGTGCAGACGGTCAGCGCGAGTTTCGCGGTGCCGAGATCAGCCGGCGCGAACTTATTCACCAGCAACGCGCCCAGAAGGCCCGCGACGAATACCGCCGCCGCAATAATCACACTCGTACGAATCTCGCCTCGCGAAATTACCTGCGCGCGCTGCAATAGAGTGATCTTTCGATCGAAGTCCGGCTGCATGATTGATCCGGGAGCTACAACGTTTCGAGGTTGTTACTGCAGATTGGTTTAAGAGTAACACTCCCAGCGATATCGGCGAGCCTTATAACACATGACGTGCCAACTGGGAAGAGTTTGGCGCAGGGCCGCAGGATGACGCGGCACACCGGACTGGTCGGAAGCGGTCAGAAACCCAGCCGCAATCGAAACGAGATGTTGCGGTTGCCCGATGAACCACCGCCGATGCCGCCAGGTCCGAAGAAAAAGAACTGGCCAGACGAAACGGTCGTCTTGAGGAAATAAGGCGAGGACATGTTGCCGACCGGGTTGCTGCGATTATTACGATTCATCAAATTGCTCGCATAGACTGAGAAGGTCAGAGAATACGGACGCTGGATCGGTGGCTTGGCTGGAAGTTTCGCGTTCCCCGCTGGGGCGGCCGCCGCGGTGGTGCTGACAACCGCGCCCGCGATTGCCGGCGGTGATGGTGGCGGAATTGCTTTGCCGAACTTCCAGGTCTTCGCCGCCCCCATACTCACCGTAATGAAAGCCAGTCCCTGACCGAAGTTTCGCGGAATGATCTTTTGACCGGCCACGGGATTCGGATCGAGCGCGCCGTAAGGCGTGATGATGACGCCGGGTTTGTTCAGATCAGTGGCGAAGGCCGGCCGCTCGCTGAACGCATTATCACCGTTCGTGTCGTGGCCGGTGGTGATATTGAATGGCGAACCCGTGCTGGCGTTGATAAATGAGTTAAGACTCCAGCCGGTTTTGTTTTGCCAATTCAAATAGGCATAGAAGCGATGGCGCACGTCGTAATTGCCGCGGCTCCATTCGTTGGAAAAATCGTAAGCGTCCAGCGGTGAACCACTGCTACCGCCATCGATGCCGTTGGCTTTGCCCAAACTGTAGTTTGCGTAGAACCCAACCTTCTTGAATAACGAGCCGCTGAAATTGACGTTGAGCTGCTGATAACGGTTGTAGCCGTTCGATTGATATTCGAGGATGTTGCCCGCGCTCTTCCCGAGCGGTCGCACCCCACTCGTCGGATCAGCGGGATTGAAAGTGCCGCCGAGCGGCGCGTTGATGTTCACGGTGCGAAGAGCATGTGTGATGCGGCCGAACGAGTAGTTGAACGCAACCCGGTAGGTCTTATTGATCTGGTGCTCCACGCTTACCGATCCGCGCACCGAAGTGTAGGCCGTGAGATCAGGCGATAGTTGCTGCCGCGTCTGGGGTAACTTAAACGCGTTGAGTGCCTCGATCGGCGGAATTGCCGGAAACCGATCAAGCACCGCGGGATCAGTCACCACGAATTGTTGCTGGTTCTCGCCGTTGAAGCGTTCAGCATTCAAAATCAGAGTTTCAGAAACACGCTGGTAGAAGATGCCGATTCCGCCCCTGATTACCGTCGAAGGCGGCTTTGGCGGCGCGGCCGGGGGCTTCGAGGCGACCGTTGGCGCGGCATTCGTTGCGTTCTTCGCGTTCGCCGTCGTAGCTGTTGTCGACGTCGCAGTGCTCTTTGCGTCCGCAGGTTTGCTGGTCGTGGCCGGCGTGGTGGCCGGGGTGGCCGGCGCTGGCGCGGTGGTGGCAGCGACGGTCTTGGCATTGGTGGTCGCGGTCGCAACCGCCTTGGTATTCATCGGCGGCGTTGACTTGTGCCGGCCAAACATCGGCGACCAGGCAAAGCCGATGCGTGGCGCGAAATTCAAATTGCTGTCGATGTTGTTTTGGTTCTCGTAACGCAACCCCGGTGAAATGGTGAGGTGCTGCCGCAGCTTCCACTCGTCCTGAACATAGAAGCCGACATCGCTTTGGGTGACGTCTGCCTGCGGATTGCCGCCCGCGATCGAAAGCTGCGTCGGGCCGCCGCCAAGAGCCCGCACCTGCGCGCCGCTCAATCCTGCGCGTTGAAATGCAAGCGTGCGCCGATAGCGCTCCAAACTGGTGAGCGCCAAAGGCGCTGCGCCGGGAATGATTTGATCGTTCGCATCCAGCGCCGGCCCCGCGCCACCTGAGAAAGTGTACGTGCCGTCGAAATTCGAAGGCGAGATGCTCTTCAGGCTGACGTACCGCAGGCGGCCGCCAATCTTAATGAAGTGCTTGCCCGACTGCCACGAGGTAAAGTTCTGCAGCTCGCCACGATCTTGTCTGCTCGATGAATTTCCTATCTGCGAACCACCGCCAAAGAACGATTCCGTTACATTCAACGCGGGAATCGCATTTTTGGCGGTCTGACGATAGACACTGTGAGTTATCTGCAGACGCGTCTCGTTGACCATTTTCTCGTTGATCATCGCTGTCTCGGTCATTTGCAACGAGTGATAGACGCTCTCTGAACGATAGCCGCGCAACGGCAGTGAGAAACCGCCGATGCCCGCCGGATCCTGATAACTGTTGCTGAATTCGTACCCGGCAACCAACGTGTGCTTCTTGTTTATTTTGAAGTCGCCACGACTGCCGAAATTGTTCCAGACGCTCGGCGTCACAATAGTTTGATTAACTGTCGTGGGTTTCAGCGTTATCAGATCAAGCGTGGTCGCGTTAATGATCGCATTGTTGTCCGTCGCGGAACGTCCGAAATAAGCGCTGAACGACGCGCGCTTCTTCCGCAGCGGCCCAGTCAGATTGAAATTCCACGACCTTTGTTGATAGGGCGCCCGCACCAGTGCAAACGGATTGCGCGAGTTCAGGCTTTCATCATTGAAACCGAATGCCGCACTGCCATGGAATTTGTCAGAGCCCGGTTGCGTGTAAATTTCAATTCCACCCCAGCCGGGATATTCATTTTCAGCGGAGTAAGGATTTGAATTGATGCGCACTTCGCGAATCTGTTCCTTCGGCGGAATTTTCCCATTCGAAAAACCATCAACCTTGATCTGCGGGGCCCCGCCACTGTCGTCGCCCAGACTGGGGCCGGCCATCGCCTGCAACGCCGCGGCCAGCGCGTCGGGATCGGTGGGGAGCGCCTCCAGTTCTTTCATCCCAAGCACGACCGCATCGCCGTTGCGATCGGAATCGGTGCTGACGCCCTTGTTATCGACCGTGACGATTTGCTCGACCGAGCCGACGGCCAACTGCATATCGTGCACGAGCGTCTTGCCGGCCTTCAGCTCGACGTTCTTTTCGTCGAGCGTGCTGAAACCAGTTGCCGTGACTATCAGGTCATAGCGGCCGGGAAGCAGATTATGAAATTGATAGATGCCGTCGTCGTTGGTGGTGACGGTGACGGAATTGCCTTTACTGTCCTTCGCGGCCACTGTCGCGCCCACCACTAATCCGCCGAGTTGATCGGTGACGGAGCCTTTTATAGAGATCGAAGTTTGTTGAGAGAAGGCGCTCGCCGCCAGCGTGAGCAGCAGAGCAAGGGTGAGCAAGTGTCTTGATGCGAAGCCGTTCATAAACGCTCCCGGGGAAGGCATCAACTAGTTTTGCTAAAGGCGAATGCCAGGTCTTGCTTACAGTGTGTGTTCTTCGGTCAAAAAACGTTTCAAATTATATTGCCGCGTTCAGAAAATTGATGATTACACGCGACCAGCGAGGTCTGGTTTCAATAAGTGCGCTCTGGGTCGGCACAAGATACCACGATTGGGCTTTCGGCCAAACTAATTTTCTTTTTTCGGCCGTTCGTTGGCTTTTAGGACGCGTTTCCTTAGGCGAATCGACTTGGGAGTCACCTCGACCAGCTCGTCTCCAGCGATGAACTCGAGCGCCTCTTCCAGCGATAAATCCTTGACCGGCACCAGCCGCATCGCTTCGTCTGAACCCGAGGCGCGCATGTTTGTCAGCTTCTTTTCCTTGATGGCATTCACATCAAGATCGACGGCGCGCGCGTTCTCACCGACGATCATGCCTTCATAAACCTTGGTACCGGGCCGAATGAACATAGTGCCGCGCTCCTGCAAATTGAAGAGCGCATAAGTGGTCGATTCACCCAGGCGATCAGCCACCAACGAACCCGCGCCGCGACCCTTCATTTCGCCTGTCCATTTGTCAAAGCGCAGAAACAGAGTGTTCAGCAACCCCGTGCCCTTCGTCTCGGTTAGAAACTCTCCACGAAAACCGATCAGGCCACGTGACGGCGTTTCAAATTCCATGCGCACGCGTCCCGTTCCGTGATTGACCATCTTCATCATCTGGCCTTTGCGGCGGCCCATCGCTTCGGTGACCACGCCGATAAATTCTTCGGGACAATCAACCACCACCAGTTCGATCGGTTCCTGCACCTGGCCGTCAACGCGACGAGTGATCACTTCCGGTTTCGATACCTGAAGCTCGTAACCTTCGCGGCGCATCATCTCGATCAGAATCGAAAGCTGGAGTTCGCCGCGACCGGAAACTTTGAATTGATCAGGGGATTCAGTTTCTTCAACCCGAATCGCAACGTTGCCGAGCACTTCACGGTCAAGCCGCTCTTTGATCTGCCGCGAAGTTACGTACTGGCCTTCAATTCCGGCGAACGGCGAATTGTTCACACTGAAGATCATCGCGATCGTCGGCTCATCGACGGCAATTGACGGCAGTGGTTTGGGGTTGTCGGGAGAAGTGATCGTCTCGCCGATGTTGATGCCTTCGACGCCCGCGAGCGCGACGATCTCACCGACGCCGGCGATCTCTGCAAGTTCGCGCTTCAAACCCTCAAAGATGTAGAGCTCTTTCACCCGGGTTTTTTGAATCGAGCCGTCTCGTTTGGCGATTGCGATCTCCTGATTGCGAGCAATCTCGCCGGAGCCGATTCGCCCAATCGCCAGGCGACCCACGTACTCGTTGTAATCCACATTGGCGACCAGCAACTGCAACGAATCGTCGCGCAGCGCACGCGGCGCCGGAATGGTCTCAATTATTTGATCGAAAAGTGGCTTTAAAGTCGTCGATTCATCTGTCAAGGTCTTCTTGGCAACGCCGTCGCGCGAAATCGAATACAGAATCGGGAACTCAATCTGCTCGTCGGTGGCGTCGAGATCGATGAAAAGTTCATAGATCTCGTTAACGACTTCTTCCGGCCGCGCATCCTGTCGATCGATCTTGTTAACGACGGCAATCGCGGGCAGCCGCTGTTCCAGGGCTTTGCGCAAGACAAATCGCGTCTGCGGCAGACATCCTTCGGCCGCGTCAACCAAAAGCATCACGCCATCAACCATCTTCAGAACCCGTTCGACTTCGCCACCAAAATCCGCGTGACCCGGCGTATCGAGAATATTGATTTTGTAATCGCCATAACGGACCGCGGCGTTCTTGGCCATGATGGTGATGCCGCGCTCGCGCTCGAGGTCCATCGAGTCCATGACGCGGTCGACGAT
>Ga0207686_10000361_pt1 | contig 32074 bp, 23 predicted proteins | sample KBSM24metaG_FD_184396 | JGI IMG/M metagenome (GOLD analysis project Ga0207686, IMG submission 184396) | Miscanthus rhizosphere microbial communities from Kellogg Biological Station, Michigan, USA - KBS M2-4 metaG (SPAdes) (version 2) | ecosystem: Host-associated > Plants > Roots > Rhizosphere >...
CGCGCGAGTTTTCCTTCCGGCGTCGCAATCATGATCCCGCTGGCATGCGCGAACTGCTTCGTCTGCTCATCCCAGGTGTAGCGGAAGCCCACCGCATCGGTCAGGCGCTTTACGTTCGCATCATCGCCGGTCAGGAAATGCCAGCCCGCCGCGCCGCCCGCCCGGTTATAACCTTTGATGTAGGTCTGCTTTTTGTCTGCGGCCAGTTGCGGTGTCTCTTTCGTGTCGAAACTGACCGTGACCACTTCAAATTGCTCGCCGACATTGAACGTCGTCTGCCGGAACGATCCGAGCATGCCATTCAAAACCTGGTTGCAAAGCATCGGGCACTGGTAATAAACGAGCGAGACGACGACGGGCTTCCCCTTGTTGAAGAACTGGCCCAGCTGAACTTGATTGCCTTGCTCATCTTTGAAAACTGCGTCGAGCGGTAATTGGTCATTCAGCTTCTGATCGATTCCCACCTTGTTCAGGACTTTGGGCAATCCGGTCGAAGTCTGCCCCTGATTCAACCCGCCGCCGTAAAGCGGCGAGTTCGGCTGCGGCACCCCCGGCTGGGCGGTGGCGGTGAGCAGTGAGCCGTGAGCCGTGAGCAGCAGGAGACAAATAGTGAGCAGTGAGCGGTGAGCAGTGAGCGGTCGAATAATAGTTAGCAGTGAGCGGTCAGCAGTGAGCAGTTGAATAATAATTAGCAGTGAGCGGTGAGCAGTGAGCAGTTGAATAATGAATTCACACGCCCGGCCATTCCGATTATTACGATTGACTCTGTTCTCTCGTCGTGTCATTGCTTTCTGCCCACTGCCCACTGCCCACTGCCCACTGCTTACTTCTTCTGCTGCGCCGCCAACTGCTTCAGCACTTCCTGCTTTGCCTGCTCGATCGGCATGCCGTACCGCTGGCCGCTCGCGTCGGTCGGCCCATTCTGCAGGACGTCGTCCCACTGTTTGCGCACGACTCTGATTTCCCACAGCGGATCTTTGCCCACCGGCGCGTTCGCAGTATTTTGCTTGGAATTTCCGCCGCCGCTTTCCTTCTCTTTGGCTGCGCTCTTTTCCAATTCTTCGCCGAACCCCGGGGCCGACTGCAGACGCGGCTCCGGCGGCAGACGTTCCCGGTCGCTGCGGGCCATGGGCGAACGCGGCTTCTCGCCCTCTACCGGCTGAGACTGCAGCATGCGAAACATCGCCCACATCAGCACGAACGAAACGACGATCAGGACAAAGAGTCCAATCACGAACTTCGCAATGCCGCCGATGTAGACGTCGCTCACCTCGTGCGTCACATCGATGTTCTTGATGTGCGACGTGTCGGGCGTTTCGGTCGTGTGGACCTTTCGATCCTGCTCACTGCTCACAGCTCACTGCTCACTTTCCTAATGTTCGTGAACCTGCTCCAATGCCTGCTCTAACTGTGGATCGTTCAGCGGCACCATCGCGCGCGTTTGCAGACGCCACGCGAAAGCTCCGATCCACAACCCGCCTATGCCGAGGGGCGCTACGATGTCCATCCAACTCAGATGAAAGTGCTCGCGATTGAACGCCGGCTCGATCAACCAAATCACGTCGATTACCCGCATGATCAGGATGAGCAAGGCGAGTCTGGCCAGCTTCTCTGAACTCTTTTTCGCGCCCCGCGACAGCAAAGACAAAAATGGAAACGCGAATTGCAGAATGACGATCGCGAGCGCAATCACGCCCCAACCGCCGTGGTTCCGCGCCACGTACCAGGTTGTTTCTTCCGCCAGATTGCCGGACCAAATCAGCAGAAACTGCGAAAAGGCAAAGTAGGTCCAGAGCATGACCAGCGCCAGCAGCAGGTTGCCCCAGTCATGAAAATGTCTCGGCTGCGCGACGCGATCCATCGGCGCGCGCTTTGACAGCCAGGACATCACCACGATCGTGAAGGCCAAAGCGCTCAAGCTCCAGGCCGCGACGAATATCAAGCCGTAAATCGTCGACATCCATTCGGGTTCGAGCGACATTACCCAATCGATGGCCGCGAAGGTGATCGAGATAATCAGCAGCGCGAGGCCCGGGCCGCTGATCATCTGAAAACGTTTGCGAATGCGCTTGCGCCCACTGCGGTCCTGTTCCAGCGAGAACCAATTCAGCAGTAACGCCAGCAGCGACCAGAAGGCGAAATAAAGCACGCCGCGCAGAATAAAAAACGACGGATTCAGAAAGTGGGCCTTCTGCTGCAGGGCCGCGGTTTTCTGCATAAAGGACGGCTCGGCCCACTGATAGATGTCCTTTAGTCCGAAGATGATCGGGATGAAAAGGATGAGCATCAACGGCAGCGTCTGCGTCGATGCCTCCAGCACTCGCCGGATGACCAATCCCCAGGCGCCGCCGGTCAGGTGCTGCAACATCAAAAGCGCCAGACTGCCGACGGTGATGCCGGTCCAAAAGATGAAGCCGACCAGATATGCGCGGAAGAATTGTCCGCGATCGAAGACCGCGCCAATCACCAGCAGCAACGTAAACACCGCGCCCACGAGCAACGCGCCCATCGAAAGGCGTTTCAGTTCGGCCGGCGGATTGTAACCAAGTGGCTTCATCTCGTTCGTTCACTCTCCCAAAAAGGAGAGGGAGTTAAACCGTTCATGATCGTCATCGCGACTGGTTTGCTGGCATCTGGCTCAATTGCAACGCGCGAATATAGGCGACGATGCGCCAACGATCTTCCACCGAAACTTGCTGCGCATACGACGGCATCGCTCCCCAACCATTCGTCATCACGTCGAAGAAATGGCCCGCCGGCGCCTGGCGCAGACGATCCTGGTGATAATTTGCCGGCGACGGTTTATTGAAGCCGCGCCGCGCCACCATGCCGTCGCCGTATCCCGTCATGCCGTGGCAAACCGAACAATAAATGTTGTAGCGCTCCTGTCCGCGATCGAGATCCTCTTTCGTAATCTGCATCGGAATCGTGTCCACGTCGTCCGGATACAAGCCTGCCTGGCTGTTGGCAGCAGCAGCGGTCGTCGGACTCTGCGGCGCAGACGTCGTCGACGGCGCGGCGGCTTTTTTCCCCAGATAGAAAGCGCGATCTTCGCGCAGATAACCACGCGGCACTGTGCCCTCTACCAACGGACGCGATCCAGTTCCATCTTTGTAGAAAGAGCTTTCGCGATAAGCGATCGCCTTCGGTTGATCCTGCATATCGCGGCGGCACGCCGCAGTGAGCAGTAAGCAGATGGCAGTGAGCAGAAAGATGACGGTTCGCCTTAGCAAACTGCCCACTGCCCATTGTCCAGTGCCCACTGTCTTACAGTTCCACATCGACCACTTCTCTCGCTTCCAAACTCTTCAAGAACCGCACTGCTTCGCCGTGCTCAAACTTTGGATCTTTCGACTCGATTACCAAAAAGAAACTGTCGCGCGTGGCCAGCGCAAAATTAGGCGCGTTGAAAACGGGATGATACGGCTGTGGCAGTTTGTTGAGCGCCAACATTCCCAGCACCGCTGAGAAAGCCGCTACCAGCACCGTGCATTCAAACGTAATCGGAATAAACGCCGGCCAGCTATTGAAAGGCTTGCCGCCCACATTGATCGGGTAGTCGATTACTTCCATCCAGTACTGCATGAAGAAACCGCCCAGGCCGCCCAGGATGCCGCCAATCAAAACAATCACCGGCAAGACCGAGCGGCGAAAGCCGATAGCTTCCGACAACTCTTCAATCGGAAATGGCGAGTAGCCATTGATCTGCCGATAGCCCGCCTCGTACGTCTCGCGCGCCGCCGCCACCAGCGCGCTCGGAGAATCGAACTGGGCCATCACGCCGTAGAGATGTGGGTGCTTAACTGCCATCGTCAAAAACTATTTGACATTTGATATTTGAGATTTGTCATTTGGCGATTTGAAACACGGCGCGGCGATTGAACTGGTTCCGTTGCCCTCCAAATGACAAATGAAAAATCTCAAATATCAAATCTCAAATAAAACAAACCGCTCTTAAAACAAAGACCTTCATTCCTCGACTTCTGCTTCAGGCAAAATCGTGCGCATCTCGAAAATCGAAATCATCGGCAGGAAGCGAATGAACAAGAACAGCAGCGCAAAGAAAAATCCGATGGTGCCGATGAACATCGACCAATCCCACTGCGATGGTTGATACATGCCCCACGACGACGGCAGGAAGTCCCGGGACAGACTGACAACCACAATCACGAAGCGCTCCAGCCACATGCCGATACTGACGACAATCGAAATCAGCCAGAGCCACAGGAGCCGGCTGCGAATTTTCTTGAACCAGAGCAATTGCGGCGTCAGGCCATTGCAGAAGATCAACGCCCAGTAATAGCTCGCATAGGGACCGTGCATGCGGTTCCAAATCATGAACCGCTCGTAGTTATTGCCGCTGTACCACCCAAAGAACGCTTCCATCAGGTAGCCATAGAAAACGATCAGGCCGGTCGCCAACATCACCTTCGCCATGTTGTCCATGTGACGCATGGTAATGAAGCTCTCGAGGCCGTAGAGTTTTCGCAGCGGAATCGTCAGCAGGATGACCATTGCAAAGCCCGCATAGATGGCGCCGGCGACGAAGTAAGGCGGAAAGATCGTCGCGTGCCAGCCGGGCACGATGCCGACCGCAAAGTCGAAACTGACGATCGTGTGAACCGAAAGCACCAGCGGCGTCGCCAGTCCGGCGAGCAGAAGGTACGCCGTTTCATATCTGTGCCAGTGACGCGCCGAACCGCGCCAGCCCATCGCCAGCCCGCCGTAGATTAGTTGGAACGTTTTGCTCTTGGCGCGATCGCGCAGCGTCGCAAAGTCGGGGATCAAACCAACAAACCAGAACACCGCCGAAACCGTCGCGTAGGTCGACACCGCGAACACGTCCCACATCAGCGGACTGCGGAATTGCGGCCAGATGCCCATCGTGTTCGGGTAAGGGAACAGCCAGTACGCCAGCCACGGCCGGCCGAGGTGCATGATCGGATACATGCCGGCTTGGGCCACTGCGAACAGTGTCATGGCTTCGGCAAAGCGGTTGATCGACGTGCGCCATTTCTGTCTTAAGAGCAGCAGGATGGCGGAGATCAGTGTGCCGGCGTGGCCGATGCCGATCCACCAGACGAAATTCAGGATGTCCATTCCCCAGCCGACGGGAATGTTGACGCCCCATTCACCGATGCCGATGAAAACCAGCTTCGTGATCGCCAGCATCATCAACTGGAAGAGCGCAAACGAAACCGCGAAGCCGATGAACCAGGTAATCGGCGTCTTGCGCTTCAAAACGATCGCGCTGATCTTGTCGGTGACCGAGCCGAAGGTCAGCTCAGTCCCCACGAGCGGATGCGTCGCGTGAATCGATGAATGAATCGATGAATGCAGATCGTCTTGTCGTTGCTGGTCGTCCATTACGAATTTCAAATCTCAAATTTGAGATTTCAAATTATCCCTTGATCTCCGGGTTCGGATTTCTCAAGGCCGACAAATAAGTCGTGCGCGGCCGCGTATTCAATTCACCTAACAATGAATAATCGCGCTCCAATGCTTTCAACTTCGAAACCTTGCTGTTCGGATCGTTGACGTTGCCGAACACGATTGCTTCGGTCGGACAGACCGACTGGCACGCGGTGACGATCTCGCCGTCGCGCACGCTGCGGCCTTCGACTTCCGATTGAATCTTCGCCGCCTGAATCCGCTGCACACAGTAGGTGCACTTCTCCATCACGCCGCGGCTGCGCACCGACACGTCCGGGTTGCGCATCAACTGATAAGTCGGCGTGTCCCAATCCTGATAGAGGAAAAAATTGAAGCGGCGCACTTTGTACGGACAGTTGTTCGAGCAATATTTCGTCCCGACACAGCGGTTGTAGACCATGTCGTTCAGGCCTTCCGAGCTGTGAACCGTTGCGTGCACCGGACAGACAGGCTCGCACGGCGCGTTCTCGCAGTGCATGCACGGCACCGGCTGGAAGTAAGGTCCTGCGGGCTGGTGCACGTCGCCTTTGAAATACGCATCGACGCGAATCCAGTGCATCTCGCGGCTGCGGGCGACCTGTTCTTTGCCGACGACCGGGATGTTGTTCTCGGCCTGACAGGCGACCATGCAGGCATTGCAGCCGACGCAACTGTTCAGGTCGATCGACATGCCCCACGCATAACCGTTGCCCTGGTTTTTGTAATCGACTTCAGGATAGAGCGAGAGTTCTTTGTTCTCTTTATTCTGTTCCTTTTCCTCTTCGGCGATGCGTTCTTTGTCGCGTTCGTATTCGTCAATTGAATTCACGCGCAGAATGTCGCGATTGTTGCCCTGAGGATCAGTCACCAGGAAGTGCGCCTGCGTTGAAGCGATCAGAAAACGTTCGGCCGTCTTAACGACTGACGCGCCCGTTGCCGACCACGCCTGGTCCGAGAAGCGAATGTCGTACGCATTGAAGCCACCCTGTGGCAGACGCGTATCCGGATCGGTAATCGTGTTCCAAACCTTACCGACAGGTTCGCGCCCGTATCCGAGATAGAGGGTGATGACGTCGTCGGGCTGACCCGGCATGACCCACGCCGGTACGGTCTTCGCGATTGTCTGATTGCGCAGCGTTATCTTGATCGTGTCGACATAGGCTTCGCGGCCATGGTCGCGTTCTTCATAATTTTGCGTCGCGAGCCCGAGCCTGGTTGCCGTATTCGCACTAACCAGCGCGACGTTGTCCCAGGTGATCTTCGTCAGAGGTTTCGGCAACTCCTGCAACCATCCGTTGTTCGCAAAGCGACCGTCGTAGATTGACGGATCGGGACGAAAGACGACTTCGAAGGTGTTGGGCGTCGGGGGTTGGGTGTTGGAAGACTGCGATGGCGAATTTGCCAGATCACCCTTAGCCGAAACTGTTTTGCTTTGCAGCGCGGTATTCGGAATGAATCCGTCGTGCAGCCACTTGCGCCACGTCGATTCGAAATCTGTTGCCGCACTCGCGGCCGGGGAAGCTGCCGGCGATGGCGACGCCGCCGGAGTTGCCGAGCTGTTTTGGCCGGCTCCCGACGCCTGACTCGCGGCTCCCGGTTTATGAGCGCCCCAATAACCACGCACCATGTCATAGGGCTTCTGGTCGTAGTTGTCGCTGAACAGCGCCAGCATCTCGTACGCAGTCTTGCCTTCGTAAAGCGGTGCAATCAGCGGCTGCACAATCGAGACTGTGCCATCGTGCGCGCGCGCGTCGCCCCACGACTCGAGGTAGTGCGCCATGGGAATGTGCCAATGACAAATCTGCGAAGTTTCGTTGTTGAAAAGACTCAGGTGCGCGCGCAGCTTGACCTTCTTGTCTACCCGATTGAAATCAAGCCGCAGATCGACGGGCGTGTTGTAAGCCGGATTGCCGCCGATAATGATCAGAACCTCGACCTTGCCGGCATCGATGTCGCCCAGCAGTTCGCGCAACGATTGCGTTTGATCGACTGAATTAGCTTCCAGTGGATCGCTGTAGAAAACCGTCTTGCCGACATTCCCGAGAAAACTGTTGGCTGCGTGCGCCAGCGCATGCACCGCAGGCGATTGCTCGTCGCCGGCGATGACGATCGACGCGCCTTTATGAAGTTGCAGGTCCTTTGAAACTGCGGGCAACCACTTGCCGATGTCTCCGGCGGCGCGAACGATGGACGCGCCCGAGACTCCCTGGCCCACGGCTTCCATTTCACCCGGCTTCACTGAGAATCGATGATCGGCATTCGCGCCGGTGATCGTCGGCGTCGTTTCGACCACGTACAGCCGGCTCATCTTCGATTCAGTGTCAACGCTCACGCCGTTGGCTTGTCCGTGCTCGCGGCGTCTGGCGGCGTAATCGCGCGCGTAGCGCAAATTCCCCGGCCAGGCATTCAGAAAATCAGAACCGAGCGAGAGAATGCGATCTGCTTTGCTGAAGTCATACGTCGTGCGCACGTCCTGGCCGAACGCCATGACCGCGCCGGCGCGCGCGTTGTCACGGTTGACCGGTTCGTACTGATGCCACTTGGCTTCAGGAAAATCAGTAAGTACCTGCTTGAGTTGCGCGGCGAGCGAGGGCGAGGTGACCGTTTCGGTCAGGATGCGCAAGCCGGCGCCGCGTTTCGCTTTCAAGCCCTCGCCTTCTTTTTCGATCAGGCCGCGAATTTCGGCGACGAAACTGGTCCATGCGCGCGTCTCGCCGAGATTGAGCGGCGTCTGCGAACGATCGGGATCGTAAAGCGTCAGTAGCGACGCCTGCGAAAAGATGTCTGTCGACGAACATCCGGCGTTGCTGGGGTGATCCGGATTGCCTTCAACTTTGGTCGGCCGTCCTTCGTTACTGCGCACGAGCAGAGGCGTGGCGACGCCGCTTAACGAATAAGCCGTGGCGAAGAACAGACCTTTGCCGGGAACTTCTTCCTCGGGCTGCTTCACGTAAGGGATAACTTTTTCGGGTGGTTGAATCACGCAGCCGCTCAGGCCCGCCAGCGCCAGCGAAGCGCCCATTACCTTCAGGAACGTGCGGCGTTCGACCGGATCGTTCCATTCGTCGGCGGCGTGCGGGAACTCGCGATTGACGAACTCTTCAAGAATTGGAGAGTCGGCGAGTTCTTCGAGCGAACGCCAATACTCTTTCGGCGTGGTCGTCTTCCGTTCTCCGAGAACCCGGTCGCGGAGTAGCTTGAAATTGATGTGACGATCGTTACTCATTCGTTTATCCCCTCTCCCTCTGGGAGAGGGCCAGGGTGAGGGCCTGTGACGCCATAATCCCTCACCCCCAACCCCTCTCCCAGAGGGAGAGGGGGCTTTCTCTACCGATGACAAGTCGAACAGCTTGTCAAAACCTGTGGTCCCTGAATCTTGTTCTTCCTCACCAACTCCGGCCCCTCTTTGGTTGATTGGGTCGCCGGCGCTTTCCATTCCATGTTGAAAATGTCTTTCTTCTCGCGCACCACGTTCTCAGGATGCCGGTGACAATCCAGACACCATTCCATCTGCAACGACTGGGTCTGCGAAACGACCGGCATTTCATCGATGCGTCCGTGACAAGTTGAACAGCCGACACCCTTGGCGACGTGAATCGAGTGATTGAAATAGGCGAAGTCCGGCAAGTCGTGCACCCGGATCCACTCCAGCGGCTTGCCCGTCTTGAAGCTGCTGCGCACCGGTTCAAGATACGGACTGTCGGCCCAAATCTGCTTGTGACAATTCATGCAGACCGCGGTCGCGGGCATGCCGGCCGAGGCCGACGTCTCGACCGTCGAGTGGCAATAGCGGCAGTCGATGCCGTCATCGCCGACGTGGTGCTTATGACTGAATTGAATTGGTTGCTGCCGCTCGATGTACTGGCCGGTGTTCCAGCCGGAGCGCAAAATCTGCGCTCCCACCCAGAGTGCGGCGAGCAGAATGAAGGCGGCGCCGAAAATCGTTGTGCGCGCGAGATAGTTTGTGCTGTGACGAAATATCTGTGGCATCGCCGCAGATGAAAATTTCTAAAAGGCAGACTCTATCCTGCAGTGCAAAAAACAGGCGGGGGCCTCGTCCTTAAAGCTACTTCCAAAAACTGCTTAGTTATTTCTCAGGTGCGATTACTTTAACGGCATGTGAAGATTTTTTCAAACGCGCATTGGTTCGATGATAGAGTGCAACGCAAATGTTTATCGGACACTACGCCGTCGGCCTCGCCTCGAAGCAGTTTGCGCCCCGCTCCTCGCTCGCTGCATTGATCGCCGCGCCGATTTTGCTCGACCTGATTTGGCCTTTGTTTCTGCTGTTTGGCTGGGAACACGTTTCAATTGTTCCGAACGCCAATCCGTTTCTGCGTCTGCAGTTTGATTCGTATCCCATCTCGCATGGACTGATCGCGGTCCTTGGCTGGGCGACTTTGTACGCTTCCATTTATTTCGGTGTGACGCGTTACCTGGCGGGCACGATCGTGATTTGGATTGGAGTAGTCAGTCACTGGTTGATGGACTACGTCGTGCACCGGCCGGATTTGCAACTCTACGCCCAGAGTAGACAGTTCGGCTTCGGACTGTGGCAGCATCGTTGGCTCACGATGGCCCTTGAGTTCGGACTGTTTGCGATCTCGATTTGGATTTATCAAAGACGAACGCGGGCCAAAGATGCGATGGGCCGGTACGCTTTCGCTGCTTTCGCCGGATGTTTGTTGTTGGCGTATGCAGCGGCGTCGTTTGGTCCACCACCGCCGAGCGTGAAGAAATTAGCCCTCATAACGCTGTTGACGTGGTTGGCAATTCCGTGGGCCTGGTGGATTGATAAGCACCGATCGGCGGAAAGCAGTGAGCAGTGAGCAGTGAGCAGTACGCGGCTAGCGACAGGCAGTATCGATTAACTGCTCACGGCCCACTGCTTCCTCACACGCGCGGGCGGCTGATCAAATTAATCACGGCCACGAATAATGCTGCGCCGATGATGGACCAGACAATCGGGAAGTGCACTCCACCCACTGGCAGGGCGACCAGTTCGGGCAGGCCCATCTTTCCGGCGAGCCAGCTTCCCACCAGCGCTCCGATAAACCCGAGGGCAATTGAGACCAGACATCCGCCGTGTGAATAACCGGTGATTGCCTGGCCGATCGCGCCGCAGATTCCCGCCACCAGCAGCAATATCAACAATTGGATGATCATGAAAGTACCTTCCTGGTCTTACCTAATACAGATGAGGGCCATGAGTGAATTGTGTAAAAGAGGCTTTCAAACGGGTCGTTCAATTTGTATACTGTTTCTGCCCAAGTTGGTTGGCGCCTCTCCTTCCCGACCTTGACCCGGCGCCATCGCGCCCAAAAAATTTAGGAGTAACCCTGATGTCAAAAGTTCTTTCCATTTCCTTCATCGTTATATCTGCCTTTGCTGTGGCCTTCGCGCAAGAGCCAAATCGCGACGAGCCGCCCAGCACGGGTGTGGCTCCCAAGGTCATCAACGGCATCGGCCGCGCCGATGTTCGTGTGCATGACGAGAACGGCAATCCTATCAAACTTGCCTACGTCAAACTAGAATCGAATCGCACGGACGGTTTCTTCTGTGAAAGTTGGAATGACACTGACGAGCGCGGCATTGCAGCGCTGCCGGCGATCCACATGGGCCACCTGAAGCTGAAAATCAAAGCGAAGGGCTATCAAAGTCAGGAGTTGGAGATTCCGTTCGACCAGTTAGGCGAGCCGGTGCGAGTGACGCTGAAGAAGAAGTAGGAATGCACCGCATCCTTAGGAGCGCACGCATCCGTGCGTGCGGTGCGCCGGCATCCCTGCCGGCTTTGAAAATGAGAATCTGAGAGCGCGAACAGAGAGATGCGTGCGCTCCGTCACACGCCGACCGGCTGGGCCTTCTTATCACTCACGTAATAAAGAATCCGATTGCAATTATCACAGGTGATGATCTCTTCGCCGCGTCTTACGTCGGCCATCACCTGGGGTCTGAGAGCCATGTAACATGCCATGCATGCCCCATTGCGTGCTTCGGCTAACGCGATGCCGTCACGGATCCGCGCACTTATGCGGTTGTAAAGCGTGCTGGTAGTTTTCGGCAATTCGCGCAACAACCTCTCATGTTCGGCGCGTCCCGCATCGAGTTGCTGCTGCTGCACCCTGGCCTGTTCATCGAACGCTTTGAAGCTGGCTTCCATTTCGCCGCGCAGCTTTTCAACTTCGGGCGCGCGTTCAGCTAATTCCTTCTCGGCGCCTTCGAACACTTCCATCTGCTCGAGCACTTGCGTCTCCAGCGCGGAGATTTGTTTGCGCGCTGCGTCCGCTTCGCGAATCGCGGCCGTGTACTCGTCGGGCTTTTTGGCGGCCATCAAATTTCGATCGGCGCGGTCGGCCCGCTGCTTCTGTTCGAAGATTTCTTTTTCCAGGCTGGCTCGTTGATGAAATGCCGCGTCCCGCTTCTCTTCCATCGCCCGAATTTCAAAAGCGCGCTGATCGAACTCTTTTTCGATCTCCGCGCGCCTCTGTGGGATGCTTTCGATTTCTGCCTGTAGCGTTCTTATATTGTTATCGGCATTCTGCAAAGCGATTAACTGCGCTAACTCCGCTTTCACTCTTTATCGACTCCTCAAATATTTGGCTTTAAAGATGGCATTCATTGAACTAATAATCACACAGAGAACGGCGCAGCGCAAGGTGGGCCAAATCACCGGCGAAAGTCCGAGCTTGATGTCGATTTAGGCCCGTGTTATACGAACCGCCTATGAGGAGATCGATGAACCAGAATTGGTTGAGGTTGAGTGGTCTGTTGACCGCGATGTGCTTCGCCGCTTTAGTCACACATGCCCAGACACCATCGCCCAGCCCGACGCCTGCAACTCCGCCCGCCAGCGACATTTACATCGTCGACATCAAGAAGCATCACGACTTTAAAAACCGTACGGACATTCTGAAGTTCGGCGAACCGAAAAAGATCACTGACTTTGTCGGTTATAACAATCAACCCTTCTTCATGCCCGACGGCAAGAGCATTCTGTACACCTCGAACCGAAACAAGCAGACCGACATCTATCGCTATGACATTCAGACGGGGAAGACGACGCAAGTGACCAACACGCCCGAAAGCGAGTACTCGCCGACCTTAATGCCCGATCGCACGAACATCTCTGTCGTGCGCGTCGAATCGGACGGTAAAACGCAGAGGCTCTGGAAGTTTCCACTCGCGGGCGGCGCCCCTTCGTTAGTCGTCGCAGACGTTAAGGGCGTGGGTTATCACCTCTGGATCGACGATCACACGCTCGCGCTCTTCATCGTCGGCGGTTCGGGTAAGCCAAATTACCTCGAGATTTACGATACACAAACGGGCAAATCGGAATTCGTCACGGAAAATCCCGGACGGGTATTACGACGCATTCCGAATCGAAACCAGTTCAGCTTCGTGCATAAGGTTGCGAATGACCATTGGGAAATCAAAGCTTTCGATCTGCGAACGCACACGAGCGCCTCGCTGTTCGAGACGCTGAAAGGTTCGGAAGACTACGCCTGGCTGCCGGACGGGGAATTGCTGATGGGCAAAGACTCGAAGCTGTTTATGGTCACTCCGCTCAGCGGCCAAAAGTGGACGCAGGCGGATGATTTCGCGGTGGCCGGCTTGCAGGGAATCTCGCGGATCGCCGTCTCGCCCAAGGGCGATCGCGTCGCGCTCGTCGTCCGCCATTCCGATTAGTTCAAATCGCCAAACCGATGCTGAAGCAGGGCCGCGCAGGCAATCGCCGCCGTCTCAGCCCGCATGATGCGACCAGCCAACGTTACGATCTGCCACCCGGCGCCGCGTGCCTGGTTAATCTCATCGTCGGTCCAACCACCTTCCGAGCCGATGAGCGCGGTAACGCTCTCCGGCGAGAGCTGACTGGACACGATGTCGCTCAGCGACTCGCCGTCGCGTTCGGCAAACATCAATCGGAGCGCGCCTTCGTCGCGGGCGCGGTTAACGAATGCGTCCAGCGCAATGGGCGACTCGATGGTCAGCAAACGCGCGCGGCCGCATTGCTTGGTTGCTTCCATCACGATGCGTCGCCAGCGGACTAATTTATGATCGGCGTCGTCTTCACTTCGAAGCCGCACATCGGCGCGCGCGGTTAAGATCGGAATGACTGAGGTGACGCCCAGCTCGGTTAATTTCTGCACCACCAGATCGAACTTCTCGCCCTTCAATAACGCGACCGCCATCGTCAGCCTTAGCTCCGATTCAGCGGTTAAGGTGGCTACTTCCTGGACGATTCGAATGTCGGTGCGGTCTCGGGAAATCGCCGCAATCTCGCCACGATATTCATGACCCGCCCCGTCGAAGACGTACGCTTCGTCGCCAACTTTTAGACGCAGCACGTTACGCAGATGCTTTGTCTCGTCCGGGCTCAGCGCAACTAAGGTCCCATCGTTACCGAAAGCTTCCGGCGGTGCATAGAATCTGCGACGCGTCATTAGATGTGTAGGCAGGGCTCGTCCCTGCCCGTCGTTAAGTAGAGAGCGGGCAGGGACGAGCCCTGCCCTTACATTAAATCGTTGCGCAGACCCACTCGCCGTCCTGATCAATTTCACAATCGACCACGGCCAATTCAAGCAGGCGCGCTTTCACCATTTCAATTTGTGAATCGAGTATTCCGGAAAGGATCAAACGTCCGCAGGTTGCGGCGATGAGCGCCGGCAGCAACTCGACAATTACGGGCGCGGTTAGATTTGCGCAGACCAGATCGGCTGATTCCGTGTCGTCATCAACCGTGCCGACGCGGAAATCTATTCGGTCTGCGACTTCGTTCATTTCCGCATTTTCTTTTGCGATCTCGACCGCGTCGGCGTCGACGTCGCAGGCAACGATGTGACGGCGCGCTCCCTCACGGTCGGGTTTCTGAGAAAGCTTGGCGGCGGCGATCGCGAGGATTCCGGTGCCGGTTCCGACGTCGAGAAAACTGCCACCGCGGTAATGTCGTTCAATCGCTTTCAAGCAGAGTCGCGTCGTTTCATGAGTGCCGGTGCCGAAGGCCATCCCGGGATTAATGCGGATAACGATCGCGTCAGTAACCCGACGAGTCGGGATAGCCAACGGATCATGTGATGCGTTTGAATCGCTTGACCCCGTCGCTGCCGGTACTGACAGCCACGGCGGAGCGATGATGAAACGACCGACTTGAACCGGCTGCCAGCTCTTCTTCCATTCCGCCAGCCAGTCGCGATCAGGAACTTCGCTAAGCCGCACGTCACTAATCGCCGCCGGCAAAAGATTGTAGATGGTCAACGCCTCGACCAATTGCATCTTTACCGATTCAATCTCCGGCGCATTAGCGAAATATCCGCGCACAGTGGCTCTGTCACCGTCATCGTTCGTTTCAGTGCCGAGCGCGTTTGCCTCCATCAATCCATATTCGATGGCTTCACGCGCCGGCGCTTCGACGACGACGTCCAACGCATACCACGACCGCGCAGTTTCTCTTCCGAAGCCGCTCATCACTGCACGCCCATGTCATCGAGCACGTGCTGCTTATCGCGCCAATCGGCTTCGACTTTGACGAATAGTTCCAAATGGCAGCGATGGCCCAGCAGCTTTTCGATATCGTGACGCGCGCGCATGCCGATGTGTTTCAGCCGCTGGGCCCCGTGCCCGATGATGATCTTCTTCTGCGACTCGCGTTCGACAAAGATGGCGCAGTAGATGCGGGTGAAGTCCTCTCGTATGTCGTCCCATTTTTCGGTCAACACGCCGGCGACGTAAGGAATTTCTTCGCCCGTGCTCTCGAGAATCTTTTCGCGCACGATCTCAGCAGCCAGCGCGCGCAGCGGCTGGTCCGTGAGTTCGTCTTCGGAGAATAGCGCCTCGCCGGGCGGCAGGTGCTCGATCATTTCATCGAGCAAGGTCGTTACCTGATCGCCCTTCAAGGCTGAAATCGGCAGGATGGACCGCCAATCGAATTCAGATTTATATAATTCAATCAATGGCAACAGCTGCGACTTGTCTTTCAGCTTGTCAGTCTTGTTGAGCAACAAAAGCGCCGGCTTGTCCGCTTGCTTCACGAGATCGAGCACGAACCGGTCCCCATTGCCGGTCGACGCTGAGGCGTCGCGCATCAGGCAAACCAAATCAACGCCGAGCAGCGCGTCGTGCACTGCGGCCATCATCCGGCGATTCAATTCGTAACCGGGTTTGTGCACGCCGGGCGTATCGACAAGGACGATCTGTCCTTCGGGCCGGGTGACGATGCCAAGAATTTTGAAGCGGGTCGTTTGAGGTTTATTTGATACGGCGGCAATTTTTTCGCCGACCAGACGATTCAGCAAGGTCGACTTGCCGGCGTTGGGGCGACCGACGAGCGCGACGTAACCGGCGTGAAATGCCTCTGATGATTCAATATCGGTGGCCATGAATTCGCGGCTCAGCCGCCGCAGCAGTGCGGTAAGCTTGTGGCTTACCGTTAGGTCTTGTTCTTAATTCCTCATGAGCATATAGGAGAAGCAATAGCTCGGAAAGGCAAGCCTTTCCGCACTGGCGCCGTGGCAAGCCACGACGGAAGGCAACGTCGCAAGTTCACAGTCCCTTTAACGGCTGTCCGAAAGTAAACTCAATCAGGTGCCCGTCCGGATCACGAATGGTCGTGAAGTATCCCACGACGCCGCCGACCGCTGTCGGTGAATCAACGAGAAAATTGTCCCGCCGCGCGAGTTCGGCAATCTCATCAACCTCGGCCCGCGAGTCGCATTGGAAACCAAAATGGTCGAGCCGCGTTTTCACTTCGTCTTGCACCATCACCAGCACGAACGCCGGATCTTGATTTTCCTCAGTCGGTGGCCCGAGCCATACGTTGTGACGTCCCTCGCGGCGACGATCGCGAACGATCGAGAGACCGCAGACACTGGTATAAAACTCAACGGATCGATCGAGGTCGCTGACATTGATGGTGATGTGGGTCCAACGCGGCGGCATCTTTAGGTGGTGGCGGGCAGGCCTTTGCGGGCCACGTCGGCCAGCACTTCACAGAAGCGATCCAATTCCCAAAGGGTGGTGTAAAGATTCGGCGTGATGCGGATGCCGACAAATTCTTCGTGCGCGATCGGGGTGGTAAAGATGTGGTGCTTGCTGAAAAGATAGCTGCCGATCTTTCCCTGGTCCAAACCTTCAACCTGCACGTTCGCAATCGCGCACATCTGGTTCGGATCGAACGAGGTGTTGAAGCGAATCTTCGGCACATCTTTCAGTTTGTCCATCCAATAGCGCGAAAGGTAACGCAGTCGCGCTTCCTTGCGTTTGCCGCCAATGCCGTTGTGAAACAGGATCGATTCGCCAATCGCCAGTTTCGGCGCAGCTGAGTGCGTGCCGATCTCTTCGAACTTGCGAATGTCGCCTTTCTGTTTGTCTTCGGCCGCAAACAGCGGCCAAATCTTCGCAATCTTGTCGCGCTTTACGTAGAGCAGGCCGGTGCCTTTCGGCGAGTAGAGCCACTTATGCAGGGACGTGCCGAAGTAATCGCAGTCGAGATCTTTCTGTTTGAAATCAAACTGGGCGAATGAATGCGCGCCATCGACGATGGTCTCGACACCGTGCTTCCGGGCCATTTGACACACAGCTTTGACCGGCGTGATTTGACCGGTGATGTTGATCTGATGAGCTATCTGAATCAGTCGCGTGCGCGGCGTGATCGCGCGTTCGAACGCCGAGGTGATCTCTTCGATGTTCTTCGGCGGAATTGGAATCTTGATGAGGTTGAGCTTGATGCCTTCGCGTTGTTCGCGTTGCCGTATGGTCGTCAGCATGCGGCCGTAATCCTGCGTGGTGGTCAGGACCTCATCGCCTGACTTTAAATCCATGCCGAGCAGCAAAGTCTCGAGCGATTCCGAAGCATTGCGGGTGATGGCGATCTCTTCTCGATCGCAGCCGAACAATTCAGCGAGACCGGTGCGGATGGTTTCGCATTGCGGCTCGAGAATCTGCCACATCGTGTAAGCGGTCGCGTCTTCCTGTTGCCAGATGTAGCGCACCAACGCGTCGGTTACGATCCGGGGACTCGGACTGACGCCACCATTGTTCAGATTGATGATGCCGCGCGTGACGGTGAAGGCATTTTGGATCGTCGACCAGTAGCTTTCATCCATCGCCGCTTGTTCCGGCGAGAGGTGCGCGACTGATTTGGTCGCCGCTTCGATCTCCTTCAGCATCGATGCGATGGTTGAAGATGACAGCGCGGCGAGGCCGAGTGACTTTCCGGCCAACGATAAAAAGTTGCGTCTGGGGAATGGATTCATGGTCATCATGGTCCTTCAGGCGAGCGGAATTGAACCACAGAGGACACAGAGAAGAATTCAAGACAGAAGACAAGTTCTGTTAAATCTTCTCTGTGTCCTCTGTGGTTAATTGATTTTCATCCTGGAACTTCGACTTCGTATCCGGCCTTTATCCAGGCGGCCGTGCCGCCGGTTACGTTCAATAGATTGGTAAAGCCGAACTGTTGCGCGATGCTGGTGGCGGCGCTGGACCGGTAGCCGCCGGCGCAGATGATTGCGCTGGGCACGTCAGGATTCAAATTCAAAGTTGGAAGAGTCTCGCGGAATTTTGCCAACGGCGCGGTCACCGCGCGCGGCGCGTGGCCGCTCACGTACTCGGCAGGACGGCGCACATCGATCAGTTGCAGATCGGGTTTTGAATTTAAAAGATCTCTTAGCTCGGCCACGCTGATCTGCGGCACCTGGGCAACTTCAAAACCGGCTGCGCGCCAGCCGTCGACACCGCCGGCGAGGTAGCCGCCGACCCTTTCCAATCCCACCCGCGCCAGACGCATCTGCGCTTCAGCAATCTGTGCCGGCGAATTGGCGACAATTACGATCTGCGCAGTCAGTGGAATCAGCGAACCAGCCCACGAAGCGAACTGCCCGCTCAAACCGATGTTAAGCGAGCCGGGTACATGCCCCGCGCCAAACTCCGCGGCCGTCCTCACGTCAAGGACCACGCAACCGTGTTGGCTTGCTTCGCGGACTTCCGCGGGCGACATCGATCGCGGTTTGGCCAAATGGTCGAGCGCCTCAGCGCCGGATCGATTGATCTCCGCATCTTTGGAAAAATAAGCAGGCGCCTCGGTCAAGTCACTTGTCATCATTGCGACAAACTGATCCTTTGTCATCGGCTGCAGTGCGTAATTGAACTTGCGCTGGTGGCCAATCGTCGAAGAAGTTTCGGTCGAAAGATTTTTGCCACACATCGAACCGGCGCCATGCGCGGGATAAACCTCAACCGAATCATCAAGCCGCAAAATCTTTTCGTGCAGGCTGTCATACATCATTCCCGCCATCGTCTGCGGCGTGTAACCTTTGCCGCCGGCCAAGTCCGGCCGGCCCACATCACCGATGAAAAGTGTGTCTCCGGTCAGAAGTTTCGCCGGCTCGGCAGAATTCATCGTGTCGATCGCCAGCACACAAATGCTCTCGGGCGTGTGACCGGGGGTCTCCATGATGCGCAAAGTGACGTGGCCGATCGTCAGTTCGTCGCCGTCCTGCACCGCGCGATGGTCGAACGTGACCCCGGCCTGTTTGCCGAACACGATTTCGGCGCCGGTCTTATCGGCGAGTTCGCGATGGCCGCTAATGAAATCTGCGTGGAGGTGCGTCTCGATAATGTACCTGATCTTAAGTTGATGCGCGTTGGCTTCTTCGATGTATTGATCGACGTCGCGCTGCGGATCGATCACCGCAGCTTCGCCGGCGGCGCCGATCAGGTACGACGCGTGCGCCAGACAACCCAAATAGAATTGTTTGAAGTACATCTTCAACGCGAGTGATGTGTGAGGTTTGATTCTCGCTTAAAACCTCGTTCGCGGCAAGACGATAGTCTGGAGGTAGTGTCTTAATTTGGGAAACGATCGCGTTCACTTTCTGGCGACCCTTCGGGTTGCATTCTGATGACTCAAAGATATCCTGACGTGAAATCCCGCGGGTGTTTTCAAATTAAGACATTACCGTCTGGAGCGCGCCTTACTCCAAATCAATAATCCACGCCGCCGCGCGTGTCGTTGACTGCCTGTTGGGCAATGGTCAGGTAAGCAATGAGCCGCATCTCGGTTGGCCCGACACGATCCGCCAGACTTTTGGCGCGGTCAAAGTTCAGCAAGCCAAAACTTGCCAGGGACGTCGACATTTGATTGACAAGATTGGCGAGCGCGTTGCCGTTATTCATGATCAATTCACCGTCGCGATAATAGCGTTCGTTGAATCCGTTCATAGTTACCGCTGCCGTAGCCAGCTCGTTGAGTTGATCCAGCAAAGGTTCCAGCGAATCGAAAGCCCGGGCCAGGTCGTAACGTGAAAAAGCGCGCGCCAGTTGCAGCCGCGCAAGCATCTGTTGCTGATTGCTGGCTTTCCCGGTGTCGAGCAGCGCTCCCAACTGCTCAAGATAAGTCATGGCCATCGCGCGTTTCAGTCCCGGACCCACGCGCGTGACAACCTCGCTGATGATCTGGACGCGATCAAGTGAGGGCCGCATGTTTGTAATAATGCGCACCGCTTCATCCACGCGGCCTTTGCTGATAGCGGCGAAGATTGCCTGGCGATCGAGATTGCGCAGGGCCTGCTGCCGCTGATTCGGATTTGAGATTTTCTCGCTGACGATCGACCGCGCTCGGTCCACTTCGCCGTTCTGGATCAATTTGTTCGCCAACTGTTCGTAGAGCTGTGGGCGCATGTCGTCCGTCGCGGTACCGATGGTTTCCAGCGCTGCTTCGGGTGTGCTCTGATTAATGGCGTTCTGAAATTTCACCCACGAGTCTTGTTGGGCATTTCCGGTCAATTGTACGGCGAGCAATTTCTCATCCAGTGCTGCTTTTTTGTCGCCCGCATAGGCCTGCAAATCCGGGCCCATGCGCTTGACTGTGTTGATTAGGTTCTGAGCCACGCCTCGCTTCTCATCGTAAGTGCCGTTTCTCGGCGGATCATAAGCGAGTGCTTCGGAGACCATCTTCTGAATCAGATCGCGAATGTCATCTGGCGACAGCAGGAACACTTGCCCGCTGTTCGCGGAGCCGGTGCTGTTGCGCAGAGGTAGATGCGCGATATTCATGAGACTGGCTGCCAGATAGCCCGCTTGCGGATTCTGAATCAAACGTTCGTTCTGGAGTCTGGACGCGATATCGTGGGCCAGCCGCGACGCCAACTCCTGATCCTTGGTGGAAATTTGATAAACGGCTCCGGTTAATCCGTCAGACAGACCAGTCTTCAAACTATCCTCGGCCATTTGAAAACTGCGCCGCGGATCCTTGGCCGCCAACTGTGAGATGAGTTGCAATTCAAGTCCTTGCTCCTGCCTTCGCTGAGCCACATCGCCTTCAGGATTAGCTAACAGACGGGTCGAATGAAGAAGGTCCAGGGCCAGCTCAGCATCGAGCGGCGCGAGATTAGTTACCATTTCCTGCCGAAACTGCTGAGCGGTCTGAAATGTTTCGTAATAGTCCCGGTCGCTGATGTCGAGACCGTTCATAAATTCCTTGAGGCTTTCAACAGCTTCCTCGAACAGTTTGGTCGCCCGTTTCTGATCGCCTTCCCAAAGGATCTGGCCGGCTTTCATTTGCAAGCGGGCGCGCGTCTCAGGCCGATGAATTTGCGGAAACAGATCGATCACTTCACCGACCAGCGCTCGGGCTTTCGGTTTCAACTGCTCGTGCTGGTCGCCGGCTTTCAGTTCCTCCTCGGTCGCCTTGCGCACTTCAGTGACTTTGATTTCGTACTTTCCAGGCGGCGGGTTGAGATTCTGACCGAGCGGCGCCACTTCGACGCGGTAGACGCCGGCATCGACAGCAAGTACGGCCACGTTTTCCGGACCCTCGTCACCATTCGGACTGTCGAACTCGCCTAATTTTCTGCCTCCCGGCGAAAAGACCCGGACGATGACATCGATGCCGCGCTGGTCCACGACCAGCTGCAGGTACTGATTCTGATCGAGTGTGATGTTGTAGTTATGCGTCTGTCCGCCGGCCAGGGTGCGCTCGATCGGAGTGCCAACTTGTAACGCCGTCGGGCCGGCAGCTTGAGCGATCGCCAACGCAAAGCTCATTAACACCACCGGCAGAGACAAGAGCGATTGATGGTGAGCACGACGCATATTGGCTACTCCTTCCGCAAAGGGAAACGGTGCAGTTGTAATGCAAACAGTCCAGGTCAGATTTGACGCGCTCGATCTAATGACGCTCGAACGAGAGAATAGTTCCTGACTTCCCGGGTCGTTGGTGCTTAGGAATGGTGTTTGGAGAAAAGCGTTGCCTGTAGCGAAATTAAGCAAGTTGTGTCACTCGCCGGGTCGATACCGAACGACCGCCTGAGCGTCGACGTCTTTGGCGGTGAACGCCACCGGCTTCAACTGGCCTTTCGCGAACATTCCGCTTGATCGGCGAACCAGGGCGAGTCGCGCCGCGGGCTCTCTCCGTACGCCAATATCGAAAGCGCCTGTGGTACATCGTCAAATTCCACCGCGAGTACCCATCCGTCTCCGCCATTCGCCGCGAGTTTACCGTCGGGTTCCCGGCTGAACGCGAGCGCGCGAAAACATCCCATAGATGAAGCGCAGCCACCCACCGGAACATCGACGTTGCCGCGGCGCACGCGGTGTACGTCGCCCCAGGCGACGTCGAAACTTCCGTAGCGGCGCGCCGTCTCAGCCACGGCCCAATTGAAAGACGCGACGGCCCGATCCGGATCGGCTAAACCGCGCGGTGTGTTGAATGGGTCATCGGCAGTCCAGACTTTCGCAAATCGTTTTTCATCCGGTAAGGGGGTGCGGTTCGGAGGACGCAAACCTGAATACTCGGCCCACCAGATTTCGAACAGCACTGCGCCTTTGCTCTCGGGTGCAGCCGTGTTGTCCCAGTGTTCAAGCAACTCAATCGCTGAGGTTACATCTGCCGTGGGTTCTTTCGCTTTCACCGCGGCGATCAAATCTGACTTGACCCGTTCAGCCAACAGCATGCGATAGCTGTGCTTCAATCGAATTACATCTGCGAGACTCAATTTGTTGTCGCCGCCGATCAACTGAATTGCCAGCTGACCGCGCAGGGAGAGATCGGGCGGCTCGAAATTCGGATAAGCATTTGTCTTATCGACGGGGCCGCGAACGTTGGTGAAGTGCGGCGAATCGTTTTCATTGTGAATATAGCCGCCCTTCGGATTGAGTACCTGCGGCAACGATTCGAAAGGCACATAGCGCGTCCAGACGTCGCGCATTGTGTGCGCCGGCGTCGCCGCTGCAATCCCGCCCGCCGCATGCGGCAACAACGGTAATGAAGCATTCCAGACGAAATAGATGTTGCCCGCGTGATCGGCATAGGTGAAGTTCGAAGTTACCCGCGCGCGTAGCTTCATGGCGTCTTTCCATTCCGCGAGTGACTTTGCGCGCATCATGCGCAGAAACTGTTCGCCGGCGCGAAACTCTCCATCGCCCGCTGTCTTCACGATGTAGATCTTTCCGTTGGCGCGATAGATCACCGGACCGAGCGGCGTCGACCAGAACTCGTTTGTGATCGTTGAAAGGCCCTCGCCATTTCGAAACGTGACGGTGCGCGACTCGTGCGAGAGCGGCAGCGAAGTGCCGTCGAACAAATAATGGTCAGTGGCTTTAGGATCGACATCAAGCGCGTAGATCTCTGACAGGTCCTGCGAGTTGTTGGTCGTCGACCAACCGAGATATCGATTGAAGCCGCCGACCACGATGAAAGGTCCGCCAATCCGAAAGTCGCCATAGAAATCCAGAATGCCCGGCACCGTCACGTGCGCTTCGTAATAGCCGGCGGTCCATGCCAGATGCGGGTTGCGCAGCAGAATCGCTTTGCCTGATTTGGTCCGGCTGGGCGCAAATGCCCACGCGTTCGAACCGTCGTCAGAATTGATTTCGGGACCTTCGTAGCTGGTCGGTCGGGCTGACGGCGAGGCCGCCGGTGTCGGTGTCGGCGATGGATTAATCTTCGCGAGGAACGCACGTGCCTTTCCGTAGGCTGGTCCGCCAGTATCAATCGCCGCGATGTCGTAGCCGCTGAAATCCGCAGGCATGTGCGGCGGAAATTCTGCCGTGTGCAATTCGATATAACGATTCAATCCGTCCGCAAAACCGTCATAGACGTCGCGCGTTTCCGGCTCGAGGAATTGATAAGTTTCAATCGCGCGTTTCAGACCGGGCTGCGCCAGGAAATCAGATTCAATGTTTTCGCGCGTGCCGTTTAGCAGGGCCAACTGACCGCGATTTTCCATCACGTTCATCGCCGTCCGCGCGCCGTAATCTTCAGACTGCAACCACGCGAGCGCGTAGCCCGCCGCACGCAAATTCTCAGCGCGAATATGCGGCACGCCGTGCGCCGTGCGAATGATTTCAACCTGGCGTGAGAGTTCGGGCGTGGGGGTCTGACGCGGAGTTGCGTCGCGGGCAGCTGAGCTTATAGTTACAGGTTCTCTCTGCTCGGCAGAGACAGCCTGCGAAATCAACCAGACAGATGAAATTAGTGTGAGCGTTGCAATGGTCAGAAGCTTTTTCATTTTTTGAAAAGGCAGCCCGCAGAACTGCAAGAAAGTAGCCGGTGGTCGAAGACCGCTGGACGCTGGACGGATACGACCCGATAGTCAGCACCCTGAAAGGGTGCAAGACTCTTACGCCACTTCAAACCCTGGGTCGTGCACTCTTTCAGGGTGCCCAATTGTCTATCACTATTACCGGTGGTCTTCTCCCGATAAATCGGGATCCGACCACCGGCTACTTTCTTGGAGCCCTGCGGGCTGCCTTCAGTGAGTCAACGATATATTCGCCCATTAATGGGACTATTTACACCAACCTGCTCCGCGTTCCCCCAAGCGTGAGCGCGTGGCTATAGAAAATCATTCAAATTAGGCCGCGACCTGGTTTGGCCTTCGTCTTCGCCCCGGAAGCCAATTATGCGATTTTGCTCAGGAAAGTTGAAGGTCAAGTCGCTCGACTCAAGAGTTTAGTCGATTGGATCGCGAGTCTCGTCGATCAGATCGCGAGTCTGGTCGAATGGATCGCGATCTTGGCCGATCAGATCGCGAGTCTGATCACTCGAATCGCGGTCTTAGTCGATTCACTTCCAGGTTTTGTCGATCAAGCCAAAGGTCTAACGACGCTTCGAGGTGCCTGTGTCAGCCCGGTGAGAAAGCGGCTTTGCCGCCGCACCAGTGCGGTAAGGCTCGGCCGTACCGAGATGACTCTCTGGAAACCCGGAGGGCTGCGCCTCCATTCGAGGCGTAGCCTCGGAAGAGTCCAAGCCCAGTCCCGGAAAGGCACAGCCTTTCCACACTGATGCGGCGGCCCAGCCGCTTCGGTTTCACCCTTCTTTCAGCGGCAACTTAAAAAATTCGCGCGCCGGCTTCAAAGGCCGCAACATCCAGTAAAGACGGCGCTGGTATTAATCGAACAGCAGTCCGGCAATTTTTCAACGAAACGGAGTGGTATGTTCCAAATGAAACGTGCCTGGTTGCTGCTGCCGATCGCGATCAATATTCCGTCTCGAACCTCGGATGCACCCACAGGAACTCATGACGTTTGTTCTGGACCCGCACCAGCCCGCCGAAACTTGGATCCTTCTCTTTCAGCCACACTTGAAGTTGTCGCAAGACTGCGCCTTCGCCGCGAATCGCTCTACTGACACCGAGTTGCAGTTCGTCATCTTTTGCCAGCCATTCACCTATTTGCTCGCTGCCTTTAAGCAAAGATTCCGAGGCCGCTTTTCCCAGCGCCAGCTGCGCCTCAATTCCTTTGTAGTCGACTTCAGGAATCACAACCTTGGCGCCCGCGGCTACGACCGGCAGCATCAAGCCCAGCGTGCTCGACAACACTTTGAGAAACGGCGCCGCGTGCACCAGCCAGTCACGTGGAAGGTCAATCGTATAGACTCCCTGCTTCGGATCGTTCGAGAGCTGCCACACCGGCACGCGCGAATGTTCGCACCATAGCGTGAGTTTGAATCTCGCGCTGATCCATTTCGGACGATCGAAGAAGCTTGGCTCTACCGGCTCAAAACTGAACAAGCGCGGCCCGTCCCTCGCTTCGTCCGTGAGCGTGCGCAACAAACCGGAGTAGGCCGCTTCGACCTTGCTCACCGTCTCCTTACTGGACGCATCGACGTTGTCGAAACGTCCAATCACCTCGGCATGTTGAAGGTTAAGCTGAGCGCCAAGCTGTGCGCGAACTGATTCCAATGTGTCTTTGACATCGACAAAATCTGCTAACAACTCTGCGAGTGGATCGGGATGAGCCGCTGGCGCATTGCCGAGCAGTTGCTCGACGCTTTGCCATTCATTGCAAATCGGACAAGGCTGCTCGGGACGTCCGCGCTTTTTGTTTTCGAGCAGCTTTTCGACTTCAAACAAACCCTTGCAAGGATCGCCGTCCGCTTTCGGCACCAGACACGGCACCGTGACCTCGCAACGCATTCCTTTCCACCGGTCTTCCACCAGCCATTTCGTTTCGTAGGTGAGCGCGCCAAGGAAGCTTGGTGGGTAAGGGGAGCGCACGGTGATGCGGACATCGTTTCCGAAGTGTTCCAGAAAGGCCCGCGCGCCGGTGTAATCCTCGAGCACAAGACCGCGCTGCCAGTGCACGCTCTCGCGGAAATCCGCACGACCCAGCGAGTATTTGTGCAAGCGTACGATGAGTTGGAAAAAGAGTCCTTCGGCAGTTGCGGACTGATTGTTTGATGTCTCAACGATTCGGCAAATCTGCACCTGTTGCTCGTCACCGGGTGAAGGGCCCGCGGTCCAAACGCGCGTGAGGTCTCTTTCGGGCCGAACATCTGGCACCAATTGCGCGATGAGGCTCTTTCCATTTGCGGCACCATGCTCGGCGATCCGGTAGGAAATATCGAAGCGCTCCATCAGCCGCAGGAAAAGCGGATGCAGCTCTGTCGCATAACGATTCTCTTCCTGCCTCTCCGGATCGTTCCAGAGCAATCCCAGTCGGTCGAAGTTAATCAGGCCATGGCCGACATCACGCGTTTCTTTGTCGTCGAGAACGAAGCTAATAGCGGTCGCCAGCCAGTCCGGCTTGAGCACGACGATGTTGCGCAGCGTCGCATCGTGTTCGTAATGGATGAGATCGCCGACGCGATGACAGATGCGGAGCAATAGCCGCGCATCCTCCTCTTCAATCTTGTGTTCTTTGAAAACGGTGAAGGCCCGATCGAGCGGCAAGTAGGCTTCAGTCATCTTTCGCAAAGCCTCCCGCGCTTCTTGCCAGTGCTTTGGGAAAGTGCGCCCCATCTCAGGAAGTGACGCCGCAACTCGCGTGATTGCGTCCTTCAGTTCCTGGATCCCGCGACACTCGCCAGAGCGTAGGCCGGTCTTCTCGTCAAGGTCCGGCGGTTGACTGTCAACGTGGAAGAAATCGATCACCGTCTCTTTGCCGAAGAGGTCGAAGATCTCCTGCCGGTCGATGTCGGGCTGGCGCTCCTTAGGGCCGCCGTGCGTGGCTACGACAAGAATCTTCGCGTCCGGCTCGCGGTGCTTCACCAGCTTGATCCACTCCTTCACAGCACCCGCTTGTGAGCCTTCGCGTGGCTTCCACACCACTAAATAAACCGCCGGCGAGCTGAAGAACAACTGATGCGTCGGTCGATAGACTCGCTGCCCGCCGAAATCCCAGCCGTTGAGCGTGATCTCGGTTCGAGTCGCGGGATCGGTCACTTTCACCGGCTTGATTTCAATTCCGTGCGTCGTAACGCGGCCCTCAATCCATTCATCGTCGCGCAACGCGCCGAGCAGGCAGCTCTTACCGACCTCACCCTCGCCGACTAGAATCAGCTTCGCTTCGTTTAGAACGACCTGAGCTTCCGCTTTCGCGCGCAGGTAGCGTTTGACGGCGTCGAGACCCTGATTATACGCGGCGTCGAGTTCGGGGTTTAGGGGATTATGTTCAAGCGAGAGCCGGCTTAGGCTTGCGAGCTCACCCAAGCTCGCGGGAATCGCCACGATGCAATTTCCAGGTGAGTTCTTTTCAGTCCATTCCTCGTTATACTGCCAAGATGACCAACCAAACACCGATTCTTCTCCGTGAGAATCGGCTATTAGGCTGCCACCCAGTATTAGGATGGATAATTCTTTGAGGTTGCCGATCTCTTCGGGCACTTCCGTGATTTTATTATTCGTGGCGCTGATGGACCGCAGATTCACACATCGACAAATGACTTTTGGTAACGAGATAAACTCGTTCGATGCTATAGATAACAACCTGAGCTCACGCAGTTGAGCAAACGAATCTGGCAAGTCCTTCAGTCTGTTGGAAGCTACCAATAGTCCCCTCAACTGCGTGAGCCGGCCCACCGACTCCGGCAGCGCTGCCAGTTGGTTGTGGGAGAGGTTCAGCGATTGCAACTGGGTGAGCTGGCTTAACGACTCGGGCAACTCGGTGAGTTTCTCCGAATCAAGTTGACCACCGCTAAGATCGAGATCCTTCGCCCCCGATCGCCGTGCAGCTTCGATCTTCTCTTCCGCTACTCGATAAGCTTCGTCTTTCGCCATGAGCGCACTCGCCTATGTGGTTTCAGTTGGCAATTTATAAAACTCGCGCGCCGGCTTCAAAGGCCGCAGCATCCAGTAAGGACGGCGCTCGCCGTTAGGCGAATATTTCTGCGCCGGTCGAGTCTGCGCGAGCCACTTCTTGTAAACCTCGTGCGACTTCGCTGTATCGACGTGGATGTCGCCGTAGTTATCGGTCGGGTCAGCCTTGCGCACGCGCACGGCCTGGTGCCAGCAGTGCATTCCTGAAATTGGATCGGGATGAACCGGAAAAGTGAGATTCTGATGGACGCCGACGTCGTTCCACCAGATGCGCAGCGTGTCCTTATCGCTCGATTCATAAGGGCCGACGCCGGCTTCGCGTTTCAAGCCCCAGCGGTCGCCGGTGTGATCGAGTTTGACGGTCGCCATCATCTGTTTCTGGCCCGTCTCATGAATTTTCCAACGGCCCATGTGGTGGCTGCACGCGACAATTCCCGGCTTGATGCCTTCGGTCACCCACGCGCGCACGACGAAATATCCGATCTCAGTTTCGACGCGGACCAGATCGCCGGTGCGTACACCGAGTTTCGCTGCGTGACTCGTGTGCAGCCACAGCGGATTCGTGTGCGCAATTTCATTCAGCCATTTCGCGTTAGCGCTGCGCGTGTGAATTTGAATCGGCAGCCGGAAGGTTGAAATCAGAATTGTCTGATCCGCTTCGAGGTTTTGCGGGTGAATATGACCGCGAATATAAGTCGGGATGGCGTATTCGTCCCAACCCCAATCCACGAGCGTCTGTGAAAAGAATTCGAGTTTGCCACTCGGGGTAGGGAAGCCGCGTTTGATTTCACCGTCGACGTTGATGCCGACCAGACGGCGGCCGTCGGCGTCGCCGTCAGGACCGGGTAGCGGAACTACGTTCGGCGAAGCAGGCTTGGCCGCGCGGGTAAAGACGCGGCCGAAATCATCCTCGCGCTGATCATCCAATTCTGCCGCGGCCACGTTCTCGTCATAAAGCGCGCCCGTCTTCTTTTTGATTTCGTATGAGCCGTAACGGCGCATGAATTCGAGAGGCGTCAAACCTTCGGCCGCCGCCTTTTCCGGCAGACCCGGCAGAGAGTTTTCAAAAATCCAACCGTAGTATTCATCCACGCTCAAACGCGTTCCCGGCTTCTTCTTTGATTCAACAAACTGCCGAATCCCGAGTGACCCGTCGCGATCGATGCGCCAGGTGAGTTCCATCCAGAATTCATTCTCTTCCCAAACTTCGCCGGGATTAACTTCACGCGTGTCGTGGACATCTTCGCCGTTCCGTTGACGCGCCGCGCGCATCACTGGTTGGCGAAAGCCGAGCCACTGCGAGTCATGCGTCTCATAAGAATGAATGTCGTGACGCTCGGGCCCGAGACCCATCGGCAAAACGTAATCGGCGAAGTAAGCAGTTTCGCTCCACACCGGCGTCAGGGCCGCGTGACAACCGATCAGGCTTTCATCGGACAGGGCTTCAATCCACGAAAAGCCGTCGGGATTGGTCCAAACCGGGTTGTAAACGCGCGTGAAATACGTATCGAGTTTCCCGCGCCCTTCTTTCAAAAGATGCGGCAGCAGGAAAGACATTTCGTGCATCGAAAGCGGAAATTCCTGCGGCCAATTAATCTCGCCCCACATCTTCGGGTGCGGCGGCGTGTGGATTGGCTTCGGCACGAACTTGTTCCAGGCATTCGGAAAGACGCCGCCTTCGGTAGCGACCGCGCCCATCAAACAATTCAGCATGAACAAACATCGCGCCACCGACCAGCCATGGCTGTTGCCGGACGTCACGCTCCGCCAGTTGTGACTGCTGAGTTGCGTGCCGGCAGTAGCAACGAGCTGCGCGATCTCTTCGAGTGTCTTTGCGTCAACGCCCGATTCCTGTGCGGCAAATTCGAACGTATATTCGGCGTAGAGCGCTTTTAATTCTTGGTCGAAATCCTCAAACGTAAGCGGGGGCAAGCCACCCTTCCCAACCTGAGAGGTCGCGGGCGGTTCTTCTGACTTCTGACTCCTGACTCCTGACTCCCGTTTTAAATATTCCTGCCAATTCCACCACTTGCGCACGAACTCGCGATTGTAGAGATTGTTCTGAATTAGATAATTCGCAGTCGCCAGCAGGATCGCTGCTTCCGATCCGGGATACGGCGCAATGTAGTAATCGGCATGCGTCGCCGTGTTCGACAGACGCGTGTCCATCACGATCAACTTCGCGCCGTTGGTCTTGCCATCGATAATGCGCTGCGCATGCGGATTGAAGTAATGACCTGACTCGAGGTGCGCGCTGATCAGCAGAATGACTTTCGCATTCGCATGATCGGGACTCGGGCGATCGAGACCCATCCATAATTGATAGCCTTCGCGCGCGCCCGATGAACAAATGTTCGTGTGCGAGTTGTGCCCGTCGACGCCCCAGGCCGCGAGAATCCGTTCGGTAAATCCATCTTCGCCGGGACGGCCGACGTGATACATGATCTCGCCCTTGCGATCTTCGACGATGGCCTTTCGAATTCGCGCAGCGAGATCGTCCAGCACCTGATCCCAGGTAACCCGCTCCCAGTTGCCTTCGCCGCGCCGGCCGACTCGCTTGAGCGGATAAAGAATCCGATCAGGATCGGTAACCTGATTAAGCGTGGCCGGCCCTTTCGCGCAATTGCGCCCGCGGCTCCCCGGGTTCTCCGGGTTGCCCTCAAACTTCTGAATCTTCCCCGTCTCTTTGTCGATGTAGGCCAGCAGCCCGCAGGCCGACTCGCAATTGAAGCAGGTCGTCGGGACCAGTTGATAGTGCCGCTCCTTGCGCTGCGGCCAGGCCTGCGAATCAAGTTCAGTCCAATCGTTCCAACGTTCCTTTGGCGGGAAGGCGGAGAGATGGATGCGAGATGGGCCGGGATATCGGGTACTCATATGCTTTTTCCGAACAACCTTTTCAAGCCGCTGATGCGCGCCAGGTGATGATCGTCATGCTCGGCGATGAAGAATATTAGATCGATGACGCGCATTGGCTTATTCAAACGCGGATGGAGACCGGTGCGCTGCACAAAAGCTTCGTCGTACGAGTCGAGCCGGGCGACGAAAGCCATCCGCTCCTGGCGAAATCGCGCCAGGATGTTTTCGATCGAGTCCGCGTTGTGATTCGCTTCGTGCGTCTTGCGATTAGCCAGGTCGGCCGCAAATAGTGTCTCACTTCCGGCCTCGAAATCGTCGAGCCGCTTCATGCCCAACCCTTCCAAATCGAGCAGATGACCAGCCTGCTCCTGAATCGACCATTTATCACCATCGCGATGCGTCAACAACTCCGGCGATAATCCGCTCGTCAATTCTTCAAGCCTTGCCGGCGTGCCGCGTATACGCTCGACGATGTTCGAATACATCTCAAGCGGCAAGTCGAAAGAGAATTTGCGTTTGAACCATTCCATGCGCACAACCAGTATTACTGCATTCGAACCGGTTTCAGAATCACTTCTTCTTACTTTTCGGCGTCGGAGTGGGGCTGGGACATGACAGGGCCATGGGACCTGTCTGATTCGTCTGGCTATCCCAGAGCACTGTGGTTTGGCCCCCGGCGCAGATCGCCGTCACCGTCTGAACGATCGCCCTCTGATTGCCGCTGCGCGTGATGTGCAAAGCGCCGCCAATACTCTTATTGCCGCTAATTCCCACGCTCATGCCGCCGTCGTTCAGGAACAGCAACCCATATCGTTGAAAAAGACTGTACTTATTCCGCTTCACTCCGTCCGGGAACTCAACATTCCCAGGTTGATGACCTTGAATCAGATGATTTACTCCTCCGAGCGCGGTTACGTAGCTTTGGAGAAGTGTCTGCGGGTTATTAGTCTTCTTGCCGTTGTCGAACCAGGGCAAGCCATTTGGGCCCTGGCTATTCAGGCGGGCTTCGAGAATCGAGTTGCTGCCCTGGAGTTGGGGGGTGGCGAATCCGTCCTGGCAGATACCGCCGGCGATCGCCGCATTCAGTCCCGCGATCGATTGACCGTTCGTATTGCCCGCGTGACTGAAGAACCAATCATTGACGCGCGCCGCAACGGGTAATCCGCAAAGGAAAGTGCCTAAGTCACCCTGACAACTCGCGACCTCATTGCGTTTCAATCCGGCCTTCTTTAGTTCAGCCTGAAACTCGCTGGTCTTCTTTCCGTGCGGACTTG
>Ga0207686_10000365_pt1 | contig 31856 bp, 44 predicted proteins | sample KBSM24metaG_FD_184396 | JGI IMG/M metagenome (GOLD analysis project Ga0207686, IMG submission 184396) | Miscanthus rhizosphere microbial communities from Kellogg Biological Station, Michigan, USA - KBS M2-4 metaG (SPAdes) (version 2) | ecosystem: Host-associated > Plants > Roots > Rhizosphere >...
GCGGCGACCTCATGTCGCTCGACGCTCTACAAACACAAGGTGGTCGCGCTGTCGGCCGGCGCGCTGAAGCTGCGGGACGCGTTCCGCGCGCATGAAAAAGAGGAGCGAAGCCAATGGTCGAACCGCAATCTGAAGTGACGTTGTTCGCCGAGGGCGCTTCCGCCGGTGAGGTCATCCGACAACTCTTCAAGGACCTGGGGAGCAACGTTCCAATTCGGACGGTCGCCAAAAAGATCATTGACGATGAACTGCTGCCAAGAGAGGAGCTAGACCGCTGCCGGTTCCGAGGCTTGTGCGATCGCGTCCGAAAAGAACTGACTGTCCCCACCAACAATCTACTGCCTTTCGCGCAACCCACTGGGCGAGAACGCGGTGTGTCCTGGAAGCAGTTGGAGCTATTCAACGAAGCGGAGGCGTTCGCGCTGATCGAGCGACGAATTGAGAACGCGCATGAGGACTATGCCGAGCTGGTGCGACTCCACGCCTGGTGTCTCGAGAAATTCGGCGACGCGCCTGGGATTCCGGAGTTGGTATGACGACGATGGAAATGATCAGCCCGGCCGACGTGCAGGCGCAGGTGAACGTCACCACGCGCGAGGTGCTCGAATTCGTCGAGCGCAACAAGATCCCGGTCACCGACCTGGCGACGCTCGCGCAGGCCAACGCGGTGCGGCGAATGATCGGCGAGCGCCAGAAGGGCATCATCGCGCAGCTCGCGAAACCGAAGAACTGGGCCCACTCGCTGCATCAGTGGTTCTGCTCCCTCGAGAAAGCCGCCCTGGCGCCGTTGACGATCCTCGACCACTACGAAGCCGCGGAGATCCGCACCTTCCACGACGCCGAAACCAGACGCCGTGAAGAGAAGGAACGCGTGATCGCCGAGGCCCGGCGCGTCGCGGACCAGGCCCGGGCGACGGCGGAAGCCGCGGCCCTCGAGCGGGCGGGCGAGCACGAGCTCGCCGCGGCCGTCGTCGAGGAAGCGATCACGGCGCCGCCGCCGGTCGTGGTGCTGCCCGACGCGGTGCGCGCGGTGCAGTCGTTCCGCCGGCGCTGGACGTTTGAAGTCGTCGACGAGGCCGAAGTGCCGCGCGAGTTCTGCGCCGTCGACACGGTGAAGCTCGGACGCTACGCGACCGCGATGAAAGACTCGGCGAAGGTGCCCGGCGTGCGGTTTTTCTACACCGATGATCCCATTCGCTGAGCGGACGCGCGAGAGGCACAAGGGCTATGTGGTCGAAGCTGGACGACGCGCTGATCGATCACCGCAAGATTTTTCGCGCCGGCCGTTTGATTGGGAAGAACGGGCCGGCGATCGCGTTGGGCTTCTACACCGTGGGGTTGCTGTGGAGTAACAAGCATTTATCGGACGGGTTCTTACCGGAGGACGTGATCCTCGGGTTCCCGCATGTCGATCAACCGCACTCCGTCGCTGACGCGCTCGTGAAGGCGGAACTGCTCGACAAGGTGTCCGGGGGCTTTCAGATTCACGACTTCGAGGAATACAACCCGTCGTCTAAAAACGTGCGGCAAAAACGCAAGGAGGACCGGCTACGCAAACAACGCAACGGCCACTGACGGCCCGGCATGGGTTGTGCTACGCGCGAGAATTCCGCGAACTTTCCGCGTGGAATTTTCAAATTTCCGCGCGGATTCCAACGCTTCGCGCGCGCGCGATCCCGTACCCGTACCCGTACCGATAAGAAAGAACAGAACAAGCTCGATCGATCAGCGGTGCACTTCAGGGGCTGGCACGAGCTGATTAGTAGCATTTAGAACCGCCGGAGGCGTGTTTTCCTATGCATTTACACGAGAATGACGACGCCCAGATGCCAACGCCCGAGCGGATTCAGGCGCTGCGCCGGCTGTCCTATCACGCGTATTTGCAGACGCCGGAATGGAAACGCCGCCGCAATCGGGCCTTGGCTCACGCCTCCTGGCAGTGCGAACACCCCGGCTGCACCTCGACCGAATCGCTGGAAGTCCATCACCGCCGGTATGACCGGCTCGGCGCCGAACCGGACGACGACCTCCGCGTACTCTGCTATGGGCATCATCACGCCCTGCACAATCGCGCCGAGCGGTTACGGCAACTGCACTGGCGCGTCATTCGCGATGTCATCAACAGCGGCGCGTTCGAATCGTTTGGCGATTTCATCGAAGCCGTGAAAGTGCGGTTCGCGACGCTGCGGATTCGCATCGACCCCCACGCGCTCGGGGACATGCTGGGCATGTCGCTGCGCGAGGTCGCGATCGACGCGCCCGATCATCCGACGCGCGTGGCCGTCGCGGACGACCCCGCACATATCAGCGAAGCGGAGGCGCACGCCGTGCTCGTCGAACTCGACCTGCTCGACCTGGTGCCGTCACCGATGCCGGCCGTCCGCGAACTCTCGCCTGAGGAGATTCTCGAACGGCACTGGCGGACCGATCAACGCAAGGCGTATCGGATGGTGCAGCAGCAAATCCTTGACACGGCACAACGCGTTGCCGCGCTCGAATCTGCCATCGAGACGGACCACGAGGGATCATCGTGACGGCCTGGACGCGCGATCGCATGATGCGGCACTGCGGCCTCTGTGCGCGGGAGATCCCGGTCGGTGAAGTGTTCCAGCGAATCGCGTTCGGGAGCTGGAAGAAATACCGCTGCCAGGCCTGCGCGGGTCCGGCACCGCCCGATCTGCCGGCGGCGATCGTGCGCGACGAACCGCCGCCGATCAACTTCGCGCGCGTGGGCTTGCTGCCATTGGATTGGAAGCAGCGCCAGAGCCGCGATGCTGGCCAGGAGGGCTGAGACATATGGCGAAACACGAGACGGATCCGTTGGACGCGGTGATTGCGCAACTGCGGGAGCTCGCCGAGCAAGTCACCGCGCTCGATGAGGACGTGCGCCGTTGGCACACCGTGCCCGCGATTGGGCCGCACCAACTCAATCGCATCGACGGTGATCTCGTCACGGTGACGTATCCCGCGGGCGCCGACACGGTGCTCTCGGTGCAACCCGATGGCGCGATCGAGACGCGCGTGCACGGCGCGCAAGGGGCCTATGAAACGGCGCTGCTCAAGGTCGACCGCCTGGTCTATGCGCCGCACGGCGCCGAGGGGCCTGTCTATCTCGTGCCCTACGCCGAGACCATTCCGAACGCGTGACGGCGATGACCTATTTGCACAGTTGGCCGTTCTTCTCGTCCGCGGCGAGGGTGCCGCCCGTCGTCATGCCCGTCGTGCGGCCGCCCCTGCCGCCGTTCGATGCCGACACGACGGACCCTGACACCGGGGCACCGCTGCCGGTCTACACCGTCTTGCGTGAGGACCCGCCGCCGAAGGCTGACGTCGCCTGGTGGCGCGGCGACGCCTGGGGACTCACGCTGCCCGGGCTCCCGGCGGTGCCGGGTGGGGCGAACGGATCCGCGCAGTCACGCGTCCTGACCTACTTTCTCGATCGCTACGGGCGCGAGTGGGAGGACGCGATCCTGCGCCTGCATCGCGACTACGGCTACACGCACATTTCGCTGTCGCCGCAGGATTCGTTCGCGTTCGGCACGAGTGAGGACGACTACGTCGCGATGGCGATCCGCTGCAAGCGCGCGGGCCTCTTCGTGCACCACTTGATGCGATCGAAGTACTACACCGACGTGAACCTCACCGAGGCGCAGCGGCACGATCCGCGGCGCAACCGGCGTCTGCTCGAACGCATTCGCGAGGCGCCGCGTGTGTTTCCGGCGATGCCGGATGTGTCCGAGCCCGACGCGCTGATCGAGCGGTTGCTGCGCGAGGGGGTGATGGACGTGGAAACGCCGGCGTGGGAATGCAATTGCTGGTCGCCGGAGACGGTGCGCGCGATGATCGACCACGACGCCGCGCTCATCGGCATGCGGTGCCGGATCATGCTGCACTTCCTGCCGCATTACATTTCGTGGCAGGCCAACGACGAGACGCCGACGGATTTCTGGCGCGCGAATTACGGCAAGGTCGACGGCATTTGCTATCAGTGCGATCCGACGTGGACGGCCGGCATGATGGCGGCGCGCATCACCGACGGCCTCGATCGGCTGGCGCCCGGCGGGCTGTGGGGATTGGAAGACAGCGGCCGTGGACACCCGATCGATTACACCGTCTGGGAGACGATCGCGACGCAGCAATTCAACAACGACGTCGACGGCGATGGCCGGCTCGCCGACGAGGATATCGGGAACTTGAAAGGCTACGAGTGCACGTGTGCGCCGGGCTACATGACGGTCCGGGGCTGGGGCAACGGCGGCCGGCGACCTGATGGGACGCCGCTGTGAGCCTCATGATCCGCCGAGGCTCCGCTGCCAAGAAACATCACGCGCGTGTGCAGTGGCTACGGGCGCATCCGGACGCCATCGCGGGCGTGCCTGGGATCCGCGACGACGTGACGGAGGACAACCGCGTGCGCCTGACCAGTCTCACGGCCACGTTGATCGCCGCAGGCTTACTGGGCGGGAGTCAGGTCGACGTGCAGCGCGAGACGGTGCGCCGGCTCGTGAGCGAGCTCCGCGGTGAACGCGTTGAGAAGGGGAGCTGGTGACGCTGGCGTTCACGGTCTACGGCGTGGCGCAACCGAAAGGCAACATGCGCGCGATCCGCATTCCCGGCATGCAGTTCCCGATCGTCACCGACAGCAACCGCTCGGTGAAATCGTGGAGTCAGCTCGTCGCCGAAGGGGCGAACCGGGCGCTCGCGGCGCTGCCCGACGGCGATCGTGGGCTCATGGAGGGACCCGTGCGGCTGACGATCGGCTTCTATCTGCCGATCCCGCAGGACCTCGCGCGGAAGGCACGACGTGGCGTGCCGGTCGCTCATGTGAAAGCGCCCGATTGGGACAAGCTCTCGCGCGCCGTCAGCGATGCGCTCAGCCAGGTGGTGTATCGCGACGACAAGCAGGTCGTCGAAGCGGTCGTCGGCAAGTTCTACGCGATCGATGACCCGCCACATGTCGACGTGCGCGTCGAGACGACCGCCGGCGTCAAGCCCCTGGCGGTGCCCGCGGCGCCGCTCCCCTTGTTTGCGGAGGCCAGTCGATGAATCACCGAGAACTGCACGACCAGATGGTGGCGCTCAACCAGCAGCTCCAGACCATGCGGGCGAATCTGGTGCGGGAACGCGGCGCCTTCCTCGACTACGCCACGACGGTGGCGTTCGCCATCGAGGAAGTCGATCACCAGATGTTTACGCTGCACGAGTCGATGCGTGAGCTCGACGACGAACAGTTGGATAGGAGGTCGCCATGTCCGAAGTCGACGATCTGAACCTGGTCGCGCTGTCGCCCGCGGAGATGGCGCCGACGCAAACCGCCCTGGCGGCGTGGTGCGATCAGAAGCTCCAGGCCGTGCGCGCCGAACAATCGGACCTCGAGACGAATCTCGAGCTCGCGACGGCGCACGGCTGGAAGCACGCGAGCGTGGCCAGCACGTTGCTCCGCACGCAGAAGCGCGTCCTCTACTACGAAAAGCTCAAGGCCGCGGTCGAGGCCGGCTACGTCATCGTGCCGAACTTCCCGATCGACGTCTTCGCCGTGCGGGTGAAGCGCGCGAAGCAACCGGAGAAGGTGCGCGATTCGCGGTGGGGCGGCTTCCGAGCAGACCCGCAACTGCTGGCGACCGGCGTCGGCAACTACGTCGATGAACAAGTCCGCTATCGCGACGAGTCCTCCGTGCAGATGGTTGACGGCAAAGAAAAGATGGTCAGGCGGTATGTCACCGACGACTACGACGCCGTCGATTTCCCCGTGGTGCTCGTGAAGCCCGCCGTCCTCGAGGCGACCCAGCGCGCGATGGCGCTGCGGATCTTCGACCAGATGGGCATTGTCACGAATCAGTCCGGCCGCGATCCGATCGTGGTCGGGCAGCTCCTCGACCCGCGTGGCAAGGGACGGCGTATCACGTTCTTCGTCGCGTGGTGGTTGGACACCGCGAGTCTCTGATGATCCTCTTCGCCGCCGATGATCCGCTCGTGCGCAACGGCACCTATGACCAGGAAGGCTACACGCCGAAGGAACGGCGCGCCCAGGCGCGTCGTCGCCACAAGACGCGATTCGACCCACTGCCGGCTTCCGAAAGGACCCTGACGATGCGCTTGTTCGACGACGACAAGATCGGCTGTTATTGCGACGCGATCGGCCACCGCGTCGAGAAATCCAAGGACGGCAAGGAGGTCAAGCTGGTCGTCCTCACGCTGCGCGTGCAGCCGTTCACGCCGGAGCTCGCCGTCTCGCTCGATCCCGACGTGCGCGCGCTGCTGTTCTCGATGAGTGACGCGACGCCGAAGCCGAAGCTGAAAGCCGCGCACTTCAACCTGACCGTGCCGCGGCAGCAACTCGCGATCGCGCTGCTGCCCGAGCTCGCCGAGCAGCTCGTGCTCTGCGACTGCAAAGTCGACCGGGTGCGGGCGCGGACCGAGTGTGGAGTCAATGGCTTCGGCCTGGTCTTCTACGTGGCGTATGGGCCCGCCAGTCCGCGCGAGCTCGAGTACGTGTGCGACTGGCTGACGCAGCAGCGATTCGTCACGTTCCAGCCGCAGCAACCCGCGCTCGACTTCGCGGGCCAGGCGCCCGAGGACGACGAGGCCGCGCCGCCGGCGCCCCTGCGGCGAGGACGCGGACGGCCGCGGACAGGGCCTCCGGTTCAGGAGGGCGACGAGGTGCGACCCGGCGTTCACGCGGAGCACTGATGAAGACGTGGTGGTTCTGGCTGCGCTACGCCTCGCGGCCCGCCCGCGCGTGGTATCGGCTGCGGGCGTGGGCGGAGAAACTCGGCTGATGCCGATAGCCCCGCCTCGGGCCTGTGCGGTGTGCGGCCGGCTGGCCTGTGTCGACCATCGCCGGCAGCCATGGCGGAAGCTGGCCCAGGCGCCTCCGACCCGTACGCGTGGCCGCCGACTGCAAGCCCTGCGCGCCGAGCTGTTCCGCGCGCATCCCTTCTGCCAGCAGTGCGAAGGACACGGCCGGTGCACCCTCGCCACCATTCGTGATCACGTCATCCCACTCGCCGAGGGTGGACACGACGATGCCCGGAATGTACAGGCGCTCTGCCAGGCGTGCAGTGATGCGAAGACGCAGGCCGAAGCACAGCGAGGCGTGCGCCGATCCTTCGGAACGTGACGATTCGAAATGCGATGCGGAGATCCCGCGAGATGCCCGAGATGCCTGATCGCCCTGATACGTCTAAGACCCCGCGGATCCGTGAGACCCGGGGGGGGTGTCGGAGAGTTGGCGCGCACGACCCTGGGAAACCACCAGGCCCCAACTTTTTATCGTGTAGGTTTTGACAATCAATCATGAAAGGGCGAAAGCCGAAACCTGCGGCGCTGCGCGACCTCCACAACACCCCAACGCGGGCGCACCACCACGATGTCATGCCAGCGGTGGAGGTATCTGACGCGGCCTTCACGCCACCAACAGGCCTGGTGTCCGCGGAACGGACCTACTGGGCTCAATTTGCGCCCTTGTTGGCCGGCGCGCGTGTTCTGACTCCCGCCGACGTCGAAACCTTGGCGGATTATTGCCGAGCCTGTGCCGCCATTGACGATCGCGGGCGCCGGCTGCGGACGGCCCTCAAGAAGCGCGCCCTCGATGTCCCGCTGGTGCGGCTGCTCGATAGTCAGCTGCGCGGCTGGGTGGAGCGCAAGACGAAGCTTGCCGGCGAGCTCGGATTGACGGCCATCGCGCGGACTCGCATTGCGTGGACGGGGCATGCCGCCATCGACCCAGTGATGCACCCGCAGTCCAAATTAGCCCAGCTCCAAGAGCAGGCGGCGACGTTGCGCCGGCCCTCATGACGCCCCATCGTGTCGATGTGTTCGCGACGCGCGTGCACGAAGGCGACATCCTCGCGGGTCCGCTGGTGCGATTGGCCTGCGATCGTCATCTCGAGGATCGGTGTCGGGCCGCTACGAAAGCTGGCCATCCGCTCGGGATGATCTTTCACGAGGCCGCAGCGAATCACATCATCGAGTTTTTTGAAAGCGTGCTACGGCTGCCGGATACGCTCGATGCCCACGGCGATCCCGTGCCGTTTCTGTTGACGCCCGCGAACACCTTCATCGTGGGGTCGCTGTTCGGTTGGAAGATGGTCGACGGCTGGCGGCGCTACCGTGAGGCCTATATCGAAGAGGGGAAAGGCAACAGTAAGACCCCGCTCGCGGCGGGCATCGGGCTCTATGGCCTGACGATGGATGGGGAGCAAGCCGCCGAAATCTACTCGGTCGCCTCCGGCATCGACCAGGCGCGGATCTGCTGGCTCGACGCGGATCGGATGGTTGAAGCCTCGCCCGACCTGAGCGCCCTCGTCCACCGCGGCAAGGATAATCTTGCCTATGCTGCCACCTATAGCTGGTTCCGGCCGCTCTCGAAAGAGAAGCGCGGCAAGTCGGGCCCGCGGCCGCATATCGTGATCTTTGATGAGATGCACGAATACGCCGATGCCGTCGTCGTGAACAAGATGCGCGCGGGCACGAAACGGCGGCGCCAGCCGCTCACCATCGGCATCACGAATAGTGGCTACGACCGGACGTCGATTTGCTGGCAGCATCACGAGCACAGCCGGAAGATGCTCGAGGGCGTCGTCGACGACCCGCGCCTCTTCGCCTTCGTGTGCGGGTTGGATGAGGGCGACGATCCGCTGACCGATCGGACGTGTCATCCCAAGGCGAACCCCAACCTCGGCTACATCATTCAGCAGGAATATCTCGATCGCCAGGTGGCGCACGCCCAGCACATTCCGAGCGAAACGAACACCGTCCTGCGATTGAATTTCTGTGTCTGGACCCAGGCGCGCACGCCGGCCTGGGACATGGGTCGGTGGCGCGCATGCGGCGGGCGCGTGCCGGAGGCCGAGCTCCTGGGCCGACCCTGTTACGGCGGGCTCGACCTCGGGCAAACGGACGATTTCGCCGCGTGGGTGCGGCTGTGGGAGCTCGCCGATGGGCGACTCGTGGTGAAGGCGCGGTTCTGGCTACCGCAGGCCGCCCTGACGAAGTATCCCGACCGGCCCTATGCGGAATGGCAACGCGCCGGTTTGCTGGAGGTCACCGAGGGCGACACGACAGATCTCGATTTCATCGAAGAGGCGATCCTGGCGGATGCCCGGCAAGATGGCGTGTCCGAGATCGCCTATGACAAGCGGTTCGCGCAACAGCTCGCGTTGCACCTCCAGGGCGCCGGTCTGACCATGATCGACACGCCGCAAGGCTTCGCCTTAAACGAGTCCATCCAGAGCGTCGCGAAGATGATCGCTGACGGCCGACTCCGGCACGGGGACAATCTGATTCTCTCGTGGATGATGGACAACACCGTCCTGCGCACCGGGCGCTACCAGGACGTGCGGCTCGACAAGGAGGCGGCTGCCGACAAAATCGATGGCCCGGCCGCGTTAGTGATGGCGAACGCGCGCCGGATTGTGCAACCGACCCAGCCGACGTATCAGATGGTGGTCTTCGGGTGACCGAGAAACGCCCACCCGGTCGGCCGCTGATCTACGACGCGCCGGCCTCGGTGCGAGTCTCGCTCGCGATGACGCCCGCGCAACGCCTCGACCTGAAGCGCGTTGCCAGCCAGAGCGGGACGGGCATGTCCGACATTTTGCGCGAAGCCGTCAATGAATTCGTGAGCGATTACGGCGAGCGGCAGCCTTTCCGTAGGAAGAAACGCTAACACCAGCCGCAGACTCAAGCGCGACCCCTGTGGATCGCGCCTACGCCCTGCTGACCGTCAAGGCGCTGGACCTCGAGCAGCGCACCATCGCCGGCCTCGCGTCGACGCCCGAGCCCGATCGCATGGGCGATGTCGTCGAGCCGCTCGGGATCACCTTCAAAAATCCGCTGCCGCTGCTGCTGCACCACGACACGCGCCGGCCCGTCGGCACCGTCACCTTCAAGGCGCCGACCGCGGCCGGCCTGGAATTCGAGGCGACGTTGCCGACGATCGCCGAGCCGGGCGCGCTGCGCGACCGCATTGACGAGGCCTGGCAGTCGATCAAGGCCGGCCTGCTGGCCGGCGTCTCGGTGGGCTTCCGCGCGATCGAGCATGCCAAGCACAGCACCGGCGGCCTGCGCTTTCTGAAGACCGAAATCCTCGAGCTCTCGCTGGTCGCCATTCCGGCGAATGCCGCGGCGACCATTCACACCATCAAATCGCTCGACCTGGCCGCGCCTGGCCGTCATCCGTCCCGCGACAGGGACCCCTCACCGATTGTGCGCCTCACAAAGGGGGCGCCCGCGATGACCATTCCCGAACAAATTACCGCCCTCGAACACAAGCGCGCCGCGCACGTCGCGCGGATGAACGAGATCCAGACCAAGTGCGCCACGGACGGCCGCTCGAAAGACGAGACCGAGCGCGAGGAGTTCGCCACCCTCCAGACCGACGTCAGGACCATCGACGGCGAGCTCGTCGACGCCCGCGCGATGGAACAGATCAACATCACCAAGGCGCAGCCCGTGACCGCCGCGACCGTGACCAAGGCCAGCCCGATCATCACGGTGCAGCCGAACGTCCCCAAGGGCACCGCGTTCGTGCGCGCCGCCTGCGCGAAACTGGTGTGCAACGGCAACCTGTTCGAGGCCGCCGAGTACGCGAAACGCTGGAACGACAGCACGCCCGAGGTCTCGCTGTATCTGAAGGCGGCCGTGGCCGCGGGCACGACCACCGATGCCACGTGGGCCTCGCCGTTGATCAATCAGAACATTTCGAACGACTTTATCGAGCTGCTGCGGCCCGCGACGATCTTGGGCAAGATCCCCGGGCTGCGGATGGTGCCGTTCAATACGAAAGTTCCGTCGCAAACCGCGGGCGGCACGTACGGGTGGGTCGGCGAGGCCAAGCCGAAGCCCGTCACCAAGCTGGCATTCTCGTCCACCTCGCTCGGAATCACGAAGGTCGCCGGGATCATCGTGCTGACCGAGGAACTCGTACGCCTCTCGAATCCCTCGGCCGAGGCGCTGGTCAGAGCCGACATGATTGCGGGGATCGCCCAGTTCCTCGATTCGCAGTTCATCGATCCGGCCGTCGCCGCGGTGGCCGGCGTCAATCCCGCGTCGATCACCAACGGCGCCCCGACCGCGGCGGCGACCACCAGCCCGTTGGCGGACATCATGGGGCTGATCTCGCACTTCGCGTCGAACAACATCGCGGTCGGCGGCGTGACGTTCATCATGTCGGCGGCCAACGCGCTGTCGCTGTCGTTCCGCACGAATCTCGACGGCTCGCCGCAGTTCCCCGGCATCGGGATCGACGGCGGCAGCTATCGCGGGCTCACGTTCATCACCAGCCAGGCGGCCGGGACGAACGTCATCGCGTTGCAGCCATCGCTGATTCTGTACGCCGACGATGGCGGGGTGACGATTGACGCCTCGCGCGAAGCGTCGTTGCAGATGGACAGCGCGCCCGCATCGCCGGCGGATGCCACCACCGTCTTCGTCTCGCTGTGGCAGACCAACACGGTGGGGCTGCGAGCGGAACGGTTTATCAACTGGAACAAAGCCAGCGCCAACGCGGTCAAGTATCTGACCGCCGCCGCGTATCCGGCGCCCTCGAGCACGACGACCACCACCCGCAGCCTCGACGAGCCCAGCCCGCGCAAGTAACCGCGATGGGGATCTTCGCGTCGATTCGCTCGGCTCTCGCGCGCACGATCGCCCCCGCCACGCCGCTGGCCCCCGCCGGGGGGTCCGGGGGCTGGTGGTCGGTCGTGCGCGAGCCCTTCACCGGCGCCTGGCAGCAGAACGTCGAGATCCGCCAGGACACGGTGCTGACGTATTCGGCGGAGTTCGCGTGCGTCACGCTCATCGCCTCCGACATCGGCAAGTTGTGCCTCCGGCTGGTCGAACAATCGGACGACGACGTCTGGGACGAGACGGAGTCGCCGGCCTTCAGCCCGGTGATCCGCAAGCCGAATCGCTACCAGACGATCCACAAGTTCGTCGAGCAGTGGATCACGTCAAAGCTGATTTGGGGCAACACCTACGTGTTGAAGGAACGCGACGGCCGCGGCGTGGTCGTCGCGCTCTACGTGCTCGATCCGACCCGCGTGACGCCGCTGCTCGCGCCGGATGGCAGCGTCTACTACGAGTTGCAACGCAACGACCTGGGCGGTGCGGCGATCACCGGCACCGACGACACGCTCATCGTGCCGGCGCGCGAGATCATCCACGACACGATGGTCTGTCTCTCCCATCCTCTCATCGGCGTCTCGCCGATCTTCGCGTGCGGCCTCGCGGCGATGCAGGGGCTTGCGATTCAGAACAGCGCGACGACGTTCTTCACCAACGGCAGCCGGCCGAGCGGCTTACTGGTCGGGCCGCCCGGCATGACGCAGGGGCAGCTCCTCCAGGCCAAGACGGACTGGATGGCCGCCTATGGCGGGCCGGGCAAGGCCGGCGCCGTGGCCGCGATTGCGGGCGACCTGAAGTACACGCCGCTGACCATCAACGCCGTCGATGCGCAATTGATCGAACAGCTGAAATGGACGGCCGAGACCGTCTGCAGCTGCTATCACGTCGCGCCCTACATGATTGGCATCGGGCCGCCGCCGCCCTATGCGAACGTCGAGCCCCTGCTGCAGCAGTACTACTCCCAGTGCATTCAATCGCTGCTGGTGAACTTCGAGACGTGCTACGAGGAGGGCGTGGGCCTACTCGAGCCCGTCAACGGCAGGCAGTACGGCGTCGAGTTCGACATCGACGATCTGATTTGGATGGACACCGCGACGCGGACGAAGGCGGCCGGCGATGCCATTCACGCGGGCGCGCTCTCGCCCGACGAGGCCCGGCGGAAATACTTCGGGCTCGGCCCGGTCGTCGGCGGCGACACGCCGTATATGCAACAGCAGATGTTCTCGCTCGCGGCGCTCGCGGTGCGGGACGCCGCCGATCCGTTCGCGAAGCCGACGCCCGCGCCGCTGGCCGCCCCCCCTGTAGGTGAGGTGCCGGTCGACCAGGTAGCGGCGACCGTGCGCCATCTCCTCGCGCAGGTGCTGGAGCGCGCCGCATGACGCGGGACGAGCTCGCCGCCATCGTCGAGGGCATCGGCCCCGTGGTGAAGGACTTCGTGACGCGGGCCGTCGCCGATCTGGCGTTGCAGCAGACCGCGATGACGATGCAGCTGGCGACGATGGCCGAGGCGTCGAAATCGATCGGCCTGGTGCGGGAACGGATCGCCGTGCTCGAGACCCGCGCGCCGATACCAGGGCCCGCCGGACCGGCCGGGAAAGATGGGAGCGACGGCGTCGGGTTCGGGGATCTCCTCATCGAGCACGACGGCGCCCGCGCGGTGACGATCAAGGCCGCTCGCGGCGACGTCGTCAAGGTCCTCGGGACGTTCACGATTCCCGCGGTGATCTACCGCGGCGTGTGGGTGGAGGGCAAGACCTACGAGCCCGGCGATGGCGTGACGTGGGCCGGCTCCGAATGGCACTGCCAGGCGCCCACGACGACCAAGCCGGGCGAGAGCGCCAAGGCGTGGACGCTCAAGGTCAAGCGGGGGCGGGATGGCAAGGACGGCAAAGATGGCCCCAGCGGCCCGCCAGGCCCCGCTGGACGCGATTGGCAACAGGTCTATGACGAGACGAGGCGACGGTAAGCCGTGTCGACCTTCGTGACGCTGGATCAACTCAAGGCGCGATTGCGGATCACGTCGACCGACGAGGACGTCGACCTGCAGGCGCTGCTCGACCAGGCCGAGGCGCAGGTCCTCAACTGGTGCAGCGTGACCGCGCCGTCGAAGGCCGTCGTCGAGGGCTGGATGGTCGGCACGGTGCCGCCCGTCGTCGTGGCCGCCATCCTTGTGCAGACCGGCGAGCTCGATCGGTTCCGGGGGGACGATGCCGACGCGCCGCCGCGTGACGGCGAGGTCCTCGCGGTGACCGTGCGTGAATTGTTGCGCCCCTATCACGACCTGGCGATGGCCTGATGCCGGGCGCGGCGACGGCCCAACGCGATCGGCTGACCGGGAGTGGCGCCTATCGGCACCGGGTCACCGTGCAGGTGCCCACGATGGCGGGGGCTGATGGCGACGGCGGCTATACCGAGACGTGGACCGAGGCCATCCCGGCGACGTGGGCCGTGAGCATCGGGGCGGCGCCGCGGGCCGACGAGGAAGCGGCACGGGCCGGCACGACGATCGCGCAGGCCACCTACGTGGTGCGCGGACGCTATCGCGCGGATGTGACGTCGCGGGCGCGCGTGGTGTTCGCGGGCCGGTTGCTGAACGTGATCACGGTGCGGAACCTCGATGAACGCCGCCGCGTGCTCGAAGTGATCTGCACGGAGGTCGTGGCATGAGTGTCCGGTTCGACATCAAGGGCCTCGACGACCTGAAGGCCGCACTCCGGGCGCTGCCGGCGGAGCTGACGGGTGAGGCGTCCAAGATCATTGAGGGCGCCGGGAATGGCGCCGTGCTCGACATCAGGCGCGCCTACCCGGGCGGGGGCACGGGGAACCTGCGCGCCGGCGTCTCGGTCGAGTTCGATCGGAGCGGCGTGCATGCGGGAGCCGTCGTGCGGAGCCGCTCGCCGCATGCCTGGTGGTACGACTACGGCACCGAAGTGCGTCATACCGCGAAGGGCTGGAAGCGGGGCCGCATGTTCGGGCGGTCGGCGCCGACGCACGCCTTCGGCCAGGCGATGGCCAAAGTTCGTCGCCGCATGTATGAGGACCTCGGCACGATGCTCGAGCGACACGGCTTGAAGGTCACGCGTGGCTGATTCCTCGGATCTCGAGAATGCGCTCGTCGCGAAGCTCGGGAGCGATGCGGAACTCCTCGCCCTGATGCCGAACGGGGTCTATTTCGGCTTGGCGCCCGAGAAGTCGACGCAATACGTGCTGGTCTCCCTGGCTGACTCACACGATGAGCCGATGTTCGGGGGGCGGGCGTTTGAAGAGTACGTGTACGCGGTGAAGGCCGTCGAATTGTCGACCGTCGCGACGCGGAACATCAAGGCGGCCGCCGGGCGCATCGATGCGATCCTCGATCCGCCGCCACCGGCACCCCCGCTGGCCCTGACGATTCCGGGCTACGCGCTCAAACTCTCACGCCGGCGGGATCGCATTCGCTACGAAGAGATCGACGAGATCGATCGCTCGATTCGGTGGAGTCATCGCGGCGCGGAGTACGAGGTCTGGGTGGCGCCGCTCACGTCGTAACACGGGAGCACAGGAGACGAATACATGGCTGCTGAAGATCGCCTGCATGGATCGCACGGGATGGTGAAGATGGACGCGACCGGCGGATCGACCGCGGTCGCCGTCGCCGGCCTGAACAAGTGGGAACTCGACATGTCGAAGGACCACGTCAAAGTGACGGCCTTCGGCGACACGAATCACGTCTACGTGGACGGGCTCCCCGACATCAAGGGCAGTTACGGCGGCTGGTTCGATCCCGTCGACGGCCTCGACGTCTTCGCGGTCATCTTCGGCACCACGAAGCCCTACCTCGAGCTCTACCCGAACGACGCGGACACCGCGACCAAGTGGAGCGGCAAGGGCCTCATCGACGGCAAGATCACCGTCGACGCCAACGGCGGCGTGGCGGTCTCGGGCAGCTTTGTCGGCGCCGGCCCGTGGACATTCCCGACCGGCTTGCCGCTGCTGGCGCGTAGCAGCGGGCGGGAGCCGCGCGCGGACGACCGCCAGCCGTGATCCAGGGCGTCGTCGGCGCCATCAAGTGGCAGTACTACACGGCGGCGGCGATCAACGGCTATCGCGTCTCACGCAGCAAGGCCGGCGACTGGTCGGCGAGCGGGATCATCGTGCTCGCCGACGCCTTCAAGATGGCGCAGCGGCCGCTGGTGTTCGTCGCCAAACACAAAAAGGGCGAGTGGCGCTGGCCGATTCACTCGATGACGCTGCATCCGGACGGGCATCGGTGGACGGCGTCGCTCGGGCCGCCGCTGCGGTAAGTCCTGGGGATCCTCGGGGGACGAAGGGAGACGAGTCATGGGGCGGTCACGGGTGGTGGTGCCGGAAGTGGTGCGGCTGGCGCTGTCGGACGGCGATTACATCGACGTCAAGCGCGACCTCAACGCGGGGGAGTATTTCGATCTCCTGACCGCGATGGCCGAGCGCCAGAAGTTTTCGAAGATCCTCGCCTATGTCGTCGGCTGGTCGTTCGTCGGCCCCGACGATCACCCGATTCCCTACACGCTGGATGATCCCGAGCAGGCCCGGCGCGACACCATCGGCGCGCTCGACAAGGCGACCTTGCGCGAGCTCATCGCGGCGATTGACAAACACGAGGGGGCACAGGACGCCGCCCTGGCTAAAAAAAAGGCGACCCCGCCTGTGACGGCTGGCGCGCTCGTGTCCGCAGCGACCTGAACGTGTGCCGCGCGATGGGCTGGACCTATGACGACGTGCGCGCCCTTCCTCGCGACGTCTATACGGTGCTGGTGGAGATGTTGAACCAGGACGCGAAGCGATAACCGATGGCCGCTCTCGAAGGCAAGCTGCTCGCCGATTTCTCCGACTTCACGCGCGCCGTGGATGGCGCGGTCGTGTCGCTGAAGTCGTTTGAGAGCGGCGCCGGGCAGGTCGACAAATCGCTCAGTCGGATGGTCGACAACTTCAGCGGGCGCAAGGTGGTGCAAGACGCCACGCTGATGGCCGAGGCCGTCGAGAAGATCGGCGGCAGCTCGAAGCTGACCGATGCCGAGCTGCAGAAGGTCGGCGCCACCGCCGAAGCCGCGGCGTTCAAACTGCGTGCGATGGGGCAAGCCGTGCCGCCGCAAATCCAGGCGCTCGCCGACGATTTCAAGAAGCTCGATGAGAGCACGAAGACCGCCTCGACTTCATTCACGACGTTGGTCGGCAGTTTTGTCAGCGCCCAGGCCATCATCGCCGGCGCGGAAAAAGCCTTCGACGCCATCGTCGGCCTGGTGAAGGAGATGGGGCAGCTCGCGCTCGAGGGGGCCGCGGTCTCGGATGTCACCGGCAACTTTGAACATCTCACCGAGCAAGCCGGCCGCCTCGGCGACACGCTGCTCGGCGCGCTGCGCACCGGCACCCACAACACGATCGCTGATTTCGACCTCATGAAGGTGGCCAACAAGGACCTGGCCGCCGGCATGACGCTCACCGATGCCCAGTTCGCCACGCTCGCCAAAGGCGCATTCGCGCTAGCGCAAGCGACCGGCACCGACGTCAAGCAAGGCCTCGAGGTGATGAACGACGCGATGTTGACCGGCCGCGGGCGGGCCCTGGCGTTGCTCACCGGCAAGATCGATTTGAAGGCCGCCGAGGAGGCGTACGCCACGACCTTGGGCACCACGGCCGATCGCCTGACCGAGGACGAGAAACTGTACGCGGATCGGCACGCGATGCTGGACGCCGTCACGGCCGCGACCGCCCGCCTCGGCGAACAGACCGACGGACTCGACGAACATGTCGCCCAGGCGAACACGTCCTGGGAAAACTTCCGCTTGAGTCTCGGGAAGACCATCGCGGAATCCAAGACGCTCGAAGCGGGCTTCACGACGCTGCGAACAGCCCTGATCGAAGCCTTCGGCGGCAATCAACAAGCCCTCATTGATGCGATCGCCCAGGCCGTCGACCAGGCGGCGATTGTCGTGGTCGATTTCGCGCTCGCGGCCATCGAAGGCGCGCGCGATTTCAACGTGGCGTGGTCCCTCGTGAAGACCGTCGTCCTCGCCGTCGAGACCGGCTTGGTGACGATGGCCGCCGCCGCGACCGAGGCCTACGCGCGGATTGCCAAAGGCGCGACCTATCTGCCCGGCGCGACGGACGAAACGCGGCGGATGGCCGCCGAGGCGCGGTCGGCGGCCGACAGCATGTGGAATCTGTCCAAGGCGCTCGACGAGGAAACGAAACAAGCCTTCGCGGGCGTGACGGGGCATTCCGAGTTCGACCAGACGCTCGATAAGTTGGGCGGCGTGCTCCTCCAGACGCGTGACGCGATGGTGACTGCCTCGGCCGCGACGACGACACAGACGGCGGTGACGACCGGGGCGACGGCGGCGGCACGCGAGGGAACGACCGCCACACTGGAGTACGCATCGGCTACCGGCGTGGCCGCACGCGCGAAGCAGGACGCCATTGCCGTCCAGAAGGAATTAACCAGGTTCGAGGGCGAGAGCCACAAGCTGTTCCTGGAGCATTGGAAGGAAGAGGAAGCGGCGAAGACGAAGCAGACCGCCACGATGAATGCGACGGTCCTCGCCGGTCTCAATGACACCCAGAAAGCCGAGGCTGCGCTGCACGACTTCCAGATGAAGCAGACCCTCGATGAGACCTCCTACCGGGTGCTGAAAACGTGGGAAGCGGCGGATGCGCAAGTCGCGGCGTTCAAGGGCACGGCAGAACAGGCCGCCCACTATGCCGAGGTCGTGTACGGCCTGGCGGCCGAGATGAGTGCCAAGATCGAAGATGACGCCTACGGTCACATGCACGATCTCGGCGACAAGTTGCTCGTCGATGTCGTGGCGGTCGCCAACAAGATCAAGGGCGTGGTCGAGGAGACGGTCAACCAGACGCGGCAAGCGGCCGCGCAACTGCAGACGCTGCAGGGCGGCATCAAGCTACCGGGGTCGCGCGAAGAGCAAGCCTTCGGGCAGACCTACATCGTGGGACCGAACGGGCAGCGCGTCGCGTTGGGCCCGCACGGGGAGCTGCCCGACAACTTCTTCCAGCAATACTCGGGGCAAAGCAGCTTCTCCTCGGGCATCAGCAATCAGCCGCGCATCGGCTCGGGCTTCGAGGCGCGCGCCGAGGGCGGGACCGTCTCGAGCGGGACGCCGTATCTCGTCGGCGAGCGCGGGCCGGAGCTGTTCGTGCCATCCGCGAGCGGCGCGATCGTCCCGAATGGCGGAGGCGCCGGCGTCACCCAGAACGTCGTGATTCACGTCAACGGCACCGCGGCGGATGTCGCGCGCCAGGTCGCCAGCGAGTTGATGCGTACGCTTCGCGCGGGCCAACAGCTCCCGCTGCGCTGATCATGGCGATGACCAACGCCCTCGTCGGCACCGCGCGCGTGAACAATTTCAGGCTGAACTATCTCGCCGAGGCGGTCGATCAGCAGCGGCGGGCGAAGGTCGGGATCCTGCTGGACGGCGAGGACGTGCGCCGCCGCGTGCGCCTGGGCTCGGTCACGATCCGCGATGTCATCAACGACGCCCCCAATACTGCGGCGCTCGCGATCGCGGCCGCCGCCCATGAAGCCTATGCCGAGGGGATTCTCTCGGAGGGGCCGATCGCCTACTGGCGCCTCGGCGACGTGACCGCGACGGCGCTCGATCAAACCGGCCGCGGGCATACAGGGGTGGTCCAAGGCGGGATCACGATCAATGTGCCGGGCGCGATTGGCGATGGCGATCGGGCGATGCATTTCTCGGGCGCGGTTGGCTCGCGCATCGACGTGGATGTCGCGGCCGATCTCGCGCTCGTCAGCACCCTCGCGGTGGAAGCGTGGGTGAAGACCGACCAAGCCTCGCAGCAGGGCGGCCTGGTCGAAAAGACGATCAACTTCGACGTCGATACGAGTTACGCGCTGATGCAGAACGGCCCGTCGTGGCTGTTCGAGGTCGCGATTGTCGGGGTGGGCGTCCTGTCCCTCACAATCCCCGTCGCCCCCAGTGACGTCGGCCAGTGGGTGCATCTGGTCGGCACCTATCACACCGCCGGGCACATGGCCTTCTATAAGCAGGGCACCCTGCAAGCCTACCGGGATGACGCGGCGGGGACCGTGCAGGCGGGCGCCGGCCCGCTCATCATCGGCCATCGGGGGATCTATGCGGGGACGCTGATCTGGCCGTTTGCCGGCGCGATCGACGAGGTCGCGGTGTATCCATACCTCTATGCCGAGCGCGTCGCCCGGCACTATGCGAATGCGTTCGGCGAGGCACCGCCGACCGTCGCCCAATCCCTGCGGATCACCGTCGGCGTCGATGCGCCCGTGCTCCTGTTCAATGGGGCGGTGAATCAGGTCGCCGTCACCTACGAAGGCCGGCCCGAGCAGGCGATCTATCACTGCAGCGCGACCGACGACACGGCGCGCGCGAATCGGCGCCGGCCGTTCGGGGAGTGGACGAACGTCTCGGCGACGACGGTCGCGCAGCAGCTCATCGCGCAGTTTGCGCCCGGGCTCGGCACGGCCTTCGTGCAGGCGGGACTCCCGCCGGTCACCGTGATCTTCGATGGATCGGAAGGCATGAATCGCTGCCTGACGCAGATCACCAATCTGATCGGCGGCTATTGGTATTTCCTCGACAGCCAGTTGCACTTGTTTCTGACCGAGACAACGGACCCGCCCGATCCGATCGATATGACGCCGCAGCGGTTCTTGGATGATCCACCGATTGCGGGCAGCACGGAGATGTCCCAAGTACGCACGCGCGTCTATGGCCGCGGGCATGGCGAGCAGCTCCTGAGCGCGGTCCTGGCGGGCGAGACGATCCTGCCGATCGCCGACACGACGATGTTCGCGCCGACCGGCGGGAAGGCGATCGCCCTGTCGCAAGTGCTGGCCTATACCGGGCGCGACCTCGGCGGGAACGGATCGCTGGTCGGGCCGGGGGCCGGGCCGAGCGTCGCCCTGACCCCGACGCTCGCCGCCGGGGCCGGCCTCGGGAACGGGGTGTATCAATACGCCTATACCAACGTGACGTCGTCCGGGGAATCCCTGCCGGGGCCGATCGCCGGGGTCACCACCGGGCCGCTGCCGGCCCCGAGCGCGCCGACCGTGGGCCTGCCGACCATCGGGACCGGACCGGATCCGGGCACGCACCAATACGCGACGACGTTCGTGACGTCGGGTGGCGAGACGACGCCGGGGCCGACGACGGCCGTGATCACCGGACTGACACCGGGACCGACCGTCCCGCCGATTCCAGGCGCGGCGGCCGGCGCGGGCCTCGACCTCGGGCATCACGATTACGTGGTGACCTTCGTCACGGCCATCGGTGAAACCACACCGAGCCCCAGTGGACCCGTGGACGTCTATCAGATCGCGAACCCGACCGCGGCGCCGACCGTCGTGCCGATCTCGACGGGGAACTACTGGCCGGGGGTCGCGGCGTACACGTTCGTATTTGCCACCCAATGGAGCGGCGCGAACAGCGCCATTCACACGGCGCTCGGACCGACGACGAGTCGGACCCTCAACCCGGGCGATCCGTGGGTGCAGCAGGCGAGTGGCACGGTGCCGCTCGATCCCCACATCCGGTATGCCACCGTCTATTACAGCAGCGACGGCGGCGCGCTGTGGTTGAACTTCGGCGGGCCCCTCGCCGTCACGCCCGGCGGCGGGTTTGCCATGCAGGGGTTCGTGGGCATCGGCACCGGGTCACCGGCTCCGACGAATGTCCCGGCCGCCTGGGTGAATGTGCAGAACATTCCCCTCGGCGATGCCACCGTCTCGGCCCGGCATCTCTTTCGCCGGTTCAACGGGACGGGGCCTTTTCAGTCGCTCGACACGATCCCGAACAACACCGCGACGACCTATACCGACACGGCGCCGAATGCGCGCCTCGGGGCCGCGGCCCCGAGCGTCAACACGGCGTCTCTGCAACGGTTCCCGCTGACCGTGCCAGTTGGCGGCGCGCTCGTGACGAGCCGAAAAATCTACCGCACCGCGGCGGGCGGCGCGACGTTGAAACTCGCCACGACGATCGCGGACAACGTCACGACGAGCTGGATCGATACGATCCCGGATGCGTCGCTCGGCGCCGCGGCGCCCGGCAGTAACACGGCGACGGCGAATCAAGTCGCCCTGAGCGGCATCGCGATCGGCGCATCTTCGGTCACGGCGCGCAAGGTGTATCGCACCGCGGTGAATGGCGCCCAGTTGAAGCTGTTGACGACGCTCGCGAACAACAGCACCCTCACGTATCTCGACGCGCTCGGCGATGGCAGCCTCGGCGCGAATGCCCCGACCGGCGATACCTCCCTGCTGACGCAGCCGCAGGGGCAAGTCAACGCGGGATCCTCCACCTTACCGACCGCCAGCGCGGGCCCGTTCCGCCCGAGCGGCTGGGTGATCATTGGCGCGCAGCTCGTGCGCTATACCGGCATCTCGGGCAATACGCTCACGGGGATTCCGCCCTCGGGGATCGGCGCGCTGATCACGACCGTGCGCTACGGCGATCACGTCCTGGCGGCGCCCGTCCTCACGGGCGTGACCGTCGCGGGGGGCCTCACGGCGCCCGAGGGCACGACGATTTATCTCTGGGTGCAACGCGACGACGTGCCGGCGCAAACCGCCATGGCCGCCCGCGATGGCGGCGACGGCATCTATGAATACCTGGTGCAGGATGAGCGGCGCGGCGAGCCGTCGATCACGGCCCTCTGCGATGCGCACCTGATCGCCTACAAGGATCCGATCGCGACGGTGGCCTATGCCACCCGCGATCTGAAGACCAAGAGCGGCAAGCCGATCCGGGTCGACCTGGTGTCGCCGCCGATCCGCGGCACGCTCGTGATTCAGGATGTGACCATCGACGAGATCGACATCGCCCCGGGCCTGGCGCCGCGGTTCACGGTGACGGCGAGTTCGGTGCGGCTCTCGCTCGATGATCTCTTACGGCAACTCGCGGGCACCCTGGAGGCGTCGTGAGCATCGATCGCACCCCCTACAACGCCCTGGTGGACGACGACGGGTCCAACCTCGTCGGCTCCGTCTGGAACAAGAACCAGATCAAGACCGTGCTGCTCGATCCGATCGATGCGGCACTCGTGCAAGCGAGTCGCACCGTGCAGCGCATCAGCCCGACGGGGACGGTGCATGATGTCGCGCTGACCGTGCCGGGGGTGGATACGCTGCTGCTCTGCGGCAATGGGTCGCTCCTGACGCTGGACGGGATCGCGGGCGGGGTGGACGGGCAACAGGTGACGCTGATCTCGACCGCGACCTCGATCACCCTCGGCAACAACCAGGGCAGCACGGCGGGCAATCGCTTCTACAACGTCGCGACGAGCGGCCCCACGCCGCTCGGCCCCCTGGGCAGCGCGACGTATCAGTACGATGCGGGCCTCGGCGGGTGGCGCCTCGTGGCCCATGTGCAAGGGCCGGGGCTTGACGTCGCCTTCGGCGCGGGGAATTTCACAGCCAGCGCCGGCGGGTCGTGGACCGTGACGGCGGGGCAGGTCGTCACCAATCGCGTCTCGCTGATTGGGACGATGCTGCACTGGACGGTCTACCTCGGCGCGACCACCATTGGGGGCACGCCCCCCGCCCAATTGCTGATCACCATTCCCTACGGCTTTCGGGCCGCGTCCACGTTCGGGGGCATCATTCGCGGCGGCCAGATCAACGATGCCGGGGGCCAGGTCGAGGCCATCATCGGCACGGCGTCCGGCGCCGGCTCGACGACGATCACGATCCAGAAAAACAATAACGCCGCGTGGGCGATCGGGACCAGCCCGGCGATGTTGTTTAGCCTGGTGTTCGAGATTCAGTAACGCGGAAGGGAGCAGACACACATGGCCGCTGGACTACCAGTCACGCAAGCCGACATCAACAACACCGCGGGGGACATCTCGCGATCCCTCGAGCACGTCACCAATCGCGTGAAGGAGTTCAAGCAGTTCACGGATCAGTACTCGGCCGACGATCTGGCCGCCCAGTTTGGGTTCGACGTCAACGATGCCACCGTGCTCAAGTCGGCCGTTGGCGAGATGGACGTCGTCGCGCAGGCGCAAACCGCCAATCGGACGTTCCAAGCGAAGATCATGGGCCTCGGCGACGTCTGAGGTTCGCATCCAGTCGGTGCCTGAAAACCGAAAGCCTTCCAGAATCCCGCCAGGGCGGCCAGAACGGGCCCAGGCGGCGACTTCTCAGTCGGGGTCGAGGGTCACCAGCCGGAAGATCATCCTCTTTCTCATGCGATGCCCTGCGGTGTGTCACCGCGGCGCGCCAAGACGGCCGACACAAGGGCGAGCCGCCCGGCGCAGAACGCGAGGCCGCCGGCCGTGCTCGCCTCTGTCACATCCTGCCGAAACGCGTTGCGGAGCCCGAGGAGTTCTCTCGTAGGCATCTGCTCGTAGAGCGCGGCCGCAGCCGCCGCGTCTTCGAGATAGTCACGGAGGAACGCTTCGTTGTTCATGCGGGGTTGACTTCTCTGCGATGCGTCGCGGCGCAGATCGGCGGACAGCGATGGGCGGGGGCGTCCACGTCTTCAATCCATTCGCGGCCGTCCCCGATGCCGGCCCGCGCCAGCTCCAACATGAATTGCAGGCGCCACACCGTGCGGATGTCGATCGTGCTGACACTGCCGTCCGTCCAGAGTCGCTGACGGGCAATCACCACCGGCGGTGGCGGCTCGGCGTGCGGCAAGGGCTGGCCCGTCGTCGCCGCGAACGCTTCGCATTCCGCCTTCAGCTTCTCCAGTTCGACGATGCCTTGTTCCTCGTCGGTCGAGTCGTCGCCGATGTTGTAGGCGAGGTTCATCAGGCAGAAGTAGACGCCGGCGTAAAACGCGCGGCGCGTCTCCTCGATCTGGGCCCGGCCCGCCTTCGGCGGCAGCACCTTGGCCTGATACGTCGCCCAGGATTCGGCGACGGTTTCGAGTCTCATGATTCAGTGGGAAACAAGCGGCGCGCTCGTTCCATCTGACGGCCGAGTTGCTCAACGGCGAACGGCCCATCGACCTTCGCTGCCGCCAACAGCGTCGGCATCCCGCTATCGATCGATGCTTCGACCTCAGCACGCGTCGCGGCTCGCCCTTCGAACCACCACGACACCGTTTCTGGTTCGCCCACCGTCAACAGCGGTAACCCGCGGTGGTCTGAGAAGACTTCGTACGATCGCGTGATCCACTCACACGTCACGCCGGGATTGCGCGACAGCGCGATCCCCGCCGTCGCCGCATCGGGCGGGATGTCCTCGTCGCGGCGGACCATCCGCGGCTGCGAGAGAAACGGGCAGTTGCGCACCGACCATTCGACACACTCGCGGTGCGATGGCGGTTCGCCCGTCGTCCGTGTGATCGCGCACATCGGGCCGATGGGAAACGTCAGCCACCGCCCGAGCGGCTCACCGCAGATCCAGCACAGTTTCTCCTTTACGGCCCTCGTGAATTTCCGGCCATCCATGCCGCGAAACTCAGGCACGTCCACGCCGTCCGGTCCCGCAATCCACGGCACGAAGAACGGGACCGGGTAGCCGCGCGCGTCGATCGGCAGCTTCCGCAGACGCAGCGGCAAGGGATCCAACTCGGCTTTCAGCGTCGTCTCAGTCATCGTCATTCGCTGCCCTCCCATGTGCGGATCGTCGCGCCCGACGCATCGGCCGCAATTCGATCGAAGACGCGATCGCCCCGTCCGCACAGCGCGCGATATTTCTCTTCCCACGGCCCGAAGTGCCCCGACGTGAAATTGTGCCGGCAGGCGTTCCGCACCGTGTAGCGTGTCGTCTCCTGAATCTGCCGGGCGGCGTAGAACTCGTCGCGGGGCACGGCGTACCAAAGACGCTGCCCATTGGCGAGCGCCGCGTCCCAACAGCGGCCGCCTTCCTCGCACCAGGCGTGGGCGTAGAGATCACCAGCCTCGCTCTTGGCGATCCCGTGGACGAGCCACAAGGTCGTCCAGCGCGCCAGGTGCGGTTCGGCGAGGACGCGCTGATTGAGATACTCGAGCGCGTCATCAAAGCAGGCGTGCGTCGGCAAGAGATCCATCAGTCCGCCCCGATCTCGACGCGGTCGGCCAGGAGCACGTCGCCGACCACCACGTCCGACGGGAGGCCGCCCGACACGAGCAAGATCCCCGTCGCCCGCTCATTCGGCGCGAGCTCGAGGCATTTCCCGTCTTCGTTGAGGACGAGCCACTGCCCGCCCACCGTCCGCACGGTTTCGATGTAGCCGCCGACGAACGCCTGCAGCTCCGCCAGCGTGAACGACGATCGCCCATGCGCGGGGTGGACCTCCTCAACGCCGCCGGCCGCCTTCAGGAGCAACGCCATGAAATTTCCAAACGGAATAATCTTTCGGCGCGCCGCGATTTGCAAGTGAGATCGCCGGAACAGGGCTGAAACCGATGGAAGGGTGTGGATCTTTGCCCAGGCAGGAAAGATGAGCGGCGTTAAACCCTTATTTCACTATCTGTTGCCCGATCTTCTGTTGGGCTCATAACCCAAAGGTCGCGGGTTCAAATCCCGCCCCCGCAACCAACTTTTCTTAACAAATTCACCGATTTCGATGCGACACGGCCCGCGGTCTGATCCACGGCGTCTTCAGTAGCCTCCGCTCTTTTCCGGCCATTTTCGTGTTGATCCACGCGCCGTGGATCAGAAGGGTGGATCAGGGCGTGGTGCACTCGCGACCTTTGGGCCGGGGCCCACCGAGCTACCGGACTCATCCCTTTTTCACCAAGCGGGGGGCGAACAGGCCCGCCAAGCGCCCTTCGAGTTTCTGACTCACGGCGCGTTGCCGATCGATCTGATGGGGCGCATACGTGCGCCGGGTCGTCAATGGGCTGGTGTGGCCGGCCAACGCCTGGACGTCGCCCAGGTCGATACCGGCCTTCAGCGCATCCATCATCAAGGTGTGGCGCGCGTTGTAGGGTCGGACTCCACGCGGCCACCCGGCCTCGTGCACGCGGTTCGCATGTGTCGTCGTGTCGTATACGCCCCAGGCCTCCGCGTCGATAAACGCCTGCCACGCCTGACGCATATCCGCCGTCAAGGTGATGGTGTGCGCGGGTTCGAGCTTCGCGCTCCGGACCAGCCACGTGCCGATCTCCAGATCGAGATCCTCCGGGTGTGCCCGCATGACCTGGCACGGCCGCTGGCCCGTCGTGACGAGCACGACGTAGCGCGCATACGTCTGCTGGCGGTCGCGCCGGCGGGCGGTCTCGCGCACCGCGTAGGCCTCCGGATCGTGCGGAGCCCGCACCCGCGGCATGGAAACCGTGGCCTGCGCCAGCTTCCAGGCGACGGCCAGGACGGTCGCGACGTCGACGCCGATCGGATGATCCTTCGGGATCTTTGGAATTCTGGCATCGTCCACCGGCGTGATCGTGCGCCTCCCATCGAGCGCGTGATACAGATCCGTGAGGACGCGACAGCGATGCCGAATCGTTCGATCGGAGACGACGGCGCCGCTGGTGACTGGCGCCTTCCGTTCATACGCCGGGAGCGGCCGCCCGTCGCGTGCGTGCGCCGCCACTCGGACCCGGCGCACGTTGTGCGACGAGGGCATCGTGCGCCACTGCGCGATCGCGAGGTTCACGAGCTCGGTTGTGACCGCGGTGCGGCGTAGGGTTCCAAGACGCACACCCTGAATCTCGACGGCGAGCCACGCCCGCAGATGCGACGTGTCGGCCTTCGTGCTCGGCCGCCCGGCGATCTGCGGCAGATAGCGCGCGACGTCGGCCTCCAGCGTCCCGCTCCCGTCCCGCGCAGGACGGTGCGCCACGATCGGCGCCTCGCCATAGGCGGCGCGCTGCTCGGTGAGGGCACGACGCGTCGTGTCAATCCAGGCCGCCGCGAGCGCCGGATCCGTGTCGGCCGGAAACCGCTGCACCGGGCGAGCGCGCCCAACCTTCACCCTGGCGACCAGCCGGCCATCGGCGGCGCGCGAGACCCCCTGTGGTAATTGACAGGTCCGAGCCATCTTCAAAACTCTCCTTTTTTCCACTTTTGTCCGCTCTGCACACGAACTGGCCCGATGCACGGTATTTCCAATTGTGTTTTTTTCTCAGGCGCGTTAGGTTCGGAAGACGTTGGGGCGATTCAGCCAAGAATGAGAAGGTCCCTGATGAGCGCCGCTCTCACTCGATTGCCATTTCCTATCGCTCCCCACCGTATCGCGGCCTGCCGCGCCCTGGCGCAGATGACGGCGCAGCAATTCCGTTGCGTGGAACCCCTCATCGTCGCTTACGCGCAAGTCGGACCCAATCCTCGAACCACTTCACGGCGTCGGTTTGCGATGGCGCGGGTAACCGACGCCAGGCCTTCAAGAGCCGACGTTCAGACTCCGACAATCCCTGCAGCCCCAGCGCCAGCGCGCCGATCCGAATCAAGTCGTCGATCGTCGCGTGCCCTGTCCCGCTGAGAAACTTACTGACCCAGCCCGGACTGCGGCCGATGGCCTTCGCGACCTGCTTTTGGTGGAGATCGAGCGCGCGAAGATGCGCGCGGATGGCGACGTCGATCGGATGGTGGGTTGGGCGCGACTTCGGCATGGGCTTTCTCCGATCGTAACGCGCGCGCAGCCGTTGATTTCGTCTTGGTTCCATTTGGAATTTTTATTGTATGGACAAACGCAACGTTTGTCACGTATAGATTCCGGCATGGGAAAGCCACCTCGACCATCGTCCCACCCCGCCAGGACGCTCAAGGTGCTCCGGGCGGAGCGGGAACTGACCCAACACCTCATCGCGTCCCGGATCGGGATGACGCAGACCCGCTACTGGCAAATCGAGCACGGCGAAGGGGCGCCGCTGCGGAAGGAGGAGCGGGCCGCGATCGCCCGCGCCCTCGAAGTGCAACCGCACGAGATCGCGTGGCCGCCGATGACCCCGACCAGGCTCCAGGAGACGCGCGCCGCCGCTCACGACGAACGGCGCCGCATAGTCGACACGACCACCGGTGGGCGGGCATGAGTTCCACGATGTCCGTTCCCCGCTTTCGCGCGGGCGACGCGTTGCCGGCCGTGCTGGTGCTGCGCGACCTGGCCGAGCTTCTGGGCCTCGGCGCGTCGCGCACCTGGGAGCTCTATCAGCGGGGCGAGTTCGCCCGTTTCGAGCTCCTGCCGCGCCTCGGGAATCGCCCGCGCTTCAGCGGCAAGAAACTGCAGGCGTGGCTTGATCTCGACGAGCCTTCGGAGATCGAGTCGCGCTATTTCAAGGCCGGCCGGAAAGCGCGGCACGCATGACGTTCATCCTCGCCGGCGCGCTGCTCGTGGCGCTGTGGCTGGCGCGGCCGCGGCCGCTGCTGCCCCGGGACCGGGGCGTCTACCTCTCCGAACGCTGGCAGCGGGATCACTGCTACGACCACGGCAAACACGGCCACTGAAGGAGCCTCCCATGTCCACCGACCTCGCGGTCGTCGACCGTGCCGCTGCCCTCGATCGTCCGGACGACCGCCCCGTCGTCATCACGTCCGACCAGATCGCCCTCGTCAAGGCCACGTTGGCGCCCGATGCCACCAACGACGAGCTCGAGCTGTTCTTCTACGACTGCCGGCGGCGCGGCGTGCATCCCCTGGACAAGTTGATCCATTTCACGAAACGCCAGGGCAAATACACGCCGGTCACGTCGATCGACTTCTTTCGCTCGCGCGCGGGCCGGACCCGCGAGCATATGGGCACCGATGATGCGGTGTTCTGCGGGGAGCCCGGCTCGATCGATTTCGCCGCGAGCGTCACGGTCTACCGCCTGGTGCAGCACGAGAAATGCGCCTTCACGGCGACGGCGCGGTTTCTCGAGTTCGCCCCGCCGCCGCCGAACGACTTCATGTGGCGCAAGATGCCCTTCAACCAGCTCGCGAAGTGCGCGGAGGCGCAGGCGCTGCGCAAAGGGTTTCCGCAGGAGCTCGACGGCTTGCACATCGTCGACGAGATGGAGCACGTCGACGTCGATCAGGCGCCGCCGAAGACAGTCAAACGGGCCTCGGACAAAGTGGTGTCGACGGGCGCCGCCGGCGAGCTCACCGCGGCGCTGAAGGTGAAGGACGTGCGCGTCTTCGGGAAAGACAAAGACAACTACGCCGTCACGCTCGTCGGCGCCACCACGGAATACACGACGAAGGACCAGAGCCTCGCCCTCGAACTGGAGAAGTTCAAGGGCACCGATCATCTGGTGCGGCTCACGTTCGTCGACAACGACTATCAAGGCAAGACCTACCACAATCTCAAATCGTTCACGGTCGTCGAACCGCCGACGCCCGCGCCGGCCACGGGCGCGCCGATGACCGCGGGCGACATTCCGTTCGGCCGGTAGCGTCATGACGCGCGACGAGGAGATCCGCCAGGCCGAAGCGCACGACCACGCCCGCGCCGGCGAGCGCGGCGATCGGCTGCGCCAGATGGCCAACGACGTGGTCAGCATGCTCGACCTGCACGGCCTCGTGCGCGATCCCCGCGAGGCACGGGTGCTGACGTTCGGCGTGCTCGCCGATCACCTCTACGGCCTGCGGGCCGTCGACATCCCGAGGGACCTGGGCGAGCCATGAGCCTGAGCCTCTACGACGTGCAGCGGCTGATCCTCCTGCTGTTCGTGTGCTCGCTGGTGCTCTATCTCGTGGCGAGGCGCAAGCCATGAGCCTGACCTTCGACGCGCCGATCCACCGCTACACGCTCGACGACCAGGTGGTGCCGTCGGTGACGGGCATCCTCAAGGCGAGCGGCCTGATCGACTTCAGCGGCATCCCCGAGGGCATCCTCGCGGCCGCCCGCTATCGCGGCACCATCGTCCATGAAGCGATCGCGCTGCAGAACCAAGGCGATCTCGACGAGCGCCAATTCCGGGTCGACTTTCCCGAGTTCGTGGGCTACGTCGACGGGTGGACGAATTTCTGCGCGCACCGCGAGTTTCGTCCGATCCTCAACGAGCACCGCGTGGCGTCGCGGCGGTATCAGGTGGCCGGCACGCTGGACTGTCTCGGGGAACTCGACGGCATCGGGACGTTGCTCGACTTCGCGACCGGCGATCCGAACGACGTCTGCAAGTGGCTGCAGACGGCGGCCTATGAAGTGCTGGCGCGCGAATGGGCGAGTGAGGATCCGATCCTCGCGGCATTCTTTGCCGCGCATCCCTTCATCAAGCGGTATGCCGTCGCGCTGCGGAAGGACGGCACGTTTCGCCTGGAACCCTACGCCTCGCCTTCGGATGCGCGGGAATTTCTGGCGCTCGTGACGGCGCAGCAGATCGTCGCGAAATATCGCGGCAACCGGGCGTCGCTCGCGGAGGTCGCATGAACCAGGTCTCAGCGGCCGCCGTCGTTCAGGTGCCGATTCAGAGCGTAGTGATCGGACAGCGACGACGGGAGAAACTCGGTCGCCTGGCGGTGCTAGCGAAGAGTATCGAAGCACATGGGCTGATTCACCCGATCTTGCTGCGGGGTAACACGCTCGTTGCGGGACACCGGCGCCTCGAAGCGTGCCGGTCGCTGAATTGGAAAACGATTCCCGCTCGCCGGATCGACCGGATGACGGACGAGGAGCTGCGTGCCGTCGAACTCGACGAGAACGTGGCGCGCGAAGCGCTCAGCGACTTCGCGACGAGCAAGACGCGGCTCGCGCAGATCCGGCAGGCAGAAGCGGACCTGAAGGCTAAGGCCAAGGAAGTCCCCGCCGAGGAGTTTCGTTCCACGCCGAAACGAAACTCAAAGCGTGGTCGCTCTGCCGAGGGCAGGCCACCAAAGGCGGACTCAAAGCGAGCGGTCGCCGCAGCAACGGGGATTTCGCCGGCCGAACAAGTCCGCACCGAGCGACACGTCGCCCTCGCCGAGCAATACCCATTCATGCAACGAGGGGGTTGGCTCCGTCACGACGTCCTCGAGGCGGGCGAGGCTCTCGCCAAGATCCCCGACGCGGAACGCGGGCCTATTGCGGTGCTACTGGATCAGCCGGGCATTCCCGTTCGGGATGCGATCAGTTACTTGACAAACGCAGCGGCGATGCCGAAGCCACAGCGACAGGCCATCGTCGAGCAATCACAGTCGGCGGATGAATTCGTGCGTCAGATCGCGTTGACGACGCTGGCGCAGGTTCCGCCCCCGCCAGACCCTGGTCTGCTGGCGCTCAACGAGGCGGTCGAGGACCTGAAGCGTGCGGCGACCTCATGTCGCTCGACGCTCTACAAACACAAGGTGGTCGCGCTGTCGGCCGGCGCGCTGAAGCTGCGGGACGCGTTCCGCGCGCATGAAAAAGAGGAGCGAAGCCAATGGTCGAACCGCA
>Ga0207686_10000367_pt1 | contig 31650 bp, 26 predicted proteins | sample KBSM24metaG_FD_184396 | JGI IMG/M metagenome (GOLD analysis project Ga0207686, IMG submission 184396) | Miscanthus rhizosphere microbial communities from Kellogg Biological Station, Michigan, USA - KBS M2-4 metaG (SPAdes) (version 2) | ecosystem: Host-associated > Plants > Roots > Rhizosphere >...
TGCCGGTAATTTGAGCAAAGGCGCTGTATATGGCTCCAAAGCTTAATGGCAAACTAAACAATAGACCAATACCACAGGGTAATGCGCTTACAATAACAATTAAACCAATAATGATAAATAAGCCCACCAGGCGTAACAGGTTGGGTGTAGTAACCCTGCGTGAGAGCTCCATCGCAGGCCATGCATCCATTTTGTACACTACTATAAAATGTATTTTAAAAGCCCATAGAGCGCTTAGCAATAGTATTGCCAGCATAAACAAACAGAACAATAAGATGTTTTTGGTATTAAAGAAAATACTTCGGAGAAGTTCGATAATTTCTTCCTGGTTTTGGTATGCACCACTTCCTTGTGATAATTCAAAAAGATCCACTAACTGAGGTATCAAACTAAATAAACATAATAATCCAATTAATACCATTACAAATGACTGTATCAATGTGGAGATCATTACAGGAGTGGCATAACTAAATCCTTTGAACATATCTCCAAAATCTGTCCAGGCGTAGCCCTTGGAAATTCGCCACGTTATAAATATGGCGCTGGCCGCAAAACAGGGACTTACAACAAGATTGTTTATAATGCTACCTCCATAGGGTATAATTCCAACGAACATGCTAATGAGCACTGTAATTACACCTGCACCAATATAATAACCCAACTGTTTTGAAACAATTCTCCAACCATCACTTATAGCCTGGCTTATAGAAAATGTGCCTTTTGTTTCCCACAGTTCTTCAATTGATTTCATTTGTTTGTTTTAAAAGCAAAGTAAAGAATTCAAAATAAAAATAAGCTATGAGGCTGAATTCAAAGCAGACAGGCTTATTATTTTATTTCCTACCTTTCATTGCCTTTCAAATTTTACCCTCTGGATACTTCCACATTTATTTAAACACAAAACCACCAAACAATGAAACGTAGAAAATTTATTGAGAACTCAGCAATGCTGGCATTAACTGTTGGCGTATTCGGAAAAATAAAATGGGATGGAGAGAAATATGTGGGAACCGATCCAACCACAACGGATATACTTGGTCCATTTTATCGTCCCGGTGCTCCATTTAAAACTAACCTGATCCAGCCGGGAACAAAAGGCGAAACACTTTATTTCAGTGGAACTATTTTTGGAAAAGATGGAAAGTCACCTGTCAATGGAGCATTAGTAGAAATATGGCATTGCAATGAAGATGGTGTTTACGATAACACCTCTGATAATTTTGTTTATCGTGCTGCTGCCAAAACTTCTGCCAAAGGGAAATACGAGTTCAAAACAATAATGCCGGTGCCGTACGCGGCGGGTCAAACTCTAACCAGGCCTGCCCATATTCATATGCGAATTTCTGCAAATGGTGTACAGGATCTCGTAACTCAGATCTATTTTAAAGGCGATAAATATATTGCTGGCGACATTAGCGCAAAGGATCCAACTGCATTGAACCGGATACTTGATTTGACAAAGAATACTAAAAATGAGAAAGTGGTAAAGTTTGATGTTTATCTAAAAGAAGAATATGTGCTTGAAGCAACCGCTTTCAAAAAAATTGAAGGATTATATGAAATGAGTGACAAATCGATGATCGAGTTTTATAAAGATGGCGACCAGCTTTTTGCAAAAATAAATGGACAGATAATGGAAGCGATGGATTATAAAGGCGACAATAGTTTTGCAGGTGGTATTAACTATGTCAAAGCAAAATTCGAGTTACTCAGCGGTGGCGGAGCCAAAGTAAAAGTTACAATTACAGATGATAAGCCAATGGAAATGACAGGAACAAAGTTGCTTAAATATTAAGGTATTTAATTGTTGTATTGTTAAATGGTTAAATTGTTTTGGCTCTAAAACAATTTAACCATTTTGCATTTTAGCTGTATGATCACAGTTCTAATCGATAGCCACTCCTATACTCTCTTTTCACAAATTGATTGGCAGGTTCAAAATTGGTGATCTTCATATTTTCGCCATCCCAAAGCAATTGCTTGCGTCCCTTGAATTTTCTTTCATCCCCTTTCATTTCAAAATAATTATAGCTTAATACAGCAAGATTACCCATCAATACAGTTTCAGCTAATGGACCGGCTTGTGAGAACGGAGAACTTGTATATGCGCCATAACCTTTCTTACATGCATCTGTCCATTGTTTCTGATGTCCTTCTGATCCATTTGTAACAAATGGAAATTTTGATTTTGGAAGATTTGTTGTCTTCATCATTTTAGTTGGCAGCAATGTTGGATTTCTGCCAAACAAACCTGCCATTAATTTTCCTTTTGTTCCTTCAAATAAAATTCCGCCATCCCATTCCCCTAATTGTTCATCCGGTAAGAGTTCCGCAGGCCGTTGGGGTTTAATGCCTCCATCATACCATGTAAAATCAACTGGCACTAAATTGCCACGTTTCGGGAATTTCAAATGTATTACTGCTGATGGAGGAAAACTTCCTTTATAAAAACTTTCCTGGAAAAACCCTGTATAAACAGAAGTAGCACTGCATTCAACTGAAACCGGGTAACCCAATTTCAATGCACGATAAGGCACATCAATAAAATGACAACCCATATCACCCAGTGAACCTGTTCCGAAGTCAGTCCATCCTCTCCAGATAGCTGGCAAGTATGCGGGGTTATAATCTCTTAAGGAAGCAGTGCCTAACCAAAGATTCCAATCCAATTCTTTGGGCACATCATATTTACCTGTTGGCAAAGAAACACCAGATGGCCACACAGGACGATTCGTCCATACATGAACTGTATGTACGGAACCGATAACTCCGGCTTGTATCCATGTCTCTACATTCCTTGTATCATTTCCGCTGCTTCCCTGGTTACCCATTTGCGTAACCACTTTATATTTTTTCTCTGCCTGTGTTAACACCCTTGCTTCGTAAATATCATGCGTCAAAGGTTTTTCTACATAAACATGTTTGCCCAATTGCATACAAGGCAATGCACATACTGCATGCATGTGATCAGGAGTTGTCACCATCACAGCATCAATATTCTTCTGCTCTTTATCGAGCATCTCCCTGAAATTTTTATAGTAAGGAGCATTGGGCCATTTTTTTCTTGCATTCACCGCCATACGATCATCTACATCACAAAGAGCAACTATATTTTCAGCACCATTGTTCCATGCATATGGAAGATTAACTTCAGCCTTTCCTCCTACTCCTATTCCTGCAATATTTAATTTATCGCTTGGCGCAATGAATCCTTTTCCCAAAACATGTCTTGGCACGATCATAAATCCTCCGGCAACAATTGACGCATCACGTAAAAAAGAACGACGGGAATAATTCCCGGGAATTTTCTTTTTCATTGGCAAATTTTTATTAAGGTACTAACTTGAAATAAGATTATTGAAAAAATATGTTTTCATCTTCATTTAGAAAAAATCGAAAAACATATACCTAACTTCACAGCATGAAAAATATATTTCTAATTATTGGTGCCGTATGGCTGGCATCTTTTTCTTGTAAAAAAGACGACCCCGCAAATACAACAACACCAACAGTTGAAAAGAAATTTTATCGCTGGGATGAATTTAATATGGGTGTTGACCTTTCTTATGTAAACCAGGTAGAAGATTATGGCGGTGTTTATAGTGATTCAGGAAAAGTGAAAGATTGTTTTAAAATTTTAAAAGATCACGGCGCCAATACAGTTCGTGTACGGCTATGGCATACTCCAACCTGGGTCGCCAATTTGAATAATGGAAAAATGTATTATGATCTCTATGGAATAGAAAAAACAATTCGTCGTGCAAAGGAAGCAGGGATGGCTGTTAGTCTTGACATTCATTATAGTGATCGTTGGGTTGATCCGGGGGCACAAGAAACTCCTGCTGCATGGGCAGGGTTACCATTGAATATTTTGAAAGACTCTGTTTATAATTACACATTGGCAGTTTTAAATTATTATAAGAGTAAAAACCTTACACCTGAATTAGTACAGGTAGGTAATGAAACCAACAATGGCATGTGCTGGCCAGCAGGTAAAATTGTAAACAACAATTTTGCAGCGTATGCAACATTATTGAAAAGTGGTATCAAGGCAGTTCGTGATTTTTCTGCTACATCTTCAATCAAACCAAAAGTTATTATTCACGAAGCGCAACTGCAATCTGCGGGATGGTGGATGAATGGAATTACCAATGAAGGTGTAACCGACTATGATATTATTGGGTTATCACATTATACTAAATGGTCAACTGTAAAATCAATGCAGGGAGTAACGGATACCATCAGGAAACTTGTGACAACCTATAATAAGACTGTGATGATCGTGGAAACCGGTTACCCATGGACAACGGGTAATGCTGACAGCTACAATAATATTTTTTCAGCCAGTGATGCTGCACCGGGCTATTCAATTTCTGTTGATGAGCAGTATCGTTATTTTAAAGACCTGACACAGGCCGTCATCAATGGCGGAGGCAAAGGCGTTCAGTATTGGGAACCGGCATGGATCACATCAAGACTTAATGATAGCTGGGGAACCGGTTCCTCCTGGGATAATGTAACCTTATTTGATTTCACCGGCAATGTATTGAAGGGTGCTGACTATATGAGTTCGCCTTATAAATTTTAAAAAATGGATCGCACCTATTGGGAGAAAATTGCACCGGAATACAACGAAGAAATTTTTGATGTTTTAAAAAACGACAGTAAAGGAATCATTGTCTCTGCGATAAAAAAAATTTCATCAAAAAATAAAACTGTTATTGATATTGGTTGCGCCATTGGTAAATGGTTGCCCGTTCTCTCTCCTGCTTTTAAAAAGGTTTATGCCGTTGACATATCAGCAGAAAATCTTGAGATAGCTAAGAAACTTTATCCTGAATTTACAAATGTCGAATACGACCGCATTGATATGTCAAGTCCAAAAGCAAAAATGCCTTTATGTGATGTTGGTGTTTGCATTAATGCTATTCTAACTGACGCATTAAAAAAAAGAAATACTTTTTTTTCAAACATTAAAAAGTGTATCAAAAAAAATGGTCATTTGATCCTTGTCATTCCTTCTCTTGAGTCTTCCATGCTTACCTCTATCATTCGTCAAAGATGGAATCCCGATAAAGATGCTAATGGAGTGATCAGGAAAAAAAACAGTGGAGTTCAATTAAAAAATATTTTACAAGGCAATGCAGAAATTGATAGTGTTCCTACTAAGCATTATCTCAAAGAGGAATTACAGTTACTCCTCAGCAACGAAGGGTTTATAGCGGAAGATTTTCAAAAAATAGAATACGAATGGGACACGGAGTTTTTAAAGCCGCCAAAATGGTTAACAGAGCCAAAACCATGGGATTGGATGGTATCGGCGAGAAAATTTTAATCCTCAAGCGATATGAATTTTAGATTTTAAATCTAAAATTTAAATAACCAGCACCCTAGCTTTGGTCACTTTCCCCATCTGTGGAAAATTTTAACGGTTTTGCATCGTTATTAAAAGAGATATTTACAAAACCCAATGCCGCCAATGGAAACCACAAAAGAACTTTCCGCACTTTTTACCCTTCTCGACGATCCAGATGAAGAGGTATTTGGAGCCGTATCAGAAAAAATAATTGACTACGGCAAAAATATCATTCCAAGTCTTGAACATTTATGGGAAACGATCCCCGATGAAAATGTGCAGCACCGCATTGAATTGCTCATTCATCGTTTGCATTATCGTGACCTTAGTGAAGATTTCAGGCAATGGAATGTTTCCGGTCATCATGACCTGATGCTTGGTGCATTGCTCGTTTCTAAATTTCAATATCCTGATCTTGCCACTGCACCTGTATTGCAGGAAATAGAAAAGATTCGCCGCAACATCTGGCTTGAATTAAATAACTATCTCACTCCGCTTGAGCAAATAAATATCGTCACCAGTATTCTTTATAGTTATTACGGCCTGAAAGGCGGAGAAATAAATTACCAGGAGACAAATGAGTTTTTAATTCATAAAACACTGGAAGCAAAAAGAGGCAACCAACTTAGCAATGGCATTTTATATCTTGTGCTTTCCGAGTTACTTGATATTCCTGTAAAAGCGGTTTCTATTCCGAAACAATTTGTGTTGGCTTATTTTAAACACGGCTATAGTGATGAGACACTTGAAAATCCACAAGAGAAAATTGAATTTTATATAGATCCTACAAGCGGACAAGTTTTTACGCATAAAGATGTAGCCAGTTATTTTAAAAGAATTTCCGTTGAACCTTCCCCTGCATTTTTCAAACCGCAAAACAATCGTTCTGTTATAAAATATTTACTGGAAGAAAACAGTAAATGTTTTACCAGTGAAAAGGATCTGCATAAACAAAAAGAATTACAGGATTTGGCTAACTTACTGGACTAAATAAAAATTATGTCCGTTATTTCTTGGAGTGATTTTGAAAAAGTTGAGATCCGTTGCGGTACTGTCATTGATGTAAAAGATTTTCCAAAAGCAAGAAAACCATCCTACCAGATCTGGATTGATTTCGGCGCTGAATTAGGAATCAAAAAATCTTCGGCGCAGGTTACAAATCACTATAAAAAAGAAGACCTGGTTAACAAGCAAGTAATTGCTGTCGTTAATTTCCCTCCCAAACAAATAGCCGACTTCTTCAGCGAATGTCTTGTCCTTGGTGTTTATGATGAAAACAATCATGTAATTTTATTGCAACCCGAAAGGACCGTTAAAAATGGACAACGCATCGGCTAACATACCTGGCATAGTTTCTTATACAACTTATTATCACTCTCCTGTTGGTTTGCTCAAAATTTCAGGTACAGAAAACTATATAAGTGAGGTTTCCTTTTTTGATAAAGCTCAAAAGCCGGAAGGCAGAAAGAAAAACCTACCACCGTTAATGATACAGTGTCTTGAGCAATTGATACAATATTTTCAGGGCGAAAGAAGAGTTTTTGAATTACCAATCCATCAACCGGGCACTCCATTCCAACAAGAAGTTTGGAGTGAACTGATGACAATTCCCTATGGAAAAACGATCAGCTATCTTGAGTTAGCAAGAAAAACAGGTGATACAAAAGCAACAAGAGCGGTTGCAAATGCAAATGGAAGAAATAATGTTGCTATCATTGTGCCTTGCCATCGGGTAATTGGTTCCAATCGTGAATTGGTTGGTTATGGCGGAGGTTTATGGAGAAAGAAATGGCTTCTTGAGCTTGAAGCAAAAGTGGCGCATGGAGTGCAGACGCTTTTTTAGGGACATTGTTTCCTTGCAACTGTATCTGGTGGATTTACCCTATTATTTACTAAAAATATTTTTTGCCTGTAAAGACCTACGCTATTTGCATATGTACAAACTGTATCTGCGAAACGATCCCAATTAATACCGACGGTATCTTTTACATAGATACAAAGTGTATCACTACCCTGCCTATATGTACATCTTTGTGCGCCATAGAAATAATCATATTTTTTTGACAAAGTTGTATCAAGTCCATAAAGTTTAGCAGAATCTCCTCCGTAAGGAAGATCTTTTGAAGTAGCGAGATAGATTACTGAGTAAAACAAAAGAGTCAAGGAAAGAATAAGGCTAGTTTTCAGTTTCATAGTTTTTTAATCGAGATTATTGAAAAGATACATCCTGCGATAACTGCAATTAAATCCGACATACTGAACGTGAAATACGGCTTAAGAAAAAGTTGAATTATTTCAGAAAACATTAATATCACCAAAATAAATGCAAACATGAACCTTTGAGACCGGTGTATATACAAATGGTTTAAAATAAAAATTGCAGAAGCAAAAGAATAAGCCCAGCAAAAGTCAGGACCGGAATAGATTATCCACCTTGTTATTACAGGATAGTTTTTGACGTTTAGCTGTTCATTAAATGACCAATTAAAATACTGGGTGATCCAAACATTTGGACGATAAAAAATATAAATAAAAAACCCAAGCAATAAGGGAAGAAAGACATGAAGCAGAATTTTTAAAAAAAGGGATTTACCTCTTTTCATTACATCATCGATTCACTGGTAAAGCCGAGCGGCAATAATTGACTTGCTTTTTCAAAAACAAATATTTTTCCTTCAAGTCCGGCAAGTATCAAACGAATTGGCTTTTTAACACGCATCTCATATTCCTGCAATGATTGCCGGCACATACCACATGGGGCAATAGGTTGATTGCTGTTTCCATTTCCGCTCTGGTAACTAATGGCCATTGTATCAATTGCAACTCCCGGATATAAAGTAGATGCAGAGGCAAGCAAAACTCTTTCTGCACATAGGCCGACAGGATAAGATGCGTTTTCCTGGTTAGTACCTGCAACAATTTCTCCATTCACCAGCTTCGCCGCAGCTCCAACATAAAAATTTGAATAAGGTGCATAAGCTTGCTTCGTTACATCCCTGGCCTCATTTAGCAACCATGCATCTTCCTTCGTTAATTCATTGATATCATCAAAAATGTTATAACTGATCTCAATTTTATTTTGCTTCATGTCGATAAGTTAATTCATTTTCCTTAGACAACAAATCCCGCCAGAGGCGGGATCGTTGAAAATTATTTTACGAATCTGAATAGCCTGTTCCATCTCGGTCCTTTATCCCAACTGAACCAGATTAGCGATGCTTTACCAACGATCCTGTCTTCTGGAACAAAACCCCAGAAACGACTATCCTGTGAGCTATGCCTGTTATCTCCCATCATCCAAAAATAATCCATTTTAAAAGTATAGCTGTTCACCTCTTTACCATTTAAAAAGAACTTGCCATCCTTCATATAGAAATCATTGTGCTCATATACACGAATTGCTCTCTCATACAGCGAATAATTCTCAGCAGTTAAAGTCAATGATGCTCCTTTTTTGGGAATCCACAGCCCATCACCACCATAGTCATCTACTGACCACTTATGCAAAGTGTCATAAGGAAAGATCATTAAGGGATGCGGTTCTTCATCAAGATCAGGATCGATCCTTTTGATCAAAGATGATTTTTCCAAAATGGCTTTCTCCGCAGTTGTCAGGTTAATAATATACTTGTACCTGTTTTGAGGATCATCCTGGTAAAAATCTCCATCATTTAGTTTAATACCTATATCTTCTAACCCTGCCTGATCAAGACTTACATTTTCTTTTACTTCAACAACATATTTAAAAGGAGAATTCGGTGGTGCCACCTGTTTTATTCCATTCACATAAACATCACTCTTAATTATCTTGAGAGTATCACCTGCAATAGCAATACATCGTTTAATATAATTGTCTGTCTTATCAGCCGGATGAACGACAACAGGAAAGTTTCTTGGATCACCAAGTATCTCTCCCGGGTTAGCTTTCATTGTTCTTCCGCCCGCATTATAATAAGTTGGTTCACCTGCCTGGTCATTACGTTTGATATCATAATAAGGAACAGCCGATTCAAAACCGTCTGCATGTATCACAGTATCGCCAGCAGGGAAATTAAACACCACCGCATCTCCTCTTTTCACAGGTCTCTGCCACCAACGTATATAAGGTAATTTGATCGCCTGGCTATAAGATTTACTTCCAATGCCGGGAATGTAATTGTGTATGAATGGAATTGATAATGGCGTATTAGGAACTCTTGGTCCATAGCTTATTTTACTTACAAAAAGAAAATCGTTTACAAGCAATGATTTTTCCATTGAGCCAGTTGGAATGGTATATGCTTCGAAAATAAAAAGACGAATAAGCGTTGCTGCTACTATTGCAAATATGGCCGCATCTATCCACTCTCTTGTTCCCGATTTTTTATGTTTCCTGGCAGCTTCTGCACCAATGAATTTTGTATCCTTACTATTAGCAATAAAAGGAAAATATAGTGGCGCAAGTAAAGAAGCTGCTCCATGATGAAGAAAGGAGAATTTTCCAAAGATCTTGGCAAACTCTATAAATATTCCCATGCTGATGAACCAACCACCCACAGGGATCAATTGCCAGAAAACCCAATGCTTTGGCCTTTGTGCAAGTTCCTGCATAACCCAAGTGTTATAAAAAGGAACAAAGGCCTTCCATGCAGGTGCACCGGCCTTTTGAAATAATTTATAAAAACCAAAAGCAGGTAGAAAAACAATAAGGGTACCGATAAGGTAGATAATGAATAGGTGCTGTAAAGGCATTCAGTGATTTTTAATGCGGACAAAGATAATGGTTACCGTCTATTTCAATCAGAAGCTGTAATGACAGGCGGCTATCAGGGTTTATAAGCCTCACAAAGGAAATGTTAAGATGCAAAATGATCTATTTTGGTACAACATAAGACTTCACATCTTCTGTTGAGATCGTTTTGCCTGAAAGAATAATAAGTCTTTCCACTACGTTTCGTAGCTCACGGATATTACCTGTCCAGTTATATTCCTGTAATAAATTTAATGCTTCATCATCGATATTTTTTTTAGTTACACCGTATTCGGTGCATATATCCGAAAGAAATCTTTCAACCAATAAAGGAATATCATCTTTTCTTTCATTAAGTGATGGCACATGAATAATAATAACACTTAAACGATGATACAGATCAAGACGAAAACGTTTCTCTTCCACTTCTTTCAGCAGGTCTTTATTTGTAGCTGCAATAACTCTTACATCCACATTGATATCTTTATCAGCTCCTACCCGGGTTATCTTTCCTTCCTGCAATGCCCGCAAAACTTTTGCCTGTGCATTTAAACTCATATCGCCTATTTCATCGAGAAATAAAGTGCCGCTGTTTGCCTGCTCAAATTTTCCAATACGTTGCTTGATGGCAGAAGTAAAAGAACCTTTTTCATGACCAAACAATTCACTTTCGATAAGCTCACTCGGAATAGCAGCGCAGTTAACTTCCACCAGCTGGCCGGATGCACGGCTGCTTTTTTCATGTATCCATCTTGCTACCAATTCTTTTCCCACCCCATTATCACCGGTAATAAGTATTCGAGCATCCGTAGGCGCTACTTTTTCGATCGTCTCTTTTATTTTTTTTATAGGATTTGATTCGCCAATCATTTCCTGCACACGATTCACTTTGCGCTTCAGCACTTTTGTTTCTGTAACCAAAGAACTTCTGTCCATTGCATTGCGAATAGTGATAAGCATCCTGTTCAGATCAGGTGGTTTTGATATATAATCAAAAGCTCCTTTTTTAACGGCATCCACAGCCGTTTCTATATTACCATGACCGGAGATCATGATCACAGGAACATCAGCATTTGATTCAGTGGCTTTTTGTAAAAATTCTATTCCATCAAGCTTTGGCATCTTGATATCACAAAGCACAACATCATAAGTTCTTTCTTTGAATTTTTTTAACCCCTCCTCGCCATCGCCTGCCTCTTCTGTTTTATATCCTTCGGCGGAAAGAATTTCAGTAAGGGCCTTTCGGATCGCTTTTTCATCATCAATAATTAGTATATCAGCCATAGTGTAAGGTTGTTCAATTGGCGTGAAAATAGTTCAAATCAGGAACATCTTAAAAAATCATTAACATGTATGGGATATGGAAAATAATGGTTGGTGATTCTTACCCAAAAACCACAACCATGCCAATGTACTTTCAGTTACTTACTGCACTTTTGTTTGCGATCAGCTCCTGTATAGATCCAGAGAATAATATTGAACCAAGATCAGCAGAGAACATAACCGCGATCAATACAGAAAACATAAGGGGAATTTCCTTACCAAAGGGATTCAATTATGTGGAAGAAGGCGATTCAGCTTATTCAAATTGGTTGCTTGATCTGAAGCTTAAAAAGAGTAAGATCGTTTACCTCTACAATGGAAAATTAAAATCAAACCAGGATGTGCAATATGCCGTATTGAATATTGATATTGGGAAAAAAGATCTTATTCAATGTGCAGATGCTGTGATGAAGTTGAGAGCTGATCATCTTTTTGAAAGGCATCTATATGAGCAAATAAAATTTTTAACAACTTCCGGGAACGAGATATCATTTGAAAACTGGCTAAAAGGTATTCGATGGAAAGTACAGGGTTCTAAACTTGTTTCCTATAACATAGGTAATGAGGAACCCGATCTTCAGCAAGAATATAATTCTTTCATGGAGTTTGTTTTTACTTATTGCGGCACTTATTCGTTATCAAAACAATTGAAGGCTGTAAATGATTGCAAGTCACTCCAACCTGGTGATATATTTGTTTATGGTGGATTTCCGGGACATGCAGTTACCGTAATGGCGGTAGCAAAAAATGAGGCAGGTAAAAAAATCTTTCTTCTGTCCCAAGGCTACATGCCGGCGCAGGATATTCACATCTTAAAAAACTATACTGCTCCTGACCTGAGTCCGTGGTATGACTTATCAGACATCTATCCTTTATATACACCGGAATGGCAATTCGACAAAGGGAGCTTAAAACGATGGTAAAATTGAGAGTAAAAATTTCTTAAAAACCTCTTTAGAGGTTGGGGTTTAATAATAGAGGCCGGGTAGAAACCCAGCCTCGTTGTAAAATCCAATATCCTATGAAAAACCGAGGCGAAGATGCGTATAAAAAGCCAAACGGTTGCATAACATTTGAACTATTTTTTTATACATAACATGGTGATAACTATAAATAAAAAAATCCTGCATTCTAATGAAGAATACAGGATGAATTATTGACCGCGGACATTATTTTTTCATATACATCACATCTTTTACCAGTTTCACTGTACGTGAAACATCTGGCAAAGCTGCTGCAACAAGATTAGGTGCATAATGCAAAGGAGCATCTGCAGCAGTTATGCGACGAATTGGGGCATCTAGGTAATCGAATCCTTCTTTTTGAATAGTATAAGTTATTTCAGACGAGATAGAAGCAAAAGGCCATTGTTCTTCTACAATAACTAAACGATTTGTTTTTTTCACTGATTCAAGTATGGTCATCCAATCCAACGGACGAATGGTACGAAGGTCGATCACTTCAGCGCTGATACCTTCTTTTTCAAGCTCATCAGCAGCGCCAAGTGCTACTTTCATCATTTTATTGAAAGAAACAATGGTCACATCACGTCCCGTCTTTTTTACATCTGCCTTGCCTAATTCAATATAATATTCTTCTTCAGGCACTTCACTTTTATCACCATACATCACTTCACTTTCCATAAACATTACAGGGTCTTCCTCATAACGGATCGCCTGTTTCAGCAGTCCCTTTGCATCGTACCCTGTACTGGGCGACACAACCTTGATTCCGGGAATATTTGCATATAATGCCTCAAAAGCTGTTGAGTGCTGAGCCCCTAATTGCCCTGCTGAGCCACCACCTCCTCTAAAAACGATTGGGCAATTAACCTGTCCCCCACTCATTGCCAGCATTTTGGAGGCCGTATTTAATATTTGATCCAAAGCCAGCACGGCGAAATTCCATGTCATGTATTCAACAATAGGCCTTAAACCATTTTGTGCAGCTCCAACGCCTACTGCAGTAAATCCTAATTCAGAAATTGGAGTATCAATAACCCTTTTTGGACCGAACTCAGCTAGCATGCCCTGGCTTACTTTATAAGCGCCATTATATTCGGCCACTTCTTCCCCCATCAGGAATACCCTATCATCTCGTCTCATTTCCTCGGTCATTGCTTCACGGAGAGCTTCACGATATGCGATTGATCTTGCCATTATCCTTAAAATTTTGTCCCGAAAATTATCGGGAGGCAAAAATAAGTGAGCCTTTCAATAAAACCTAAAGGGAATGTACCGCTTTAATAAAAGCTTCAAGCTTGCCGGGATCAAGCCGTCCTTCAGTTCGTACACCACTACAAATATCAACAGCAAATGGCCTGACGGTCTCAATAGCCTGCCGGACATTATTAGCATGCAACCCGCCGGCAAGAAATACAGGAATATTAACCGCCTTTACGATCTCCCTGCTTAGATCCCAATTATGTACATTGCCTGTACCTCCTAAAGTTTTTATCCTTGCTTTGGAATCACCACTATCAAGCAATAATGCATCAACATTTGGAGAAATGCGAACAGCTTCATCAATACTTTCTTCACCCGTAACATGAATAACCTGTACAATTTTTAAATGAGGTAATGCGGTCCTTATATCAGAGTAAGCTCCTGTCGTTAACTCATCAACTATCTGTACAGTATTCGTATCCACTCTTTTTACATGATAAATTATTTCCTCAGATGATTGTTCACTAGTTAATAGAAATGAGGCGATCGGTGGGTGAATTGTTTTAACGATCTCTGCGATAAGCCAATCAGGAATTGGACCAGGGCCACTTGGCATTTTTGCAACAAGGCCAATCGCATCAGCGCCATGATCGATCGCAAGTTTGGCTTCGTTGACACTGCTAATACAACAAATCTTGATTCGTGTACGCATAACTACTATAAAAGTAAAGTCATTAAAATTAATTACGATCGAAAAGCTTAAAGTTTTTTCATCAGCAGCCAATCTTTTTGCAGATCATCGCCAAGAAGAAAATCCTGATCGTTAAATTTTTCAAAACCCCACTTTGTGTAAAAAGCAATAGCCCGGGGATTTTTCTCCCATACACCCAGCCAAATAATTTCTTTCTTCAATTCTTTTGCGATAAAAACACATTGACGCATCAGTTGCTGACCAACGCCTGTGCCTAAATAACTATTCACCGAATAAATTCTTGCGATCTCTATTGAATCTTTATTTTCAAATTCAGGAAATTTTTTTCCTTCTCTCATGCGTGCATAACCAACTGGTGTATCCTCATCAAATGCCAGCAAAAATGTATTGCCAGGTTCTGTTACTTCGTTTATCAATGTTTCACGGGTAAATTGTTCATTCATGAATTTGTCCATATTCTCCCTGGTATTTACATAACCAAAGGTCTCATGAAATGTTCTGCGACTTAGATCGGCTATCAGTTCTGCATCATCGATCGTTGCAAAACGTATGAGAAATTCCTGCATGGATGCAAACTAATGAAACAATAGAAAAGAAATCAAAAAAAACTGTCCCGACAAGTCGGGACAATTTTTTCATCATGGATTATATATGAAGAACTACTGGGTCAGTATAAAAAAGATTCTTCCGCCCCAGAGTGATTGCAAATGATCAGGTTTTCATAATTGATCCTTTAGTGAATCAGAAAGACAATAATAATGCCGTTTAAAAATAATGTTGAAAACTAAATGAAGTTTGGCCTTAGAAGAAAGAGTCAGGACTTGAAGTGAACTGCCGCCAGATGATCTCATCTCTATTAAATAAGAAGACACAGCTTAAATGATTCCTTACAAAAAACAAAAAGTTTGTCTTATTAAACCTCAAAAAACGTTTTCGTAAAATTACCTGCCATTATTTAAAATAAAATAATGGTAAAGCTTTTAAAAGCTGGAATTAAATTATAGTTTAGCACTTTCAAATTTTCCCCGATCCACCTCCTTAGAATTTCCGTACCCAATCTGCATCTTTTGACTTACCATTTTTAATTACTCCGGTTTTACTTCTGTAGTGCATGCAATAAGGTTTCAGTTTATTGTTCCGCAGGGATCATACTGTATCCGCCATCATCCGTATTTAATTATTAATAAAATAAACCTTATGAACGCAACTCTTCACCCTAAGAGCATTATCTACCCGAACCGGTATGGTATTTCAAGAGTTATTACTTATGACTGGAGACAAGTATATCTGAAATTTTTCCTTTTACTTTTTGTTTCGCTATTTTTTATAGCAATGTCTGCATTAGGACAAGGTCCTTGTCCAGGTGCCAATTGTAATTCCGGAGATATTCGTATCACCAAAGTAGAATTATTAAATGCAGATGGTACCGTATTACCTAATACCTGCACTGCGGGAAGTAGCATTCCCGTAATGCTAAGAGTAACGTTTGATGTAACCTCAAATGAACGTTATGGTTTTTTGGTGAATGCAGGTGTTCTTATTAACAACAATTCAGTGGGCACTATTGCTACATGTAACCCGGCAACTTTTGCGCAGGGTCTGCATACAATGGATATTTCACAATATGTAAATGGTAACCCAATACTTTGGCCTTGCGGTTCAACAATACAATTAAGAGATGTTTATACTGCATGGGACCAACAATTGGCTACACCACAACATGCCGGTATCTGCACTTTTATGAATCCTTCAAGCGGAGCAGTTAGTGATTGTTCCACCATTGCGCCAAAATGTAAATTCTATGGAGCTACAGAACCGATCCTGATCGTTGCTCCATTAATAGCAAGTTTCACTTCAGAAGAAGGCTCTTGTTCAAATCTTAAAAGAACATGGACATTTACAAGCACCACAACAGGCGGTGTTACTCCTTATACATATACATGGAATTTTGGAGATGGCACTCCTGCTCTTGTTACTACACAAAATCCGGTAACACATGAATACGCATATGGTGTGTCAGGCAATGTGAATGTAACGCTCAGTGTAGAAGATGCAGCTTCACCAACTCATCACATTAGTGCAACATTACCGCAAACAATATCTGTTACCAGTTGTTGCACCGCTTCTACAGATCCAACAGTTGCTTCAGCAGTTCAATCTGCAATTTGCACCGGAGGAAGTACTAATATCAGTGTAACAGGTGGCTCACTAGGAACAGGTGCAGTATGGAAATGGTATGTTGGCGGTTGCGCAAATGGTTCTTCAGTGGGGACTGGCCCAACAATAAGTGTAAGTCCAACCGTAACAACAACCTATTATGTGAGAGCAGAAGGTGATTGTGGAAATACAACTTGCGCATCGGTGACAGTAACAGTAAAAACTCCTTCTTCTGCACCTACAGGAGCTTCGGCAATATCACCAATATTTGTCCAGGACAAAGTACAGACGTAAGTGTGACTGGCGGATCATTGGGCACAAATGCATCCTGGAAATGGTATGCCGGGGGATGTGCGAGTGGCACTTCAATAGGAACAGGTCCAACGATCACTGTCAGCCCAACAACAACGACAACATATTTTGTAAGAGCTGAAGGCGATTGCGGAAATACATCTTGTGCCCAGGTAACAGTGACAGTAAAAACTGCTTCAACAGCTCCATCAGGTGCTAATGCAACTACATCACCAATATGTATCGGCAGCAGCACTAGTATCAATGTGGTTGGAGGATCATTAGGAACCGGTGCATTATGGAAATGGTATGCGGGTGGCTGTGTAAGCGGTGCATCGATAGGAAACGGTCCCTCAATAAATGTAAATCCAACAACAACGACAACATATTTTGTAAGAGCTGAGGGGGATTGCGGAAATACAACGTGTGCTTCTGTACAAGTAGTCGTTAATGCAGCAACAGTTGCAGGAACACTTTCAGGAGGCAAAACAATTTGTGCTGGCTCCAACAGTGGTTCGATTGGTCTTATAGGTCTTATTGGATCAGTTCTGCGTTGGGAATCTTCAACAACAAGTGCAGTTGCCGGCTTCTCAACTATTTCTTCTACTGCAGGAGTAACAAGTTATACTTCAGGTTCGTTAAGCGGCGATATATGGCTCCGTGTTGTTGTGCAAAGTGGCGTATGCCCTGAAGCAACTTCAAATGTTATCAAGATAACTGTTCAGCAACCGATAGGTAACAACACAGTTGCTGCTTCACAAACTATTTGTTCTGGAACTACTCCCGGTACATTAACAGGATCTACGCCTGTTGGTGGCGATGGTTCTTATTCTTACCAATGGCAAGTAAAAACAACTGGTGGTTTTTCAAATATCACCGGTGCTACAGATAAAGATTATACACCGGGTACGATTTCAGAAAATACACAATTCAGAAGAATAGTTTCAGCAGGGTCTGCCTGCTCAAACAGCACTAGTGCTGCAATAACAATTTCTATAAGTCCAGAATCACAGGTATACGCAATACAGGGAAGTAGTTTCTGTCAATCAAATCCGAATTCAGGAAAAATTATACTATCAGGTTCATATCCCGGTGTTAGCTATCAGTTGAAAAAATCAAGCGATAACAGTGAGGTTCAAGCTCCACAAACAGGAACGGGTTCTGCCCTTACATGGACCGGGCTTGCAGCCGGAAGCTATTATGTATTTGGAACTGGTATTGCCCCTACTAATTGTACAAGTCAAACCGCAACAGTGAGTGTGTTAATGTTTGATTGTTCTGTATTCTATACATTAACGCAGGGTTATTATGGAGGAAAAAATGGAAAGAGCTGTATTGGCACAAATCCTGTTAATACTATCAAATTCTTATTAGGTAGTGTTGATCTTGTAACGGGTAACATAAAGTCAGTGACTGTACCAGCTTCTAATGATGGTGCAACAAAACTGAATCAAACTATGCCTGGTGGAAATACACCTAATGGATTACCAGCAGGAAATTGTATCATCACAACAGGATGTTTTGTTTCACCAATATATTTAACACAGCAAGGAAGGATCAATAATATTTTATTATCACAAACAATAACACTTGGATTAAATGTAAGATGGGACAACAGTAAGTTACTACTGTTCCCTATTAAGAGCGGCTATTTAACTACGCAAAAAATGAAAGGCTGTGGTGAATCTGCAGTATTAGTTACAACTTGCGAAAGCGGCACTGTTTCCTCAATATTGATGAATCAAAATGTGGTAAATTATCTTGGCGGCAGCGCTACAGTAGCCGATCTTTTACAATTAGCAAATGATGTATTGGGTGGTTCAAAAGTTCCTGGTGTTGGTGGAGTGCCTTCTTATGCTGATGTTAATGACGCAGTTGATTGCATCAACAAATCATTTGATGAAGGCCGTCGCTTCCTGGATTATTATGATACTAACCAAACGTGTGAGTTGCTGTTCCCTGCACCGATCATTTTGCCAACAACATCCACTATTACTAGTGCAAGAACAACTGATGCATCCACGACGTATGGAGTGACAGTTACTGCCTATCCAAATCCATTCTCTGATAACATCAGTTTCCAAATTGAAACAAAACAACCAGGGCAGGGCTCATTGGAAGTATATAACATGGCAGGACAAAAAATAAAAACTGTATTTAGCGGATATTTAAATGCAGGCACTCAAAGATTCAAAATGAATGTTCCCGTGAACCAGCGTTCCGTTCTGTTTTATATTTTCAGAATGGGAGATCAAAAAGCAGCTGGCAAAATATTACATAACGGAAGTTATTAAAGGGTAAACCAGTTAGATAAAGGGTAAAGGTGGCCAATGGCCACCTTTTTTTTGGTCAAATTCTCACCTTATAAATACTTGTTGATCTACAATTTTGAATCAAAAATATATTCTTAAAATAGGAATTATGCCTTACTCCTCTTTCGAGATATTTATTAAAGCTCTCCTGTTCTTAACTCTTCCATCAGGGTTATCCCTTCCATTAATTAGCTCCATTTCCACCGGGCAGCATTTACCAAATGACACAAAGCTGATCCTTGCCTTATCAATCCCTTTCTTAATGAGATAATCAGCGCAGGCTTTGGCACGCCTGTCTGAAAGTTTACTATTATATTTTTCCGTTCCAAGTCCGTCTGTATAACCAGATATCTGTATCGTTGTAGTGTTAGCCTCCATCAGAACATTATAAATAGAGTCAAGCAACTCCTTTTCTCTATCCTTTAAAATACTTTTATCAAAGTCAAAATAAAGTGTGACCACATTTTCAACTTTTATCACCAGTGGCTTTTCCTCGATCACGATCTTCTCAATACAAATTGAGGCATTATTATAAATATCAACCAGGTAGTCTGCGTCATTGATACTTTCAATATTTGCATTTTCAGTTTTATCGTTGTAGCTATCTTTAACAATACTAAATTTTTGTTGGCTTATATCTGCATCCACTTCAAATAGAAATTTACCATCCGCCCCGGTTTTAATTTGTTTTTCTTTTGTTGCTGCATCATTTATAATTACCACAGCATCTGCTACCGGTTCATTTGTTTTACAATCCCTAACAATACCTGTTATCATTTTTTTCTTCGGAGCCTTAACTATAGTGTAAGTTTCCAGGCAACATTCAGAACCACGATCAGATCCTATGATCGCATTTTTTAGCAACTCATTTTTTTCATCTGCAAAAAAATAAATATCATCTCTTGATGAATTAACAGGATGTCCCATGTTCTCTGGTTTTTTAAACCCGGACTTATTCATCGTTGAAGTGAACAGATCAAACCCACCCATTCCCTGCATTCCGTTTGAAGAATAAACAAGACTGCCACTTGTACTATGAAAGAATGGCGCCTGCTCATCTTCTTTTGTATTTATTTGACCGGCATTTATTGGATCACCCGTTGTGCCATCAGTTTGAATGTTTGCATACCAAATATCAAACCCACCTGCTCCACCCTCCATATCAGAAGCAAAGAATAAAACTTTTCCATCTGCAGAACAAAAAGGCTGTTTACTGTTATGTCCTTTTTTGTTGATGGAAGATAGCAGCACAGGTTTGCTCCAACTATCTCCTACTTTTGTTGAATAATAAATCGCTGATACATTTTTACCGTTCTCTTTTTTCCATTGTGTGAAATAAAGATTCTTTTTATCGGGACTGATACTTGCGGCGCCCTGACTAAGTGAAGAATCAATTCCTTGTATAATTACCGGCTCTATATTATCCAAAACGCCATTCCTGAGTTCAGCATAAAACAAACGGCTATGCCTGGGGCTTTCTACTTTGTTAGTTATCGCATCAGTTACTGTGCTGGCAAACATGAACTGGTTATTATTTACAGCAGTAAGGGCAAAAATGCCTTTCTCTTTGCCAAATGAAGTGTTATTTTTCTTTACCTGGAATAACACTGAATCGGGCCTTGCCAATTGCATTTTTATAAACTGAATTGTCTGCAGTTCTTTTTCTGCATCTTGTTTACGTAAATCGTTTGGTGCGGTTGTTTTTAGAAACCTGTTTAAATACTCTTCAGTAGCGGCATACTTTCCGAGGCTACGCTGACACACTGCATACCAGTAAAAAGCATCTGAGTATTTCGCGAAATCTTTTTCAAAACATTCTTTATATTTTTCTGCTGCTTCCTGCCAATAATTAGCCAACCTGTAACTTTCAGCTTGCTTATAAATAACATCATACTTATTTATACTACCTCCCCCACCCTGTCCATATCTTCTTGTATTCAATGGAAAATTTGCTTTTGGTATTTCTTTCTTAGGTGGATTTAAAAATTGTTCGTACAAGCCCGCTGCAGTAAAATAGTCACCTGCATTATAATATTTATCAGCCATTGCTATACGCTGATCAACCTGGCTGGTAGCTTGTAAACTGATGATAAAAATGATCATTAAAAATAATGATCGTCGTATTGATAAATTAGTTTTCATATAGATGTGGCTTTTCAATGCTGTATTTATATTTTTATAAACGTGGACAAGGAATAAAGTCAACAACATTTTTATTCTTGCTTCTTTTAATGTAAGAAAAACTGATCTCGAAACTGTTTACATTTCTTTGCATTGCACCTAATTTGGACGCATTAACATCATAGCTTACTCCCACTACAAAATTTTTCCAGTCAAACCCAATATAGGGAGCTATCGCATCATTAAACCTGTAATAGGCGCCTGCCATCAGATCAGTTTCTTCATTAACGTTGAGCTGAACATAGGTTCCAAGCATAACTTCAGTTGCTGAACCCTGGTGCATGTATAAAGCATGAGGAACAATTCTTGCACGATCTGAAATATTAAAACTTACACCACCATGAACTACATAGCGCATGGGAATAGTGTTTAGCTCAGTGCTTTGGTTTGTTATGATCGGGTCTTTAGGTTTATTTAAATGATAAACTGAAAAACCACCAAACGCATTTGCTTTTTTATCTGCACTAGCATCATAATACATCATACCTGCACCAATATCCAGTGTCGTTGATGAAGTAGCTGCAAAATTTTCCGATGTTGGATTGTTTGAATTATAACCTGTGATCGGGTTCCATTGTTCGCCCCATTTAAATTTTGTTTGATCAACAGTGCGGTTCAAAACTCCAAACTGCATAGCAAATACCATTCTATGTTCATTGTTGACACCAAACTTAACTCCGGTGTATGCAATTGATGCTGCTGCATTAAAATAATTAAACCCGGCATCGCCAGCAGATTGATTAAGCACACTTCCTCCTAATGCAAGGTTTTTATTGGTTCTTGTGTCAAAAGAAAAACCGGCTGTACGGTATGGATTGCTAATACTTCCCCATTGCCCCCGGTAGATCGCAGAAGCTCTGTAGTCACCATCACTGCTACCCGTCATAGCAGGATTTATATACATCGGGTAAGTGTAGTTCTGGGTAAAATGCGGATCTGTTTGAGCCGACACCTGGTTAGCGGCTACTATCGTAAAACAGAAAGCAAGACATTTTAAAAGTTTCATCGCTTTATTTTTTCGGTTTTATTCATTAACGTAAGAGGGTTATTGATCCCTTTTTCTGAATTGTTCTTCCATCGGTCATTATCGCTTTTAATACATAAACATATACACCGACTGGTTGTGGCTTGCCACGATGCGTACCATCCCAACCCTGGTTGAGATTATTGATTATTATTATCTGCTCACCCCACTGATTGAATATCCGCATCTCCAGCTTGTCAACATAGTTGCCGTATGCAAATAGCTTATCATTCTTGCCATCACCATTCGGTGAGAAAACATTCGGAACAAATAAATCTTTATCAAGAGGCTTAACTGTTATTTTATAATTGCGGGCAGTGCCTGCACAACCACCATTAAGAGGTACGACTGAAATATTCGCAATGATTGGATCATTTCCTCTATTAACTACTGTGAAGGAAGGAACACTATTGACACCAAATTCTGTTAACCCAATGTTTGGATTTGAATTTGTCCATTTATAGTTTACACCTGCAGGAGTACCCGTAAAGAAAGTCGCTGGCATTATGTCGCCATCATTTAGCGTAGTATCTGCTCTTACAACAACAGCTGGAATTGTATTAACAGTTACTGTTAATGTCAATGGATTTGCACATTGACCAGCATTTGGTGTGAATGTATAAGTACCGGAATTCTGATTATCAATTGCAGCAGGGCTCCATGTTCCACTTACACCATTTAGTGTAGCGGCAGGTAAAGCTGGCACTGATGCGCCAATGCATATAGATAGATTTCCAAAATTCAATGCTGGTGTAACGACAGGACTAACTGTTACTGTAAATACTACCGTTGCAATACATGGGCCTTGACCTGAAGCAGGAGTAAATGTATAAGTACCCGATGCCTGGTCACTAACAACTGCAGGACTCCATGATCCATTTATTCCATTATTGGAAACAGTCGGCAACAATGGAACAGCTCCGCCAGCACAAATTGAAAGTGTACTACCAATACTAAATGTTGGCGTAATGCTCGGATTTACTGTTACGGTAAATGTCGCAGGTATTGCGCATTGACTTGCATTAGGCGTAAATGTATAGGTACCTGAATTTTGATTGTTAACTACAGAGGGACTCCATGTACCAACAACTCCATTTGTAGATGTTGTTGATAAAGTTGGTACAGTGTTGCCTGAACAAATTGTAAGAGAAGTACCAAAACTAAATGTTGGTGCGAGGATCGGGTTAACAGTTACTGTAAATGTTTTTGAGGCTGCACACTGTCCAGGGTTTGGCGTAAAAGTATATACACCGGAAGTTGTATTACTAACTACAGTTGGGCTCCATGCACCGGTAACTCCATTTGTTGATGTTGTTGGTAAAGTTGGTACTACACCACCATTACAAATCGTAAGTGAACTACCGAAAGTAAATGCCGGAGTTATAATTGGATTTACTGTTACTGTAAATGTCGCAGGAACTGCACACTGACCTGCATCAACTGTAAATGTATACACCCCAGAAGTTGTATTGCTAACTACCGCCGGGCTCCATGTACCGGTAAGTCCTTCGTTTGAATAACCCGGTAATACAGGCACTGTTCCACCTGCACAAATAGTAAGTGTCGTGCCAAAATTAAACCTGGGTGTTATGTTTGGTATTACATATACTTCAGCAGTCGTTGAAATTGCACACTGACCAGGGTTCGGCGTGAATGTATATTCATTGTAGTTCTGATTATCAACTACACCTGGACTCCATGTACCTGTAATTCCTTCAAGTGATGTTGTTGGTAATACAGGAGGAGTGCTTCCCGCACAAATTGAATAAATATTTATTTCGAATGATGGTGTAATAATAGGATTTACTGTTACAGTAAATATTGCAGGGATTGCGCACTGACCTGGTGTTGGTGTAAATGTATAAACGCCGGAAGTTGTATTATTAACTATCGAAGGACTCCATACACCAGTAATTCCATTATTTGATGTGGTTGGTAAAGTTGGAACTGTACTACCTGCACAAATTGTAAGTGATGTACCGAAAGTAAATGTCGGTGTTATGTTTGGTGTTATCGTTACAGTTAATGTTGCAGGAACAGCACATTGAGCTGCTGTTGGTGTAAATGTATAGGTACCGGAAGTTGTGCTACTAACTACAGCCGGGTTCCAGGTACCAGTAATTCCATTTGTTGATGTTGTAGGTAAAGTTGGAACTGTGCCACCTGCGCAAAGATTAATTGATGTGCCAAAACTAAATGTTGGTGTTAGGTTTGGATTTACAGTAACATTGAATGTTGCAGGAAGTGCACATTGACCCGCTGTTGGTGTAAATGTATAAGTACCGGAATTTTGATTATCAACTACAGCAGGACTCCATACACCATTTATTGCATTTGTTGAAGTCGTTGGTAAAGTTGGAACTGTTCCTCCTGCACAAATAGTAAGTGATGTACCAAAACTAAATGACGGTGTAATATTCGGAGTTACTGTTACAGTAAATGTTGTTGGATTTGCGCATTGACCTGCATTAGGCGTGAATGTATACACACCTCCATTTTGATTATCAACTACAGCAGGATTCCATGTACCGCTAATTCCATTTGTTGAATTATTAGGTAAAGTTGGAACGGTACCACCTCCACAAATATTAAGCGACGTACCAAAACTGAATGTTGGCGTTGTACGTGGGATGATCGTAACAGGTATTGTTATTGGTATTCCGCATTGGCCGCCAGAAGGTGTGAATGTATACGAACCTGAAGTTGTATTGTTAATTACAGCTAGGTTCCATGTACCAGCCATGCCATTATTTGATGTAGTTGGTAATGTTGGTGGCGTAGTACCGGCACATATTGGCGAAATGGAAGTGAATGTTGGAATAAATATCGGGTTCGATAAAACAATTCCTATAAATAAATTCGTGGTACATCCATTGATCCCTAAAGAAAAAGATGAATATAATCCTGCATTTAACCCGGTGATGATGACCTGTCCCGATGCATTAGCGGTTAGTGATATTGGTCCTACCGCAACACCATCATCCGTATAACTTACGGAATAAGTAGCACTAGCTGCTAACCCACCGATCGTAATGTATCCTTCTGTTCCGTTACAGGTTACAGGATTGTTACTTGCAAAAGTTGGAGCTTGTATCGAAAAAAATGCTTTATAATTATTTCCACCATTATTCAAAACAAGATTATCAGTGCAACCTGATGATGAAGTATTGGAACCAGTAACATCATAATAAACTTCCAGCACATAATTCCCGGCAGCATAACCTGTAAGATTTACCGGTGAATAAGGAGTAGTTGTTCCATCAGCAATAACACGCTGCCATGACTGGTCTCCTGCTACACATGACCCGCCGCCTACTGCAAACTGGCCGCTTGATATATCACAATCACTATAGAGAGGAAGATCAATATCATTAAAAGTGCCAGGTGCGCTGCTCTGCAAATAAACACGATAATGCATTCTTACACTGCAAACATTTGCAGTACCCGGAGTTTTAGAGGTCTTGACTCCTGCACCTCTTAAAATAAGATTGTTTGAATTTTGTGTGTACACACCAAGGTTCGCATTGTCAAATGCATTTGGACCAAACTGATTGGCAGCTGTACCTGATGTATTTAAAAAATTACTTTGATTGCAGTCAGTGATCCAGACGGCTGAAGCTAATGTTCCAAATTGCCCTTTGGCAATTGTTGAAAATAAAATAAAACTTATGAAACTAAGTAATAGAACTAGTGGCTTTTTCATAACGATAATGATTGGATCCGGTGGTTATTGGATTATGGGTTACTACATTTTGCTATGTAATAATACCAACCACTCTAAACGGGATTGCTAAGTGTTTATTATAATATCCACATTTTCGGTATTTATCCTATGTATAATTACTGAGAGAATATCGTAGTTATCAAAAACTATACATCGTTATTACTCAAATCATGTAAAAAAGTGTCAATGAGGGCTGACTGATATCAATGTTGAGTTTTTAAAATGAGTTGAATATCAGAAGTAGAATTGTCTATAATAAAATAGGGAGCATAATTTATGCTCCCTGTCCCGAACCAACGGGAAAGTTTTTCATTGATATTGTATGAGGAACCTACTGTGTCAATGTTATCGACCCAATATCAGCTACCTCGCCAGTAGTAACTATTACATTGTTTATCGTCTTATCAATATATCCATTATTCGCATCGATCAATACTGACCATGGACCGGGTGGTACACCGCGAATTAAAAATTCCCCGGTTACCGGATCTGGAATTGCACTTATGATCCCGATCCCATTTATTGCCTGCACGGTTGCATTTGCTTCAATTGGTGAAACAACTCCTTTTATCGCTCCGCTTGTTGCTTCAGTAAAAGTGCGGAGCACTGGCTTAAGAATATAACTGCCTGCTCCATTATCAACAACCGAACGGGCCATATCAAAATCTATCCAAAGCTTGTATTCAACACCTGCAATAAGGTCAGCATGAATATTAAACTTTAATCCTGATTCTGATCCTGAAGGAACTTCCAACGGTAAAGCCGATGAAACGCCATTAACGACAATCGAGTTGTTATCTCCAAGTATTAATCTTAATTGAGAAATTTTACCTGCAGGCAATTCAAAGGTTGATAAAAGTGTTTCCATTCCATTGGTAAACTCAAGAAGATCATAAACAACAGGAGATACCGACATTGGCATCGTTGTCCAGCCACCTTCACCAGGGTCTGAACTTGCTTTAACCTGTATACCTACCACTTCTATATTCACTGCATCATAATCTGCAGGTGCATCAGTAAGGTAGACGGTCAATCTTGACGTTGTATCTTTTTTACAAGATGAAATAAAAAGAACAGTACTGAAAAAAATAAACAGCACACACAATGATCGGATTGTTTTCATAAAGTAAATTTTATTAAAGTACATGAAACAATTATAATGCCTTTATGCCAACAGCGCCATAGATTAACTACGATACACGGAGTTTTAAGTAGTAAAAATGCTATTCATCGAATGAATACGTCGCTAATCTTCCTGATAAAAATTCTAAATGGAGAATAATCAAGAAAATTTCACGCAAAGAACGCAACGTAGTAACGACTTCAGTTCATTCAGTCGTATATATCCACCGCGATCGCTGCGAGAAAAAAAGCTTCCCAAAAAGAGAAGCTTCAATTAATTTATTATAAATATCCAATCTAACCTTTAAGATAAAACCAAGTCTATTGCCTGGTTGACATTGTCCAATGAAAATGGTTTTTCAAGAAAAACATCGGCACCATTTTCCATGGCAACATCACGGGCAGTACCAAAACCCGAGATCATGATGATCTTTATTTTCGGATAGTTTTTCTTGACGTAAGAAATAAAGTCAACGCCATATCCGTCTGGCAATTTGTTATCGAGAAAGATCACCGAAGGCTTATTCTTCTGGAGATATTCATCTGCATCCAAAAGATTGTTTACATAATCCGATTCAAATTTTCTGTCAGAAAGAATAAGATCAAGTATAAGACACATCTCACCCTGATCTTCAACAACGAGCATTTTTTTTGCTTTTTCCTTTTTCGTCACAGTCATGTTTCGCATAAAAATGGATTTTAAGTTAAGGTAAATGGTTTATGTTTTCGATCAGGTAGGATTAACGGAGGATCAAACTACTGCAAATTTCTTGCCCCAATGAGCAGGTAAGGATGGAGTTGGCTATGTGTAAAACAAATGTTTATTCTACTAATCCTTCAACGGGTAAAAACACCAGATAGTATTTGAATTATTGTATATGTTATATCGATCTTTCCACATTATCGGAGCTATGTGGAAATCTAAACGGAGAAAACATGTGATAACATCAAAGTATCATTAAAAATGGTTGTTTATCTAAACAAAAAGCTCCCTCATTAATGAGGAAGCTTTAATCCAATTAAACAATCAAATCTGAGAAACCATCTGTAAAATCAACAGTTATTCTTTATTCCCTCTTATAAGTCTTACAAAACGGTAATAAAAAAAACTGGCAAATAAGATGAGAAGACACAGTACCAGGTATCTAGTTTTCATAGGCTGGATTTTATAAAGACATTATCACCAAAATAATGCCTTTATATTCTCTAATAAAAGAAAGAGTACGATAAACGCAGTTTTAACTAGTAGAAAAAAATATTAAACCGGAAACATACCTCATAAACTTTCTGAGAAAAATCACAAAGGAAAGCACCAAACAATTCACACCACTTTTGACCTCACCTTCCTTCTTCCTCTCCATATGGAGAGGAAGCGGTACTACAATACATATCCAAACTTTTTATTCTTCCACTTCAACACTAAATCAATTCCAAACAAAAAAAACTCTTCAACAATTGAAGAGTTCATAAACAAAATCATTTTCACCAGGCAAGGGCTGTGAGAGGTTCCTCTCCTTCAGGATAGGTTAGGTGAGGTCAAAACAAAATAAAAAAGCTTCCCAAAAGAGAAGCCAATTATTAATTCTTAATTATTAATTTTTAATTCAAGTTTTCGATCACCATAGCTGAAGCACCCCCACCCCCATTACAAATTCCCGCCGCACCATACTTTGCATTATTAGCTTTCAAAACATTTATCAACGTAACAATGATCCTTGCACCACTTGCACCAAGCGGATGACCAATAGAAACGGCGCCGCCATGCACATTCACTTTTGATGGATCAAGCTTCATAAGTTTTGTATTTTCAATACCCACAACAGCAAATGCTTCATTCAATTCCCAATAAGAAATATCTTCCATCTTCAATCCGGCTTTAGCAACAGCTTTTGGAACAGCAATCGAAGGTGTAGTAGTGAACCATTCAGGCGCCTGCTCAGCATCAGCATAAGAAAGAATTTTTGCGATCGGTTTTAATCCCAATGCTTTTGCTTTTTCCTTACTCATCAACACCAATGCAGCAGCGCCATCATTCATGGTGCTTGCATTAGCAGCCGTAACGGTTCCGCCTTTTTCAAATGCAGGATTCAAGGAAGGTATCTTATCAAACTTTACATTATAAGGTTCTTCATCTTTTACAAACACAACAGGATCACCTTTGCGTTGCGGAATAACCACCGGTTCAATTTCATTATTGAACTTACCATTCTCCCATGCTGCCTGGCTGCGTTTATAACTTTCAATTGCAAATGCATCCTGCGCCTCGCGACTGATACCACATTCTCTTGCACACAACTCAGCCGCATTACCCATTGCTTTGCCATCATATACATCCGTCAATCCATCTTTGGCAAGACCATCTACTGCTACAACATCACCATATTTATTTCCCCAGCGAAGTTTGGGATCATAAAAAGGAACATTACTCATACTCTCCATGCCGCCGGCCACAACAACATCAGCATCGCCCAATAAAATTGATTGTGCTGCTTGTGCAATTGCTTTCATACCACTGGCGCAAACTTTATTTACCGTGGTACAATTCACTTCATTTGGCAAGCCGGCAAACTTTGCAGCTTGTCTTGCAGGCGCCTGTCCAAGATTAGCCTGCAGCACGCAACCCATTAGTACATCCTGTATTTGTTCAGGCTTTACACCAGCTTTTTGCAATGCGCCTTTAATAGCAATAGCGCCAAGCTGTGTAGCCGAAAGATCTTTTAATGAACCACCAAAACTTCCTATTGGTGTACGAACTGCGGAGATGATATATATTTCTTTCATTTAGAATTATAATTAAGATTGCAAAGATAAATATTATGTACCAAGCTGTACTGCTACTATTAAGCTTTAGTTGCGTCGCACTCTTGAGCTGTAGTAATCCTATTCAAATGCTATTAATGAATTTGTATCAAATTGTATCTTTAGTGATTATGATACAATTTGAATAACTTAAAATGCAGTCTATAATAATTTCCCCTTATGAGTATTGATGAACTATACAAAATTGACATAATTAGTACAACTCCTGAAGGAGAAACCCGGTTAACCATTACCGATCATTATGACTGGAGTAACCAACACCAACATCTACTGGTGCTCCAAGACAAATTAAATGCTTACATACAATTTATTGAAGATGGTAAAGTGTTTGAAAAATATCCTAGTGCTAAGAAAGACCATATTTCAATTGATGTAGTGTTCAAGTTTGAACCAACTACCGATGCAATCTTGTTTTTAAATAGATGCAAAGAAACTATCAATGACTTTGGAATTGGATTTGCTTGGCGAACTCTTGAATAAAATACCTAAAATAATTCGAGGCGATAGTTATCCCTCTTCTGTCGATAGTGTTCTCATTTGTTTTCCATAAATAAAAAAATACAATAAAAGCTGTCCTGAGTCTCCCGCATGTGGCGGGACAAGTTGTGACTCAGGACAATCACTTATTTTGCTGACTTGGGGCTAGAGGCTTGCTTACAGCGTATATTTATGTTGATTTAACTTATCACAATAATAAAAGATGGCAAATTCCGTAGCGACTTTCAATATTAAATCTGCATTTCAGATTACCGGAAGACAATTTTTTATTGCTGGAGATATTTTATCAGGAACAATTAGAATAGGAATGAGAGTTGATCTGTCAAACGTTGGTATTGAAAAAGAGTTTCCCATTGAGGCTGTTGAATTTGTATTATATCGAGAAGGTGACAAAGTTTGGGAAGATGTTGCATTAGGACTTTCCGATTTGACAGAAATAGAAAAAAATTTATTAAAGGCACAAAGTCCGTTTCTAACCCCGATTATAATTAACGACCGAGACAATTAATATGAGCGACCATAGCATTTCGATTGTACCAAGACAATCAACTTACCCAGACAAAGAAAACAAGGCAAAAGAAATTTTAGAATGGTTGCTTTCACTTGACATTGTTAAGCCGACACTTTCAGACTGTATACTTAGTTCAAGTGAGGGTTATGCAATTTCCAATGGGGCGAGACTGATAACGACTGAAACAGACTATTTGCCTTTTGACTTCGGAGCAAACGGGCTTGAAATAATCACTGAACGACAAGTTTTTGATACAGGCCAAAACGGAATGGAAGAACTTATTTGTCCAAGCTGCAAACAGGATATTGCAAATGAAGATTGGGATTTTTTTAATGAATGGAGTGAAAATAAAAGTAATAATTTGACTTGCCCTTTATGCAATATCAGTACAGACATTCATCAATTTAAGTTCACACCTGATTGGGGTTTTAGCGATTTAGGTTTTACTTTTTGGAATTGGCCAGGTTTCACCGAGAACTTTATAGAGGACTTCAAGAAAAAGTTAGAAAGCGAAGTCAGTTTAGTGTATACATGGATATGACAAAGTGATTTTTCGTCGTTATTCATAGTGTTAATACAACAAAAAAATCTTCGAAGGAACTGGCATCAATGTCGCACATTCATTTTTTATAAAATCCTTATTTATTTTCCTGATTGCGATCATAAGGAATAATATTGTCCCACTCTTCTGCGGAGGAACGTGCCACAAAAGCAACAAACGGTTC
>Ga0207686_10000368_pt1 | contig 31650 bp, 24 predicted proteins | sample KBSM24metaG_FD_184396 | JGI IMG/M metagenome (GOLD analysis project Ga0207686, IMG submission 184396) | Miscanthus rhizosphere microbial communities from Kellogg Biological Station, Michigan, USA - KBS M2-4 metaG (SPAdes) (version 2) | ecosystem: Host-associated > Plants > Roots > Rhizosphere >...
CTGGGCCACCAGCGAGTTCACCATCGGCGCCGACACAGTTGGCCCACGCTCAACCGGCAACACCGCGGCGGGTGGTGGTCAGGTTTGGGTTTGCAAATCAGTCGACGACAACTGGAACTGCGTCGGCGGTGCGAACCAGTGGCAGGCAAACAAAGGCTTCGACGTGCTCTTCAAAAATCCCACGCCGGTAGGCGCTGACTTCATCGGCATCATCTTCTACAAACAGGACGCCGGCGGCAAAGACGTGGAATTCATCAACGAGTATCAGCAGAACATCGGCGACAAGAACCGCATGTATGCTACTCAGAACAACGAGTTATCACTGCCGGCCGGGACCTATTCGCTCTACATCATTCCCTGGGGCAAGCGCGAAACGATGGAGCATCGCGGGAATTTGAAAGAATATTTTGCGAAGATGACGCTGACGGTGAAGTGAAAGCGTGTCACCCGATCGCTACTGACGGAGCGAAGACTCACCTACGGAACCTTGATTGGCTCCAGCTTCCAGAACACCAGAGTCCTGTTAAATTCAGCAAGATCCGCTGCGCGAATAGTTTCAAACTTCGCTAGTTGCTGGTTCAGTTCAATGGAAAGTTCATTGAACACCTGATAGCTCGCATTCGTTGGCCGGGCGTCGCCGGTTTCGACCGAACGACGCAGCGCTCCGATCCGGTTATTCAACTTGATCGGAAAATTCAGCGGGTCCTGATTGCTTTGATTGCGGACCTGGTAAATCTCTTCTTCGACGGCGCTCAGTTTTTTCGTCAAAGCATCGGCAGCCGGAGCGAGACTTCGATCGACCGACTTAGCGGCGCGATCCTTCAGTTGCTTCTTGATCTCGCGAATATCGATCACGGCCTGGTTCGCTTCGCTCGTCTTGTCGCGAATCTTCATGGCGAATTCAAACTGCTCCTGCAAATCCCTTTCGGTCACGCTGCTCAGCCGCGGATCGATCTTCACCACGAGTCGCTGGGTCTCGACGTGATCACCGATAGTCAGCCGCACTTGATAATTGCCGGGCACGGCAACTGGTCCCTGGGCCGCATTCGCACTCCACAGGATCATTCCCGGAAAAACCGTCGCGCCGGGATAACGCAAATCCCACGTGAATTTTGTCAGACCGGCATTGGTCAAACGCAGACGCGGCTGCGGTGGACCGAAATCCGAGTCTTCGCCCGCGGCTTCCGGCCTTTTGCCTTCCTGCTTTTGTTCGTCGGCGCGCACGCTGGTGAACGTGCGGACCTGCTGTCCTTTGGCGTCGAGAATATCAATCGTTACTTTGTCAGCCGGCTGTTTGAGAAAGTAGTAAATCGCCGCTTGATTGACCGAACGAATCGCTTCACGCGGTTGATAAAGATGAATCGGCGCGTTCGCCGTTTCAGGCGTCAGTTGTCGCAGCACGTCGATGTCGTCAAGCACATAGAACGATCGGCCATGCGTGGCGATTACCAAATCATGCGGTTCGACCACGATGTCCGACACCTGCGTGTCCGGCAAATTCAAAGAAAGCGACTGCCAGTTGTCGCCGTTATCAAATGAAACGTAAATGCCGTGCTCGGTCCCGGCGTAAAGCAGACCCGGCCGTTTCGTGTCTTCGCGCACTGCGTGCACATAATCGCCGGGCTTGATCCCGTTGACGATCTTGGTCCACGTCTTTCCGTAATCATCTGTGCGGAAGATGTACGGCGCGCGATCTTCCTGTAGATAATTTTTCACGGCCACGTAGGCGGCGCCGGCCTTGTGCGGCGAGGCCTCAATCAAACTCACGCGACCCAGGTCAGGCATTCCCGGCGGCGTCACTTTCGTCCACTGCTTACCTTCATCGCGGGTGACAAAGACCAATCCATCATCGGATCCGGTCCAGATCGTGCCGCGTTCCAGACGCGACGGCGCGATCGTAAAGATCGTCGCGAACACCTCCGGCCCGTTCATGTCGCCGGTAATTGGACCACCGGAAAGGCCAAGAGTCTTCGGCTCCGCGCGCGTCAGGTCGGGACTTATCTGCGTCCAGCTTTGGCCGTCGTCAGTTGTCTTCCATAAATGCTGCGACGAAATGTACATCGTCTTCGGATCGAGCGGATTGAAAACGATCGGGAAGGTCCACTGCCAGCGTTCTTTCAAGGCGCTCGATGGTTCGCCTGAGAAGAATCGCGGATAAGGTTGAATGTCGCGCGTCTCGCCGGTGCTGCGATCGTAACGCGTAATCAGAGCACCCTGACTGCCGGCATAAAACACGTTCGCGTTGGTCGGACTCGGCGCGATGTAACCGCTCTCGCCGCCACCAACGGCGTACATGCCGACGTCGCGCGCGCGCGTGTTCTGACTGGCGACACAGATGGTGCTGTTGTCCTGCTGCGCGCCGCAGACCTGGTAAGGAAAGTCTTTGGTCGTGGCCACGTGATAAAGCTGCGCGGTCGGATAATCTTCCGACGTCCAGCTGGTGCCGCCGTTCACCGAAACATTGGCGCCGCCGTCGTTCGCATTGATCATGCGCTGCGGATCGTTTGGATCGATCCACAGATCGTGATTGTCGCCGTGCTGCGGACGAATGGTGCGATAAGTTTTGCCGCCGTCAGTCGATTTGTAGAATCCGGTGTTCAAGACGTAGAGCGTGTCCTTGTTCTTTGGATCGGCAAAGATGTGCGTGTAATAAAAAGCACGCTGGCGCAAACGGCGATCCTCGCTGACTTTGGCCCAGGTTGCGCCGGCGTCATCCGAACTGAACACGCCGCCATTTTCATTCTCGACCAGCGCATAGACACGATTTGCATCGGCGCCGGAAATCGCCACGCCGATCCGGCCGATGACTCCCGCTGGCAAACCTTTGTTGCGCGTGATCTCAGTCCAGGTGTCGCCACCGTCAGTCGATTTGAAAAGGCCGCTGCCGGGTCCGCCGCTCGACATCTGCCAGGACACGCGGTACGCCTCCCACATCGCAGCGTAGAGCACGTTCGGATTTTTCCGATCCATTGCCAGATCGATCGCCGCCGTCTGGTTATTGCGGAAAAGAATTTTCGTCCAGCTCTTGCCGCCGTCTTTGGAACGGAAGACGCCGCGTTCGTCGTTCGGTCCGGCCGGATGTCCGAAGGCGGCGACATAAACGATGTCGGGATTGCTGGGGTGAATCCGGATGCGCGAGATGGCTTGACTGTCCGACAGTCCCACGTGCGTCCAGGTCTTGCCGGCGTCGGCGGATTTGTAAACTCCGTCACCCTGCATGATGTTGCCGCGAATACACGATTCACCCATGCCGATGTAGACGACGTCCGCATTCGATTCCGAGACGGCGACGGCGCCGACCGACGAACTGTGAATTTGACCGTCAGTCGTCGGGTTCCAGCTGGTGCCGCCGTCAGTCGTTTTCCAAAGGCCGCCGCCCACCGCGCCGAAATAATATTCGAGCGGGCGCTTCATCACTCCGGCCGAGGCGATGGATCGCCCGCCGCGATTTGGCCCAATGTTGCGCCAACGCAGCGAATTGAAAAGGCCCGGGTCGTAGGCAGCATTCGGCTCAACGTAGCTTCGACTTAATGCGAATCGCTCAGTTGTGTGTTGGGCAAGAGCAGCGTACGTGAAAGCCAACGCTACCATCGGAATGGCGAGTCGGAGGGTGCGGCGAACCATCGGAATGAGACTGTTGCTCATTGGGAACCTCACAGGTTTTCGTTATTGACGGACGCGTTCGGAGTGCGGGCGCACTCTAGCCGAAAATGTGGCCGCCAATCAAGATGCTGACAGTGGACGCGGCACTAGCCCGACTGTAAGGGAGGGCTCAACGCAGCGGATTACGGAGCCCTCACTCACGGTCGGGCTAGTGCCCCGGTCCGCAACGTATTATGCTTAATGCTTCGATGGCCGGCCTGCTGAAAGATGCTTACCAACGCCCGATACGCGACCTGCGCGTGTCGCTCACCGACCGTTGTAATTTTCGCTGCTTCTATTGCCTGCCGCACGGCGAGCCGCCGATCGCGCCGAAGGAGCAGATGCTTTCATACGAAGAGATCGAATACGCCTGCGACGTCTTTGTTGAATTGGGAATTGAGAAGATTCGCTTGACCGGCGGCGAGCCGATGATGCGCCGTGACATCGAGCAAATCATCTTCAAGCTGTCGCAACTGAAGAAGCGAGGTCTGTCCGACTTAGCGTTGACGACCAACGGATACTTCCTGCCGCATCGCGCGCACAGCCTGAAAGAAGCCGGCCTCGATCGCATCACGATCAGTCTCGATAGCCTGAAGCGCGACATCTTCAAGCAGATGACCGGCGTTGACGTGCTTGATCGCGTGATGGAAGGAATTGCCGCAGCGAAATCCGCCAACCTTAATCCGATCAAAATTAACGCGGTCATCGTCCGCGGTCACAACGAAGATGAAGTCGCTGACTTTGCCGCGTTTGCGCGCGAGCACGACGTGAAGATGCGCTTCATCGAATTTATGCCGCTCGACTCGGGACACGACTGGTCGCGCGCAGATGTGGTGTCGGGCAAGGAAATCCGCCGCCGCATTGAAGAGCGGTTTCCGCTCGAGCCGATCGATGTGGTGAGAGGATCAGAAACATCTTCGCGCTTTCGCTTTGCCGACGGGGCGCCGGGTGAAATCGGCATCATCGCGCCCGTCACCGAACCATTCTGCGGGGCGTGTTCGCGGATTCGTCTGACGGCCGACGGTCAAATCCGCACCTGCCTTTTCTCAACCGTGGAACATTCGCTGCGCGAGGTGATTCGCGATGGAGCTTCGCGTGCCGAGCTGATCGACTTCATCGAATCGGTCGTGATGAAGAAAGAGCCGCGCCACTACATCAACGATCCGGAGTTCGTCGCGCCCTCGCGGTCGATGAGCTTCATCGGTGGGTAACGTGTTCGCCCGCTCATCGCCCTGGCGTTTATCTCGCGTTCACACGCGAGCCGCAGCGGGAAGATCGCCGGCTTCGTTAATCTGCTTCACCGTGCGCGTCGCCGAATCCAACGCACCCTGCATCCAGGACGCCCACGGCGACAAGTGTTCTCCGGCAAAGTGAATCCGGCCCTCGGCTGATGACGCCGCCACGATGTCTCGCGGTCCCACGAAAGCCCACGCACCGCGCGACCATTCCTGTTCCGCCCAACACCATGACGCGCCCCGCTCGAAGTTTTCCTGCAGGCCGGGAAACCATTGACCCAATTCCTTTAGAGTTGAGTTGATGCGATCGTCAGGTTTCATCGACGAGATCCGCTCGGCCTGGCCGGGCCGATTGTATGTCATGAGAATTCCACGCGGCCCGGGCAGGTTCCAGGTGGGTTGCCAGATCTCCACGGCATCGCTGGTAATCGCAAATCCGTTCAATCCATTTTCTTCCCACGAACGCTTTTTAGCTTGCAGGTAGACGCGCGACACCATGGCGTAGTCAAGCCCCTTAATGATCTTGAGTTTGTTTTCCGAGAAGCTCGCCGGCAGCTCAACGTTGCGCAGCACCGAGAACGGAATCGCGCAAAGAACTCGATCGGCCGTCATCGTTTGGCGCGTGCCTTTGTCGAGGAAGGTGACGCGCGCGCTGGCAGCGTCCTGTTCAAGCTTCACCACCGGTGAGCCGTAGTGGACTTTGTCGCCCAGACGTTTGGCAAAAGCCTTCGGCAGATTGTCATTGCCGCCTTTGATCTTGGTGAAGCGAGTCGGCCCGCGAAATTCGGAACCAAAAAATTGCGAGAGCCCATCGGTGAACCCATCGATGGTCAACTCCTGCTTCGAGCTCCCGTTAACTCGCAAAGCCGAGAGCTTTGATGGATACATCGGCTCGAGCGGGACGTCGAATAACTTCACGTACTTGAGTGTGAGATCGTGATTGTCCGGAATGCGCGCTGCGCCGGCTTCCGCGTACTGACCGTCAGAGAAAGGTTCGCGAATCGTGTGTACGCGCCCGCCGCAATAAGTGCGCGCTTCGAGAATCGTCACGTCATGGCCCGCTTGCGTTAATTCATATCCGGCGCTGAGCCCCGCCATGCCGGCGCCGATGATTATGATCTTCCGCGGAGCAACTGAGGCGGAGACGAGTGGTAGGCGAATCAGCGAAGCACCAACAGCGAGCGCTCCGGTCTTGATAAAGTCTCGACGAGTTATTGGCATAGGCTGTGATGGCGACCGAATCAGATGATAGAACGCTATTGCCGAAACGTCTCTAACAAATTGAAAGTTTCAACGAATGACCGCGGCACAATTGGATCAGCCGCCCATTTTTTGGAGTGCGCCGGCAGAGCGCAGCGGCGACGGCGCTTTGGATTAGCCGTAAACTGGATTTTTGACTGTGGACGATCCAAAGCGGCGTCGCCGCTGCGCTCTGCCGCCGCACTCCATAACGCTGCCGCGTTTCTCCGCGTTGCGCTACAATCTGCCGCTTGCAAACTCAGCCTGCTAATTCTCCTGTCGCGTCGCCACATCGTTGGCGCACGCTCGTCTTACTCGCCATCGCTGAATTGCTCGGAATGTCGCTCTGGTTCAGCGGCTCGGCCGTCGTCCCGGCGCTGACCAGGGAATGGCGCCTGAGTTCGACCGCCGCGGGTTGGCTCACACTTTCCGTACAACTCGGATTTGTCGCCGGCACTTTGTTGAGCGCCCTTTTTAATCTGCCCGACGTAATTAGTCCCCGTCACCTGTTTACCTTGACGGCGATCGCGGGGGCGATCGTTAACGGCATCTTTGGTTGGTTCGCGCACGACGCATCGTTCGCGATCGTCCTGCGGTTTCTGACCGGGATGTTTCTGGCCGGTGTCTACCCGCCGGCGATGAAGATTCTCGCCACCTGGTTCAGACATGGACGCGGATTAGCGTTGGGCGTTTTGGTGGGCGCGCTCACGCTGGGCAAAGCGACTCCGTATCTAATCAACGCGGTCGGCAGCGCGAACTGGCGAAATAATATTCTGTTCGTCTCAGCGCTCGCGATTGCCGGCGGCTTGATCGTCTCAATGTTCGTGAGCGACGGTCCATTCGCTTTGCCGGCGGCCAGATTTGATCTAAGCCAGATTGGAAAAGTGTTTCAGAATCGCGGAGTCAGACTCGCGAACCTCGGCTACTTCGGTCACATGTGGGAGTTGTACGCGATGTGGACGTGGATCCCGTTCATGATTCGCGCGAGCGTCGCCGTCCGCCAGAGCAATCCGGCGTTGGCGGAAGTCGGATCGTTCGTCGTGATTGGCTGCGGCGCGATTGGTTGCGTCATCGCCGGCTTAATTGCGGATCGCGTCGGGCGAACCATTGTCACCTCGGCGGCGATGGCCATTAGCGGCAGCTGTTGTCTGATCATCGGATTACTCTTCGGCGCGAATCCAATTTTGCTTTTGATCGTCGCGGCCATCTGGGGAGCAAGTGTCGTGGCCGACTCAGCGCAATTCTCGGCGTGCGTAACGGAACTTGGCGATCCGCGATACATCGGCACCGCGTTGACGATCCAGACGTGCCTTGGTTTTCTGCTGACGACGATTTCGATCGAATTGATCCCCAGGGTCGAAGCTCTCATCGGCTGGCGGTATGCGTTTGTGATTCTCGCGCCCGGACCCTTGTTCGGCGTCGTCTCGATGTTACGCCTGCGCGGCCTGCCGGAGGCGGAGAAGATCGCGCATGGCCGCAGGTAGCGGCCCGAGCCATGAGGTCCGCTCACGTCGATGGCACTGACACCATTTGCACGCATCGCGACTTGAGCGTTTAATATACGAAAGAATGATCGGCGCGAAGCTTGGGAATTACCGCATCCTCGAGAAGATTGGCGCCGGTGGTCAGGGAACAGTTTACAAAGCGACCGATACGAAGCTCGGTCGCGCTGTTGTCATTAAGGTCCTACCGCCGGAATTAACTGTCAAAGAAGCCAACCTCAAACGTTTCGAGCGCGAAGCGCGTCTCGCTTCGTCCCTCGACCATCCGAACATCTGCACCATCTTCGATCTCAACGACATTGAAGGCGTCCACTTCATCGCGATGCAGTACGTCGAGGGCAAGAACGTCCGCGATCTGGTGAATGGACGGCCGCTCGATTTCCGCAGCGCACTCACGATTGCAATTCAGGTTGCCGATGCATTGTCCGCCGCACATGAACGCGGCATCGTCCATCGTGACATCAAAGCCGGTAACGTGATGGTGACGCCATCGGGGCAGGTAAAGATTCTCGACTTCGGTCTGGCGAAACTGGTTGATGAAAGCGCTGCGCCCAGCAACATCCATCACACCGACCTGACCGAAGTCGGCGTTCCCTACGGCACCGCGACCTACGCTGCGCCTGAGCAGGCGCGCGGCGAACGCGTGGATGCGCGCGCGGACATTTTTTCCACCGGCGTTCTGCTTTATGAATTGTTGACCGGCACGTGGCCGTTCCAGGGCAAGACCAGCGTCGATGTTCGTCACGCCGTGTTGCACGAAGATCCGGTCCTGCTGAATGAAGCGCGTCCCGGCGGCGTGCCCTGGCAATTGCAGGTGATACTCGATCGCGCGATTGCCAAAGATCCAAAGCAGCGTTACCAGCGAGTCGGCGAGTTGCGTGATGACCTGCGTTCGGTGTTGCGCGAAATCGAAGCGGGCGGCCCGCAAACTTTCGATCCGATTATGCCGGTCGCACCGAAGCACATGGCCGGCACCGGCCGCATGGGCCGCGCGATGCGCTGGCTGCGCGGCATCACCGGCGATCGCAACACGCCCCAGAGATCTTCCGGCTCGGAAACGTCGGCGCATGAAACTCCGCTCACCAGCCTCAGCGGCGAGCGCAAGAGCATCGCCATCCTGCCTTTCAAAAACGTGAGCAACGATCCGGAATCAAGCTTCTATGAATTTTCGCTGGCTGACGCGGTGATCACCGAACTGGCGCGGGTGCGCTCGCTGGTCGTCCGGCCTTCTTCTGAGATCGTCAAGTACCAGGGCGTGCAGGTCGATCCGCGTCAGGCCGGTCGTGAAATGAGCGTGTCCGCAGTTCTGTCTGCCGGTTTTCTGCGGGCCGGCAATCGTCTGCGCGTCACGGCGCAGCTCGTCGATGTAGATTCCGGTGACTTGATTTGGAGCGATCGCATCGACGCGGAAGCGAACGACATCATCGGTGTGCAGGACAAGATTACGCAGGAGATTGTCGAAGGTTTGCGGCTTGAATTGTCTCCTGATGAAAAAGATCGTCTGGTGCAGCAACCGACGGCCAACGCCGAAGCCTACGAAGAGTATCTGCGCGGCCGCGATGCTCTGGGCCGGTTCATCTACCAGACGATTGCGCGCAAGGACATCGACGAAGCGATTCAGCACTTCGAGCGGGCCGCCTATCTCGATCCTTCGTTTGCGCTGGCGCACAGCGGTTTGGGGAAAGCCTACGCGAACCGCGTGATCAAAGGCACGGGCGAAACGGGCGATTACGATCTGGCTACCGAGGCTTTCGATAAAGCGCTCGCACTTGATCCGAGTTTGCTCGAGCCGCGCCGGCACATGGTTTTGATCTATCTATCGAACGGCGAAAAAGATCGCGCGCGCGACACGGCCGAAAAGCTCTTGCGGGAATCGCCGAACGATCCGGGCGTGCATTTCCAACGCGGCGTCATCGCCCGGCTCGATGGTGAATATGAGAAGGCGCTGCGATGTTTCGAGCGCATGGCCCGGCTCAGTCCGGCCGAACGCGTGGTGGCCAGTTACAACCGCGCGCGCATTTTCACCTACCAGAACGATTACGAGCGCGCGATGCGTGAACTTGACGAGGGCGCCGCCGTCGAACCCGATCATCCGCTGATCAAAACTTTTCGCGCGCGGGCGCTTTACTATCACGACGATGTAGTCAAAGCCGCGGAAATTCTCGAACAAGTCCTCGAGCAACAGCCGCAGCTCGACGGCATTCGTCCGATTTACGCGACCTTCCTGAGCGCGCTGGGCTTCAATGAAGAAGCCCGCGCGCAGCTGACTGACGAGGTCAAAGAAACGGCGAACACTGATCACGACGTCTCGTACTGGCTGGCCTCGGCGTACGCGATGGAAGGCGAACGTGAAGAAGCTTTGAAGTGGTTGCGGCGCGCGCTGGAATTAGGAAACCATAATCGCGCCTGGTTTGAGAAGGACAAGAACTGGGACTCACTGCGCGGCGATCCGGAGTATCAGCAGATCATTCAATCGATCAAAATGCCGGCCACGCAGGAGTAGGTTATGGAGTGCGCCGGCAGAGCGCAGCGGCGACGGCGCTTTGGATTTGATCATCAGCGTTCGTCAAATCGATCCAAAGCGCCGTCGCCGCTGCGCTCTGCCGGCGCACTCCAAATTATTCGTATCGCAGACATTCAATCGGATCCAACCGCGCTGCTTTCCTCGCCGGCCAAACTCCAAAGATCAACCCGACACCGACGCTGACGGTGATCCCGGCAGTCACGGCCCACGTGGGAACCGACGCCGGCAGACTCGGAACCAGCAGCATCACCAGTTTGCTGGTGCCGACGGCGAGCAGCACTCCCAGCATGCCGCCGAGGAAGGTGAGTGTCATCGCTTCAAACAGGAATTGATTGGTGATGTCGCGGCGGCGCGCGCCGAGCGCCTTGCGAATGCCGATCTCCTGGGTGCGTTCGGTCACGCTCACCAGCATGATATTCATCACGCCAATGCCGCCGACCAGCAAACCGAGACTCGAAATCGCGATCGCCACCAACCCAACCATCGCGAAGATGCTGTCGAACTGCTTGACGAAATTATCGGCGGTCTTGATGTCGAAGTTATTTGGATCGCCGAACTTAACATTACGACGCCGGCGCAGGATGTCTTCTGATTGCGTCAACGCTTCATTCAATTGTCCGGACTTTGCCTGAATTACGAACAGCAGCCAACCGCGGGCGGGCGCGACTTTTTGGGCGGTGCGCAGCGGAATCAGCACGGCGTTGTCTTCTTCATTCTCGCCAAAGAACCCGGCTTTGCGTTTTTCCAGCACGCCCACAATTTCAAAATCAAGCCCACCCATGCGGACCTGGGTGCCGACAATGCCATCTTGCTTTCCGGGAAAGAGAGCGTCAGCCGCATTCACGCCAATCACCATGACGTTGCGGCGTTGGTCTTCGTCTGATTCAGTGAGGAAGCGGCCTTCATGCAAGTTGACGTTGGCGATGGTTTGATAATTCGGCGTCACGCCTTCGGTGTTGCCCCAACGATAATTCCGGCCCTGGTAAGTGATGTTGTCGTCGAAAGGTCCGCCGGCATAACCGACGTTCGGCGCAGTCACCGCGATGTCCTCAATGGCTGACCCTTGTGCCTTTACGGCGTCCGCGTCAGCCACGGTGAGCGGCTTGCGCAGACGTTCTGCTCTATCCGTCGAAGTACGCGGTCCGGTGGTCAGGTGGAAGGCGTAGATGTTGTTCGTGCCGTACTCCTCGATCATCGCGATGATGTTCTGACGCATGCCGGTGAGAATTGAGGCCACCACAATCGCCGCCATCACGCCGATGACGATGCCAAGCACCGTGAGGAAGCTGCGAAACTTGTTCGAGCGCACGTTGTCGAGCGCCATCCGCAGGGTTTCGCCAGGGAAGATGTTGGGCACCTTTAGTTTCATCTAATGTTCTCTCCCTCTCCCTCTGGGAGAGGGTAGGGGTGAGGGACTGTCGCGCCGTACGGCCCTCACCCTAAGCCCCTCCCAGAGGGAGAGGGGATTTTCAAAGCATAATCACGCCTTCGTCAGCGCCGTAATCGGATTCAATCGCGCCGCCTTGAAGGCCGGATAAATCCCGAACAGCATGCCAATGATCGATGAGACCCCGATCGAGAGCACCACATAAACGATCGTGATCGTCATGGTGATTCCGGCCAGCGCGGTGATGACCTTCACCACTCCGTACGCCGTCAGTAATCCGATTACACCTCCAAAGGCGCACAGCATTCCTGACTCGATCAGAAACTGCATCAGAATTTGTCGCTTGGTCGCGCCGACCGCTTTGCGCAGGCCGATTTCAAACGTGCGCTCGGTAACGCTGACGAGCATGATGTTCATGACGACGATGCCCCCTACGATCAGCGTGATGGCAGTGATGGGAACCACAACCGCGGCGATCGATCCGGTGAATTGATCGACCTGCTGATTCAGGGTCTCGACGTCGACCAAACCAAAGTCGTCCTCTTCGTTTCCTTTCAGGCGATGCTTGTTGCGCATGCTCGTGCGCGCCTCTTCGATCACCGGCTGAAAGTTTTCGCGCGTGGCCGCCATGCCATGAATCTGGAGGCCGTTGCGTCCAAAGATCCCCAGGTGTGTCGTGGCCGGAATGTAGATGTGGCGATCGAGTGAGTCGCCAAAGAAAGAGCCGCGGCTTTCCTCAACTCCGACGACTGTCATCGGGTGTCCGCGCACTTTCAAAGTCTTCCCCAGCGGACTGCCCACCGGAAAAAACTTGTCTTTGATTTCGCTGCCCAGCACGACCACCAGGGCCGATCGATTCACGTCATCCGGGTTGATGAAGCGGCCGTCGACAATCGTTTTGTTTTCGATCTCCTGCATATTTGCAGTGACGCCAAAGACAATCGCGCCGGGAAACTCGATGCCGTCCTGCTTCAAGTCGACGCCGTTGCCGACCTCGACGCCAACTTCCGCGCAGGACGCGCAGTGGTCACGCACCCATTCATAATCGTCCCAATTCAGCCGTTTGTTACGGCGGTTCATGCGCTCGAAATCGTCGTCCGTGCGACGGCCCTGGAACGCCATGCGCGCCATCATGAAATGATTCGCGCCCAGCAGCTTCGCAACTTTTTCCGTGACGTAGGTGTTGAGTCCACTGACCGACGCGCCCACGACCACGACGGCGGCGACGCCGATGATGATTCCGATCAGCGTGAGAAACGCGCGCAACTTGTGCGCGAGGATCGATTGCAGCGCGATACGCGCGGCGTCGGCATAAAAAGAGAAGAGATAACGCATGATTCGGGTCGGGTCTCTTCCAGTACGACCACTCAGCCGAAAAAGTTTGTTAAGAAATCCGCGGCAGAAAGTGCCGCTGTGAAGACGCTTGAGGTGGTGGAATTATTAACGAGGCAATTGCTTTGGAGTGAGCAGGGGCAAGCCAGCCTTCCTGACCTCGAGATCACTCACCGATCACACGCGGCGCGAACTATCTCTCAGGTGAGGAACGGTGGCTTGCCCCCGCCGATTAGCTGGCGTATCCCTGAGGACGAGCCTGCAACCAATCCCAGGCCGACTGAATGATCAATTTCAAATCCTGAAATTTGGGCGACCATCCAAGCTCGTGTTTGATTTTGTCTGAACTCGCAATCAGCACGGCGGGGTCACCGGCGCGGCGCTTCACCGTGCGGGTCTCTATCTCGCGACCGGTGACTTCCCGCGCGGTCTCAATCACTTCCGTCACCGTGTAACCGTCACCGCCGCAACCCAGGTTATAGATCGCGCTGCGCTCTCCGAGAATGTCCAGGGCCAGGATGTGGGCCCGCGCCAGATCGATTACGTGAATGTAATCGCGGACGCAGGTACCGTCGCGGGTCGGATAGTCGTCGCCGAAGATTTGCACGTCGGCGCGCGTGCCCTGCGCCGCTTGCAGCACCAGCGGAATCAGATGCGTTTCCGGATCGTGCTGCTCGCCGAATTGTTTGCTGGCGCCGGCGGCGTTGAAGTAACGCAGGCTTGCATAGTGCAAGCCGTACGCCGTTTCATACCAGTGCAGCGCCCGTTCAAACGCGAGTTTTGATTCACCGTAAGGGTTCGTCGGCTCAGTCGGATCACTCTCTTCGATCGGTTGCTTCCGGGGCTCGCCATAGGTCGCGGCCGTTGAAGAGAACACCAGCTTCTTTACCCCGCAGTCTCGCATTGCATCAATCAACTTCAATCCAGCGACGACGTTGTTCTCGAAATACTTCGCCGGCTGCTCGACTGATTCGCCTACCAGTGAATGTGCAGCCATGTGAATTACCGCTTCGACAGAATTGTCTCTGAGCGCGTGCCGCAACGCATCACCGTTCATCAAATCTGCTTCCATGAACTTCGCCCGGGCATCTACGGCCGCGCGATGACCTTTGATGAGATTGTCGTACACGACCACCTCGTGGCCGTCATTCAACAGCTCTTCGGTGACCACACTGCCGATGTAACCGGCGCCGCCGGTGACCATAACTCTCATAATGAATTCGTCTTTGTTTAGAGGCGGGCTACTGCCCACCCGTCTTTTGTCGCAGCGATAGCGGGCAGTAGCCCGCCTCTAAACCTGTTAATTGGGCGTTACAAATCCTTTCTTCACCAGCCACTCATGCACCACAATTTTCTTGTCGCGCTTGGCGCCGTCAACTTCATAATTCAGCTGGCGCATTTCGTCGGTTGAGATCGCGCCGGCCAACTTACTCATCAGCTCCGCCATCGATCGAAGCGAAAGTGCCGTGCGCGTACGCTCATCCGTGTTCCAGTTGTCTTGGACATTCTGACGAATCACAAACACAGCTTCGTACGGAGGAAAGTAACGTCGATCATCCTCAAGTTGTATGAGATCGAGCGCCCCAATTCGTCCGTCCGTCGAGTTGCCGGCGATCATATCCACTTTGTGCGACGCCAGCGCCGTGTAAGTCAGGTCAAGCGCCATATCGCTGACACCAGCAAATCTCAAACCGTAAGCGCGCGAAAATCCCTGATAGCCATCCGCCCGCACCATAAAATCATGGCCAAACCCGGCGCGCCATTGCGGCGTCTGTTTAGAACTTTCAGACACGGTTTTAAGATTCAGCCGGCGGGCATCTTCGCCCCGCACCAGGATCGCGAACGTGTTGTCAAAGCCGAGCGGATCGCTCAACCAAAGATTAAATTGCTTTGAGTATTCGGCCCGCACCTGATCAAAAACCGCCTTGGGATCGCTTATCGGCTGATGATGAAGAATTGCCGTGAAGGCAGTGCCGGTGTACTCGGGATAAAGATCGATATCGCCTTTGAGTAAGGCTGAGTGCGCCAGATTGCCGCCGAGATCAAAACGACGATCGACGTCGACGTTCTGTGCTTCCAGCATTTGTGCAACGATTTCAGCCAGCAGATTCGATTCAGTGAAGTCTTTCGAGCCAACTGTCACATGAGCGCGATTCGCTGACTCACTGGATCGCACACGCCGCAACACCCGCCAACTCGTGATGCCGATAACCGCTACCAGGATGATTACCGCGAACGCCACGATGGCGCGCATCGATTTCCCGCGCGCGCGTTGAATCGACGTATCGAAACGCTTTTCGATCAATCCAAATCCAAAATCAGCGACCAGCGCCATCAACGCCGAAGGCACCGCGCCCGCCAGCAGCAGGTTGTTGTCATTGAGCCGCAGGCCGCGAAAGATGTATTCGCCCAGCCCGTCGGCGCCGACCTCGGCTGCGATGATCGCGACGCCGATCGTGATCACGACGGCCACGCGCACGCCGGTGAGAATGACGCTCATTGCCAATGGCAATTCGACTTGAAAGAGAACTTGTCGATCAGTCATGCCCATCGCGACCGCGGCTTCACGCACTGCCGGATCGATCCCGAGAATTCCCGTGACCGTGTTCCTGATGATTGGCAGCAGCGCGTAGAAGACCAGCGCGACGATCGCGGTGCGTGGACCAATGCCGCCGATGAACGGCAGCGGGATCAAGAATCCAAACAACGCGAGACTGGGAATGGTCTGCATCACGTTCGCGATTCCCAGTACCGGCGCGCGCAGGCGCTTACGGCGCGTAATCAAAATACCAACCGGCAGCGCGATGAGCACGGCGATCGCAATCGAGATGAAAACCAACCAGACGTGCTGCGCGATGTGCGCCAGTATGTCCGACCAGTTGGCTTTGAGGAATTCGAGCATGGGACGCAGTTCGCGGCTTCGCCGCAGCACCAGTGCGGTAAGGCTCTGCCTTACCGATAGAGCGGTTAACTTATTCGGAGGCTATGCCTCCGCCGGCGAGGCGCGGCCTCGCCAGGAAAACAAAATTGCTGTCCCGGAAAGGCGAAGCCTTTCCGCACTGGGCGGCGGCAAAGCCGCAGATTCACTTGCTGATATCGCGCACCGTTTCCAGGTAAGCCCGCACCAACTCATTCGTTGATTTCACAAATCCTTCCGGCGTCTCCAACAGAACGATCTTGCCTTTATCCATCAGCGCGATGCGCGTTCCCAGCGTCAACGCTTCGCGCACATCATGAGTCACAAAGATGACGGTCTTGCCCAGCCGTGATTTCAATTCGGCAAATTCTTTCTGCAAAGACGCGCGCGTCAGCGGATCGAGCGCGCCGAACGGTTCATCCATCAAAAGCAGCGGCGGATCGGCCGCCAACGCGCGCGCCACACCCACGCGCTGGCGCTGACCGCCCGATAATTCACGCGGATAGCGATCGGCGAATCGACTCGGATTGAGACCGACGAGATCCAACAATTCATCTGTCCGCTGTTGGGTCCGCACGCGGTCCCATCGCTCGAGCGAAGGTACGAGCGCGACGTTCTCGGCCACCGTGAAATGCGGAAACAGGCCCGCCTCCTGAATGACGTAACCGGTCCGCCGCCGCAGCTGAATCACGTCCCAGGCGCTGGTCGCCTTGCCCTCAACCACGACCTCGCCAACGGTGGGCGTCAACAATCTATTGACCAGTCGCAGGGTCGTCGTCTTGCCACAGCCCGATTCGCCGAGCAACACCAGTGTCTCGCCGCGAGAGACGTCAAGCGACAAGCCGTCAATGATGTTGCGCGAACTATCGATCGCATAACTCACGTTGCGGAACTCCACCAACGCACGTGAATTGTCTGTGACTGCATCGGACATGGTCGCGACGAGTTTATCAAAAGCGCCGGAGCGATGATAAAGTTTGTCTCCCCCGTTCCATTGTATGAGTCAAATTGATCACATTCATGCGCGTGAGATTCTCGACTCGCGCGGCAATCCTACGGTTGAGGCCGACGTGGTTCTGGCGAGCGGTGAACGCGGACGCGCGGCGGTTCCGTCAGGCGCTTCGACGGGCGAGCACGAAGCGGTCGAACTACGCGACGGCGACGCCGCCCGGTACGGTGGCAAGGGTGTGCTCAACGCCGTGGCCAACGTGAACCAGACAATCGCAGCCGAACTGAAAGGCATGGATGCGCTGGACCAGCGCGCGATCGATCGCAAACTGATCGATCTCGACGGCACGCCGAATAAGGCGAAGCTGGGAGCGAATGCCTTGCTCGCTGTCTCAATGGCCAACGCGCGCGCGGCCGCCGGCGTTCATCAACTGCCGCTCTATCGACATCTCGGCGGTGACGCGGCGAACACTTTGCCGGTGCCGATGATGAACATCATCAACGGCGGGGCCCACGCCGACAACAACGTCGACTTTCAGGAATTCATGATCGTGCCGGTAGGCGCGCCGTCGTTCAGTGAAGCTCTGCGCACCGGTGCTGAGATCTTTCACACGCTGAGATCGATCCTGAAAAAGAAAGGATATGCGACGGGCGTCGGCGACGAGGGCGGCTTTGCGCCCAACCTCAAATCGAATGAAGAAGCGATCGAAACGATTCTGCAGGCGATCGATCAGGCCGGTTACCAGGCAGGTGAGGGCGTGCTGTTGGCGCTCGATCCGGCGGCCAGCGAGTTCTTCGATGGCCAATCCTACGTCTTCAAAAAATCAGACGGCCGGAAACTGTCGACTGACCAGATGATCGACTTCTGGAAAAGTTGGGTTGAGAAATATCCCATCATCTCGATCGAAGATGGCATGTCCGAAAACGATTGGGACGGTTGGAAGACTTTGACGAACGAAATCGGTCAAACAGTCCAGTTGGTCGGCGACGATCTATTTGTCACCAACACAAAGTTCCTGCAGAAAGGGATCGACCTCGGCGTCGCCAATTCGATCCTGATCAAGGTCAATCAGATCGGCACGCTGACCGAGACACTTGACTGCATCGAGCTGGCAAAATCAAACGCGCGTACGGCGATCATCTCTCACCGCTCCGGCGAAACAGAGGATGCGTTCATCGCCGATCTGGCCGTGGCCACGAATGCCGGACAAATAAAGACCGGATCGATTTCGCGCAGCGATCGAATTGCGAAATACAACCAGTTGCTGCGGATTGAAGAAGAGCTGGGGGGCGCGGCGAAGTATCCCGGACGCGGAGCGTTTCGCGTGAAGCCTTAACGCAAACTGTTAGGTTCCGCCTTCTTTGTTCCCTCTCCCCCCTGGGAGAGGGTTAGGGTGAGGGTGTTAGCGACGTTGGGTTAACCTCACCCCGACCCTCTCCCAGGGGAGAGGGAGAAACGAAAACAATCCTTATGGACCTTGCAGACATTCGACATCTCTTCGATTACACCGAGTGGGCCAACGACCTCGCGATGGATGCGGCCAACAATCTCAACGACGAACAACTTCAAAGGGACTTTGGCATCAGTCACCAGTCGATTTTCGGCACGTTGGCGCACATGGCGGGCGCCGAATGGATTTGGCTCCAGCGGTGGAATGGCCGTTCGCCTTTGAAAGCTGAAGCCTGGATGATGTGGACGCCGGAATCGTGCGGCGATCTGGCGACGCTGAACGATCGCTGGAGCGAAGTGGTCGATGGTCGGGCGCAATACATCTCGCAACTGGATGAAGCGAAGTTGGCGGCCGAGTTGTCATTCACTCTGCTCAGCGGTGATGCGAGTTCGATGCGGCTCATCGATCAGATGCGGCACGTCGCCAATCACGCAACGATGCACCGCGGGCAGGTCGTCGGCATGATTCGGCAGCTGGGCCTCGAACCGCCATCGACCGACTTGTTGTTCTATCTGCGGAACGATATATCACCGAAGTGAGTGCATGACCGACACCTGGCGCCGCGACGAATACTCAATCAGCACAGACCGTACGCGTCTCGATCTCGAGGTCATTCACAACTACCTCAGCAATGAAGCGTACTGGGCCACCGGCCGATCGCGTGAAGTCGTCGCGCGGTCAATCGAAAATTCGCTGCCCTTCGGCATCTATCATGGAAACGATCAAGTCGGCTTCGCGCGCATCGTGACTGATTATGCGACCTTCGCCTGGATCGCCGACGTTTTCGTTTTACCGGAACATCGCGGCCGCGGATTGTCGAAGTGGTTGATGGAAGTCATCATTGCGCATCCCGAGTTGCAGGGATTTCGGCGCTGGGTTTTATCAACCAAAGATGCGCACGGTTTGTATGAGCGGTTTGGGTTTATTCCGCTGCACCGGCCGGAGCGTTGGATGGAACGTCCCGATCCCAACATGAATGAGAGTCCTGATTACTGGCGATAGTGTCAGAACCGCGAGCGGTAGCGACCGGATCAATTGATCCTTCAGGCCGCCGTTGATCCCATCGCTACCGCTCCGGGTTCTGACACCCGATGAATCAATGAGTAAATGAACCAATGAAAAAGACCCCACTCACGCTGATCATTCTCGATGGCTTCGGCTATCGCGCCGAGCGCGAAGGCAACGCGATCGCTTTGGCGCAGATGCCTTTCTATGACGAGATTCGCGAAAAGTATCCGCACACTCTGCTGGAAGCATCCGGCGAATGCGTCGGACTGCCGCACGGCATCATGGGCAATTCCAACGTCGGCCATCTATGTCTGGGCGCCGGTCGCGTGCTGCGCACCGACGTCGAACGCATCAATCATGAAATTGAGAGCGGCGGGTTCTCTCACAACCTGGCGCTGAATGCCGCCGTCGATAACGCAGTCAAACACGATCGCGCGTTGCACCTCATGGGTTTGGTGTCTGACGGCATGGTCCATTCATCGCAGGAGCACGCTTACGCGCTGTTGCGCCTGGCCAAAGACCACGACGTCAAGCGCGTGTTCGTGCATTGTTTTCTCGACGGGCGCGACACGCCGCCGGCTTCGGCGGTGAAATATGTCGAAGCGATGCAGCAAAAATGTCGCGAGCTTGGTGTCGGCGAAGTTGCCACCATCGTCGGACGCTACTATGCGATGGACCGCGACAAGCGCTGGGAGCGGACCGAGAAAGCCTACAACCTGTTAGTCAATGGCGAAGGCGAGCGGACTAACGATCCCGTTGCGGCGATTAAGAAGTCGTATGAACGAAAGGTAACCGACGAATTTGTCGAACCAATCGTTTGCCTGCGAGACGATGGTAATCCGGTAGGAAAGATCGAGGACGGCGACTCAATTATTTTCTTTAACTTCCGCGCCGACCGCGCGCGTCAAATCACCAGCGCCATCGCGGTTCCCGGGTTCGCAGACTTCCCCACACCGAACCGCCCGCACACACACTTTGTCTGTTTCGCCGTTTACGACAAGACTTATCCATTGCCGGTCGCCTTTCCGCCGGAGGTGCCGCGGCACATTCTCGCCGGCGTGTTCGCCGCGAATGAAGTTGAAAACTATCGCATGGCGGAAACTGAAAAGTACGCGCACGTCACCTACTTCTTCAACGGCGGGGCTGAGCAGGAGTTCCCGCACGAGAAGCGCCTGCTGGTTCCTTCGCCGAAAGTGGCGACCTACGATCTCGCTCCGGACATGTCTGCCTTCAAAATCACCGACAAGTTGTTGCGGGCCATCGAAGGCAGCGAAGCCGACGTGTTCATCGTGAACTTTGCGAATGCCGACATGGTCGGTCACACCGGCAAGCTCGACAAGACCATCGAGGCAGTTCAATACGTCGACACCTGTCTCGGGTGGATTACGAAAGCGATGCGCACCGCCAAAGGCACGACGCTGATAACCGCCGATCACGGTAATGCCGAACAGATGATCGATCCGAAAACCGGTGAGCCGCACACGGCGCACACAACCAATCCGGTGCCGTTTCATCTTATCGATGAAGAATCACGCGGCGTGAAGCTGCGCGAGGGCGGCGCGTTGGAAGACGTAGCGCCGACGATGCTTGGACTGCTGGAACTTGAAAAACCGGTTGAGATGACCGGAAGAGATTTGCGGGAAGGTTAGTTACCGGGCCTGCACTTACAAGATTTATGCGACGAGCCATGCACTCAAGAATGCTTTGGTGGTGCCTAACGGCAGTCGTTCTGAGTTTGGCATCGACTGATGTGCGGGCTTGCCAGTGCGCCGGAAGTCCCAAACCCTGCGAAGCATTCTGGGAAACCGACGCCGTCTTCACGGGCACAGTTAAATCGCTGTCAGTAATTTCCGTCGAGCGCGGCGACCGAACGTTCACGTACGGAACTCAACAACTTGTGGTTCGCCTGCAAATCGCTGACATCTTTCGCGGCGAACTGGTTGGATCGGAAGTGGAAGTCATAACGGGTATGGGCGGCGGCGACTGCGGCTACGACTTTAAGCGTGGCAAACAATATCTCGTTTATGCTTCGAAGTTCGAGAACCACCTGCACACGGGAATTTGTACTCGCACGAGATTGTTGTCGGAAGCATCAGACGATCTCAAATTCTTTTACAACATGCCGGCGATCGGATCGGGTTCGATCATCGCGGGCAGTGTGCACCGCTATCTGCTACCACTCGAAGGCAGCGAGCGTTTCCAGGTCACGCCGCTTTCCGCAGTAAAGGTAACGGTCGATGGCAGCGGAAAACACTTCGAAGCGGAAACTGATCAGAATGGTAAATTTGAATTCACCCGGCTCGAACCGGGTACATACAAAGTAAGGGCGGCGCTGCCGCCCAGCCCGCGGAACTATGGCGAGAGTGAGGTGACCGTCGTCGATCGCGGTTGCGCGTATCGAGACTTCGTCAACCATCCGGGAGTCAACATAAGCGGCAAGGTCGTTGACCAGTCGGGCAAAGCCGCCGCGGGCTTGAAGATCGATCTTATCAACGCAAATGAGACGATGGCCGTGTCTCCTAAAGGCAAATGGAGATTCACGACCGCCGAAGGGCTCTACAGCTTCGAGAACGTTCCACCCGGCGATTACTTCCTGGGAATTAATCTGATTAACTCTCGGGATTCAAAGTGCCCGCCGCGCACCTACTATCCCGGCGTTGCCGATTCCTCCGCCGCGACACTGATTACTATCAAGGAAGGTCAGGATCTGAATGACCTGAATATCAAACTTCTGCCCGATGCGGACGAAGTCGAGATTGAGGGCACAGTCGTCTGGCTGAATGGAACTCCAGCCACACACGCCGCTGTCTCACTGAATAACCGAATAATGAATCGACAAACCGGCACCGATAGTAGTGGCCGCTTCGTGTTAAAGGGAGTCGCAGGATGCACCTACCAGATCATGTCATTCACTTATGGCGTGCGAGTCGGCACTATCATTGAGGAGATGCGCCACTCAGAACCGTTGACACTAACGTTAACGCGGCAAACGCAGCCGCCGCTCAAACTGGTACTCACCACACCCGGGACTATGCACCGAGACGATGAACCGAAATCGCCACGCTAGCGCTACGAACCATGTCAGCAGCGAGTGAAATACTGAACGACCAATCGCCTTCCCGCGCCATCTCAGTGCGCTGGATCATCAACGCGCGCGAAGATCTCATCTGGTTCATCGGCTCGGTCGCGTCGAGCTATGCCTTGTTGATTCTGTACGTCACCGGCATCCTGCCGCTGATCCCCATGGTCGCCGGTTGGGCCATCCTCATCGACGCGCCGCATGTCTTCGGCACTTTCTCGCGCACTTATTTTGACAAATCAGAATGGAAGACGCGCAAGCGTCTGCTGCTCGGCTCGCTGCTCTTCTTCATTCTGGGTCCGGCGCTGGTGTTGCTCGGCGCCGGTTTCACGTTCTTTTTTGTCGCCGCGCTGTGGGCCTACTACCACCTCGTCAAACAGCACTACGGCTTCATGGTGCTGTACAAGAAGAAGAACGGTGATCTCGCTCCGATCGATAACGCACTGGATCGTTTGCTCCTGATGTTCGCCTTCAACTATCCGTTCGTGGCTTTTATCGCGAATGACCCGGCGGCGATGGCGCGCGTGCCGCCGGCGCTGCGAGGCGGCGTGAAAGCAGTCGCCTTGGTTCTCTTGATCGGCACGATTGTGCTCGGCATCGGCTGGTTGATTCGCCAGGTGCAGCGACTGGTAATGCGCGAGCCGCTCAATGTCCCCAAATATCTTTTGCTGGCGGCGGCGATCCCGATGCACTGGGTGGCTTTATTCACGCCGATGCCGGCGAAGCCGATCGCGCTCGTGGCTATTCTGACGATCTATCACAACCTGCAATACCAACGTCTGATCTGGTTTCATAACCAGAAGTACAGCAGTGAATCCACAAACAAACGTTTTGAGGCGGGACTTGTCCCGGCCGGTGGCACAAGTGCCGCCTCTAAACGATCCATTGAAGCCTGGGGCCCGGCAGCTTTCATCTCGCGCCGGCTCATTTATTACCTCGCGTTCGGAATTCTCTTCGGCATCATCTATCAAGGTCCGCGCCAGTACCTCGGCTACCTGAACCTGCACACCGGCGATTCACCCGCGGCGTTAACCAAACCGGTTCAACTCGGCATCGCGTTTCTGTGGGGCTACGCTTTCATTCATTACTATCTCGATTCGAAAATCTGGCGCGTCCGCCGTGATCCTTCCGTCGGTCAGGCGCTGAAAATGTCATAAGCCAAACGTTGGTTGCGTGACTCAGGTAACAGTTCTAGAATCCCAATGCGATTGACAACAAAATAGTTTCGGGGGAGCCGGGGCGATTGCGGATTGGCGATTGCGGAATGCGGATTGAAATCCACATCCCGACTGATTCGATATCGATTCAAAGGCTGAGAGTCCGAACGATTGTGAATGAGCGATTCGTGATTTCGGTGTAATCCGCAATCCGAATTCGGCAATCCACAATCTCCGGAGACCCCTTGAACCTGATACGGTTAAGACCGTCGAAGGGAGAAACAGTTATCCATTGACCGTTCCATCCTTTCTCGGGCTGGAACGGTTTTCGTTTTTCGGCAGGTACTCGATCAAAATGAAAGCAATCGATCTGCGAAATCTCGGCGCGTGGATTCTGGCAGCATCCATGCTGGCTCCGGCCGCCATCGGCCGGACCAATCGAGTCGCGCTCGCCCCGGCTGAAGGCCTGATGCACGTCGACGTCACGTACACCGAAGAAGCGAACATCAGCGATAAGACGAAAAACGATAACGGCGCCAAAGACGAAACCATTTCGAACTTCAGGTTGCGCGCGACCGCCGCATTTGAACAGCGCGTGATGATGCAAACGATCGCCGGCGCCGGCGTCAATTTCTACCCCGCCGAAAATGCCACGCAATCGCGCAGCGGCGGCGTGAGTTATCTCGGCGAGCTGAAACGGACGGCGCTCGACACCGAACATCACCCCAGCCTGGAAGAGAAGGCCACGATCAGTTTTGCCGGTGTGCTCTCAGATGAGTCCGCCTCAGGCGTGCCCGACGACAACGCGGCCGGCATCCAGTTCGGCATCGTGTCGGATCTAACCGGCGGCTGTCAGGGCAAGCGGACAATTTACGGGTACGGCAAAGAAAAGAAGACGCAAACCATCGAGATCAATTCGTGCGGAAATTCTGATGAGTTGCACGAGGCCGCGATAATTACGCGCGAGCCACTCAATCTCGATCTGCGGCAAAAATCCGCCGACAAGGAATTCGTCCACTATGCCGCTCAGTTTCATGTGACATCGTGTAATCTGAACCCGCAGTATTGTGTGGAGTTGAAAGCCGCTGAGGCCGCAGCCAACTCGAGCGGAGGACCGAACAGTGAAGCGACGTCCGACAACTGGATCGGCGGGACCACCACGGGAACTATGACCAGCGGGTTCAAGATCAACCTGACGATGTTCAAGGAATTGAAAGTCGACGGCACGTGGAAGCGTTACCTGCAAATGGCCGCCTCGATTACGCCGCTGGCCAAGTCGCGCGCCGCACTTGAAGAAAACCGATCGCGCAGCGTTGAGACTGCGGATCGTTTGCGCGAAGTTGAAGAACAATCTCACAGGTAGGGAAGGGTGGCTTGCCCCCGCTCACTGTTTCGAAGGAAGCGGCGGTGAACCGGCCTTCCCAACCTGAGAGATAATAAGCTGCCACGTTCCCCGAACGCTTTTTCTAATGAGAGACGTTTCCCCGTTTCGTTTCCGTAACCGCGGTTCGATCAGGCATCATGGTTTTCGTCGCCGACTCAACCCGGAGGTAAGCACACATTGGTAGACGATCGAATTTGTTTTCGCTGCGCAAAGACATTTGCGGCGGACCAGCTGCAGCAGTCGACTTCAGGTAACCGTTTCTGTTCTGAATGTTGGATGAAGGTGAACGCCCTCGGCGAAGCGGCCCGCAAGTGTCCCGTCGATGGCCTGGACCTGATCAAACGTCGCGTCGCCGACGCCGTCGTCATCGATGCCTGTCAAAAATGCGGCGGCCTGTGGTTTGACAAAGGCGAGCTGGAAATCATCGAACGAAAGTCGCGCGACATGGGCTGGCAGGGAGGATTCTTTACCAGCATCATGCTGCTGTAGGTCGCGGGCATAGACGCCTCGTGACCTGAATCACCCACTGGGCCTGCGAAGCAGGCGATAGATAAATAGCCTTGGGAGAACCTGGGATGTTCTTTGGAGTGCGGCGACTCGTCGCCGCTTTCCGTTGGCGAAGGAAAAGCGCTGACAAGTCAGCGCACTCCAAATGACGATCGAGCGCAGCGGGTGAAACCCGGGATTCGATGTAGCCTGTGAAGCGGGTGACAGAGCGTGTCGGAGCCGGTCTCGTTAACGACCGGATCGGGGCATTAGCCCGACCGTAAGGGAGGGCTCAAACACAACCAGGAGATTCTTATGAGCACCGCATTCAAACCACAAATCGATCCGGATCAATCGCTTCCCAATTCGCGCCGCATCTACGTGCACGGCCATCAACCCGGCGTGCGCGTCCCTTTCCGCGAGATCGATCAAAACCCAACGCGCAACTTCAAAAATGAGTTGGAAGAGAACCCGGCAGTGCGCGTCTACGAAACCGCCGGGCCATATGGAGACCCGTCGATCAAGACGGACGTGCGCGAAGGCCTCGCGCAACTGCGGCGCGATTGGATTGTCGGCCGCGGCGACGTCGAGGAATACGAAGGCCGCTCGCTGCAACCAATCGACGACGGCTATCTAACCTTCGAAGCCGCGCAGACTGCGCGCGACAAAGGGCGTCTCGAAGATTTCCCGACGCTGCGCCGCACACCCCTGCGCGCGAAGCAGGGTTCATGCGTCACGCAGATGCACTACGCGAAACGCGGCATCATCACGCCCGAAATGGAATTCATCGCGATCAGAGAGAACCTCGGCCGATCTGTGGAGTGCGGCGACTCGTCGCCGCTTTTCGTTGGCGAAGGGAAAGCGCTGACAAGTCAGCGCACTCCAAATGACGATCGCTCATCGTTGCATCACCAGCATCGCGGCGAATCCTTCGGCGCCTCAATTCCTTCCTACGTCACACCCGAATTCGTCCGCGACGAAGTCGCCCGCGGCCGCGCCATCATCCCTGCCAACATCAATCACCCCGAAGCGGAACCGATGATCATCGGCCGCAACTTCCTGGTGAAGATCAACGCGAACATCGGCAACTCAGCCGTGCTCTCGTCGATCGACGACGAAGTCGAGAAGATGCGCTGGTCCATTAAATGCGGCTCAGACACCGTGATGGATCTGTCGACCGGCAAGAATATTCACGCCACGCGCGAATGGATCATACGGAACTCGCCGGTGCCCATCGGCACCGTCCCGATCTATCAGGCTCTGGAAAAAGTTGGAGGCAAAGCCGAAGAACTGACCTGGGAGATCTTTCGCGACACCTTGATCGAACAAGCCGAGCAGGGTGTCGATTATTTCACGATTCACGCCGGCGTGCGGCTACCTTACATTCCGATGACTGCGAAACGCACTACGGGAATCGTGTCGCGTGGCGGATCGATCATGGCCAAGTGGTGTCTCGCGCATCACGAAGAAAGTTTTCTCTACACGCGCTTCCGCGACATCTGCGAAATCATGGCCGCTTACGACGTTTCGTTCAGCTTGGGCGACGGCTTGCGTCCCGGATCGATCGCCGATGCCAACGATGAAGCGCAGTTTGCCGAACTCAAAACACAGGGCGAGTTGACGAAGATCGCCTGGGAGTACGACTGCCAGGTGATGAACGAAGGTCCCGGCCACGTGCCCATGCACCTCATCAAAGAGAACATGGAGAAACAGCTCGAATGGTGCGGCGAAGCGCCGTTCTACACGCTCGGCCCGCTGACGACCGACATCGCGCCCGGCTACGACCACATCACGTCGGCCATCGGCGCGGCGATGATCGGCTGGTACGGCACCGCGATGCTCTGCTACGTCACGCCCAAAGAACACCTCGGCCTGCCGAACAAGAAAGACGTGAAAGACGGCGTCATCGCCTACAAGATCGCCGCCCACGCCGCCGACCTGGCGAAGGGCCACCCCGGCGCCCAATACCGCGACAACGCTCTATCGAAAGCAAGATTCGAATTCCGCTGGGAAGATCAATTCAACCTCTCACTCGACCCCGAAGTCGCCCGCGAATACCACGACGAAACTCTGCCCCAGGAAGGCGCGAAGCTGGCCCACTTCTGCTCGATGTGCGGTCCGCATTTTTGTTCGATGAAGATTACGCAGGATGTGAGGGAGTACGCGGCGCAAAAAGAGATCGATGAGCAGGCGGCTTTAGGCGTAGGGTTGAAAGAGAAGGCGGAGGAGTTCGTGCACAAAGGTGCAGAGATTTACGCGAAGGCGTGATCAGGAATAAACTGCCTTCATGAGCAGCTCGGATCTCATCACGATTGATCCCGAAATCCTTGGCGGCGCGCCGGTGTTCAAAGGAACGCGCGTGCCCGTTAAGACTCTTTTTGAATACCTCGAAAACAACTACTCGCTGGCAACCGAAGAGCTTCGACCGACTGGCCTTCAGCGAATAGATCCGAATGAAACGGATGACGATAAGCTGGCGAAATATCAGAAACGCCACCGACATTGGGCTGAATGTCATGACGCGTTCGTTGCGGCGGTCCAGCACAGGAAAGTGTTTATGCCGCAATCGTTGTATGGTCGGTTCTTCAACATTGGACGATTGTCCTTTAATGAAGCTATCGACTTTGAAACTACGCTGGCGATAGGTAAAGGAAAACTGTCACCGAATTCGTATGAGCAAGCCAGACAAAACACTGCGGAACTCTCTGCTGCAATCGAAGCGGCCATTACGAGTCTTCGGCACCGTTACGGAATCGAAGATTAGATACAAAATCAAAGGCATGATTCTCACGCATAGGAATTCCAATTAGGTTGACCCACAACCTAGCCGGCGTCCAATCCGTGATACTCACCGAATCACAAAACATTTCGCAGTCCGTGAAACGGACGGATGAATCTGTCGCCCGCTAAAAGCGGGCTTTGGTTTTTCCTGGTTGCATACCCAGCACTGAAGTGCTGGGCTATTATCAAACGTCCGCTCTGCGGACGAAACATGCCGTGCCGATGGCTCTGGTGCGCATTGAACCGTTGCTCGAATGCAGACACACTGAACTCTCACCAACCCGCCCTCGTACTCCTAAGCACCACGAGTTAAGCTGGTCGCACGTCAAATGTTCTGTCCACAATGCAGTCAGGAGCAGGTTTCTGAGGAGATGCGCTTTTGTTCGCGCTGCGGGTTTCCGCTGGCGATTGTGTCGCAGTTGGTCAGGGGCGGCGGCGCGCTCGAAGGGTTTGAACCGGAAGCAAAAGGAGAGCTCTCGCCGCGCCAGAAAGGCGTTCGCTGGGGGCTAGTGTTGATGATCCTCAGTCTGCTGCTGGTTCCGTTGGCAGCTTTGATGACGGCAATGAAGAGTGATTTCTTTGCGCTGTTCGTTCCCGTGTTTGCGCTTTTTGTGCTGGGCCTCGGTCGGTTGCTTCATGCGTATCTGCTCGCGCAGCCCACGCCCACTGAAATTGGAAAGTCGCTAACCGTCAAAAGAGATAAACAGCTGTCCAGCGCATACCTTGCGGCTTTGCCTGCCGCTCAAAGCATTCCCGCCGCAACCTGGAAGAAACCAGTGAACACTTCTGAGATGGCTCAGCCCGTCAGTATCACTGAGAACACGACACGGCTGCTTAACGATGAAATTGACGGAGAATCAGGCTCGCTGAATTAGTACCTCGACGCGAACGAAAGGGTCCGCTAAAGATGAAACGAACAATCATTCTGGTGTTGATAATTCTCGCCGGGGTCTCTGTGGCTCTTGGCCAGACAGACAAGAAAGAAGCGCAGGCCAAGCTCGACCTGATGCAATTGGAGCGCGACATTGGCAAGGCGAACATCGACAACGACTATGCGTTCTTCGATCGGGTCGAGGCCGAAGAGTTTATCTTCACCGACGCCGGCGGCGGGGTCACGAACAAGAAGCAGGACCTGGAAGGCTTGAAGCAGACGCCCAATCCCGACGTGAAATTGACGGCCTACGATGTGGACGACGTGAATGTCCGGCTTTATGACAAGACCGCAGTGGTTACCGGCCGCGTTACCACCAAACGACTCGTAAAGGGTCAAGCCATGACCAGCCAGAGTCGCTTCACGGATGTTTTTGTTTGGCGTGACGGGCGCTGGCAACTCGTCGCCGGGCATTCGTCAAGGATTAGAACCCCAAGCTGAGTTGACGACTGAATCGTTTTCACCCCGTCGCTGGGCGACGGACAATCATCGACCAATCTTTCCCGGTTTGAAAGGGGGAACAACATACTTGACTAATCAAAATACCGGCATTGTGTCAGAACCGGGAGCGGTAGCGACCGGATCAGGAAGTCCCGCTGGGTTTCTCAGGTTCCTCATGATCCGGTCGTTACCGCTCGCGGTTCTGACACACAGGCGACGGCCCACATACCCGAAGGTTTATGATTGATTAGTCAAGTATGTTGTTGCCCGTGAAAGGCCGAGCTATCAATTGTCGCTCTGCGATGAAATACTCTGGCGCCGCCTGAGATCGAACAGATGGAATCCGTAACCCTCGAAATTTTTTCTGATTACGTTTGACCGTTTTGCTGGTTGGCGGAGCCAGCCGTGCATCAATTACTCGAGTCAGACGCTCACGTCGAAATAATTTGGCGCGCGTTTGAGTTGCGGCCAGAGCCGGTGCCGATGATCGATCCAAACAGTGATTACTTAAAGCGCGCCTGGACCGATTCGGTGGCTCCGCTGGCGGAGCGACTGGGAGTCACGATGAGGTTTCCGCCGGTGAAACCCCGCACGCGCCTGGCGCATGAAGCGGCACATTGGGCGCGCGCGCACGGCCGTTTCGAGGATTATCACAAAGAAATCTTTCGCGCCTTCTTCGAGCGAGGCGAAGACATCGGCGACGTGGACGTGCTGATTGCGCTGGCGCACGGGTTAGGGCTCGAGAGTGATTCGTTGCGAGAGGCACTCGTCAGTCACGAGTTTGCCGCCAGCGTACTGGCAGATGAAGGTGAGGCCGCGCGTTTGGGCGTGAGTGGCGTGCCCGCGTTTGTCGCCAACCGCCAAGCGGCGCTAAGTGGAGTCCAGCCCGTCGAGAATTTAAGGCAGTTGATCGAAACCGTTCGCAGGTAAGCGTTCAATTTGAAGTGCGCCGCCAGAGCGAAGCGGCGACGGCGCTTTGGATTGAAACTTCCGAAGCATCCATGCGACGAATCCAAAGCGGTGTCGCCGCTTCGCTCTGCCACCGCACTCCAAATTTCCGTTCAGCCGTAACCAGCCGCGTCAGGTGCCCGACTCTGGCGGTCGGCTCATGTCAACTCGCTTGTTATACTCGCCATGATGCCGTTACGAGCGACGTCAGTGCTGGCCGCAATTCTCCTCTTTGCGGCGTCCGCTGGTTCTGCTCAAACACTCCGCACCGTCGAGCAGCGCGAAAAGATTTTCGTCGCCAAGACTTTCCGGAACGCCCGGGGCGAGACGCTGCTCTACCGTTTGTTCTCTCCGCCGAATTACGATCCTAAGCAGAAGTATCCGCTGGTGCTGTATCTGCACGGCGGCGGTGGCCGAGGCACTGACAACATCAAACAAATCGACGGCGGGAATGGTTATCTAATCGATTTGTTCACGAGTAACGAAACGCAGTCGCGCTATGCGAGTTTCGTGGTCGCGCCGCAATCACCGATGCAGGAAGGCTGGATTGAATCCGACTCGATTACGCCGACGCGACAGTTGCGTTTGGTCTTCGAAATGATCAGCGAGCTGCAAAAGTCTTTTAGTATGGACTCCACGCGTCTTTACGTAGCGGGACAATCGATGGGCGGCCTGGGCACCTTCGCGCTCATTTCTGAATACCCGAAACTGTTCGCGGCGGGTGTTCCGTTGTGCGGAGGCGGCGATGAATCAAAGGCCGCGCGGCTGGTTAGCACGCCCATCTGGGCTTTTCACGGCGCTAAAGATGAAGCCGTTCCGGTCACGCGCTCGCGCAACATTGTGGCCGCAATTAACAAAGCCGGCGGCAAAGTGAAATACACTGAGTACACGGACGTCGATCATGTCATCTGGCCGAAAGTGGTAAAAGAAACAGAATTGATGCCCTGGCTATTCAGTCAGCAACGACACGATTGAAATAGAAACGAACTCGTTGACAGACTCGCTCGCCACGCCTAGGCTTTTCCCGAACAAGGATTATGGAAAATCAGTTGTACATCCAGCGTTCGCGCACCCTCTTCGCAAGCGTGATCATCGCACTCGTTTCCGCATCTGCAATCGTTGCTCAGACGCCGTCACCATCTCCTGAGAAGCGTGACATCGGCTTGCAGCCGAATCAGCAGTCGAACTCGCAATCAAATCAGGCCAAGCCCAAAGAACCGAAGCCGGAACTGGTTTTGCAGACGGGCTACAACAGTTT
>Ga0207686_10000372_pt1 | contig 31309 bp, 25 predicted proteins | sample KBSM24metaG_FD_184396 | JGI IMG/M metagenome (GOLD analysis project Ga0207686, IMG submission 184396) | Miscanthus rhizosphere microbial communities from Kellogg Biological Station, Michigan, USA - KBS M2-4 metaG (SPAdes) (version 2) | ecosystem: Host-associated > Plants > Roots > Rhizosphere >...
CTAGAAAGTCCCGCCGCCACTCCATATAAATCGTACAGAAGCTGTCATTTGTGTAAAAATACCAACTTATAACAATGGTATTTTCTGTATCTTAATCAGCTATATTTTTTAAAAACGACGATGAAAAGATTTGAGTAATGGCTACAGCATCAGCAAAAAAAACAATTAAGTCAACAAACGGCAAACCCGCCTCTAAAAAGAAATTTGACCTTCACGAAGCACTTCATGAACATTTTGGTTTTGATAAATTCAAAGGCAACCAGGAAAAGATCATTGAGAATTTGCTTGCGGGAAAGGACACCTTTGTTATCAAACCTACAGGCGGTGGTAAAAGTTTGTGCTATCAATTACCCGCATTGGTTAGCGAGGGGGTTGCAATTATTGTTTCCCCTCTCATTGCGTTAATGAAAAACCAGGTAGATCTTGTGCGCAGCTACAGCAACATAGATTCGGTAGCACATTTTTTAAATTCTACACTTACAAAAAAAGAAATAAAAGAGGTACACGATGATCTGACTACCGGCAAAACAAAAATGTTATACGTTGCGCCGGAAACATTAACCAAGCAAGAGAACCTTGAATTCTTCAGTGATCTTAAAATCTCGTTCTTCGCGGTTGATGAAGCACACTGTATTTCTGAATGGGGTCATGATTTTCGTCCGGAATATCGCCGGTTGAGAGAGATGATGATCCGGATAAATCCAGACATTCCGATGATCGCTTTAACCGCGACAGCTACGCCAAAAGTTCAGAGTGATATCGTTGAAAATCTTAACCTCCGTGATCCGAAGATCTTTATTTCTTCATTTAACCGGCCGAATCTTTATTATGAAATAATTCCAAAGATCAACAAAGATGATACGCTGAAGATGATGGCGAAGTTCATCGTGCAGAATAAGGGCAAAAGCGGTATCATTTATACGACGAATAGAAAAACGACGGAAGAGCTTGCGGATATGCTGACGGCAAATGGCATTAAGGCCGTTGCCTATCATGCAGGATTTGATAGTAAGTTAAGATCCGACAGGCAAGATCAGTTTATGAATGAAGACGTGCAGGTGATCGTTGCCACTATTGCATTCGGAATGGGTATTGATAAACCAGATATCCGTTATGTAATTCATTATAATATTCCAAAAAGTATTGAAAATTATTACCAGGAAACTGGCCGGGCTGGTCGTGATGGCATGGAAGGAAAATGCATTCTTTATTATTCTCATAAAGATGTGGCAAAGCTGGAACATTTGATGCGTGATAAACCACTTAGCGAAAGAGAAGTGGGAAATCAATTGATAAGCGAAACGGTGGCGTTTGCAGAAAGTGGCGTTTGCAGAAGAAAAATTTTACTCAGTTATTTTGGTGAAGAATATGAAAATGAGAAATGTGGCAATTGTGATAACTGTCTTCATCCGAAAGAAAAAATTGAAGCTAAAGATGAAGTCGTGTGTGCACTGAAGGCTATTAAGGCCCTTGATGAGCGTTTTGCAATGGAGTATGTGGTGAACATGATCTATGGAAGACCAACTCCACAAATAACCATGTATCGTCATGAGGGGCTTGATGTATTTGCCAGTGGTAATGAAAAAGAGCCTCATTTCTGGAATTCATTGATCCGCCAAATGCTGTTGGAAGGTTTGCTTCAAAAAGATATTGAAGAATATGGTGTGCTGAAGTTTACAAAAAAGGGAACTGATTTCCTGAAGAAACCAAAATCTTTCAAGATCGTTCTTAATAACACATATGAAGAAGCAAACGCTGACGATGATGAAGGCGTAGAAACTACCGAAGGCGCTGCGGCGGATGAAAAATTGTTTGAGATGCTCAAAGAGCTTCGTCAAAAAGAAGCAAAGAAAAAAAATCTGCCTCCGTTTGTTCTTTTCCTTGAATCATCATTACAGGATATGGCGACCCTTTATCCTATTACCCTGGCAGATCTTGAAAAATGCCAGGGTGTAAGTAAAGGAAAAGCGATCCGGTATGGCAAACCCTTCATTGATTTGATCTCCAAATATGTGGAAGAAAATAATATTGAGCGTCCCGATGATTTTGTAATGAAGAGTGTGGTGAATAAAAGCGGCAACAAAGTTTATATCATTCAGAACATTGATAAAAAGATACCGCTGGAGACCATTGCAAAAAATAAAGGAATGAAAATGGAAGAACTGCTGGAAGAAATGGAAACTATTGCCGGCAGCGGCACCAAGCTCAATCTTGATTATGCTCTCTCTCAATTGCTGGATGAATATGACCAGGAAGAGATCATTGAATATTTTAAAGGTTGCGAAACATCTTCACTACAGGTGGCACAGGAAGAGTTATCCGAACATAATTTTACCTGGGAACAATTGAAGCTTATGCGGATAAAGTTTTTAGGGCAATATGGTAATTAGAGGTTCGCTGTGTGAGTAAATTAAAAATTTCTCTTTAACTCCTTTTCTATTTTAATCTCTTAGCAAATGCAAAGAACTAACTATTCCTCCGGTGCTAAATGGGAAGACATTGTCGGCTATAGCCGTGCTGTAAAAATTGGGAATACAATTGAAGTAACAGGAACAGTTGCAGTCGATGATAATAGTCATCTTGTTGGTGGCAATGATGCTTACGAACAAACAAGGTTCATCATTCAGAAAATAGAAAGGGTTTTACAAAAAGCCGGTGCATCATTAAAAGATGTGGTAAGAACAAGAATGTTTGTCACCGATATTTCCCGTTGGGAAGAATATGGAAAAGCCCATGGCGAATTCTTCAAAGACATAAAGCCTTGTACAAGTATGATCGAGGTGAAAGGGTTGATCGCTCCAGAATATTTAATAGAGATTGAAGCAACTGCAATCATCAGTGAATAACTTCGCTGCATGAGCAGTCCCGCTATCAATTCAAAACTCCCAAATGTCGGCACCACCATTTTTACTGTAATGAGTGGTTTGGCAAACGAGCACAAGGCCATTAATCTTGGCCAGGGTTTTCCTGATTATCAAATGAACGAAGAGTTGATGAACAAGGTGAGTGAGGTAATGCAGAAAGGATGGAACCAGTATGTGCCGATGCAAGGCTATATGCCATTAAGAGAATCTATTGCTGAAAAAGTTGAATACTTATATCAAACAAAAATTGATCCCGGCACACAAATTACAATTACACCCGGCGGAACTTATGCCATTTATACTGCTTTGACCACAATACTCCAACCCGGAGACGAAGTAATAATTTTTGAACCAGGCTATGACAGTTATATTCCAAATGTTGAGATCAACGGCGCTGTTCCCGTTCTCGTTGATCTGAAATTTCCTGAATACAAGATCGATTGGGATGAAGTGAGAAAAAAAGTTTCTCCAAAAACAAAAGCGATCATGCTGAACAGCCCGCATAATCCAACCGGTGCTGTGTTAAGAGAAGAAGATATCCGACAATTGAGCAGTATTGTTAAGGACACAAATATTTTTATAGTCAGCGATGAAGTGTATGAACACCTTATCTTTGATAACATTCCTCATCAGTCCATTCTTCGTTACCCAGAATTACTTGAAAGAAGTTTTGTTTGCTTTTCATTTGGCAAAACCTATAACTGTACCGGGTGGAAGCTCGGCTATTGTATCTCATCTCCTGCATCAATGGTCGAGTTCAGAAAAGTTCACCAGTTCAATTGCTTTTGTTGTCACACACCTTCACAGGTTGCGCTGGCAGATTTCTTAAAAAATAAAGACGCTTATTTATCGCTCAGCGGGATCATGCAACAAAAAAGAGATCATTTTATTGAATTGATGAGGCAAACAAAGTTTGAGTTGCTGAACAGCAGCGGCAGTTATTTTATTTGTGCAAAATATGATCGCATCAGCGATGAAGCAGACAGAGACTTTGCAATTCGTATTACCAAAGAATTTGGCGTAGCGACGATTCCTGTTTCCGTATTTTATAAAGCCGGAACAGATAATAAAGTGGTTCGTTTTTGCTTTTCAAAAAATAAGGAAACATTAGAAGCGGCAGTTGAAAGACTGATAAAAATTTAATGATAAAGGATGTCAGATACAAAGGGATCGTTTTTATGCTGATGGCTGCATTATGTTTTTCTATGATGGGCGGCGCCGCAAAAGCATTAAAAGAAGTTTTCTCGGCTGGTCAGCTTGTTCTTTATCGGAATGCTATTGGAATAATCCTTCTCGTTCCGGGTTTACTTATAAAGCCGCCTGTTCAGCAAGGTGGCAAGTTCCTGCGCCTTGCATTCCGTGGATTAATGGGAGCACTTGCTTTATACACCTTGTTATATTGTATCCTGCATCTCCCCCTGGGAACAGCAATGAGCTATAATCTCACCTCCGCTTTATTCATTGCTATCTTCTCCTTTCTTTTTTTTGGAGAATATCACGGTAAAAAGGTTTTATTCGCCGTGATACTTGGTTTTGCGGGCATGTTACTTATTTATAAACCCGTTATGCATTTTCCCTGGTATTATCATGTAACCGGGCTGATGTCGGGTATTATTTCTGCCGTGGCTTACATAACACTCGGAAGGCTGGCCGCCTATTACGATTCACGGGTGATCGTGTTATCTTTTTTGGTGGCGGGTGTTTTGTTGCCTTCGCTTTCGTTGTTAATTCATTATTCATTTGGAACCCCCGCTGATGGTGTTTTTATTATTGATTGGAAATGGCCGGCAGGTAAGGAGTGGTTCATTGTTTTATTTATGGGACTTGCTGCTTTGTTCGGACAATACTTTGTTACAAAGGCGTATAGTTCTGATAAAGCAGGGATCGTTTCTGTTTTTGGATACTCCAATATTATCTATTCTGTTTTTATAGGTATGTTATTGGGTGATGCTTTTCCCGATCTTATGAGCTGGGCAGGAATTTCTTGTATCATAATCAGCGGTGTTATCATTTCCCTCTTTAAAAGAAGTCAGCTTCCCGACGACTAAAAATCTTTATTCAAAAAAATTTGGCCGTGTGAGTACCTTAATCGTATATTTGCGATAAAGGATAAAGAAATGGCTATTCATAAAAAAGAAGAGTTTTTACAAAAAGAACAGGACCTGGCAGCTTTTGCAAAAGCATTGAGCCATCCTGCCCGCATTGCAATATTGAAAGTACTGGCGCAAAAGAATGAATGTATCTGTGGAGAGATCGTTGATGTATTGCCGCTTGCACAGAGCACCGTAAGCCAGCATTTGAAAGAATTAAAAAATGCCGGGCTTATCGATGGCACGATCGATGGTCCCCGCAGTTGCTATTGCATAAACTGGAAGGCTTTTGAAAAATTTAATGCCGAATTCAGTTTTCTTTTCAATAAACTGAAAGTGCAGAATGAAAAAGCCTGTTGCTAAGTGCTGAATAGAGAACAGAAAGATGAACGGAGCGTCGCAACAGGGCTTAAAAGGAATCATAAAGTTGACATCATAAAAAAACAAAAAGTATAGTCATGAAAAACGAAACCGAGATCAAAGAACTGGTGAGAGAGAAATACTCACAGATCGCTTCTCAATCAAAAAATCAGAATGCAAGTTCTTGCTGTGGTGCCACAGGTTGTGGCGATGTATATAATATTATGGCTGACGATTACACAAAGCTTGAAGGTTATAATCCTGATGCAGATCTTGGTTTAGGCTGCGGCTTACCAACTGAATTTGCAAAAATAAAAACCGGTGATACTGTTGTGGATCTTGGAAGCGGCGCCGGCAATGATGCTTTTATTGCGAGGCGTATTGTTGGCGAACGTGGTCGTGTAATCGGTATCGACATCACTGAAAAAATGATCGAGCTTGCAAAAAATAATGCTGCTAAACTTGATTATAAAAATGTGGAGTTCCGGCACGGAGATATTGACAGTATGCCTTTATTCAGTAACAAAGCTGACGTAGTTGTTAGCAACTGTGTTTTAAATCTTGTCCCAAATAAGTATAAAGTATTCGGGGAAATTTTCAGAGTATTAAAACCCGGTGGACATTTTTCCATCTCTGATATTGTGATCGAAGGAGAACTTCCGTCCAAATGGAGAGAGATAGCAGAGTTATATGCTGGTTGTGTATCTGGTGCTATTCAAAAAAGTGAGTACCTCGGCATTATTGAAGAAGCTGGTTTCGCAAACATTACACTTCAAAAAGATAAAACTATCGTTATTCCTGATGAGATACTTACAGAATACTTAAACCAGGAAGAGATCGATGAATACAAAAAAGGCAAAGTGAGGATTACAAGTATCACAGTGTATGCGGATAAGCCTTCTAAAGACGAAAGAAAATGTTGTGAGCCCGGTAGCGGTTGTTGTTAGTCATTTATTATTCACTATAAAAGTAAAGCCATGAAAAAACGAATGAAAGATCGGGGATGTGGATGTGGTAGCGGTTGCTGCACTGGTGCAATGGTTGATTAACACATCGAACAAACGATCCCGGAACAATCGGGATCGTTTTATTTTTATATAATTAGTGACAACATGAAAAAGAAACTACTTTTTGTTTGCGTTGAAAACAGCAATCGTTCTCAAATGAGCCAGGCATTTGCAAAAATGTTGGGTGGCGAAAATATAGAAGCACACAGTGCCGGTAGTAAGCCTTCGGGTATTGTAAACCCAAAAGCAATTGCTGCAATGAAAGAACTAGGATATGATCTGAACAAGCATGAAAGCAAATCATTAAAAGATGTTGAACAATTCGCCCCGTTTGATGCTGTTGTAACAATGGGATGTGGTGATGCTTGTCCCTGGATGCCTGCAAAAAAATTTATTGATTGGGAAATTCCAGACCCCCAAAAAATGGAGCCCACAGAGTTTAATAAGGTAAGAGATTTGATCCGAGATAAAGTAAAAGAGTTGTTACAAACACTTTAGTTTTGCCAAAATTTTTTCTTTGCAACCCCCAATCCTTTCAAATCGCACATATTTTTTTCTTTTCTCTTTGCTGGGATTGGTTTATATCGCCGGGCTCTTTGTGCCTTTAATGGATAACGATTCCGGGCATCATGCAGATATTGCCTTGAGAATGTTTCTAACAGGCGATTACGTTACTTTATATGATCATCGCGGCGACTATATTGATAAACCTCATTTTCTTTTCTGGACATCAGCACTGAGCTATCATGTTTTTGGCGTTACTTCTTTTGCATACAGATTTCCCTCTTTTCTTTTTACGATCCTCGGTACTTATTCCATATTTCGTTTAGGAAAAGAATTATATGGACACGAGATCGGGAAACTTGCAGCATTAATTGCAGCTTCGTCTTTCTGTTATATTCTAGCCAACAACGATGTTCGCATGGATGCGATTCTTACGGCCGCTATTGCATTTGCAACATGGCAGTTGGTAGCCTATGTTCATCATCGAAAATTTATTTTTCTTTTGGGCGGCGCATTAGGAATGGCCATTGGGTTTTGTACGAAAGGACATGTTGGGCTGGTTACCCCTGTAGCTGGCATCTTCTTTTACATTTTGTATAAAAAAGACTGGAAGATGTTGTTTGACTGGCATTGGCTGATCGTCATTTTCTTCTTTGCTCTTTTTATTTCTCCCGTTGTGTATTGTTTTTATTTACAGTTCAATCTTCATCCTGAAAAAATTTCGCAGGGTATAAAAGGAGTGAATGGAGTGAAATATATTTTATGGAGTCATAGTTTCGATCGTATTAAAGGAGCAGAACGATTTGGCGCTGTTGGTAAAGAAGATCATTTCTTTTTCCTGCATACTTTCTTATGGACATTTGCACCCTGGTGTTTTGTGGCTTTTATTGCTTTGTTCATTCGGCTAAAAAATTTCTTTGCTGCAAAAGAAGAATGGCTGAGCACAGGAGTTTTTGTGATGCTGGCGGCTTTAATAAATTTTTCAAACTTCAAGTTACCGCATTATCTGCCGATACTGGCGCCGGCAACCGCATTGATCGTTGCGCATTTGTTTGTGTCGCGTTGGAATGATGAGCGATGGAGAAAAGCATTTTACATTATTCAATTAACCACCTCTGTTTTATTACTTGCAACAGCCGCTTTAGTGAGTACATGGGCATTTCCAGTTAAAAGCACTGCCGTGCTTATTGGTCTTATCTTTTTTCTTGTCGTTGTTTTTTATTTCCTCTTAAGCAAAATGTATAATAACATACAAAAAGCAATTACCGTTTCGGTTTCGGCAATTGCTTTGTTTTTCTTTTTAGCAAATACAAATTTTTATCCGCAACTATTAACTTACCAGGGCGGCAAACCGCTTGCTGATATAACAAGAGGTGTTGCTGATACGAAAGATGTTTATTTCTGGAAAAACACCTTCAGTTCAACCTATAGTTTTTATTCTGCTTCTAACCGACAGGTGTATAGTGATTCATTAAAACAAACAGGAAAAAACTTCTGGCTGATCTATGAAAAGTCTCAACAGCTGGAAATTGATTCTTTGGGCCTTCAATTAGGAAAAACATTTTCTGTTCCTGACTACGAGATCACAAGATTGAAAAAAAGTTTTGTTGATCCGGCTACAAGAAAAGAAACGCTTGATGAAATGATAATGGCGGAAGTGGTTGGCAAGAAAAACTAATCGCTTTGTTAATCTTTATACCTTATATACTTTTCTGTATTTAACCGGTCAATGCCCTGCGCTTCTATCTTTTCAACTCCTGTTTGAATAAGCGTATCATTTGATATCGTAACAGTGAAAGTAAAATCATGTCCTTCCCATTCTTTGACGCTGCAATATTCTAGATGTTCAGTATAGGTATTGCCGGCAAGCGTATAGCGGCCGCCACCTGCAGAAAAGTTTGTTGAGTCTTTCCGGGTATCATGTTGTAGAAATGAAAAGTGAGAATCGTTGATGATCTTGATAAAAGAAAGATCCTTTGTATAATCAGTGATGGCGGTATCTCCTTTCTCGATCAGCGTTCCTGTAAGTAGTTTCCATGTTCCCTGGATTGGAATTGCCGATGTCGCTTGCAAATTATTTTTAGTTGCTTCCGTACAGGAAATCGTGAAAACTAAAAATAAAATACCGATGAATGGTTTTGGCATTGTGCAATTTAGTAAGATCCGACGTGTTAGGCGGGATACTGCAATTATTATATTAGTATAAATTATATACGGCTTATAACGGCTTGTCGAATTATATTTAGTAAAAATTTGTTTGTTCAAATAGATTAGTTGTTTTAAACATACGATATTGGAAAAAGAAAAAGAACGGCTGTTCCGTTCGAATAATAATAAGAGTTGGAAAAAGTGGGGGCCTTATTTATCTGACCGGCAGTGGGGCACCGTTCGGGAAGACTATAGTAAGGAGGGAAATGTCTGGAGTTACATTAATCATGATCTTGCCCGTAGCTATGCCTATCGCTGGGGAGAAGAGGGAATCGCTGGTTTTTGTGACAGCGACCAGGTATTATGTCTTGCCCCCGCATTTTGGAATGGAAAAGATTCCATTTTAAAAGAGCGGCTTTTTGGATTGACAAATAGCGAAGGCAACCACGGCGAGGATGTAAAAGAACTTTACTTTCATTTGGATTCATCTCCAACACATTCTTATTGCAAATTTTTGTATAAATATCCGCAGCAAGCGTTTCCATATTTGGAATTGGTAGAAAAAAATAAAAAAGGCCGCTTAAGCCCGGAATATGAATTATTGGACACCGGTATATTTAAGGATAGCCGATATTTTGATTGCTACATTGAATATGCAAAAGAGGATGTCAACGATATTCTCATGAAGATTACAGTATATAATCGCGGACCCGAGCCTTCTACTATACATGTGCTTCCACATCTTTGGTTTCGTAATTTTTGGAATCACAACCCCCGGTTCACAAGACCTGAAATTTTTTCGGCTTCAACTGATTGCCTGCAAACAAGCTCTTCACGCAATGGAACTTTTTTTCTTTATCATCAAAGCGGTGAACAATTGTTCTGTGAAAACGAAACGAATAATGAACGAATGTATAACCGGCCTAATGATTCTCCATTTGTAAAAGATGGGATCAATAATTATATCGTAAATAATGAGGATACTATCAATCCAAAAAAACAAGGAACCAAAGCAGCCGTTTGGTTTGAGGAAAAGATAAAACCAAGAGCTTCGGCAATTTTTAAGATCAGGTTGAGTAAAAACCAGATCGAAAACCCTTGGGATGAGTTTGATAAAATTTTTACTGCACGCAGATCAGAAACTGATCAGTATTATGATGAGCTTACTCCCAAAAAATTATCCCCGGAACACAAGGCATTACTCCGCAGTTCGGTAAGCGGCTTGTTATGGACCAAACAGTTTTATTATTTCGATGTATTCAAATGGCTTTTTGGAGAACCCGACGAAAAGCAACCCGATCGTAAATATCAACGGAATTATGACTGGCAACATCTTACTTGCCGCAACATCATTTCAATGCCTGATAAATGGGAGTACCCTTGGTTTGCTGCCTGGGATCTTGCTTTTCATGCTACTTCCTTTGTTCATGTTGACCCGGATTTTGCCAAGCAACAATTACTCGTTGTATTGAGAGAATATTACATGCATCCCAACGGACAGATCCCTGCATACGAATGGAATTTCAGCGATGTCAACCCTCCCGTACATGCATGGAGTGTTTGGCAGGTGTATGAAGTCGATAAGAAAAAAGCAGGTGTTCCTGATTGGGATTTCCTTGAAAGAGCTTTTCAGAAATTACTCATGAATTTCACCTGGTGGGTCAATCAAAAAGATGCAAATGGAACCGACATCTTTGAAGGAGGCTTTTTAGGTTTAGATAATATTGGTGTCTTTGATAGAAATCATATGCCTCCAGGTATAAAAAAATTACAGCAAGCCGATGCTACCAGCTGGATGGCAATGTATGCACTCAATATGCTACGCATGTCATTGGAATTGGCGCAACATAATAAGGCTTATGAAGAATCGGCTGCAAAATTTTTCCGTCATTTTTTGAATATCGGTTGGGCTATGCATCATATGGGAAAAAAAGATATTTCTCTTTGGGACGAACAAGATGCTTGTTATTATGATGCTATTCAATTTGAAAATGGGACCAGCCAGCGATTGAGGATCCGTTCACTGGTGGGTATAATTCCTTTATTTGCAGCAGAAATAATGCATAGCAGCGTCTTTGAAGATCTGCGACAATTTAATACCCGCTTAGAAGTGATAAGACTTACCCGGCCGGATCTAACACGCATCATTTCGGATATTGATAAAAAGAATGATAATGGCAATTATTTGTTTGCCATTATGATCGGCGACAGGATGGAGCATCTTTTGAAAAGACTTTTAGATGAAGCCGAGTTTTTATCAGATTATGGTATCAGGTCGTTATCAAAAATTCACCAGGACAATCCTTATTCATTCGCATACAAGGACAGCAATTACAATATTCAATACGAACCCGGGGAAAGTACCAGTTCCATGTTTGGCGGTAATTCGAATTGGCGGGGGCCTATCTGGTTGCCATTAAATTATTTGATCATTAATTCCCTTAGGAAATATTATGAATATTATGGCGATACCTATACTTATGAATTTCCGGCGGGGTCTGGAAAAAAAAAGAACCTGAAACAAATTGCCAACCAGCTTACCAAAAGAATTTTAAAAATCTTTAAAAGAAATGAAGAAGGGAAATTTCAATATCATGCCGATGATCAATCCTGCTGGAAAGAAGAACATTTTAAAGAACATCACCTGTTCTATGAATTCTTTCATGGTGATACGGGGCAGGGCTTAGGCGCTTCTCATCAAACCGGGTGGACTGCTTTAATAATAAATTTATTATTGGAGATGGACGAAGATTGAGCTTCAATTTTTTTACTTTTCAGAAGAGACATTCTTGCTAATGCTCATCATTGAGGCCGACCGAAAAACAAGATATAGCCATCAGCATCCTTGACTTCAAAACCACGTAAACCATCACCGCCATCTTCACTGTCTTTGATTGATTTAAAAAACTCGACATTGCGAGAAGAGAATTCTGCAGCCAGCGCATCAGGATCTGGAACATATAGATAGGCGTCCCAGCGAGCAATGCCTTGTTTGATATCTCGTGTATAATTCGGCACAGGATCGACACCAATAGCCTTTAGAATGATCATCGCCGAACCTCGTTGTACAATGCCGAAGAAGATGTCGTCGTCACTAGGTCCTTGAAACGTGATGTCGAACCCGAGGCGGTCGCGATAAAACGACAGCGCTACAGGAATATTCCTAACGATGAAGAATGGTGCAATGCCGGAAATTTCTGTTTTAGTCATGTGGGCTCCTTAGTGTTTTACACCCAACACATAAATATTTCCTCATACTTTACTAAGCCAGGCTTTCGCTTCCTCAATATTGTCAAAAAAATTAATTGTGAGTTTGTCTTTGTCAGCTTTATAGGAGATCGTCTCTACTGCAACCTGGTTAAAATAATAATTGGGTTTAACAATGGCTATTGCTTTAAATCCAAAAGTTGTCGCTCTTGGTAAAAATTCTTCATTTAACCATTGCTGATCTTCCATGGCTATTATCTTCATATCCTTGATATCGGCAAGTACTTTCGAGCAATTATTTTGAATAAGTGTATTCAACATCAATTCGGTGCCTTGCTTGAATTGTTTACTCGTTGCATAACCATCCCATTCCATCACCACACAATTAATATCTTTATCAAAATATATATTGTATATCTCTGTATTCGCTTCCATAAAAAAAATTTATAAAACGATAATTAATTTTACAATCCCGCCTTCTTACTTATCTCCAGCATTCTTTCAATAGGCTTCTTTGCTGCCAGTCTTAATTCTTCCTCCATCGTTATATCTGGCACTTCATATTCCATGCAGAGATAAAGCTTCTCAAGTGTGTTACGTTTCATGTGAGGGCAATCATTGCAGGCGCAATTGTTATCAGGAGGTGCAGGAATAAATGTTTTAGTAGGATTTGCTTTTTGCATCTGGTGAATGATGCCTGTTTCAGTAACTACAATAAATTCTTTCGCATCATCTTTTTGTGTGTACTTGAGCAATCCTGTTGTGCTTCCAATAAAATCTGCAATGCGTAAAACAGGATCTTCACATTCCGGGTGTGCGATCACTTTTGCATTTGGGTGACGAACTTTTAATTTGGTTATTTTTTCCAGGCTAAAAATTTCATGAACCATGCAGGCTCCGTTCCAAAGCAGCATATTTCTTCCTGTCACTTTGTTGATGTAAGCACCTAAATTTTTATCCGGTGCAAAAATTATTTTCTGTCCTTTCGGAAAACTTTCAACAATAACTTTTGCATTGCTGCTTGTGCAGATCACATCACTCAGTGCTTTTATCCCGGCGCTGCAGTTGATATAACTCACAACCACATGATCAGGATGCTCGTCTTTGAATTTTTTAAACAGTGGTGGCGGACAACTGTCGCTGAGGGAACAGCCAGCTTTCAGATCGGGTATTACAACTTTTTTTGTGGGATTCAAAATTTTTGCTGTCTCCGCCATGAAGTGAACGCCGGCAAAAACGATCATGTCTGCACTTGTTTTTTCTGCCTGTTGTGCTAACCCCAGACTATCGCCGATATAATCCGCTACATCCTGGATATCCGGTTCCTGGTAGTAGTGCGCCAGCAGGATCGCATTCTTTTCTTTTTTCAACCGCTCGATCTCTGCAAACAGGTCAAGTGTTGGATCAGGCTCTATATCGAGAAAACCATTTCTCTCAATTTCATTTTTTGCGACGGTAAGTGTTTCAGGATTCATGCTCATCAAATTTTCAGGAGTGCAATATTCAACTTCACAATCCAATTTTTAAAATCAATTTTTCTTTTAATGTATTAATAGTATTATATAATATTTATAAAAAAGAGTTTATTATTATTACAGCTGTGAATTCGTGGAAAAGATTCTACACAAAATTACGCAGTTATGATTATTCACATTATAAACAATGGTAATTAACACTCAATAACCTTGCTAGATGCAGATCTTACCGTTATATCCACAATGTTGTGAATATAGTTTTCTGAATAAAAGATGTACCAAAAATTTGAAAAAGCATGTGGATAGAGTATGAATTAACTGAGCACAACGAACACTAACAGTTCTTAGTTTATGGTTTTGAACTTTCATGCATCCAATCTTTCTGTTTCATACTAACGTTTCACCAACTGTTATTAACACGAAATGTCTTTTGCCAACATCCCTTTGGGGAGAAAAAGTTTAGACGATACATCAAAAACGAAGCAAAAGAAGGAGAAATTAAAAAAACTAACTTTACGAATCTCAAACCAAGTACATGAAACAAATTAATAAACTCCTGTTTGCTGCGATCTTTCTATTATACTCTGTAATTTCTTTTGCCAATGAAGGTATGTGGCTTCCCTTGTTGTTAGAAAAACTGAATGAAAAAGAAATGAAGAGCCTTGGTATGAAGATAAGCGCAAAAGATATTTACAATATCAATAGCGGAAGCTTAAAAGATGCTATTGTAAGCTTTGGCGGTTTTTGTACGGGTGAAATAATTTCCAGCAAAGGATTAGTGCTTACCAATCATCATTGTGGATTCGATGCAGTACAAAATCATTCTACACTTGAACATAATTATATAAGAGATGGCTTCTGGTCAAACAGCAATAGCGAAGAACTTCCAAATCCTGGTTTATTTGTAACATTTATTATAAGGATAGAAGATGTAACAAAGCAGATCTTAAGCGGCGTAACTTCTGCAATGAGTGAAAGCGAAAGGCAATCACAGACTGATAAAAACATGGAGGCTTTACGCAATACTGTAAAAAAAGAAAGCTATCAAAAAGCATTGATCCGCGGGTTCTTTGAAAACAATCAATACTTTCTCTTCATTACAGAAACATATAATGATGTTCGCCTGGTTGGTGCTCCGCCAGCCGCTATTGGCAATTTTGGAAAGGATACCGATAACTGGATGTGGCCTCGTCACACAGGGGATTTTTCTATGTTTCGCATTTATGCAGGTAAAGACAACAGGCCGGCTGATTATTCTCCCGATAATGTTCCATATGTTCCCAAAAAGTCATTGACCATTTCATTGAATGGTGTAAAGGCCGGAGATTTTACAATGGTGTTTGGCTTTCCCGGAAGAACAACCGAATATCTACCCGCTTTAGCTATTGAACAAATAATAACAGTAAATGATCCTGCAAAAATTTCTATTCGTGAAAAAGCCCTGGAAATTATCGACGGTTTTATGAGAAAGGATGAGCAGATCAAAATTCAATACGCTACAAAATATGCGGGCATTGAAAACTCCTATAAAAAATGGAAGGGAGAGGTTCTTGGTCTTACAAGAACAGATGCATTAAGTAAAAAGAAAGCATACGAGGTAGAATTTCAAAAAAGAGTTTTAGCAAATCCCAAATGGAAAACAGACTATGGGAAAACATTACAGGATCTGAACAGCGCTTACGAAGAAATAAAACCCTATGGCTATGCAAGAGATTACTTTACTGAGATCGTAAGTAAGATCGAGCTGTTTACTGTCGCGGGACAGCTCAGTTCGCTTGTAAATTCCTTTGATGATGGAGGAGAAGCGGCTTTTTCAAAAAAGAAAAAAGAAGTAACAGATTTTCTCAATGGTTTTTTTCCAGAGCATAATACAGAAGTTGACAAAAAACTTTTTGCTGTCTTAATGACTATGTATGTAATGGACCAGGAAAAAGGAAATGTATCACCGATGATGAAAGAAAAGGCAACATCAGCAGCAGGAGATTTTGATAAACTGGCGGAAAGGGTTTATAAAGAAACGGCCATTTTAAATGGAAACTCGCTCAAGGCAAAATTACAAATGCCAACCAATGATATTTTAAATTATATCCGTAGTGAAGAAGGAGTAAAATTATACAACGATATTTTAAAAACATATCAAACACAGGTACAGGGAAAGCTTAATGAAATACAAACAAGGATCAATAAGCTACAGCGAACATACATGCAAGCGCAAATGGATGTATTTAAAGAGAAAAAATTTTATCCGGATGCCAATAGTACTTTACGTGTCACCTATGGAAATGTAAAAGGCTACGAGGCAAGAGATGCTGTTTCCTATGACTTCTACACCTACCTCGATGGTGTGATGGAAAAATATAAACCCGGCGATTACGAATTTGATGTTCCTGAAAAACTAAGAACACTTTATCAAACCAAAGATTATGGACCCTATGCAGTAAATGGCAAGCTGCCGGTTTGTTTTATTGCCGCCAATCATACAACCGGGGGGAATAGTGGCAGCCCGACACTTGATGCGTATGGTCGTCTTATTGGACTCAATTTCGATCGGGTTTGGGAAGGAACCATGAGTGACATTAACTATGATCCTTCTATTTGCAGGAACATTATGGTGGATATCCGCTATGTTTTATTCATTATCGACAAGTTTGCTGGCGCAAAACGCCTTATTAATGAGATGAAGCTGGTAAGCGGACAAAAAATTTGATGGGCTTTCAACAAAAGCGCAGATCTGGGCTTCGGCTCCGGCTGTTCGCTTCCATCCGGCAGCCCATCAGCATCTGAATAAAACCCAACAAAGAAAGCCTGTTTTTCCACAGTTTTTCCCCTATTTTTGCCCTCCTTTTTATAACCCTATAATATTATTATGTCAGTTATTCAGAGCATTCGTGAAAGATATGCAAAGTGGGCAGTAATAGCTATTGCATTAGCGCTTCTAGGTTTTATTCTTACCGATTATTTCCAGGCCAAGAATAAAATGGGATCAGGAAATTCATCAACACTTGGTTTGGTGAATGGAAAAAAAATTGATTATATCAGTTTTGAAACTAAACTAAAAGCAAGGGACGACCAGCAACAAGCCGCCGCTCAACAACAACAACAGGAATATACCGAAGCACAAAAACATCAGACTGCTGAACAAATGTGGAACCAGGAGGTGGAAGAAATTATTATGACATCCGAATTTGATAAAGCCGGAATTGATGTCGGTAAAAAAGAATTTAATGATTACCTGTTTGGACAAAACCCTCCTCAAGATCTTAGACAACGTTTTTCTGATCAGCAGGGAAATTATGACGGTGCGGCCGCACAGAATGCCATCAACCAATTAAGAAGAAGCCCAAATCAGGCCGAAAGAGATCAACTGGATGCTTATCTCGCATCAATGGAGTATAACCGTAAGATGGAGAAGTATAATTCACTTCTTACCAACTCTGTTTATTATCCTAAATGGTATGTTGAAAAACAAAATACCGAAGCAGCGGGTTTGGCAAAAGTTTCTTTTGTAAGATATCCTTATTCAAAAATTTCTGATAGTGCCATCAAGGTTACAGATAAAGAGATAGAAGACTATGTAAATAAAAATAAAGATCAATATAAGCAAACAGAAAGCAGGAGTATTGCTTACACCATCTTTAACGCATCACCAACCGAAGCAGATTCTGCACAGTTAAGAAAGCAGGTCGCTGATCTAAAACCAGAGTTTACAACAGATACAATGACGACAAGATTTCTTTCACGCTACGGAAGTACGATCGCTTATTCCGATGTATTTGTTGGTAAGACTTTTATGAAAATGCCTGCTAAAGACAGCATTATTGCCCTGTCAAAGGGCGAAGTTTATGGTCCATATCTTGATGATCATACCTATGCATTAGCAAAGATGATTGAGATAAGAACATTACCTGATTCTGTAAGATGCCGCCACATATTGATAAGTAATGATCCGTCACAAGGAGGTGTTGTAGATAGTGTAGCGAAAAAGAAAATGGACTCAGTAGAGGCGGCAGTAAAAGGCGGAGCATCGTGGGCAGACATGGTACAGAAATATAATCCGCAAAGCGACGGTAGCAGGGCGAAAAACGGGGAAATGACATTTAGCTCATTTGATATGCAGCAACCAAACTTCGCAAAAGAATTTGCTCAATTCGCTTTATTCGAAGGAAAAAAAGGAGAAAAGAAGGTTGTGAAAACAAGCTTTGGATATCACCTTATTGAAATTCTTGAATTGAAAAACCCAGAGCCACATTATAAGGTTGCTCAATTCGCAAAGAATATCATTGCAAGCGACGAAACAGAACGTGTAGTTCTTGAAGACGCCAGCAAGTTTGTAAGCGAAAGCCAGAATTTAAAAGCATTTAACGACAATATTGCTAAATCAAACGGACGCATTCAAAAATTTGAAGCAACAAATATTGGCCCAAATGATATTTCTATCCAGGATATCGATCAGAGATTAGCAGGTGGTTTTGGCCAGCAAGTATCTTGCCGCACATTGGTGAGAGAAATTTATAAAGCTGACAAGGGAGATGTGATCAAACAGGAAAGAATTGGCGATGCTCAATCGGGTTATAAATATGTTGTTGCTGTGGTCACAGATGTTTTAAAAGAAGGAACACAGCCAGCATACATCGCAAGAGTAGGATCCGCCAATGCACAAGGTGTTGAAAGGATACTTAAGGATAAAAAGAAGGCCGAACAGATAAAGCAAAAGATCGGAAAGGTTTCAACACTCGAAGCGGTAGCATCAGCACTACAAGATTCTATAATTACAGTAGATAGTGTTCGAATAACAGATGGTCGTGGAAAGATCACAGAGACAAAAGTCTTAGGAGCTGCATTCAATATGGCCAATAAAGGAAAAGTAATTAGCGAGCCAATTGCCGGCAGAGACGCGGTTTATATTGTAAGGGTTGACGACCTGACTACTACATCAGTGGCTGTAGCGGATATTCAAAAGCAAAAAGACCAAATGAGACAAAGAGCAAAGCAAATGCAGAGTTTTTACAGCTCACCGGTCAAGCTGATGAAAGACCAGGCAACAATTAAAGACAATCGACGTAACTTTTATTGATAATAAGAACCAATGAATTAAAAGCCCGTCTCGCCTTAGCAAGACGGGCTTTTTGCGCCGCTTTTCGTAAACAAAAAGCTCAAAAGCTGTGTTATTTTTGCAATAGTATGAGTGATGAAATTATAAATAAGGTTGCCGAAAGCGGGTTAGTAACGATCGATCTTGAAAAGTATCTTCCGCAAAAAGGATCAATAGTTGTTTTCGATCTGAAAGATTTTCTTTTTATGGGAATGATATTAAAAGAAAAAGATTTCAGGGAAGCGCTGAAACAACAAGATTGGGAAAAATACAGAAATAAAAATGTGGCGATAACCTGCACCGCCGATGCCATCATTCCCGTTTGGGCCTATATGCTTGTTACAACATATCTTCAGCCAGTAGCAAAAGAAACCATTGTAGGAGACGAAAAAGAAATTTACAAAACGGTTTTTTTACAAAATATCTCTTCAATACACGAAGCAGAATTCGCTGATAAAAGAATAGTTTTAAAAGGTTGTGGCGAAACACCGATCGATGATTTTGCCTATGCCGAAGCTACCCGTAAACTGTTGCCGGTTGCAAAGAGCATTATGTACGGAGAGCCCTGTAGCACTGTTCCGGTTTACAAAAAGAAATAAATTCATTTTGGGCTAAAGCCCGTGAGGTGCAATTATAATTTATTAACCCCAGCTTTATGGCTGGGGTTAATTGTGAGCGAAATTTTTTAAATGGGCTTTAGCCCAAAACCCGGGCAGAAACAGTTTAAATACTTATAACACGAAAAATTTTTACCTTACCGCCATAAAGAACGGTGTAAATGAAAAAAAGCTGGTGGGTTTTAACGCTTGTCATTTTAATTGTTGCTGCGGCATCCATATTTATTTATGGAAAGAACAAACCCAAAGAAAAATTCCCTTCGCATGTCGATTTTAATATTCATATAAGACCCATACTTTCTGATCGTTGTTTTAAATGTCATGGCCCCGATTCAAAACAACGAAAGGCAAATCTTCGTCTCGATATTCCCGATAGTGCATATGCGGCATTAAAGGAAAGCCCGGGAATGTTTGCCATCGTACCCGGAAAACCAGATCAGTCTGAAGTGTATCATCGCATCATATCCGAAGATACCGCTGAACGAATGCCGCCGCCATCATCAAATGTTTCTCTGTCGGAATATGAAATAAAACTTATAACGAAGTGGATAAAGCAGGGCGCCGAATACAAACCGCATTGGGCTTTTATTGCTCCGCAACCCCAACAATTACCTGAAACAGAAAATAAAGAATGGGTAAAGAATGAGATCGACCATTTCATCCTTGCAAAAATGGAAACGATGGATCTTTCTCCAAATGAACAAGCAGACAAAGAAAGATTATTAAAAAGAGTTTGTTTTGATCTCACCGGGTTGCCACCAACAATTGAGATGCAGGAAAAGTTTTTGAATGATAATTCTGCAAATGCGTATGAAAAAATTGTTGATGAGCTTTTAGCTAGTCAGCATTATGGAGAAAAAATGGCTGTGCAGTGGTTGGATGCTGCAAGATATGCTGATAGTCACGGCTACCAGGATGATGGATTAAGAACAATGTGGCCATGGAGAGACTGGGTGATCCATGCTTTTAATGAAAATTATTCTTATGAGAAATTTGTTACATGGCAGCTCGCAGGAGACCTGCTTCCTGAACCAACAAAAGAAATGCTGCTGGCAACGGGCTTTAACCGCAATCATAAGATAACACAGGAAGGTGGAGTGATCGATGAAGAGTATAGATTAGAATATGTAACCGACCGTACCAATACATTTGGAAAAACATTTTTAGCAATGACATTTGAGTGTGCCCATTGCCATGATCACAAATTTGATCCAATTCCCCAAAGATCCTATTATGGCACATTCGCTTTTTTTAATCAAATAAATGAAAAAGGATTGCTTGGGGATATTACACTTGCTTCGTTGGCTGATCCTCCGAATATGAAGATCACAAGCGAGGATGTAAAAAACGTTTTACAATTCATCAATAAAAAAGATACCGCAGCAGTGGCTGTTATGATCATGAAAGACAGCAGCGAAGTAAGGTGCACCCACATTTTAAAACGAGGAGTGTATGACCAGTTGGGAGATGAAGTACCCTTTGGCACACCGCCGAAAATTTTTCCTTTCGATTCAACAAAGCTTGAAAAAAACAGGCTCGGGTTAGCAAAATGGTTATTTGATAAAAAACACCCGTTAACAGCAAGAGTTTTTGTAAATCGAATCTGGCAGGAATTTTTTGGAAGAGGGCTTGTAAAAACCTCAGGTGATTTTGGTATGCAGGGAGAACCTCCATCACATCCCGAATTACTTGATTGGCTCGCATTGGATTTTATGAATAACGGATGGAATATAAAACGCCTGGTAAAGCAAATTGTAATGTCCGCCACTTATTGTCAATCGTCTGTTGTAACAAAAGGAAAACTTGCAAAGGATCCCGATAATATTTTTCTTTCAAGATCTTCAAGAATAAGATATGGGGCAGAATTTGTAAAAGACCTTGTTTTATCAAGCAGCGGCTTGATGAACGATGAGATTGGCGGGCCAAGTATTAAGCCATATCAGCCGAAAGGAATTTGGGAATCATCAACATCAGGGCGTGGTCAACTTGCAAGGTATGTGCAGGATCATGATGAAAAACTTTATCGCCGCGGCATGTATACTTTTATTAAAAGAACCGTTCCGCCTCCATCGATGCTGACATTCGATGGATCAAACAGGGATCAATGCGAGGTAAAAAGAGCAAGAACCAATACTCCTTTACAGGCATTAGTTTTATTAAATGATCCGCAGGTACTAGAAGCCGCAAGAGTATTAGCCGAGAATTTAGCGGCCGAAAAATTTTCTGAAGAACAAAGAATTGAAAAAGCGTTTCGTTTGATCATTTGCAGAAAGGCAAGTGATCAAGAAAAGGAAATTCTTTTTGATTATTATAAGAAAGAAAAAGATGAATTTGTAAAACAACCAGAAAAGGCAGAAAGCTTTTTAAAAGCAGGCGAATACAAACATGAACAGGATATAAATAAACCCGAAGCAGCCGCGCTGATGCAGGTGGTCCATACAATTTATAATATGGAAGAAGCGATAACAAAATCATAAACCCCCTGTCCCCCTAAAGGGGAGACTTAGGAAGAAGATTTTTTATAGAAATGGATAAATAAAGAGAGGTGAAGTTGTGGTGAATAGTATTACTGGAAGTACAAGAGAGCGACGCAACAGAAGATGATAGTAACAATGATGTTGATATCATAAAAATAAAATTCATGGCAAACGAGTTTTTCGAAAACCGGTTGAACATTACACGCAAACATTTTCTTGGTAAGCTTAGTCTTGGCCTGGGCAGTGTTGCATTGGGTTCATTGCTCGTTAAAGATCTGTTCAGCAACGGGTCTTCGGAAATGTTACCACCTGTTGGGCTTCCACATTTTGCGCCCAAAGCAAAACGCATCATTTATCTTTTTCAAAACGGCGCGCCATCACAATTAGAAAGCTTCGACTACAAACCAACATTGATCGCAAGAATGGGAGAAGATCTTCCTGCATCTGTAAGAATGGGGCAACGACTCACCGGAATGACGGCGAACCAGGATAAATTTCCAATGGTGGGTTCGAAATTCAAGTTTAATCAATACGGAGAATCGGGAACATGGATAAGCGATCTTTTTCCCAACATTGGAAAAATTGCCGATGATATCTGTGTAATAAAAACGATGCACACCGAAGCGATCAATCACGATCCTGCATTGACATTTATACAAACGGGAGCGCAGCAGGGCAATCGTCCAAGTATGGGTTCGTGGTTGAGTTATGGACTAGGAAGCGAGAATAAAAACCTCCCGGCATTTTGTGTGTTGTTATCAAGAGGAAAAGGGAATGGACAAGGGGTTTATTCAAAACTCTGGACCAATGGTTTTCTTGATAGCATTCACCAGGGAGTGCAATTCAGCAATAGCGATGAAAGAGTTTTGTATTTAAACAACCCCGAAGGCGCCGATAAGTTAGACAGAAGAAGAATGTTGGATGAGTTGGCAAAACTGAATGCATTATCATTCCAGGAATTTGGTGATCCTGAAATAAAAACAAAAGTGGAACAGTATGAAATGGCATACCGGATGCAAACTGCAGTACCAGAGCTTACAGATCTTTCAAAAGAATCAGATCAGACTATAAAAATGTATGGCCCGGAATGTTTGGTGCCGGGCACCTATGCTGCAAATTGTTTATTGGCAAGAAAACTTTCAGAAGCGGGTGTGAGATTTGTTCAGCTCTATCACCAGGGTTGGGATCAGCATGGCAATCTTGTTGGTGAAATGCCGGGGCAAGCAAAAGATACCGATCGTGCATCGGCCGCTCTGATAATGGATCTTAAACAAAGAGGGCTACTTGATGAAACATTGGTGATATGGGGCGGTGAATTCGGCAGAACGAATTATTGCCAGGGAACATTGACAAAAGATAATTATGGTCGTGATCATCATCCGCGTTGTTATAGTATTTGGATGGCAGGCGGTGGGATTAAACCAGGATTAAGCTATGGTGAAACAGATGAGTTCGGGTATAATATTGTAAAAGACCCTGTTCATATAAATGATTTTCACGCAACCGTTTTGCATTTAATGGGATTGAATCATGAAAAACTTGTTTATAAACATCTTGGCCGTCGTTATCGGTTAACAGATGTTGCGGGCAAAGTTGTAGACGGGGTACTTGCATAAAAAAGCAGCATGAAATTATTTCAACGCATTTTATCCAATCTTAGTTTTTTTATTATCGTGCTAATTTTGTTTTTATTATTCTTTCAAAACAAAGTATCCCTTCCGCCATCTTTACAGGCAGTCGGAAGAATGCATCCACTATTGCTTCATTTACCGATCGGGCTTCTTGTTATCTCATTTATATTATGGATCGGCAGAAAGAATATTGAACAAGCATCTTTTCAAAAGATATTTATTCTTGTGTTACAGGTCACTGCCTTTACTGCAAGTCTTACAGCGCTAATGGGGTTTTTTCTATCGAGAGAAGGCGGGTATGATGAAAACATTCTTTTTAAACATAAAACACTTGGGATCACAACAGCAATTTTATCTTATATACTATTATTAGTTTATCGATCCTTTCCCGAAAAGAATTTTGTTTTTGGAACCACTATCACATTATCACTTACAGCAATGATCTTTGGAAGCCATTTCGGCTCTAATCTTACTCATGGAGAAAACTTTGTGTGGCAGCCATTGAGAAATGATAAAGAAGTGGAAGAAAAAATCACAGACAGCAGTTCTTTATTTGCAGCAGCTATACGACCAGTTCTTAGATCAAAATGCTTTACCTGTCATAATGAAAAGAAGGCGAAGGGTGGATTGATCATGACGACAGAAGAAAAAATTTTAGAAGGCGGAAAAAACGGACCAATTTGGAAATCCGGGGATGCTTTGAACAGCCACATCATTCAAAAAATAAATTTACCTGAAGACGAGAAGAAACATATGCCGCCAATAGGCAAACCACAGTTGAGCCAGGAGCAAATTGATCTTTTATTTGCATGGATACAATCAGGCGCAGATATGAAAAAGACAATGAAGGATTATGCAGATGACGATAGCGTAAAGATACTTGCAGCAAAATTTATTCATTTACCAAAAGAAGAAACAGAAAAAACATATTCGTTTGCCGCAGCATCCACTTCAACAATTCAAAAGCTGAGCGGTCCGTTCTGTTCGGTATTTCCGCTATCACAAAACTCACCAGCGCTGCAGGCAGATTTCTTTGTAAGGGAAAAATTTGACAGGAAAAAGCTGGAAGATCTTTTAAAAGTAAAAGAACAACTTGTTGTGCTCAACCTCGGCAATATGCCGGTTACTGATGCAGATATGAAAACGATCAATCAATTTTCAAATCTTGAAAAGTTAATATTGAATAATTCATTGATCACAAACAATGCATTAAACGAACTCAAAAAACTAAAGAGCCTTCAATCACTTTCGCTTGCAGGAACCCAAATTGATAAAAATGTAGGGCAATCATTTTTACAGTTCGATTCATTGAAAGAGGTTTTTATCTGGAACACGAAAATTTCAGCAACTGAAGCAGGAGAATTACAAAAGCAAAACAAAAAGACAAAATTCGACAGGGGTTATATTCCCGACGAAAACGAAATACTTTCACTGACGGCACCAAATGTAAAGAACGAAGAATTTATTTTGGCAGCAAATGAAAAAATAGAACTAGAACAAAAGATAGCGGGTGCAACGATTCGATATACCGTTGATGGAACTGACCCCGACAGCACAACATCTCCAATATATAAGGAGCCCATTTCTGCTGACGGATTCACATTGATCAAAGCGAGAAGTATAATGACGGGATGGTATAGCAGCCCGGTTACTTCATTTTCATTTTTTAAAAAAGGCATAAAACCATCGGAAGCAGAATTAATAAATAAACCTAATGAAAAATATAAAGGAAGCGGAGGCGCCACATTAATTGATGGTAAGAAAGGGCTAGCGGAAAACTTCAACGATGCAGCATGGCTTGGCTTCAGAGAACAACCATTTGCCGCAACCTTCTATTTTGATACTGTACAAACTATCAATAGCATTTCTATAAGTTATAATGAAAACGTACAATCGTTTTTAATGCCGCCTGCAGAAGTAGAAGTTTGGGCGGGAGAAAGCAAAGACAAATTAAAATTATTAAAGAAGGCTACCACACCACAACCAACAAAAGAAGAAAAGAATATTGTTAGAGTTGAAGGAATAAAAATTGATATCCCTAAATCAACACATAAGTATTATAAAATAGTTGCAAAGAATGTTTTAAAATTACCTGCCTGGCATCCGGGGAAAGGACAGAAGGCCTGGATATTTATTGACGAAATCTTTTTTAATTAATAAATATGAAACGAAAAGAATTTATTCAAAACAGCAGCTTGCTTATTGCAGGCAGCTTGATTGCAAGAGAGAAGTTGTTTGAGATCGTTGACGGCGAAATAGTATATGGCCAAAATGAAAAAAAGTATAAGCAGGTGAAAGATTGGGTAAAGGCAGATGCAGCAACTTTACCAGTGAATGATTGTCATGAAATGGTTCAGGATGCTAAAGGAAGAATTGTTTTGTTAACGAATGAAACAAAAAACAATGTTATCTTTTTTAATAAAAAAGGAAAGCTGCTAAAAACATGGGGACATGATTTTCCCGGTGCACACGGGCTGACCCTTTGGGGAGACAAAGAACAATTACTTTTTATAACGGATACTGTAAAAAATCAATTCTATAAAGCAACGATCGACGGAAGAATTTTGCAAACATGGGATTACCCGGTTGAAACCGGTAAGTATCCTGAGGCAAAAAGATTTGTACCAACAGAAACAACGATAACAAAGGATGGAGAAATATATTTAGCGGATGGCTATGGTATGCAATACATCATGCACTATGATGAAAAGGGAAAGCTCAAAAATGTTTTTGGCGGGAGAGGAAATGAAGAAAAAAATTTAGACAATGCCCACGGTATAACGATCGATCATCGCACAATTCCTGAGACATTAATTATTACCGACAGAACCCGTTGTTGTTTTAAACGATTTTCAATGGCCGGAGAATATATTGAAACAATTTCTTTACCAGGCGCCTGTGTTTGCCGGCCCGTTATAAAAGGAAATTATTTATATGCAGCCGTTCTTCGTTCACCTAATCTTGATACCGTTGATTCAGGATTTGTTATTATTCTCAATAAAGAAAACAAGGTAGTGTCGGTACTTTGCGGATCAGAAGCCGCTTATGAAAACGATAAATTAAAACCCTTTCATCAAACGGATAAGCTTTTCAAACATCCGCATGATGTTTTAGTAGACGATGAAGAGAACCTTTATGTGTGCCAGTGGAGCTCGGGCAAAGTGTATCCTTATAAGTTCAAGCCGGTAAAATAAGCCTTATGATCATTCGCAGAGCAAAGAAAAAAGATATTGAAAAGCTTTCGGTGTTATTTGATAAATACAGGATCTTTTACAAACAACAACCTGATATTGGCAACGCAAGATCATTTTTAAAAAAGCGAATGAAAAGAAAGGAGTCAGTGATCTTTGTTGCTGAAGAAAGGAAAGAGCTGATCGGCTTCACTCAATTATTCCCAATATTTTCTTCTGTTAGTATGAAAAGAACATGGCTGCTGAATGATCTTTATGTAAATGAAAAGGCAAGAGGAATAGGAGCGGCCACTAAATTGCTGGAAGCGGCAAAACAATTTGGGATAGAAACAGGATCAAAATGGTTGTTATTGCAAACGGCAGCAGATAATTTTACCGCACAAAAAGTATATGAAAAAAATGGTTGGGTAAAAGAAACAGACTTTTTCTATAGAAAAGATATTTAAAACCAGCCCCTTTTCCTGAACATATAGAGCATTATAATGGGAATAAGCAGCATGAGGATTACGGCTCCAAAAAAGCCATAGGGATTATGCAGCCACGGTATGCTTTCAAAGTTCATTCCGAAAATGCCCCCGATAACTGTAGCAGGTGCTAACAAGCAGGTCACAATAGCCATAACCTTCATCACTTCATTCATCTTCAGGTTTACATTATTAAGGTACAGATCGTGCATGTTGATCATCATATCACGATATGTCTCACTCAGATCATTTGCTTGTACAATGTGATCATAAATATCTTTAAAGTATTTGGTGCTTTTATCATCAAGCAGGTCACTATCGCTGCGAATAAAACCATTAATAAGATCACGAACCGGTGATATGTTTCTTTTTAAAACGATTATCTCTTTACGCAACTGGTTAATTTTTGCCAATGATCGCTGGGTAGAAGTTCTAACCACCTCTTCTTCCAGCGCTTCTATCTGGTCGCCGAGGTTTTCCATTACAAGAAAATAATGATCGACGATAAGATCGAGCATTGTATAGCAGAGATAGTCGGCACCAGCCTGGCGAAGGCGGCTGCTCGTTAATTTTAATTTTTCCCTCAATGAATTAAAAACGTCGCGGCTTGCATCTTCCTGGAAACTGATAACAAAATTTTTTCCAAGTATAATACTGATCTGTTCCTGCTCTACGGTATTCTTTTCAGGATTATAATAAAGCATATTAAGCAGGCAAAAGAGAATATTGTCAATCTCGTCCATTTTTGGCCGCTGGTTGATACTCATAATATCCTCCTGTATCAATGGATGTACGCCAAAATGATTGGACAAGGTTTCCACATCAGCTTTGCGAATGCCATCAATATTGATCCACGTTATGGTGTGTCTCGATAAGTATTCGAAACATTCGGTTACGTCTTTTGCCTCGTGTACCTCCATGGTCTCGGCATTATAATCATAAATGGTGATCCTTATTTCCTTCGAATCTTCACGAAGAGGAATTATAGTTGGGTTCTGGCTTAATATTTCACGAGTACGTTTTGTGCCGAATAAATTTAGCGGAACAAGGTAGCGAAGATATTTTTCCGGTTTAAGCTTAACGTTCATAACATTGGTAAGTTAGCAAAAGAAACCCATCAGTAAAATAATGGGGGTTAAAAATAAAGAATCAATTATTCTTTTTTGTGAACCCGGTTATATTTTGCATTTTGAAAACAAATTAAAAAAATGCCATCTCAAAAACAGGAGTTTTCGTTTCCCGGACAGTCAACAGAGCAACTCTTATTATTCGCTTACGGAGCTTTTTTAGAACTTGGCTGGACGCCAAAATATGCCGGCCCCAATGCAATTATTGGATATACGCCACGAAGTTGGAATAAATATGATGATGAGATAATAGTGGAAGCGGCCGGCGAAATAATGTCGGTTAAAAGTAGCCTTGCACACAACGAATCTTTTGATATGATGGGTAAGAATAAAAAACATATCAAAGATTTCATGGAAGCATTTGAAAAAGTAAGATCATCTGAACCCAAACCAGGATGGGCAACTGCAATCGAAGACTTGCGAACACAAACGGTTCAAACAGTAACTGAAGAAGCAAAACATGCGGAAGAAATTAATAAAGTAATGAAACTTTCGGGATCGAATTTGTATGCGACCTATGCTATAATAGGAATAAATGTTATTGTATTTATCCTGATGGTAATTAATGGAGCTGGAATTTTTAGTGCAAACGCATTGGTGCATATTGATTGGGGAAGTAATTATTCGCCACTCACCTTATCCGGAGATTGGTGGAGGCTGTTCACTTGTATTTTTATTCACTTCGGCATTATTCACCTTGCAATGAACTCTTATGCATTGTATATGGCGGGAGTATATCTTGAACCGATGCTTGGGAAAACGAAATATATAATTGCATATTTGGCAACAGGAATTTTTGCAAGTCTTGCCAGTCTTTGGTGGCATAGTGAAGGGATAAATAGTGCAGGGGCCTCCGGCGCCATCTTTGGTTTGTATGGGGTTTTTCTTGCTTTGCTTTTTACGAATCTTATTCCAAAACAAATGAGGTCATCCCTATTGCAAAGTATTGGTGTCTTCGTTGTATTTAATTTGATCTATGGCACAAAGTCTGGCATTGACAATGCCGCTCATATTGGCGGATTATTAAGCGGTCTTGTTATTGGGTTTGTTTTTTATCCATTATTAAAAAAAGAGGACAAAGGTGCTAGAAGCAATCTTGTTTTAGTAGCGATAATTGCTGTGACGGCTTTGTCTGCATGGATGTATTTAAACAGCCCGGGAAATAAAATAGGACCGGAAAGACGCGAAGCAGAAATAAATTCTTTAAAAGATGCAAAATTTCCCGACGGAGAAAAGCTTTATAAAAAGTATAATGAATTTGCCCAAAGCGATGAAAAGATCGTTAAGATGTTTAACGATGGAATAAGTTCTTATAAGGACTGGCTCACAGCAAACGAAGAAAATATCAAACTGGAATTTGACAAGGCATCCTCTACTGTTGCTGCCATGAAAGGCTATGATGTGTCTGTGTCAGCAAAAGAAAAGATCAACCTACTGGAACAATTATTGGATGCACGAAAGGAACAAGTTTCTATTATGAAACAACTTGCACAGGAAGATAATCCGGCAAACCAATTAAAGCTCGCAGAGATAAGAAATAAGCAAGGAGAAATTTTGACGGAGTTAAATAAAAAGGATAATTAAATTATAAAGAGCTTTTTGCCCGCTCCAGGTCTTCTGGTGTATCAATGGCAATATTATTATATTCTGTTTCTGCCATTTTTATTTTGATACCGTTTTCCAAATAACGAAGCTGCTCTAATTTTTCAATTTTTTCTAATGAAGATTGCGGCAGTTTGGTAAACTTTATCAACGCATCTTTTTTATATGCATAAACGCCGACATGCAAAAAATATTCAGCATTCGTTTTTCCATCTCTTTGATAGGGAACAATGCTTCTGCTGAAATAAAGTGCATAACCGGATTTATCGGTAACAACTTTTACATTATTAGGATTAAGGGCTTCTTCTTTTGAAATTTTTCTCCTCAACGAAGCGACCTGTATGCTATCATCATCAAAAAGATGAACTAATTTTTCCAATGGTTCTTTTTTTATAAAGGGTTCATCGCCCTGGACATTTATGATGACATCAATATTCATTTCTGCAATTGCTTCAGCAATTCTATCACTGCCACTCTCGTGTTCTTTTTTACTCATGATCACTTTGCCGCCGCCATCTTTTATCTCTTTATAAATTATATCGCTGTCGGTTACTACAAAAACATCATTGAATAAACCTGTTGACACAGTATTATCATATACATGTCGAATGATCGTTTTATTTCCCAGCATCTGCATAAGCTTACCAGGAAATCGAGTGGCTGCATAGCGGGCGGGAATAACGGCAACAATAATCATTGGGGAAAGTTAGCAAAACCAATCAACCATCAAGTTTTTGAAATGGTTTTTTTAGCAAGGCAACCAGGTCTTCGTCTTTTTCATTTGGATAATAACGGTCAAGGCCATAGCGAATACTTTTGGGATCAAGGGTTTTAAAAGTTCCGAATAGTCTGTCCCAGATCGAAAAAACACCGCCATAATTGCTATCGGTATAGGGTTGTTTCCAATGATGATGTACCTTATGCATATTGGGAGAAACTAAAACATAGCTCATAAACTTATCTAGCCACTTCGGTAGAGAAATATTTGCATGAGTGATCCCGGTGAACACGGTTAATAGTGTTTGATAGATCATAATTCCATACATCGGGGCGCCACTTATAACAATGGCAATTAAAAAAAACAAACCGCGCCAAACACTTTCCAAGGGGTGATGTCGCAGGCCACTTGTTACATCTACATTATTGTCGGCATGATGAATAATGTGCATGCGCCAGAATAAAGGAACCTTATGTTCTACAAGATGAGAAAGCCAGCCGCCAAAAAAATCAAGCATCAAAGCAGAAATTACAATACTGCCAACTACCGATGCATTTAACCAATACACAAGACCGAACTTTTCTTTCGAAGCCCAATCGGAAAGAAGGACAATTAAAACACCAAAGCCTGTATGAATAATAAGATGTAGTAAAGTAAAAAAGAGATTAACACCTGCGTGGTGGGCCTTATTTTTTTTATACTTGAGTGGTAATAAAGGAATGGCTCCTTCGATCA
>Ga0207686_10000373_pt1 | contig 31299 bp, 21 predicted proteins | sample KBSM24metaG_FD_184396 | JGI IMG/M metagenome (GOLD analysis project Ga0207686, IMG submission 184396) | Miscanthus rhizosphere microbial communities from Kellogg Biological Station, Michigan, USA - KBS M2-4 metaG (SPAdes) (version 2) | ecosystem: Host-associated > Plants > Roots > Rhizosphere >...
AATGCGAAGGCCCGAGCTTTACAACGGCGGGTCCGCACTTCAATCCCGCCGGCAAAATGCACGGCACAAAGAATCCAAAGGGCCCGCATGCGGGCGACATGAATAACTTTACGGTGCGAGCGGACGGTACGGCTCGAGTTACGGTCACTGATCCCCGAGTGAATCTTGGCGCCGGCAACTTTTCATTGTTTACCGACGGCGGCACCGCGCTGGTCATTCATGCCAAAGCCGACGATATGAAGACCGACCCTTCAGGAAATTCAGGAGATCGAATCGCCTGTGGAACTATCACCAAATAATAGGAGCGATGAGGGGAGCACATGGCCAACAGCAATCAACCAAAAAACAATGGTCACGTGATAACCAGGTAATTGGAGGAAGCTATGAATATTTCAGAGCCGAAGAGTGTAACTGTGCCAGAGATCGCTCTAATCGCGGCCACCAGGGGAGCCATCGGATTTGGCGCCGGCTTGTTGCTGTCAGGCAAGTTCAAACGCGATGTCAGAAAGAAAGTGGGCTGGATCTTGTTCTTGTCGGGATTGGCAAGCACGGTGCCGATCGCCCTGCATGTGTTCGGCAAGAAACAAGAGACGGCAACTGAGCATTAGCGCAGAGAGTTTTCCGCACTCGACTTGGCTGTAGGTTACTCGCCAAAACAAACGGGCCGTCGGAAACGAAATCCCGACCGGCCCGCTTTAAGTTAATAAGGAATGCCCCGATAGTCCGCATTTCCAATGGTCAAGACGGCGAGCTCGATCTAGTGAATACAACTGGCTCGCTGTTGGCAGAACTGTTCGGGTTAATCACCCTTCATGTTGATTCCTTTGTTTTGCAGAACTCTAATTTCAACTCGCCGGTTCTTCGCGCGGCCTTCTGCAGTCTTGTTATCGGCGACAGGTTTCCCTTCACCAAAACCAAAGGGTTGCACTAACCGGCGCAGATCCAGACCATGCACGTTAACCAGGTATTGGATTACGGACTGCGCGCGTTTTTCGCTGAGGGCACGATTCCTCGCCGTGTTGCCGGTGGTATCCGCAAAGCCGACGACTTCCACCAACCAACCGTTTGTATTGCCCTTGGCCTTTTCTGCCTTGCCCCAGGCCGCGGTGTCATCAAGTATCTTCTTGCCGTCTGCGTCGATTAGGCTGCTATTCAGTTTGAAGAGCACCGGAATCGTGCGAACGGTGTCGTAGTCATCGAGTCCGTTGATCCGGTTATTCGCCAGCGCCGCATCCTTGAAGGCTGCATCAGCGGTTGCCTGTGCTGCTTCGGCTTTGGCTCTGGCGTCATTGGCCAGCGCGGTGTTCTCGGCTATTTGCCCTTGCATCCGCTTCGCTTCCTCTGCTGCTTCGCGAGCGGCCTGTTCAGCAGCCTCAATCCGCTTCTGATTGTCGAGCGCGAGTTTATCTGTCTGTTCAAGCGCCTGGGCACTGCGCAGATCCTGCTCATCGAACCTGACCCAGTCTGCTACCAGATTGCCGTCAGCGTCTCCTTTGCCCTGCGATTGCAAGCGGAGACCCTTCATGATGTAGGTCACTTCGTAACCCTTCTTGCTCATCCCGTGCGAAGTTACCTTTGTGGTTGAGGTCAAGAGCACCGTAGTTTCGGCGCCGCCAAGATCCCTAACCTTGAAACTATCGCCGTTGCGAACGCTAACGACGCCTTGAATCTTTTGCTTTTGACCCTGTGGCACCTGTACCGGATGGGTATTGTCGGCGCTTTGAGCTAACGACCCGATTGCCGTCATCAGCATGATTGCGCAGGCCAGGCCCACCGACACCGCGATTGATTTCCTGTTTTTCATTCGATTCTCCTCAATAAGTTTTTTGTTTGTGCGGTCAACAAACCAGTAAGCGTCCGGTGCTTTCGAGCCCTCACATCCCACGCTTGGTCCCCGGCGACTACCGATGGCCCTTCGGCGTAATGGTTGATTGCGTTGAGCATAGAGCGGCGAGAGGGTCCTTAACACTAGTAGTTGTTACAGTTTTCAAGGTGGTTAGGATAAGGATTCCGCTCAGCCTTGGGTATCTATCATGAAGTCAGCTGTTCGCTGATCCGCTTGTCCAGGAAGGTGAATTAGGCGTTAGACGGCTATCTATGACGGGACCTTCTCTCCCCAGGCGCGCCGGCCTGCAAGCGCTGGGATTCGCCTGTCACTAATGACAGGTCTCAGTAAACGTAAACAAACGTAACTTGGTGGCAAGGCAAGTTTTGCAAAACTTCGTGGTCACAACTGAAGGTGTTCGAATGGTTCTCGAAGTAGTCACCCTGCTAAGAAACTACTCTCCTGACAACGAAACTCAATGACCTGCAAAATGTTGACCATGAAAGGAACGCAAAATGAAATCAACTTTTAGGATGCTCAGCGTGACGATGGCTGGAGTCGTTTGCTTGATACTGCTGAACGGCACTACCACCTCCGCTCAGAAATTACCAAAGAGTATTTATATCCAGGCGCAGGCGATGGGAACAGCGACGCAAATGGGCCGCACCTACGGAATCACCCTCATCATTCAGGAACTATCGACAGAAGAGGAAAGATCTGGATTGCTCGAAGCGTTCCAGCAAAAAGGTAACGAGGGTCTGGTGAACGCGCTGGCAAAAATGCATAGCAAGGGGCGAATGCAAATTACGGGTACATTGGGATATGACGTCGCCTATGTAAAGACGTTCCCGCAGCCGGACGGCAGCACCAGGTTGCGAATCGTAACCGATCGTCCGCTGCGCTTTGGCGAGGTGTGGGCCGATACCAGATCGGCGGATTACAACCTGTCGGGACTGGAGATCGTCATCAGCAAAGACAAGAAGCACAACACCGGATCGCTCTACCCGGCTTGTCAGTTCAAGATGAACAAACAGAACCAACTCGAATTGGAACTGTTTCAAAATCCGTGGAGTCTGGTGAACATCATGAAGCGTTAGCATGTTCGAATCTATTTTCGATCTTCCGCTCTTACTGGTGGGCCCGGCGATCATCGCGACGTTGTGCCTGTTCGCTATAGCCGGGTTGCTCATGGTCCGGCGCCTCCTGCTTCCGCGGCTGCGAGTTCATCAAGGAGACTCGGAATTCACCGGAGCAATGCTCCAGTCGGTGATGGTGTTCTATGGACTGGCCGTGGCGTTGATCGCCGTGAGCGTTTTCCAAACCTACTCCGACGCGTCGAAGGTCGTTACGGGAGAGGCCACCGCGTTGAATGCGCTTTACCGCGACGTGAGCAGTTATCCCGAACCTATCCGCAGCGATCTGCAAAAGCAACTTCGTGAATATACTGATCAAGTCATCAATCAAGCCTGGTTCTTGCAACAGCGGGGAGAGCTGCCAACCGCTGGCGTCCAGCACATGAGCAGCTTCCAGGCAGTGCTGGACAAATTCGAACCGGCGACTGAAGGCCAGAAAGTCCTGCACGCAGAAACCCTGCACGCTTATAACCTGCTGATCCAAGCGCGCCGTCTGCGACTCGACGCGGTCGGCACCGGTTTACCGATCGTGATGTGGGCGGTGATCGTCATGGGTGCTTTTATTAGTCTCAGCGCTTCGTTCTTTTTCAGAGTAGAAGATGTGCGATTGCACTGCATCGAAGTACTGCTGCTGGCGGTCTTCATTGGGCTGGTCATTTTCATGATCGTCGCCCTGGACCGGCCTTTCCGAGGTGATCTGGGAATTCCCGCCGATCCGTTTAAGTTGACCTATGACCAACTGATGAAGTAGGTCGTGAGCACTTCGATGAAAGAGCCGGCCGTTGAAGTGAACCTTCACCGGAACCGAATGGATTTTTGCCTCTGAGCGTTTCCGCTTGTGTGTAGCCCGTGAGCAAAAACTGTAACTTTTACCAGTTTAGTGGTTTCGCAGCCTCTCTTACGCTGCTTTCGTAGGAAAGCTCCGCACCGTTTCCCCCGCAGCTTTCACGTAAGGAGGGTAAATGAAAACCAGTCATCGATCGCGGCCATCAAAGTTGACCGCCTTCACTCTAATTGCAATCGCATCACTGCTTATTCCATCTCGTCCAGTGGTGGGCCAGGCGCAGGAACCACAGAAGCCTGCGTCCGACGTTCAACAACTCAAGGATAGGCTGCAACAACTCGAGCAGACGGTCGAGCAGCTCAAAGCGCAGATCGTTTCCATGGCCGAGGCGGAAAAGAAAACGGACAAGGCGACCGGCGAAAAGGTTGCAGCACCAGTCACGAAAGCTTCGGACACCGCGTCGGTTGCGGCCCCAGCTGTCGCGCCGGCTGGAGCGACGAAGCCCGCGGACGACGACAAAAAAGGCGAGAGCAGTTTTTCCATCTATGGATTTGCGATGCTCGACATGGGCTATCAATTCAAGCAAGCCGATCCTAACTGGTTCGACACGGTTCGTCCCGTGAAACTACCCGCCTTCAAGGATCAATTCGCGCCGAACGGTAATTTCTTTTCCAGCGTGAGACAGACGCGATTCGGAGTGAAGTCTTCAACCCCAACCAAGTACGGGGAACTAAAAACAATTTTTGAATTTGAATTGTTCGGCACCGGTGTCGATGCAGGTCAAACCACTTTTCGCTTGCGACATGCGTACGGCGAATTGGGGCCTGTCGGCGCCGGCCAGAACTGGAGCACCTTTGTTGACCCGGACGTGTTCCCGAATACGAACGAATACTGGGGCCCGAATGGAATTCCCTGGTTCCGCAACGTACAGGTTCGCTTCATGCCGCTCAAAGGAAAGAACTCGGTCACGATTGCGCTTGAGCGTCCGGGCGCCAGCGCTGACCTCGGCCGGGCCTCGGATCGAATCGAACTCGTTGGCGTTAAGCCAAGATTCCCGCTGCCTGATCTGACTGCGAACGTGCGCTTCGAAAGAGACTGGGGCCATTTCCAGGCCTCCGGATTGGTGCGAGAGATCAAATGGGTCGACACCGTGGCGGATAACTTCGACTTGGGTGGCCGGGCCACCGGAGCCGGCTTGAGCCTCAATTCGGGTTTGAACCTCGGCAAGAAAGACGTGGCGAAGCTTTCATTTACTTATGGGCAGGGAATTCAGAACTACATGAACGATGCGCCAGTTGATGTGGGCATCGCCCTGGCGCGCTCAGGAAATCCGCGCGTCCCGATCAAAGGCGTCGCGCTACCAATGTGGGCGTGGATGGCCTATCTCGATCACACCTGGAACAAGCGCTTTAGCAGTTCGCTGGGATACTCGATGCTCGACATCTCGAACTCGGAAGGTCAGGCGGCAGATGCTTTTCGGCGTGGTCACTACGCATCGGGCAACCTGCTGTTCTACCCGGTAGATAACGTGATGCTTGGCGGCGAGGTGATTTGGGGCAGACGCGAAAACTTCCTCGATAAGTTCACCTCCGACGACGTTCATTTCCAGTTCTCGTTCAAATACAACTTCAAGAAGGAACTCAAGTTCTGACAGCAGCTCTGCGGCAATGAAGAAAATATTCATCAACCAGTTGGCCCAGATGCGCTCGTGTCCGGTTTGTGTTTGCTTGCGTCTGCGGGGCGAATGGCCAGGAGTAAAACCATCAACAGCGGCGCGGCGCAACCCGCCACCACGACAAGATAAAGGAGTAACGACATGAAGCAGGAAGAAAAACCCCAGGGCGCGGATTGCGATCCGCTTGGCAATTCCGACGATCTGATCTCGCAGGAGATTCCCTCCGGCGTAGATCGCCGAAAGTTCTTGATGCGTAGCGCGGTGGTCGGCGCCGCAGCAATGATGACAGGCAAGACCCTCCTGGCCGCGGACCGAACCGCGGAAGCGGTCAAATCGCTGCCGGTCCTGCGCCCGCTCTCCAGAGGGCTTTATGTTCACATGGCCGCGGGCTCGCCCATCGTGATCACAGCGGATGAGTTCTATAAAGTGGGCCCCGGCCCTTCAAGCTCGCACACGATCGGCCCGATGCGCATTACTTATGATTTCTACCAGCGCTGCCTCAAACTGCCGGCCGAGCAACTGGCGAAGGCGACCGCGCTAAGAGTCAACCTGTTCGGTAGTCTCAGCGCCACAGGGAAAGGGCACGGCACTGAGCGCGCGACCCTGGCAGGTTTGATCGGTATGGAACCGGCGACTGTCGACCCACTGTTTCTTGATGGCCTGCGCGATAAGCCTGACCAGTCATTCAAAGTTAAGCTCGGCGGCAAAGAGATCACCGTCATGCTCAAGGACGTTGTCTACGATGCTGCCAAGGGCGACTTCCATCACCAGAACACGATGGTGTGTCATCTGTTGGCGGGCAACGAAGATATCTATCAGTTGGAGTACTACTCAGTTGGTGGTGGATTCATCGAGTGGAAAGGCTATGAGCCGCCGAAGAAGAATGCTCCGAAGTATCCGTTCGAAACCATGAAGGAGCTTCGTGCCCATGCGGACAAAAACAAGTTGTCCATCGGACAGGTGATTCTGGCGAATGAAATGTCGATCGCCGGCAAGACCGAGGCGGAAGTGAATGCATTCATCGACAAGATCATCAACGCGATGCTGGCGACGGTTAAGTCGGGACTGAGCATGCCGGAAGACGGCGTGCTGCCGGGCCCGATCAAGCTACACAGCAAAGCAGCGACGGTTTATAAGCGCGCCATGGACGACGAGAACCTGGCGGACCGCGGTATCGGTGTGCTGTCTGCATGTGCCATAGCCGCTTCTGAGGAGAACGCTCGCGGCCACCTGGTCATCACCGCACCCACGGGAGGATCAGCCGGCGTCATGCCATCTCTCGTTTATGCGTTGACCGAAGGACGCAAGATCCCGCGCGAAAAACTCCGCGAAGGCATGCTCGCGGCGCTGGGAGTGGGATATCTCTGCAAGCACCATGCGACGTTGGCCGCGGCCGAAGGTGGCTGCCAGGCCGAGATCGGTGTGGCTTCCGCGATGGCGGCGGCATTGGTCGCGACGGCGCGCGGAGCTGACTCACGGGTGGTCGAGAACGCAGCGGAATCGGCGCTCGAGCATCACCTCGGTCTGACCTGCGATCCGGTTGCCGGGTATGTGCAAGTCCCGTGCATTGAAAGGTGCGCATTTGGCGCAGTCAAAGCCTGGACCGCGTATGCGATCGCCAGCAACGAGATCGCAAACAATCACCGCGTGGGTCTCGACGAAACTGTGCAAGCCCTGGCCCAGACCGCCAAGGACATGAACAGCAAGTACAAGGAAACCAGCGAGGCCGGTCTGGCTCTCTCGGTCGCCTTAGTGGAGTGCTGATCGAACGGGGAGCTGATGTAACTCGGTGTGCGGTGAGGCATGCCGCACAGAAAGAACACAGGAGCGGGGGCAAGCCCGCCTTCCTGACCTTGAGCTGAACCTTGGGCTGACTACAGTGCCTTGATGAAGTCATCGCGACAGGCCTTCAACGTGAGGCCAATCGAGCAATTTGAAAAATCTCGAGGTCAGGAAGGCGGGCTTGCCCCCGCTCTTACCTCGTAAAGCCAGTGGGTGGTAGAAGGAATCCTTTCATGTTGACACGACCGGCACACGTCAGACTCTCAATCGCATTGGCGTTCGTATCAGTCGCGTTGCTCACGACTTCTGTCTACGGACAATCGCCGGCGACCCCACCAGTCGATAAGGAAGTGGTTGCGGCTCAGGGACCTCGATTAGCGAAGCCGGAGAACAAAATCGTTGCGGATGATCCGCGACCGACCGATCTGGAGAGGGAAGTCTCGGCCATGAAGGCTGAGAACGCCGCTCTCAAAGAGCAGCTGCGGAAGATCGATGAGCAGCAAAAAACGATGCTGGAACAGTTCAAGCTGTTGCAGCAACGGCTCGAGGGATCGTCGGCTGCGGCTGACGCTCTGACAGCTAAGCCACCGACCGCTTCGCCAAACGCAGATGCTTCAGCGCCCACGACGGCACCCAACACCTCAGTGCCGTCGCCGGCCATTTCCACACAGGCGAAGACTGCCGATGAGGATCGTTATCAGGATGGCGTGGTTGTCTGGAAAACTCCCGACGAGGCGCGCGTGCCTTTCCTGATGAAGTTCAACGTCAACACGCAAATCCGTTATCTCAATACGCTTCACGCCAACGACACCTTTACTGATCATTTGGGCGTCGTCCGGGAAGTTCATAAGCGCAACGACATCACGGTCAATCGCGCGATGTTTATTCTGGGCGGTTACGTGTTCGACAAGCGGCTGCGATATAGCATGACTGTCTGGACCTCCGCCGGCTCGGCCTCGATTGTCGTCGCCGGTAACATTGGCTGGCAATTCAGCAAGAAGCTCACGATCACCGGAGGCTACACCGGCGTTCCCGGCAGCCGATCACTGGTCAACACGTTTCCATTTTTTGCATCGACCGATAGGACCATGGCGGACAACTTCTTCCGTCCTGCCTTCACCCAGGGTGTCTGGGCCAACGGGGAACTCGCGAAGGGACTCTATTACCTCGCGTTCGTCGGCAACGGTCTGAATACTTTGAATATCTCGGCCACCAAGATCGATACGAATCTTCTAACTTCAGGCAGTGTCTGGTGGGAGCCGCTCGGAGACTACAGCGAACCCGGGAAGTCGCGAAATATGTACGACGATTATTTCGCTTCGCGGAAAGTTCGCATTCGTCTTGGCACCGCGTTTACCAGGTCACGTGAAGATCGCTTTTCAAATCTCGATCAATCGAATCCTGACAACACCTCACTGTACAACTCCGACGGCGTGCTTACTTTCTCGACCGGAGCATTTGCACCGGGTGTGACGGTTGATAAGGCGAACTACCGCATGTTGTCGATCGACGGCGGACTCAAATACAACGGCCTGGCGGTCAACGGACAATACTTCATGCGCTGGCTCGGCGACTTCAAAGCTGACGGGCCGCTACCGATCTCATCCACCTTCGACCACGGCTTTGAGTTATCGGCGGGCAAATTTGTCGTGCCTAAGAAGCTGATGTTGTATGCGCGAGGTTCGATGGTCTTCGGCCAATTCGGCAACTCGCACGAGTATGCCGGCGGACTGAAGTGGCACCTCCTTCCGACCGAACGTTTCTGGCTCAGCGCAGAGCTGATGCGGATCTGGAAGGTTCCTTATAGCGGCACGTTCACTCCGTACACCGCAGGCATGACCGGGTGGGCGCCGATGATTCAGTCGGTCCTCGCTTTCTGAAGTGACGACAGGAAACTTAGTACAGGTTTATCTGACCGACAAAGACCGTTTCAGCGGATGAACTCCGTCGATCGATCTTATTTTCAGGATCCAAAGGCCCACCCCGACAACCATCGTGGGAACCCGGACGCTCACGGCCGCGCGGAAATAGGAGGAAGCTGTAGCTCAAAATTGGTGATTTGCGGATGGTCGCAAGTCAAGAAATTGCGCTACATATCTGGCGACGACTTACATCGTGGCGGTGCCGATGCTCATTTTTCTTTACTCGCTGTGTCGCTGGTATCGCTCGCTGAAGCAGAGACACCCGCAATCTTTCTTGAAGTACATTTGAGCAGACTGAATCAAATAAAATCGGATTAAGTGAAACGAAGCAGCCCTATCCGGTCCGGTCGAAGACTGCAAACTTCCTGCTCGGTCTATACTCACCTTCGAGCGAAGAACACGTAACTTAAAAATGTCGATGGGCCGAGTCAGCCCCCGTATGCGTGTCGGCCCATCGGGAGGGGACGTGTTAATTGTGCACGCTTGTCGCCGAAGAATGCACTACCCACCCCTCCATCCCTGGTGCGATCTACTGGCCGCAGATTCGCACCGTGCTGATCTGGAGGCACGCCTCGTTGCGACACCGATGCGCGCCAGACAATCAGCAGGATTCCATCCGCGCATGCTGGCCGCCACTGTAAAAACTACTAGCTTCCGTGCTTTCAGCGTCTCTTATTATCCGCGTGCAGTATGCGTGAGCGTCTGCGGATCGTAGGTGGAAAGATGGAGGTCCACGCAAAGCCCATGCATCGAAAAACTCGACGCAACTTCCCATCGAGCGTAGAATGAAGCCATCAAAAAAAGCGGCGTCATGAGACCCATAAGACTCATCTTCGCCCAGGACTTCGAACTCTTATCCCGTGGCGAGACCCAACTTAAGTCGCCTCTTGGATTCTTTTGTAACCTGACAGCTTGCTGACTGAGTTCAGAGAAGCCCTGAAACTTAGCAACTAACAACTTAATAGGAGCAGGCGAGGGAAGAAGATGATCTCCAAAGAAGACCTTGAATACCTCAAACAGCTTGACGGCCTACGAGTGGAAGCCCGACTACTTCGGGACAAGGGTCTCGAGGCTATTCTCGCTTTTAATCTCGAAGACGAAACCCACTGGGAACAGGAGATTTCGGACAATGAAAAGCTGTTATTCAGGCGAGCCAAACACTTGGCTTGGAACCTTGGGAAGATCGAGGAATATGACTGCGAACATCTTGATGTCCAATATTTTTCCAAAGAATTCGAAAAACCTCAGTCAAGACCTCAGAAATATCAGCCCCGTGTTAATTATCCCGATTGGCCCATCATTGTATTGCCAGTGCTGGGACCCAGAGATCTTAAGGATGTTTCCAGCTTATGCCGCAAATTGAAAGAGTCGAACGACCCTCTGTCCAGTTACCTACGCAGCCAGTTTGCAGATACCACTTCTGATTTACTTCAGGCATACACGTCATCAACGCCAACCACCAAAGCACCAGCGACCGCCGTTCTTAGAGAACTCAACGAGATGCTCCCGAGTCCCTCGCTGCAAGAGTACGCGCTTCAGACCGATGTGACATTGCGGCAAGAGACTAAATCATTGCTCGCCAAGAGTCCGCAGGGGGCAGAATTGCTCCGCCTAAATCGCATGTTGTTGGGTGATGCGTACCCGGATGAAATAACCAAGGGCTGTCAATCAGTTGAACTGCTTGAAATACGAGGCGAGCTAAGAGAGTCGGAAATTACGAACAGGGCCAGCCTGTGCACCAAATTGAAAGAGTCGAACGATCCCCTGTCAAATTACTTACGCACTCAGTTTACCGGGAACACTTCTGATCTACTCCAGGAATACACGCCCTCAACGCCTCCCAGCGTATCACTAATGAGGGCCCTCCTTAAGGATCTCAACCGGGTGCTCCCAAATCCGTCGCTGCATGAGTATGTGCTTCAGGCCCACGTGAGATTAGGGCAAGTAACCGAATCGTTGCTCGCCACGAGTCCACAGGGCGCAGACCTACGGCGCTTAAATCGCATGTTGTTGGGTGATGCATACCCCGAAGAAATAAAAATGGGCTCTCAATCGGTTGAACCGTTCGAAATGCCCGGCGAGCCAGCACCGATATTGTTTGCGGCGAATTACCTTAGAACGCGACTGGGTAACCTTTATGGTTGCCTGGATGAGGGCACTCTCTCATGTTACTACCGGGTTATCAGGGAGCTATATAACCTGCACAACACGAATTGGGCGCTAGGGGCAGCCAGGCCCGGCGAGCAAACGGGAAAGCCTTCTGTTTTTGTAACCACCGAATGCGCGCGCGCTATCGGATTTTTTGCGCGGCTTATGGAAAACACCGCACATTTTCTTCGGCGCATGCATGAAACCAGGGAGTATGTGCAACATGTAAAGTGCGCCCAGAATCACAATGACCCGCTCTTGCCACCACTTGCTCCAGCCTGGTGCGCAAGTGAGCTGGAATGGTGTCATGCATCTGTTAAGACAACGATCGAGGGCTTTCGCGATTACATTGCCATTCTGCTTCCGGATCTGAAAGAGGTCTCGGATCTTGATGAGATCCTGAGGCTGATTGAGAGATCAGTTAAGTACTTTGCCGACGTATCGGCAGAGTCTTTCCACACTGTAATTCTATGGTCAAAGCTGCTGAGGGAAAGAGAAGAGAGCCAGTTCTATAAGTGGCGGTGGAAAGAGCGCAAACATAATCGAGAAACGCTTCGTCTTCGAGAATTCCCCGAGCGAGATCTAACTGAAACCGCCCACCGGGTAGCGTGGGGCGCGCTCGCGGCAGCGCGTCACGATTTCAGGAGATTGCAGAGGACCTTTCGTCAAGCACAACGCTCCGGAAAGCCGTCGCCTGCCAACGGTGGCAAAGTTCTGGAGGAAGCGTCCGCCATTTTTGCCAATTTGGCGAAATGGCTGCGAACGCACTTGGATCCCTCAAAGGAATACTTCGAAAAGAACCTCCACCGGTGTTTGGCTGAAAATGCCAGAGGAGGGAACCCAAACACCGTGCAAGACCTCGCATTCTCTGCACTTAGCTTAGGCCTAATCACGAAGGACTGGCACCGACCCGATTGCCGGCAGGCAATCGAAATACTATGTGAAAATCTCGACGAGGGTGGTCAATTTCCGCTTGGCCCACCCTTCGGCTATACCCCCAAGGGCGAAGGGAGAGTAGTAATCAACGCTCAACTAATCAGAGCGTTCTCCCAACTCGTGCAACACTTGCCATCAAATCTCAGTCCTGAAGTCAAAGCTCGCATCCCAAATGTCATCGGCAGGATGCTCGGCTATTTTAGATCACACTCCATCGAGCTGAAGTCGGGGATTGCCTGGCCAAGTCTTAGATCTCTTAATCGGGAACGCAGTTCGCTTTGGATAAGTTCAATCTCGGTGCTGGCTCTGCATCGAATTGTTCTGATGATGGACGCGCACATCAATCACGGAGTCAAACAACACTTCAATACGAGGACCGCGGCCCAGCTCAAACAAGATGGTGTTCCATATCTTCACCAATTAATGTGTTCTGATATTGGGTACGCCAACCTTGGTAACGGGTCAACCGGTCGAACCAGAGTGGTAATGGAACTCGAGGGCATGCGTGCCCACCTTCTTGGAACCGGGCGCGCAAAAAAGGCTCTCCTGTCGAAAGAGGCGCTCGGTGAAAATATGCTCCGGTCGCTGATACTTTACGGGCCCCCAGGCACGGGAAAAACAACACTGGTCAAGTCTCTGGCGGTTAGTAGCAATGTCGACCTCGTAGAGGTGATGTCCCATGACCTTTACCGGCTGGGTCCGGAAAAGGTGATGGAACAAGTCTCTCACGTTATGGACGCTCTGAAGTTACTCACTTCTACCGTAATCCTGTTCGATGAATTTGAACCGATCCTGCATACGCGCCCTCCAATCGCCGTAAGGATAACGGAAATGTTGACCGGCAACATGCTTCCGAAACTTGATGCCCTATACAACGCAGCGGCGCAAAATGGTATCGCCTATGTTTTGTCCACCAACTATGTTGAGCGCTTGGATTCAGCCGCCATCCGGCCGGCCAGATTCGATCGCATGCGGTTCATTTACTATCCTGATGCAGCCTCGAGGGTGTGCCGACTAGTATCCGAATTCAGACATTTGATGCACCGACTTGAAGCTACAAAAGTAACTATGCAGCCTCCAGTTGTTGGTTCGGAACGCCGTCTCATGGAAGTCGCCGCCAACACCGCACGGCGCTACATCAATCATCTGTGCCGCACCGGCTGGTTTGTTACGCCAAGGAAGATCAAGACCATTCCACATCCCACCCTGGACCTGACTTCCGATAGTGGAGGTTCCGAAGAACGTATCTCTCCACAGACAGAGGCCACTCTCGGTCCAGTGTGGAAATACATTGTCTGGAACGAACGGTCAGACGATATTGAGCGAAATCTCTTTGGCTCCGCAGAAACAATGCCTGATTTTGGCCACGACCCTTCGAATACGGCGGCCAGAACCAATATTGAGCGGGCCATTCTGAAGATGGTTAAAGAATGGGACGATGAATTCTACAATCTCGTTCACTATCACCCGCAGGCTAGTTGGCAACAGTTAATCGACCTTCTGAGCAAGCCAATTGAAACGGGGAAGAGTTCGTCCGAATCCTCACGTTCAGCTGAAGCAGCCGGCGATCAACGGTCCGAAAGGCGCTCCGGGTTGGATCGAAGGAAAGAAGCACCGTGAAGCCCATCTTCAACGAATGCCCACAACTGGCGTCGAACGGAGATTTCTTGCAAGACTGAAGGTTTTCAGCCGCGTCGACTGGCGGATTCTTTTCAGTCCACAGCCCCGTGACGTAATTGTCCTGACAGCGCGCTCACGTTACGAGACTCTCTTGACACGAAACCCAGCCCATTTTGGTTAGTCTGTCCTTTAGGCGTTGCTAGAAACCCCAATAGTCCGGTTACGTAAATCTCATGACACGATCCAGTCGTTAACTGTTGCAAATATTAGGAGCGACCCCGTCTGTTTCAGATCAAGGTCGTTACGTAATTCTCCTGACAACGCGTACACATTACCTAAATCTCCTGACATGGTGTTCAGACCGAGACGCGCTATATGTGTGTCAACGCACAGATGACCGCCTTTCCTGCGTGATATTTTCTCACCGTCGAATTAGCGGAAGGGCAGGCGACAGGGATCCCGACCCACTTCTTGTTGCCATAGCTGGAGGAGATGACATCTCTTTAATTGTTCAACATTGAACATACCTCCTCCAAGCACCAATAACTCACCCTAAAAGGAACTCAGACCCCTATGTCAGCTACGATAACAATCAATTCCAGTGCCTTTTCGATGGTCAACAAACCCGAATTCAGGGCTCAGCCGGAGAAGGAGTTCGAGCACCGGCTCAACACGAGAAACCACCTCGCATACTTGCAGGATGAAAAACTGTTCGACGTGCGCGACCCCCGGTGGGCCAAGCATACGATTGACGGCGAGGTGTGTTACGCACACAGGTACGAAGGGGGCACGCTTACCCTAAGATTGAAGACGGCGGACGGCAAATTGAACCTGAGCCACAACGAGGACGGGACGCTCGACCGTCACCTCATGGACAACCCCGGGCAGGAAACCGTCTACTCCATCACCTCTGTAAACAACGGGATGGAATCTACCCATACCTTTAACGCCATGAACGCCGGAATGGCTTCGGCCCCGATCCTCTGTTTGTGCGTGGCGATGACCGTCCTCTTGGCCAATGGTATCCTCGCGGCGCAGGTGGCAGTGGCGGGGGCAGCGGTTGTCGCCACCATCTTCGGAATCAATGCGAGTGTTTTTCTTCCTGCCGTCGGCATTGCCATCGCGGTCCTCGCCTTCATAGGTGTCTGGATCGTCTACGCAATAGGGCGCGAGATCGTCTTGAATCTCATCTACGAGAACCGTAGCGCCAACAAAACCCTCACGCTCGTCGATCACCGGGTTTATAACATCGGCGATAATCCGCTGCGTCCGCGCCCTCTCAAGCCTCTTAGTCAGAAAGGCGGCTGGGAGGTCTACGACGATGTCGTGGTGAACATCGACAACGTCAACAAGTTTCAGGGCGTCGGCGTTTCGATGAAGTTCCAAAAGGAGGATGGCACGTCCCTCATCATCTGCATCCGGCAGGACATCTACAAAGAACCGCACTACACGATCAAGGCTTTCCCGGCGGGCGACAAGACCTCCGCCGAACAGGTTTACAACGACTGCACCAGCGGTGGCCTGGTGACGCAAGATACCCCTTGGGGCAACCTTTTCGTGAAGAACTGCGTCGACCCGAAGGGCTTCAACAATTATAAGTTCGTCGGCATCATCTCGTTCCACGACGTCGCATAAACCAAACCTCGCCCGAAGTACAATCCGACCTGGCGCTGTCGCCGACGGGCAGCCTACGCCAGGTCAGCCGACGGGCGGCCGCCCGGTCTGTAGCAGATTGCAGTAAAGGAACTTAAATCTCATGTCAGCTTCCATCAAATTCAAGGAAAGTAGTTTCAAAGCACGCAACAAAACCGAGTTCAGGGCTGATCCGATGAAAGAATTCACGCACCGGCTCAACACGAGACACCACCTCAAATACATGCAGGATGAAAAACTGTTCGACGTGCGCGACGACCGGTGGGCCAAGCATACGATTGACGGCGAGGTGTGTTACGCACACAGGTACGAGGGGGGCACGCTGATCGTGAAGCTGAAGACGGCGGACGGCAAATTGAACCTGAGCCACAACGAGGACGGGACGCTCGACCGTCACCTGATGGACAACCCCGGGCAGAACACGGTGTTGACCATCACCTCTAAAAACAACGGGATGGAATCACACCTCATTTTTAGGACCGAGACCATCGCGTATAGTTCGATTGCGATCGTCTGCGCGGCCCTGGGTATGACCGTCGCCCTGGCGAGTGGTTTGATCGCGGCGGAGGCGGCAGTGGCGGCGGGAGAGGTAGTCGCAGCCACCTTCGGAATCCAGGCGAACGTTCTTTTGCCTGGCATCGGCATTGCGCTTGCGGTGCTCGCCTTAATCGGCATGTGGATCGCCTACGAAATAGGACGCGAAATCGTGGTGAATCTCATTTACGAGAACCGGAGCGCCAACAAAGCCCTCACGCTCGTCGACAGCCACATCTATGACATACCGATTCCAGATGATATGCCCAAGCTGCCCGTCAAGTTCAATCATCTTTGTACAGATGATGACGGGTTCGAGTGGTACAGCGCCGTCGTGATTGATGCCGACAACGAAAACAAGTACAAGGGCGTCGGCGTGTCGATGAAGTTCCAGAAGGAAGACGGCGCGTCCCTCGTCATCTGCATCCGGCAGGACATCTACAAAGACCCGCACTACACGATCAAGGCTTTCCCGGCGGGCGACAAGACCTCCGCCGAACAGGTTTACAACGACTGCACCAGCGGTGGCCTGGTGACGCAAGATACCCCTTGGGGCGATCTGGTCGTCAAGAACACTCTGACGCCGGACCCCTTCAACAAGTATAAGTTCGCCGGCATCTTCTCGTTCAACGACGCCGCGTAAGCGAAACTTCGCTCGAAGTGTAGCAGATTGCAGTAAAGGAACTTAAACCTCATGTCAGCTTCAATCAAATTCAACGAGAGCACTTTCAAAGCACGCAACAAAACCGAGTTCAGGGCTCAGCCGGAGAAGGAGTTCGAGCACCGGCTCAAGACGCGAGCGCACCTCACATACTTGCAGGATGAAAAACTGTTCGACGTGCGCGATCCCCGGTGGGCCAAGCAGACGGTTAACGGCGAGGTGTGTTACACACACGAGCACGAGGGGGGCACGCTGCTCGTGAGGCTGAAGACAGCCAACGGCACATTGAACCTGAGCCACAACGAGGACGGGACGCTCGACCGCCATCTGATGGACAACCCCGGGGAGGACACGGTCTACACCATCACCTCTAAAAACAACGGGATGGAATCGAACCAGTTTTTTAAAACCTCAACCATTGGGTATAGTTCGGTTGCGATCATCGTAGCGGCCCTGGGTATGACCGTCGCCCTGGCGAGTGGTTTGGCCGCGGCGGAGGCGGCAGCGGCGGCGGGACTGGTCGTCACAGCCGCCCTCGGAATCGAGGCGAACGTTCTTTTGCCTGGCATCGGCATTGCGCTTGCGGTGCTCGCCTTCGTCGGCATCTGGATCGCTTATGAATTAGGACGCGAAATCGTGGTGAATCTCATCTACGAGAACCGGAGCGCCAAGACAGCCCTCACGCTCGTCGACAGCCACATCTATGACATACCGATTCCGGATGATATGTCCAAGCTGCCCATCACGCTCAATCCTCTTAATGGAGATGATGGGTGGGAGTTCTACGACGACGTCGTGATTGATGCCGACAACGCAAGCAAGTACAGGGGCGTCGGCGTGTCGATGAAGTTCCAGAAGGCGGACGGCACGTCCCTCATCATCTGCATCCGGCAGGACATCTACTATTACCCTAGTTATTTGATTAAGCCATTTAAGAAAGACGAATATTCGTGGACCGCCTTTGAGGCATACGACGTGATGATACCCGGCGTCGACCGACCGCTGAGTACGGAGGATTTCCGGTGGGGCGACCTGATCGTCAAGAACACTCTGAAGCCGGACTCCTTCAACAATTATAAGTTCGCCGGCATCTTCTCGTTCCACGACGCCTCGTAGCATCTTGGCACGCCCGCACCCGATGCGGGCTGTCTCGCAGTGGCACGCGCGCTGTACCGCCGAGCGCGCGCGCGGTCTCTCTAACCTTTGACGAGGGTCTGAGCCGTTTCGAGGCGCGAGAGGGCCGGGGAACTTGCACTTCGTCGGCCGGGGATCTTCTCGCGCAGTTCGCGTGAAGCCTGAGCAGCAGCGCGGTAGGCCGCGTCTGTCGCTTCCTGACATCATCTTTGCCAGCACGTTTAAGATTTACTGAACAGTTGTCAGGAGTCTTACGTAACCGGACTTCCAATAACTCCGATTAATCCGATAACCCGATAACACCGGGAACCGAGAACATAATATATATTATCAGACGCAGCAGAATGTGGCGTAACCATTCAGGTTGTCCTTTCACCGCCCGGACGAAGATCACGCCGCCTGCTTCGGCCTCTCATTTCTTCCGTGCGAGCAGGCGCCCGCCTCGTGAAGCATCCGGTGGCAGTTGAGGAAGCTAGGTCAGCCGCGACGCTGTCAAGCAACATTGTTTCATTTGCATCTAACGTAAGTTCCGTTACCCAACTCAAGGGTTATGGGGGACTGTTCAGCAGGCAGACCTCTAGATTAGCTTTTCTTCTAACTTCAGATGCTTATTTTGTTTTGGTGGGCCAGGCTCGCGGGTAGGCACTAGCAGCGAAGGGCAGGCATCATAACCGTCCTGCAAACACACTCTTGATCGAATCCATCATACTGTGGCCTTGCTTCTTCATCGAGTATAGCTCCTCAGCTGCCAGAACTCCGCCTCCCCGGGGTCATCTTGGCCGTCTTGGCCGCGGGTTTGGCTTTGGCTTTCCCTTTACCCATCGCGTCACGCATAGCCTGCCTGCCGTCAGATGGTTCCAGGCAAATCGTTCGAGGCCGTTTGACTCTCGCAGCAACCCTCTCCTACAGTTCAGGGCGAATACAATCATCATCAATGGCTATCAAGATCGAGAATCAATACGAAGGTAAACTGCCTCGTAACACTGTCGTTAACATCGAGAACGCGCTGGGGAGCATTCCGAGAGAACATCTGAGGGGTGTCGAGCGGGTGCGCCTGGTCGACGTGATCACCGAGCCGCGCGCGCGCCTGGCCGCGAAGGGATCGGACCTGCCCGGTCTCTATCACCCGCGCCAGGGTAATCAGGGAGCGTGGTTCGAAATTGCGCTGACGCCGCTGGTCCAGGCGAACAAACCTTTTCACAAACGCATCATTCCGCGGCTGTCATTCAAGGGAAACCTGGTGGCGGTCCTCTTCTCGCTGGTGGGCCAGCACTACTACCTCACGCTGCGGCACTCGGTTAAGCGCGGCGCGATCGAAGGATCGGTGCGCGCTTACGTTGAGAAGCAACTTAAGCAGTGGAATGAAGAGCAGCACAAGTTTCGCGCGAAGATCTTCAAGCCGATTCAACCGACACTTGAGCGATGGAGTAAGTCGCTGGCGAAGAAAGCCGCCGCTGAAAAGAAGAAGAAAGGGTGATGCCGGGACTAGCGCGCCTGTTTAAAGGCGGGCTACGGCCCGCCAGTGTCCTAAAAGAAAAAAAAGGCGGGCAGTAGCCCGCCTCTAAACTGATCGATGAGATTATCTTAGACAGCTTCGTCGATGTTTTGCGCGGCGGCGTTAAGCGCTTCGAACAATTCTTCGGCTGAGATATTGGCCTTCTTGAATTTCACTTCAACCTTGAATTCCCTGTCCGGCGCTTCATAACGATAGACGTAAGGTTCCGACGCCCCGGTCGGATCGATGTAAGCCTTGCGTGCTTTACGAGCTCCGTCGCGCGTCAAGCCTTCGGTGGCGATCTGCTCGGCCATCACTCGCATCGACTCATCATCGGGCTGGCGAACGATCTGCAGCAGCAGAGACTTTGAGTTGATGTCGGATTCACGACAGATGTTCCGGATCTCGACCGGAATCGCGGCGATGGACAAAGCCTCGGTCACGGTGCTGCGGCTCTTGCCGACCTTGCGCGCCACTTCTTCATGCGTGTAACCAAAGCGTTCGCACAACGCGCGCAGCCCGTCGGCCTCCTCCCATGGCGTAAGGTCCTTGCGCTGCATATTCTCGATCAGCGCAATTTCGGCCACGCCTGCTTCATCGACATCCATTTCGATGCAGGGCACTTCCTCGAGTCCCGCGGCGGTCGCAGCTCGCCAGCGTCGCTCGCCGGCGATGATCATCCAGCGGCCCAGCGCGACCGGTTTTACCAGCAGCGGTTCGAGCACGCCTTTCTCGCGAATCGATGAAGTCAGTTCGGTGAGATCACCAATCTCGGTGCGCGGCTGATCCGGGTTTGGATCAAGCTTATCAGTCGGCAGCATTCGTCCGACGTGAGTGGTGGTAGTTTGCGTCAACTCGTCGACGTAGTGCGCGTCGTGACGCATGCTCAAGCCTGCGGGCAAGCCTCTTCTAGACACGGCTCAGTACCTCGTTGCAAAGTTTTTCGTATTCCACCGCGCCGGACGACTGCGGCGCGAAAGTAAAGATTGATTCTTTGTAAGCCGGGGACTCTTCAAGGCGAACACTCTTCGTAATCACAGTATCAAACAACTTCGGACCAAAGACGCGGCGAATCTGTTCGAACACTTCTTTGCCCAGCGTCGTGCGCTTGTCGTGCAGCGTCACCAGGACGCCGAGCAACTCGAGTTTGGGGTTCGGTCTGCCCTTCACCTTTTCAATCGTCTCGAGCAAATCGTCCGTTCCTTCCAGCGCGAAGTATGACGACTGAATCGGAATCAGCACATGGGTCGATGCCACCAGCGCGTTTACCGTAATCAACCCGAGCGTCGGCGGCGTATCGATGATGATCGTCTTGTACTGCTTGCGCAGCGGCTCCATGCGGTCCTTCAAACGGAACGGAGCATCAAAGTCGCCAACCATTTTCGATTCCAGCTTCGCCAGACTGATGCGCGCGGGAATGATGTCGAGGTTCTCGACCGGCGACTTATAAACCGGAAGCTCGGCCGTTCCCTGCCCGTCCATCATCAACTCGTAGGCGGAAGCATTGATGCCCATCGGATCGAGAAAAGAGATCGAACTGTTGGCCTGCGGGTCGAGATCGAGGAGAAGCGTCTTTGATCCGCGTCGCGCAAACGCGGCTGCGAGATTGATGGCGGTGGTGGTTTTGCCTACGCCACCCTTTTGGTTAGTGATCGCGATTATCAACGCATGCAACAAAGGAACAAGGTTTTAGGGCGTTGGGTGTAAGGGTTGCCGGTGACCATTCAAATACTTTCCAGGGTTCGGATTCGCAACTAACTGCATCCTACACCCAATCCCCAACACCCTGTCTTCAACTACATCGGCAAATCACTGGCGTCGCCAATTACATCGGGCCATTCTTCTTCGCCAATTTCTCCTTCAGACTCGCCTTCGTCGTCAGTGGCGACTGAATTCTTCGACGCCTGGATCACTTCACTATCGACGAAGATCGGACAATCTGCTCGCAGCGCCAGGGCAATTGCGTCCGAAGGTCTCGAGTCCAGTCGCATCGCTTCGCCATTCTCGCTCGTCATTTCGATCACTGCGTAGAACGTGTTGTCACGCAAAGACGTAACGACCACGCGATCAACGGTCAAGCCCAATTCGACAATCAAGTTGCGCAGCAAGTCGTGAGTCATCGGGCGCGGCGGCGCAATCTTTTCAATCTCCAGGGCGATCGCATTCGCTTCGTATGCGCCCACCCAAATCGGCAACATCGTTTCGCTGTTAACGTCTTTGAGAATGATGATCGGCGTCCCACTGTTCGGATCCATCATCAACGCGCGAATCTTAACCTCGATTTCCATTGCTCGAATCCCCATTGTACACGAAGTGAAGAGTTAAGGGGCGCTGATTACTTCGCCATAAAGACTATTTTGTTTCGCTGCGGTGACGCGCACATTCACGATTGCTCCGAGCAGCGATTCGTTGCCGGGGAAATTGACGACTTTATGACAGGTCGAGTGGCCGGACATATCGCTCGGCGATTTCGAACTCTCTCGTTCCACCAGCACGCTCAGTTCCCTTCCCACGTAGCTGTCATAAAGCTGCTTCTGAAACTGTCGCTGGACGTTTTCGAGTCGGGCAAATCGCTCTGCCTTTTCTTCGCGGCTGACATCATCTGCGAGACTCGCGGCCGGAGTTCCCTTTCGTTCCGAATATTTGAAGATGTAGAGCGCGTCGTAACCAACCTGCTCGACCAACTTTACGGTCGCGGCAAAATCTTCCGATGTTTCACCCGGAAACCCGACGATGATATCACTCGTGATCGCCATCTGCCGCCGCGCCTTACGGATCGCCTCGATGCGCTTCAGGTAATCACCGGCCGTGTGTCCGCGGCGCATCGCGCTGAGCACGCGATCGCTGCCGGACTGCACGGGCAGATGGATCCAATTGCACAGATTCTCGTGCTCATCAATCGTGGCGACGATGTCGGGATGAAAGTCCCGCGGAAAAGACGTCGTGAATTTGATCCTTTCCATCCCCGTCGCCGCGACCGCCCGCAGCAGCCGACAGAACGGAGTTGCGCCTTTGAGTGACTCGATGCCGGCATCTATCCTCGGGCGATAGCTGTTCACGTTCTGCCCAATTAGATGAATCTCCTTGTAACCGTGACGCCGCAACTCGTGAACCTCGGCGACGATATCTGCGGCGGTGCGACTCTTCTCCCGTCCGCGCGAATAAGGCACGATGCAGTAAGTACAGAACTTGTTGCAGCCTTCGATGATGGGGACAAACGCGACGTACTTCGATGCGCGCTCGGTCGCCGGCACATCCCAGACTTCACCTTCATGACGCTCATCCAGATCGATTACACGACGTTCGCCATCGAGTGCTCTGGAGATCAATTGCGGCAGGCGATCCGTCGCGCGCGTGCCCGCGACTATGCTAACCATCGGCGTCGCATCAAAGATTGCCGGCCCTTCCAACTGCGCGACGCATCCCATCACGCCAACTACTGGTTCAGCACCGATTCGTTGGCGCCGCACTTCACCAATTCGCGTGAAGACTTTATGCGCCGCCCGCTCGCGCACCGAACAAGTATTGAAGATGATTACGTCGGCAGTTTCCGGCGATTGCGTCAGATCGAATCCCGCCGCCCGCAGACGCACGTCGGCCCGCTCGCTATCAGCGACATTCATCTGACACCCGAAAGTCTCGACGTAAACCGTGGCGCTCATGACAGAATATTCCGGACGAGCCGAGTCTAGCAGTTTTCGAAAAGTGTTTCTAATGAGTTATCGGCATGAGTTCGAAGCGGACCACGGCATAAAATGCTGTCCGCGCGTTTGCCACTGCTTCAGCCAATTTGCCACTAGCTTCAGCCAGTGGAACAGTTTTGGAAAAAGGCCCCGGCTTCAGCCGAAGCAAAGGAATCGAATGTCCTTTGCCTTTAACTTAATCAATTGCTGCATCGAGAAAGGGTCGACGCGACGCGAGCCGCGATAGCTTGTTGTTAAGAAGCTTTTCCTTCGAAAAACGTTAAATAATCGATCTACTTGACGCTCTGCGCACGCCGCGGCTACTATCGCCCCGCTCGAATCACTTCTCTAAATCTCCCGTCAACGGAGTAGCAAACGGAGACGCATTATGTCTTTCAACAAAATCATTTTGGTCGGCAATCTTGGGCGCGATCCGGAGTTGAGATATACGCCGCAAGGCACGCCGGTGTGCAGTTTCAGCCTGGCGACGAATGAACGGCGGCGCGACAAAGCCACCGGCGACAATAATGACATCACGACCTGGTTTCGCGTAACGCTCTGGGGCCGGCAGGCTGAGACAGCTTCGCAGTACCTGCAGCGCGGACGGCCGGTCTACATTGAAGGACGGTTGCGCGTCGAAGAATACACGGATCGCGACGGTAATAAGCGACACTCGTTGGAAGTTAACGCGACTGATATGCAGTTCATTAGCGCCGGCGCGCGAGGCGAAGATGCGGGTGCTCCCGCGGCGAGAGGCGCGGCCGCGCCGTCACAGGCGGGCCCTGAGCCGCCGACAGACCTTACGGACGATGACGTGCCGTTTTGAGAGGACGGAACGCACGCATCCTTGCGTGTGGTTCGCGAGCATCCTTGCTCGCATGGTTTTGAAAGAAAGAGCCGGCAGGATGCCGGCGTGCCGTACGCAGGATGCGTGCGCTCCTAGGCGGTGCCATCGCTCGTGGTCCACTTCCCGAGCGCGCGGAGTTTTTGATAACGACGTTTGAGCCGATCTTCCACGGTGTGGGTCGAAGATTCCGCCAGACAGCGCGAGAGGGCGGCGTCCAATAAACGCGCCGCTTCATCATATGAGTTCTGCGCGCCGCCTTTTGGTTCGTCGATCACTTCATCGACGACGCCTTCCTTTTTCAGATCCTTAGCCGTCAATTTCAAGCCTTCGGCGGCGCGGGCGGCCTGGCTCGAATCTTTCCAAAGAATCGCAGCGCAACCTTCCGGTGAAATGACAGAGTAGATCGCGTTCTCGAGCATCAGCAGTTGATCGCCGACGCCGATCGCCAGCGCGCCGCCGGAACCGCCTTCGCCAATCACGGTGACCAGCACCGGCACCGAGAGTTTCGTCATCTCGCGCAAGTTGTACGCGATGGCTTCGGCCTGGCCGCGTTCTTCGGCGTCGATACCAGGATAAGCGCCAGGTGTGTCGATGAAACAAAAAATCGGCCGGTCAAATTTGTCAGCGAGTTTCATTGCCCGCAGGGCTTTGCGATAGCCTTCGGGCTTAGGCATTCCGAAATTGCGAAATTGACGTTGTTTGGTGTCGCGGCCTTTCTGATGGCCCACGATCAGAGTGGGCAGGCCGTGAAAGTTGGCGAAGCCGCAAACCATTGCCGGGTCCTCGGCAAACCGCCGGTCTCCATGAATCTCGGCGAAGTCTTCAAACAGCCGCTCAATGAAGTCGAGCGTGTACGGCCGGTCAGGATGTCGCGCGAGTTGCACGCGCTCAAAGGCCGTTCGTCCGTCGGATTCTGTTTGACTCATGTTTTAGTTTGCACTCGCGGCCGCCGCGCGCACCGGCGTCGCTAAACCTTCCCAAATGACTTCGCAACCGAGATTTCGCAGGCTGGTTTCGATCGCGGCGCTACCTTCGATTTTTAAAGATGGATGGGCCCGGACGCGCACCAGTTTGTCATCGGCCCTCACCTCGATGAAAACCTCGCACTCACCCGGCGAGCCTTCCAGCAGTTTCCGCAGTTCTTCATATTGATTACCCGCGGCAGCCTGATTGACGAAACGGATCACCACCTCGCGCGCCTTTTGCTGGACCGCCTGCGTCAGTTCGGCGATCTTGTCGATGATGATCGTGGCCGGTCCGTCATCGCCAACCTCCACGCGCCCGTTCACCAGGATTGTAGCTTCTTCCACCAGCAAAGAACTATTTCGGCGATAAGGTTCGGGCCAAAGCACACACTTTATCGAGCCGCCCTGGTCCTCGAGTCCGAAAATGGCAAAGCGATCACCTTTTTTCGTCGTCTTTAATTGCAGCCCGCGAACGACTCCGGCCATGGTGGCGCGCGAACCCGTGTCCTGTTGCGCAACTTCGACCGAACTCACCGCGCCTAAACGAGCGATGATCTCCGAATGATCGTCGAGTGGATGGCCGGTGATGTAGAAGCCGAGTGCCTTCTTTTCGGCGGTCAACATTTCCATCGCCGTCCAGTTAGCCGCGTCGGGGAGACTCTCAACTTCTGAAGTCGACTCCTGGAATCCGCCAAACAGATCGTCCTGGCCCATCGCGCGCGTGCGGCGCGCTCTGGCCGCCCGCGCCAAAGCTGAATCAATTGCTGCGAACAGACGTGCGCGCCAGTGGGTCGTGGCGGCGTCGGCAGGCTTCAGCGAATCGAACGCACCACTGCAAACCAGCCCTTCCAGTACCCGCTTATTGATGCCACCTTCGTCGAGCCGTTCACAAAAATCGAACAGCGATTTGAATGGACCTTGTTCCCGAGCCCTGGTGATCGCGTTGACGCTGGTGATGCCGATTCCCTTGATGGCCGCCAGGCCATAACGGATCGCTCCCGTCAGCGCGGTGAAGCCGAGATGGCTTTCGTTAACATCAGGCGGCAGCAGCGCAATTCCCTGCCCCCGCATCTCTTTCGTGTAGCGAAAGACCTTCGCCGTGTCATCGACTTCATTGGACAGCACGGCGGCATAGAAGTGTTCCGGATAATGCGCCTTCAGATAGCCGGTCTGAAACGCCAGATAAGCGTAGGCGACGCTGTGCGCCTTCGGAAAACCATAGTCGGCGAACTGGGCCATCAGAGAGAAAATCTGCTGCGCCTTGTCCTGCTTGATGCCGCGCTCGACGGCGCCCTGCACAAACTTCTGCTCCTGGCGGGCCATCTCTTCCCGGTTCTTCTTGCCCATGGCCCGGCGCAAGCTGTCCGCCTCTCCCATCGAGTAGCCGGCCAGCGTCTGCGACAGACGCATCGCCTGTTCCTGATAGACGATGACTCCGTTCGTGCTATCGAGGATGTCCTTCATCTGGGGCACGATGTAGGTGACCTTCTTCTTGCCGTGATGTCTCAGGATGAAGTCGTCCACCATGCCGCCGTCAATCGGGCCCGGCCGGTATAAGGCGTTAAGCGCCGAAAGGTCCTCGATACTCTTCGGCCTCAGCTTGCGACAAATCTCCTGCATGCCCGAAGACTCAAACTGAAAGATCGCATCCGTCCGTCCGTCGCTAAACAACTGCATAGTCTTCTCGTCATTAAGCGGAAGCTTGGCCCACTCGACGTCTTCGTTAAGCGCACGCTTTATGCTCTTTAAGCAGTCGCTTATGATGGTAAGCGTATTAAGCGCCAGGAAGTCCATCTTAAGTACGCCCACCTTCTCCAGGTCGGTCATTTCGTACTGGGTGGTGACTTCGTCCTTGCCGGAGACGGCGATCGGAATAAGCTCTTGTAAAGGTTCAGGTGTGATCACAACTCCGGCCGCGTGCACGGAAACGTGTCGCGCGCACCCTTCGAGCCGTCGTGCCAGATCGATGAGTTCGCCGACCTGTTCGTTCTGCTCCATCGCATTGCGGAGTTCAGGTACTTGTTCAAGTGCCTGCGAGATGCTCACGTTGCGACCACGGACGGGCGGCGGAATCATCTTCGAGATGCGATCGACTTCCGCATAAGGCATGTCGAGAGCGCGTCCCACGTCCTTAATCGCGGCCTTTGAGGCCAGCGTTCCGAACGTCACAATCTGACAGACCGAGTCCTGGCCATACAGTTTCGAAACGTGGTTGATGACCTGCGCCCGGCCGCGGACGCAGAAATCGACGTCGATGTCGGGCATCGAGATGCGTTCGGGGTTAAGAAACCGCTCGAAGAAGAGGTTGTATTTCAGGGGATCGATGTCGGTGATGTGCAGCGAATACGCGACCAGCGAGCCGGCTGATGAACCGCGACCAGGTCCCACCGGGATGCCATTCTCCCTCGCGTATTTGATAAAGTCCCAGACAATCAGGAAGTAGCCGGCATAACCCATCCGCTTAATGACTTCGATTTCATGAGCCAGACGCGCCTCGTAGTCACTAAACGAATGCGACAGTTCTCCGCGAGCGGATTCGAGATCCCAAACCGTCGCCTTGCGCGTCCGATAACCCTCGCGCACGACCTTCTCAAAGTATTCGTTGGCTGACAGACCCGCTTCCGATTCCGGAATCGGATAGTTCGGCAGATAGTTAACGCCCTCGGGCAGCTTCAACTCGCAGCGTTCGGCGATCTCAACCGTGCGTTGCAGCACCTCGGGCAGTTCATTTCCGAAGATGCTCCACATCTCTTCCGGCGAGCGGACGTAAAAGTTTGCCGTCCCGTACTTCAAACGATTCTGATCGCTGACAGTCTTGCCCGAGCCGATGCACAGCAGCACATCGTGAGCGCGATAATCGTCGGGCATCAGGTAGTGCGCGTCGTTCGTCGCCACCAGCGGAATTCCAGTCCGCTTCGACAGGTCGATCAGAGGCTTGCGGATGCGGGCCTGCGGTTCGAGTCCATGCTCCTGAATCTCGAGGAAGTAATTCCCTTTCCCCATGATCTGCTCGAACTCGAGCGCCTGAACTGCGGCTTCGTCAAAACGATCCTGTGCCAACAAAGCCGACGGCACGCCCGACATACACGACGACAGCGCGATCAAACCCTTGCTGTGCTGCGCCAGTAGTTCCTTGTCGATGCGCGGCTTGTAATAGAAACCTTCGGTGAATGCTTTGGAAGTGAGGCGCGAAAGATTGCGATAACCTTCGTAGTCTTTCGCCAGCAGGATCAGATGGAAATTCGCTTTCTCGCCTCCGATGTTTCGCGCGGATCGATCGTGACGGTTCGTTGCCGCGATGTAAGTTTCACAACCGATGATCGGCTTGATGCCCTTCGCCTTCATCGTGTTGTAGAAAGAGATCGCGCCGTACATGTTGCCGTGATCGGTCATGGCACATGCTTGCATGCCGAGTTTCTCAGTGCGTTCGGCCAGCGGTTTTATTTGAATGGCGCCGTCGAGGAGGCTGTAGTCCGTATGTAAGTGGAGATGAACGAAGCCCTTGTCCTGCATGATTCGTGACTCTGAAACAGCGCGGGGAAAGTCGTGGCTGTTCGGTGTCACACTATATCACGTGGCTCTCAGCGATCAACTTAACAAGATATGGCAGCCGGATTTATCTTGGAGTGCGGTGACTTGTCACCGCTTTGGTTGAATCGCCGGCAAAAGCGCCGGCTAGTCGGCGCACTCCAAATAGGCGACAACTTAATGCGTTTATTCTGATCCGGTCGGTATCGTTGCCGGTGCTGACACCCACCGCAAACCTTCCAGCATAACCTCCTTAGGTATTTCATGACGCCCGTCAAATTCGCGAAAGGTCACCTGATAGCCGCGTGACTTTAAATCGCCGGCGATCCTCCGGCCGCAACGCTCGATCGGCAGGATTTGATCACGCAGTCCATGTGAAATGAACACGCCCGGCTTTCCGTGTTGCGCTCCGTCAATGACAAATCCGGGCGAGAACGCCGCGACCTTACCGAAGAGATCACCGTTGATTAGTCCGAGCGACAGAGCATACGACGCGCCGTCCGAAAACCCGCCGATGGCAACTCGCTTCGGGTCGATCGATACCATCTGAAAGACCCTCTCCATCGCACTGTTTAGAAACTGAATGTCGGGACCAAAGCTTTCAGTAATCGCGTCCCAGGTGGTCTCGCGCGCGTTGGGCGCGAGAATCGCGACACCCGTTTCGTCAGGCGCCGAATCGAGATACCAGAACATGTCTTCAGCGCTCTGCGTCGCCCCGTGAAGGAATACCAACAATGGCAGCAGCGCGTCTGTAGCAGAACTTGGTAGCTGGAGAATCGCATCGCGATCACGATCAAGCCCGAGACTGATCTGACGGCCAACCTTCATCATGCCCAGCGGTGATGGATTTCCGGAAGGCTTGTATGAAGTTGGGCGGACAGTCAATCTTCCGTCGTTCGGCAACCGCGCCCAACCGCGACGACAGCCATTCAAGGCCAGCGAAGCGATTGCCGCGCCGGTTATTGCGCCGAAGTTACGTCGGTTCATTCCGTCACTCTACAACAGCAAGCTTTCAGATTCCCACAATTTCCCTAAGCGGGGCGATAACAAATATCGGCATCGTGTGTCAGCACCGCGAGCGGTAGCGACCGGATCAATAAGTCCCGCTGGCTTTCTGAGGACTCATCTTGATCCGGTCGTTACTGCTCGCGGTTCTGACACAGATTGGCGCCCCTTTCCTGCAAGAGTTGGCGAATTGTCCGCATAGCGGACTGACTGATAATAGCCCAGCGCTTTAGCGCTGGGGTTTAGCGGCAAAGAGTGAAGTCCGTGAAACGGACGGCTGACGCATGTAGGTTTAGTTGATTGACAATACCATTCGTCCGCTGCGCGGACTTCTCGATGTAACGACTTCCTTTCCCCAGCGCTTAAGCGCTGGGCTATTACCAATCAGTCCGCGGCGCGGACGTAACACAGAGACTTTTGCGCCAAGCCGTCCCAATCGTCGAGCAGCCTCCCGCGCGCCAGCTCTAAAAATCTTGACATTCGTTGCCCTCCGTCCTACTGTCCGAATCAACAAGGGGTTGAATTAACGGCTGACTCCCGCGAGCTGCCTGTCTCAACGAATCAGCCAAACTCTTAACCGTTTTTGAGTTACTCGGCGTTCTCCAGGCGCACTCTTTCGTGCCGGTTTGCGGCGTTCAATACCCCGAGCCGCTAACCGCTAGCGATCGAGGGGCATCACAGTGTCGCCCCGCCGGTCGACTCAAGGCTTCACCTTAGGAGAAAACCCAATGCCAAATGAATCAGGCGATAAAACTCTGCTCGGAAATTTCCGCAAAATGATCGATGAAGTGTCCGCCGAATCGGCCTACAACCCGGCGAACACCAAGCTGAAAGTTCCGGCGCTCAATGCGCAATACAGCACCGCTGATGGGTCCGTGGACGCGTTGGCCGCAGCGCTCGCGCCCAACAAGCTGGCCATCAGCGAACGTGAAGAGGGATTCGGAGGTGTGCGTGAGCTCGTCGTGCGCTCCCGCAACTTCCTGAGAGCCTCCGGGGCTTCAAAAGCAGTTGCCGAAGACGCCGAGCAGTTCGTGCGCAAGCTGAGTGGCGGCCGGAAAAAGCCTCGAACCAAAGCCGCCGCGGCGGCCGCCCCGCCGCCACCCGACGCGGAAACGCCGGCCACGCGTTCATCATCGCAGATGAGTTACGACAACCAGCTCGGCCACCTTCAGTCGTACATCGAGATCGTGAAGAACGTCTCGGCGTACAACCCGAACGAAGCCGATCTGAAAGTTGCAGCGCTGACCGCCTACGCCGACGACCTGACCACGAAGAACAACGCCGTGACCACAACGTCAGCGGCGCTGACTCAGGCCCGCGGCACGCGCGACCGCCTGCTTTACCTGGACGACGACTCAGTCGTGAACACAGCCAAGCTGGTCAAGAACTACGTCCAGGCCGCGCTCGGCAGCGACAGCCCGTTGTTCAAGAAGATTAAGCCGTTAAAATTTACGGCCGCTCAGAAATAGGCCGAAAACCGTCGGTTTGCTGAAGTAAGGCGCGAGTTCGGCAAAGTAAGGTGGCAGTTCGCCGAATTCAGGTGCTGGTTTGGCAGATTCAGGCGCTAGTTCGGCAAATTAAGGCGCTAGTTCGGCAACTTAAGGCGTCAGTTCGACACTTCAAGGTGTCAGTTATACAGATTCAGGTCGCGGTTCGCGGCCCTAAGGTGGTGGTTTGCGCTCTTGAGGTGGCCGTTTGCGAATTTCAAGGGACGGTTCGCCGGATTCAGATGAGTCCGCAAAGCGGACTACTGCCAATAGCCCAGCCATTTATGGCTGGGGATCAGGAACGAAAGAAACCTGAGTCCGCGAAGCGGACGACTGATTCGAGGAGGTCAGCCGTCCGTTTCACGGACTTGCGAATCAAATACGCGATGGTCCCACCGATAAATCGGTGGGCTATTACCATCCGTCCGCTAATGCGGACTGGCAATCAACAATACGCCGAGTGTGCGAAGCGGACTACTGCC